>Ga0099797_101239_pt1 | contig 14077 bp, 13 predicted proteins | sample Uncmet_Sort48C_1_FD_89871 | JGI IMG/M metagenome (GOLD analysis project Ga0099797, IMG submission 89871) | Marine eukaryotic communities from CALCOFI LINE 67, Pacific Ocean - C012_Sort48C_1 | ecosystem: Environmental > Aquatic > Marine > Oceanic | place: Pacific Ocean: Monterey Bay | collected... | reverse complement strand
CAGAACTTGGCTAGTGAGGCCGCTCCTGAACCGCTAAGACGTGTGAGTAGCGGAATCTTGGAAGCTTCAGCAGGTGAGGCGATAGTGGAAGAATTGTCGGATGACCACGAAGAGTTGCACGGCTCCGATCATGACAGTTCTTCTAAATCTGACGATGATGGTTCGAAGTCGGACGATGATGGTTCGAAGGAAGGTTCTGACCATGATGGTTCAAAGGACGGCTCGCCTGCTGGAAGTAAAGAAGGATCGCCTGCTGGCAGCAAAGAAGGATCGCCGGCTGGAAGTAAAGAAGGATCGCCGGCTGGAAGTAAAGAGGGATCGCCTGCTGGCAGCAAAGAGGGCTCCTCAGATGAAGACGAAGACGCCTCGAAGCAAGGATCTGACGCGGGATCGAAAGATGGTTCCAAGCAAGGATCTGATGCGGGCTCGAAAGATGGTTCCAAACACAGCGATGACGGGCATGACGACGACGTGCATGACGATGAAGACGAGGACGGCTCCAAGATCGATGCAGCATCGAAAGAGGGGTCGGACAAAGACGAACTAGACGCCGACAGACAAGAATCAAAGGAGGAGGATGCTAGCCTCCTCGATGCCGACAGGCAAGAATCGAAGGAGGAACACCAATTGGGGATTTCTAAAGAGTCCGCTTATTCGAAAGCAAGCATAGCCTCGAAAGAGTCGGTCTATGACGGTTTACTTGACGACCTGGATGCAGATGACGATGATGACATTCCGATTCGTAATGACGAAGATCACGATGAAAATCACCGTGAAGACGAGGATGATATTCCTATCCGCATGGTTGATGAAAACATGATTGACGAAAACAATCTAGATAAACAAGAAGACGAAATCACGCCACGCGATGGTCCGCTTTTGGAAGGTGACCATCTTGCGGACAATCCAGACAGTGCCAGAATGAGCAACACAGGGGAAGATGTCGCTAAATCAGCCGAAAGACGAAGCTCCACTTCAAAAGACCGACCGTCAGGTGAAAGGCGGAGCTCCACTTCAAAAGAGCGACCGTCTGGTGAAAGGCGCGGCTCTACGTCGAAAGACAGGCCGTCAGCTGAAAGACGAAGCTCCACGTCAAAAGAGAGGCCTTCGTCTGAAAGACGTGGCTCGAAAGAGCAACCCCGAACGTCGTTAGAAAGTTCGCCACGGCCTGCTAGCGCAAGCCTGCAAGGCTCTACTGGTACACAGTCTGCTGCTTCGCCACAACCGACGGCCGCAACCCAAAGAAATTCAAGTGAGAAAAAGAAACGTATCACAAAACACAGTTCAACGGCATCAACTACAAGCATTCCGATAAACGCAGATACGCCTGGTTCTGTCGCAGCCGGTTCTATAGCAGCAAAAAAGTCATTCAAAAGTCAATCTTCGACGCAAAGCAACCAACCAGGAGGCACAGGCAGTGGTACCACTGGTACCATGACACTCACCGAGATGCGCAGGAAAGAACGAGAATCCACGTATTCGAATCATTCGGATAAGAGCACTCCCACCAAGTCTAATATGAGAAAAAGAACAAATACAGCCGGCTCTGAGAAGAGTATGAGGGGGAGCTCTGGCAGCCGCGATGGCAGCGGTCCTCCAAGCAGAGAGAGCGCCAGCCCCACTGCTGTGATGGCAGCGACGCGACTTATGGGTACGTCTGGTAAAAGCGATGGGCGCAAGTCAGCAAGGACGAGCATGTCGCCAAGTTCTGCGATGCGCGCAAGTCAAAATCCTGGAAAGAGTATGTCAGGAAAGAAGAAAAAGAAGAAGGGCTCTGGTAAGAAAAAGAAGAAGAAAAAAGGAAAAAGCAGAAAATCGCGGAGATCGAAATCTCCAACAGCGAGCTCCGCAGGTGATTTATCGTCTGGAAGTTCATCTTCGTCCTCATCTTCAGATACAGAGGAAGAAATACCGAATATCACCACCGACGACGCTCTCCGCCATAGATTGAAAAAACATGAAGAAGCCGAAAAATCGGGTAAGTTGAAAGGAAAAACGAAAGTGATGATTCGGCCATTCGCGATGGAAAACGAAGACCGCGCGAGACTGAAGGCGTCGATCTTTTTCGGGAGTTCAGATACCTATGTAAGAGCCTGCACGAGTTCTGGCCACGTGGGAGCACTCGATATGTTTATTGGAGCTCATTCGTCAAGACAGTTACCGGGGCAAGCGCGGAAAATCATTCGAAATCGGGTGGAAGCTTTCAGAGTTGAGAAATGCCTGGAAATTTTGCGCGAACAGTGGGCAGTTAAGAAGGAAGAGAATGAAAAAAACAATCGGTTGACATTGGCAGAAAACAAAGCAGGCGCTGGGAGCCGGGAGAATTTGTTTTCTTCACAAGATGAAAATCAGGATTGCGTTAAAAAGGAACTCTCAGCTTTCGAGCGTCGGATCGCATTCGAGACGAAATACAAAGACATTCGTGTGCCGCCCATGCGCATTTTGAATATCAATCGTAACGCCGAACAAGTAAAAGTCAATTGCTTGTGGACAGCAGCGCGCAAATACGGCGAGAAAAACACAAGAACAGCAATCGTGAACATGATTCACGCAATCTCGAATGCAAAGCAGCTGGATGAGGTGCAACAGTTGCTGCAGGCAGAAAAAATGAAAACGGTGAAAGATAACGAGATGCGGAATTGGGATGAGGAGGAGGATGGCAAGCCTGACGGGGGCGATGATGTATCTGCTGGCGGGAACAAGAGAACATCGGGTGTATCTGCTGGCGGGGTATCTGCAGGCAGTGGTGGCGGTAAGAGAAGTTCAAGCAATACTAGGCCTGGAGGTCTGTTGAGTGCAGGTCCAAGGAAGATGTCTCTCCTCGGAGTGCCAGGGACTCCTTCTAACAATTTGGGTGGGTCTGATGGGGTCGGAGGTCTATCTTCTCCGCTGAAAGCCGTGAATCCAAAGACTTTATCCCTCCCAGAATCAAACGAAATGACCCTTAACCCTGCGATCGCCAATCCGCTTCTCACCTCCACAGCTCTGAAGCCAACTCTTCACAATCCGGCCGCTGGCGTCGACATTTTCGGCCTCAACACTGTCGGTTTACAACTCCTCGGAGGACTGAAAAAAAATGTCATCCACCTGACGAACGCCAAAATCTCCCTCCATCCGGTCGAATGGGAAAATTTCATTCGCGAAATCCCCGATATTACGGGTCTAGGACTAGTCGACTGTGTCGTCAAAGGATTTCCGAGCAATCAGCATTGCGACACTTTGCAGGCGTATTTGATTCTCGAAGATTTTATTAAGCCCAAACAAAGGGTGAAGAAAAAAAAGAAGAAGATAAGGAATGAATTTTCTAGCTCGGATTCCAATTCCGGCTCAAGCTCTTCTGATTCGGATTCTGATTCTTCATCTGGATCCAGCAATAATTCGAAGAGCTCGAAGGGGTCAGCCGGATCTAAAAACTCGGTTCAAGTCGGTGCAGGTCCAAATGTTGGCAAATTCGGCGCCATGGTCGCTGCTGCGCGGAAGTCTTCGAAAGAAAAAGAGAGGAAAGAAGCAGCTGCGCAGAAGAAAGGAAAATCTTCTTCTTCGAAGAAAAAAGAAACGCAGAGTACAATCAATGATGCTTTCGACGTCGATCTCGGAGATGCGCCGGATCCTCGCGTACCTGCGCTGTTACGCGTGATATTAGAATCATTCTCGAAGAATTTCCCACTTTCGAAAAATCTGTATCCGAAAGAATTCAAGATTTTGTACAATTCAAACATTCCGAGGCATCCGGTCACAGGAGAAATTATCAGAGACGAAATTAAAGATGAACGCACCCAACTTCAAGAGAGGAACACGCGGAAAGCCAGAAACGCAATCCTCAAAAAAGAAGAAGAGAAATGGCGAAAGAAACGCATTCTCTTCCATCGATGGATGCTGGACAACTTACTCTTGGAGAAAAAGAAAGAACGTGATGAGAAGAGAAAGAAACGTCGGAAAGAGCGTGCGTTATTGATAAAACAAATGGCGAAAAAGCGAGCTGAAATCATAAAAAAGAAGGAGCAGGAAGAATTAGAACGACAGAGGAAAGAGCAAGAGAAGGAAGAGGGAGAGGATGGTTCGCATCTAGGTGAATCACAAGCAGGAACGCTTCTTGGACAAAGTCAAGGTGGAAAAAATTTAGAGAACAGTAAAAATTTAGAGAACAGCAAAAATATGGACAACAGCACGTTGGGACTCAGCAGTGTTGCTGAAGAATAGGAGTAGTATCCATTTTGATGAGCTGTTGAGCCTCTTTTGAAATGCATTTTGCGTTGAGAAAATTATACATGTTTTGAGATACGAGCACACGTTGTTGAGATGGAAATACCTATACGTTGTTGTGATACGAGCACGCATTTTCAGATACAAATACACCGTTGTTGAGATACGAATACGCGTTGTTGAGATACGAAAACACTATCGTTTTGATATTTGAGAACTTTTTGTGTAATTGAACTTTTTGTCTGATCGTTTGTTTGATTATCGTTTGTTTTATTTTGTTGTGAGTATGTGCGAATCAGGGCCGATACGGAGCCCACTCATGGTAACTTTTCTAACTTTTCTTTGATTTTTAACCGAGATGCAAAATCGTATGAGTATTTATCGAAGCAGAAACTTAGAGATTTGAAGTTGATCTTGAAGTGTCTTGCAGACAGGCAGTTTCCGTGTTCGACGAGATGTTCGTGTTTCTCAAATTTTCAGTGCCAGTTGGTCTTTTGACAAACTTCGTGTTGCTGACAGCGAAGTCAGATTTATTTCTAATCATGATTTTGAGAGCATGTGTTTCAGGCCCGAAAAATAGCAAGCAAATTTTAATGAGAGATGGCAATGGCGTGCTGGCAAATGAGAGATGCGGCCACTTGGATGGGCTGCAAATCAGAATTTGAATTTGAGGGAGAGAGGTGATGGGAGAGCGCAGTACTGTGTGATTATGGGGCTCGGCACAGCATGAATGGGAGGGAGAGCGATAATTCGGAGGGAGAGAGCGACATGAATGTATGTATGTAAGTATTGTCGGCCTCAATTCCTAAGGAAAGGCTAGCTGCAACGGTTCCAAAGGAGACTGTTGTCGTTTTTTTTGCTTTTTCTTTTTCACTCTGTACACATTTTGTGTACACAAAATTTAAAAACATTTCTTGCGTGACTCCTATCAATCGGCGGCAATTCAAATTCCAATTTGAAACTTCATAAAACTCCGACTTATCCTGTTCAATCACTACTTCAATTCCTCTAACATTGATTTCTTCTATTCTTTCCTCATTCTCTCTTTCTCTCTGTATCAATCATTTTCACGTGCTCTTTGCCCTACGATTCTGATTTTCGACGTTGATCTGATTTTCGTTGTATCCTAAAACACCATGGCCATCATCCCAGAAATCCCAGTTTCGGAAGAAGCGACAGACGTTGCGAGCACAGAAAAAATGTCAGAGCCCCAGTCCACTGCTAGCGGCAAGTCTGCCGCCAAAAAAGTCTCTTCCGCCTCTGTGATAAGTGCGAAAAAGCCAGAAGAACTGAAAAAGCAAAGGGAAGAACAAATCATCACCCTCGCAAACTCAACGGACAAACTTAAAGCCGTCAAGCCGCATCTGGTTAAATTCGCACCCCAGATCGCCCAAATTCTCATCTTCCTGGAGTTAACAGCTCTCCCGGCTGGAATTTTGGCATACGAAAAACTCGAACTCGGTTGGAAAATCCTGAAGCCGCATGTCACGGGCGATAATTTCCAGGACTTGATCCCAACGATTTGTGGATTCTGCCTGTGTTTTTTTGGGGGCACGTTTCCTTTGGTGATCGCCAGTGTGGAAGCATTCCGGTTGGTCGGTCTGAACGGTATGATTAATGTTTTTGATTTTTCTGGAGCACATTCAGGCACAGGCCCTTCTTTTGGGATTGGTGTAGGAGGTACTGGACAAATACAGACACAGGCTACTTCTTATTCTGCGTTCTCGAGAGATTCGCCGAGAGATACAAGACAGTCTGGGGCTGTATCAGGTCAAGTGTCGAGAAATCAATCTGGAGTTATCTCTTCACAGGGAGATTTGAGTCGTCAGCAGACTAAATCGTCTGATGTTGTGTCAGATTCTGCGAAAAGTGACTCTAAAAGCAGCGGCACCAGTGTAATCGATAAAATCGTTGAAAATGCAGACAAGCTCGTCGAATCCATTGGAATGGCACCATCTGGTCCTGCCTTGCCAACGATATTAACTACGAATGTTGAATCGAAATTTGTTGAATCGAAACATGAATCTGTCGAATCTGATAAATCGAAAAATGAATCTGATGAATCGAAAAGTGACTCTCTTTTTGGTGTGTTGGACAATATGGCCTCCACAAATCTTCTAAATGGCTCAAATACTTCAAGTGGCAATACTTCTCAACAAGCTCTATCTCATGGTAATTCGAATACTTTGTCAACTCAAACATCCACAACAAAAACCCCACTACAATCAGGCATCGTGACGGCATTATCCAACCTCTACACCGAAGCAACATCCGCTTATGAAGAACTGGAGAAAGACGAAAAGGCGGATTACAATGGAGATGGAAAGCCCGATGTGCAGTCTATGTCGGCACCAGAAAAGGCTACGCATAAATTTTTGGTTTTGGCAAAAACGGTAAATCCAGATAAGATCACAAGCGCGATTGCATGCTTGAATTGCGGTCTGTTAGCGGTTTTGGCGAGTTTGAAAATCGGATTTGCACGGGCTGTGACGCTCGGAGCGGTTTTGGGAGATGCGCTGAAGAAGAAGGTATAGTTTTTTTTTTTGGGAGATGCGCTGAAGAATTAGATTGTTGCGATTTTTGTTTTGATTGTGTTGCTATTTCGTTCTTCTTGGTTGAGTATATCCGTGTTGGGAGACATTCATGCTTGTTTGTTCTTGCTGTACGGAGATATCCATCGTGTTTGAAAAAATCCAGCATGCGAAGACCCCTCACACAAAAAACATGTTTCCAAGTTAGCACTCAAAATTCCTTGTCCAATCCCAAAACTTCTAACTCTAAAAAGAGGTCGACAAATTCCTCGTCGACAAATTTTCGAAAAAAAATTCTCTCTGCACAGGTCGACAAATTCCTCGTCCCATCCATGATCGAAGTTCTCCCAAAAGAACTCCACAAATGGGTTCCCGCTGTCGTTGATTACGCGTGCAAACTCGCCGCTATTTCTATTGCATTCACCCTCCAGACATTGATATCAGCCTTCCATTCTGCCATTCGGGGTGGCCGAATGATCGGAAACTACGGTGTTATCTACCTCCACAGGAAAGGACATCTGAAGGATTTCGATGCTGAAAAGTCGAATTTGGATGAGGCGGTCGGCTACGGTTTCGCGCTGATTGGGTTTTTGTTCCAATTGTATATGGGATTTGGGTTGGTGTTTCCATTCAATCTTGTGTTTTTGCCGGTAAGTATCTGCGAAGGATTGTTGACGGTGCTGATTTCGTGGGTGTAAGCAGTGATGATTGGTGAATACCAGAGGTGGAAATCGTACGAAGATGAGGGCCAGATTGTTTGGTTGAAGAATTCTTTGGTTGGCTTCGTCATCGTACAGCCGATTGGCGGCAAGAGAAGGTCGACCAAATCCACGACTCGCGGTACATTTGGGCAATCTGAGTCTCGATGGACCAGCGGTCAATGGTCGTAAGTGTACATCCTCCAACATATGTGTTTTCTCCTATTTCTTAGTGACTGTTTTCGTCATCAGTGAGTACACAGATCGTAGATTTATCCAGACTGAGTTTTTCCGGCTGATTGACGTTGTCAATAGTAATTGTTACGAGTCGGTAGTATACCAATGTCAAAATTTCTAATGTCAAGAGCGTTATTTCTTTGTTTTTCTTTTCTATTTTCATTTACACATGCATGAATCATTTCTCTTTTCTTATTTTTCATGCCTCCAAGATTCGAATTTGTGACTATCATTCGTGAAGTCGCATAATTTCATTTCCATTGCTACTAGACAGTAATGAAGGCTTAGTTAAGTCTCCATTGCTAGTCTTTGCCTTTGGTATTACAAGTCCAACTTCAGCTGAGTTCAGCGAGATTGGATTTCGAGCAATTTTTCCGCACATTTCTCCCAGAGCCGAGTGATTCAAGCGTGGTTTCTCCCGGTGGGCTGCCAATGAATCTGCAATGGAGCCAAGAATTAGATCATTCGGTGTGGAGAAATGTTTAATTTGCAATGAATCGTTGTTCATGGAAACTGCTGTATCAGATCATGCTTTATCGAATCTGGTATTTGCAGCATCATAGCTGGCAAGTAGTTATCGGGGCTGGCAAGTAGTTACAAGGGTTTACCGTTTGGCATGTAGTTATTGGGCAAACTGGCAAGTAGTTACTGGGGCCAGCACACAGTACTGTTGGGTCAAGATATTGAAGAACCTCTTAAGATAGTGTTTGAATTATAATTTCTGCAGGATTTCGTATTAAAGACATCATGGAAAGAATGGAAGTTGGAAACGTCAATCCCAAAGCATCCAAGTTTGTTCTCTTTTTTTTTTTCAAAAAGCTGACAGTGTGCATTTGGTTTTGTTTTTTTGCAATCTCATTGTCATTGGAGATTTTGTCTTCTTCAGCATCTCAGAAATAAAATCCTCCATCCGATTTCCTCTTTGAGGCCTCGAAGAACATCGGATTGATTTCTTCTCTCCTTCTTTCCGCGAAATTGTATTTTTCTCCCACCAAGTTCATCTGAACATGATTCTCTCACGATGACATTGATTGGAGTATTGCTTCTTTTTCCGCATTTGTTTTTCTCTGCGCATGCGATTTCCTTCCGCGGTTGGGTGAATCCCTCGAAGCAAACATATCATGACGAAAACGGCAATATCGGGGCAAGCGTTTATTCCTATTTGGACGATGGCGAATCAGGTCCCGAAGTCATACAGGCCTACAAAGAATACCGCGCTCTCGAATCACATTGGAGAAAGGCGCAATGGGAAAGGCGGAAAGAATATTTGGTCGGCATTTCAGATTGCAATCTATCACTGAAAGCAGATGATTACTTGCAGCATGCGGAACTTCTCGTCAAAAGCGGGATAAAATTGAGGAAACGTTTTGTGAATATCGGTGCTTTCGATGGTGTGACCGAAGATCCGTTGCTGTCGTATGTGGTGAAATATTCTTCAGAGAAGAAGGACAAAGTCCAGGGCCTTTATTTCGAAAAAGACATCGATATGTGTCGAACGGCGTTTCGAAATTTGAACGAAACGCAAACTGTGGTATGCGAAGGGCTGGGACCTTCAAACATTGTTGAGATGATAGAGGAAAATTATCGAGAGATCGGTTTGTTTCCGATGCAAGAAGAAGACGAAGGCACCGTATACAAAAATCAAATCGTCGTATACCAAGGGGATGATGATGAAAATGACAGCGACACTGAAGACAGCAGTGACAAAGAAGGTGGGGGAGGAAAAGAAGATACGAGCGAAAAAGAAGGTAAAAGAGAAAAAGATGATCCCAAAGACGGAGAAAAAGAAGATCCTAAAGACAACGAAAAAGAAGAAGACGACCTCAAAGGCTTCCCAATCCATAATTTGGACGTCATCAAGATCGACATAGACTCTTTTGATGCGACATTGCTGAAAGCTCTGCTGGAAGAATCCCACTTCAAGCCGATTCATTACATCGTAGAGGTTAATCCAGCGATTCCACCCCCCTACAAATTCGCTACCATGTATGACCCAAATTTATTTCCAGCAATGTTGAACAAAACCGCAGAGAGCGTCAGTCGGTTGAATCCACCAGTTGAGAATCAGAATTCAGAAGGGTCTGAGAAGAATCTTTCAGCGTCAGATGAATCGGAAGAGGTATTGGATCTCAATGGAATACCAATACCAACAAAAAGAACCGACGCCAAAGCTTCACAAAAACTCCATCCGACCATCATGTCGCCCAAAATGCACGATTGGCCTCTGCGGGGTATGTCGCTTTCTTACGTAATTGATGTGATGAAACAACACAATTACGATTTCGTGAGCTTCAACTCACATGATGCCTACTTCGTTGAAAGGAGTTTTCGGCACATATATGCTTCTTCTTCTGACGAAAATGAAGAATATAGTTCGAGTCTCCTGCCCCCCTACGACGAGTTCGATTGTTATCATAATGCATTCATAACATCGAACGGAGTCCCGATAGAGCTCACCAGAAAGTGGTTTTACTATTCAGATGACGTCTGGGAAACTGTTGCAGAAATCTTCGCCCACATGACTAACCATGCGCTGAAAGAATCCGGAACGACGTTTCCTTTTGTGTTGAGTGTTTAATGAGGGCTTTTGGTGGCATGACCGCAGACCCCTTGTTGGAAGCATCTGGAGGAGGATTTTGCCAAGTGGTAAGGATTCTCAGAAAGAATACAGCTAGCATGACAACATCATTTTATTACGAGAATTCAGAATTCAGCACAATTTTCTTGATTGCATTGCTTTTCTTGTTTTTCATACTTTTCAAATTAGTAATTTGAAATTACTGACGTGTCTTCTTTTTGAGATTTAATCTCGTTTGTTCTTCATATGTGTTCAAATCTTTTGGATTGAACGGAGCTCGGTTTATTTGTAGGAAGACAATGGATTAGGCTCTGAATTTTCCAACAACGTGAGCGGTTCCTTCGGTTCGTTACCGTTCCTACAAGAGATAATAGCTTGCAGACGGGCAGCAATTTTTTTTTGAGGCACACAGTGACAGCATTGATTAGTAATTACGAAGGCGCAAAATTCTACTTTTTCATCAATCTTTTTGTCATCAGTCATGACATGCAAGCCCATCTTCCCATCATCAATGTTCTTCTTTCATCGCATGCCACTTTTTTTCATCAATCCTACCATGCAAGTCAATCTTTTTGTTCATCAATCTCCTCCCCACAGGTAAGTCAATCTCCTTATCTTGCAATGCATGGTGATTATACGCATAAGTTTGGCGATCATATCCATAAATTAGCATGACATGATGACTCGTACATGTTCATCGCTCAGAACTTCATGATGACTCGTACATGTTCATTGCGAATTTGAACTTAAAAAAGTAAATTGATGATGACAGCTTAATTCTGAATTAAAATTTTAAGTCAATGAGTGACAGCGTGACAGGCGAACTTAAGTATTTTTTTGGTGTGGCTTTATTTGTTACTAGCCCTAATGTAGCAGAGAACAGCTCGCAAAACGAGCACACACGCCACGAAGCAGCTCAAAGAACTTTTTAACTTTCCCAGTGTTTCTGGATTTCCATCCCTTTTTTTTTGATCTCATCTGGCCAAAAAAAAGGAACCGACATCGGCCCTGTGTCGAGCAAGGGCGGGGATGGCTGTTTAAATTTCCACCAGTGGCGACAATGGTATGTGAGAGGTGGGGACCCTCAGGAAGGACCGAGGTGATCATATGGGGGTGCCGCGGCATTGCCGAACTTGTTAATTTACTTGTCCCCAGGTCGTTGCGCAATGGTAAAAGCGGTTTCGGCACAGATGCGCTGGAACTGGTGAAAGCGGCACCGGTGGCACAGACATTGTCCTGGTGGACGTTTCTCCAATGGCAGATCGTTGTGCGGGGGCACAAGTCCTGCCGGCCTATCTGTCCTGGCAAACGCTTCTCCAGATCGTTGCGCGGAGGTGGAATTCAATCGGCCTCGGCGCATTTGTGCCGGCGCGAGCGGTATTGCCGGCGCAGATTTCCTGGTAAACGTTCCCCCAGGTCCTTGCGCGATGGTAGTAGCGTTCTGCTTCGGTCCTGGCTGAAGTGGGACGACCGTTGGATTTCGATCCTTGTCGACTAACTTGGGATGTCCCTCGGATTTCGATCCTGGCCGAGCTGGGACGACCAACGCCGTCGGATTCCGATCCTGGCCGAGCTGGGATGTCCGTCGGATCCGATTTCGATCCTGGTCGAGCCGGGGTAACTGTCGGACTTCGATCCTGGCCGAGGTGAGCTGGGACGACCATCGGAATGCAATCCCGGCCGAGCTGGGACGGGCGCCGAGACGTCGGCCCCGGATCTCGACCCTGGCCGAGCGGGGATGTCCCCCGGATTTCGATCCGGGTTTCGCTGGGACGGCCGTCGGAATGGGATTTCGATCCTGGCCGAGCTGGGACAGGCGCAGAGAGTCGACGTCGAATTTCGATCCCGGCCGAGCTGGGACGGCGTTATCTTCCGGCGGTGATTTTTCCTGTTGATCCGAATCCAAAAACCCGGTGCGATTTGGAGGCTATTTCCCATAAGCATCCGTGAAAAATTGGGGCAAATTTTTTTGTGCGCGGGCCAGGGGATCGCGCCGTCATCCGGCGGCGATAATTTTTTCCCATTAACATGATTAGCTTAATCGGATCCGAATGCAAAAATCCGATGCGATTTGGAGGCTATTTCGCATAAGTATCCGTGAAAAATTGGGACGGTTTTTTTGTGCTCGAGCCGGGGGGTTCGCGCCGTCTTCCGGCGAACAGTCATTTCCCGTACGGTTACCGTTATTCCGAAGGCAAAAACCTGGCGCGATTTGGAGGCTATTGCGCATAAGCATCCGTGAAAAATCGGGATGGTGATTTTTTTTGTGCGCGCGCCGTGGGCTCACGTCGTGGTCGTCTTCCGGTGGACAGTGATTTTTCCCTTTAATTCGAACGCAGAAATCCGGCGCGATTTGGAGGGCCTTTCGCATAAGCATCCGTGAAAAATTGGGACGTTTTTTTTGTGCGCGAACCGGGGGTCGTGCCGTCTCCCGGCGGTGATTTTTCCCGTTAATCCGAACGCAAATATCCTGCGCGATTTGGAGACTATTTCGCATAAGCACTACCGAGAGCGGCATCGGAGGCACAGACGTCCCCGTGGAAGTGGTATTGCCGGCATCTATTGCGCAGGTTCCCCCTGGTCGTCGTGTGGCGATAAAAACGTTGTCGACATAGATGTCCAGTTGGGGGCGACAGGTTTCCGGTGCCGTTTCCCCAAAAACTTAAAGTGGACAGGTTGAGGGGCCGGGTGCTCGATTCGGCGAGGATTCGTATACTCCGGGCGACCCTTTTTCCGTTCGTATTTTGGATCAGTTTGGACGGGCACCGTTTCCGGTGCAGTTTCTCCAAAAAGTGGACAGGTTGCGGGGTGTTCGATTCGGCGGAGATTCATCCCGTCTGGGGGGTCCTTTTTCGTCCGTATTTTGGATCAGTTTGGACAGGTTTCCGTTGCAGTTTTCCAAAAAGTGGACAGGTTGCGGGATGCTCGATTCGACGGAGATTCATCCCGTCCGGGGGGTCCTTTTTCGTCTGTATTTTGGATCAGTTTGGACAGGTTTCCGGCGCAGTTTCCCCAAAAAGTGGGCAGGTTGTGGGGTGCTCGATTCGGCGGGGGTTCATCCCATCCGGGGTGATCCTTTTCGGATCGGTTCGGACAGGTTTCCGGTGCAGTGTCCTCAAAAAGTGGACAGGTTGCGAGGTGACAGGTTTGCGATGCATTTTCCCCAATGGCGTTCGATTCGGCCATCACGGGACTCGTTCCGGCCCGGGGATCAGATCCTTAAGCTTCGCGATTAAATTAGTAACATTGCAGTCCGTATTTTGATCCGTTTCGGACAGGTTTGCGATGCAGTTTCCCCAAAAATTGGACAGGTTGTGGGGCGGTCGATTCGGTCGCGGTTCGTCCCGTACGCTCCGGGCGATCCTGGTCCAAAATTAATGAGCGGCTCATTAATTTTTGAACAGGTTCGGGATGGAGTTTCCCCAGAAAGTGGACAGGTTGCAGGGACTCGATTGGGTCGGGATATCATTCGTCCCGCGGCCGCGGCGTTACGGTTCGGGTGATCCCGTTTTCGTCAGTATTTCGTTTTGAGTTTGGAAGGATTTTGCGTTTTCGTTTTGGATTTGGGAGGATTTCGTGTTTTCGTTTTGAGTTTGGGAGGATTTTGCGTTTTCGTTTTGGTTTTGGGAGGATTTCGCGTTTTCGTTTTGGTTTTGGGAGGATTTTGCGTTTTCGTTTCGGGAGGATTTTGCGTTTTCGTTTCGGGAGGATTTTGCGTTTTCGTTTCGGGAGGATTTTGCGTTTTCGTTTTGAGTTTGGGAGGATTTCGCGTTTTCATTTTGAGTTTGGGAGGATTTTACGTTTTCGTTTTGAGTTTGGGAGGATTTTCC
>Ga0099797_101238_pt1 | contig 14081 bp, 11 predicted proteins | sample Uncmet_Sort48C_1_FD_89871 | JGI IMG/M metagenome (GOLD analysis project Ga0099797, IMG submission 89871) | Marine eukaryotic communities from CALCOFI LINE 67, Pacific Ocean - C012_Sort48C_1 | ecosystem: Environmental > Aquatic > Marine > Oceanic | place: Pacific Ocean: Monterey Bay | collected... | reverse complement strand
TACTTCTGCTTGGATGAGGTCATGCCATGGTGTGCGGTGAGACAGGAAGTCAGAGCACGAGAGGCAGTGATCGCCAAAGGGGTCGATGTGAGCACCGCATGAGCATGTGGTTAGACCAGTGAGAATAGAGAGAGGCAGGCGAAGCCGGAGCTGGAGGCCAGTTATGAAGGAGGTGGGGCTCAAGGTAGAGTGCAGGTTGGGCACAGCAGAGAACGCAAACATGGAACCTTGTGAGGCTTGGGAGAGCATGTTAGCGCGATGGGGCAAGGATGCGAGTGAGAAACCGTGAAGCCAGCGAGCCGAATGGACTATGGCAGCGATGCGCGATTGCGCACGGGGTAGGCGCTTGCCAAGGTCAGTTGGTGCGGGGATTGACGGGTTCGTGGGAACAAAGTGGGGGAGGGAGTGTTGATTGATGTTATCGCTGACAGCCGTGAGAGCAGCATCAACGGCTGTGTGCGCGGTGCGCATGCCATGCGCGAAGGGGAGTTGTGAGGTTGCGAGGTCTGCTGCAGTTAGGGTGACTGCTGAAGGGAACATGCGGGTGATGTTATGCCATGATGAGGCCCAGGAGGCGTAGTGAGCGGCGTTGCGAGTGGCAGACGCAGAAGTGAGGCCTAGGCCGCCGATGGAGGGGAGTAGGGATGAGATGAGCCAAGCAAGGTCAGTGACGGGGGCGCCAATGATGTCAGACAAGCCAGCTCTCACACGGGAGTACTAGTCAAACCACGCGGCCGCACCTGCAGTGAGGTCAGGGCGCATGGTGCGGAGCCAGAACCCTGGGCGAGGGGATGCACAACAGCGGAGTAGCTGGAGCTTGATTTGGGGGTCAGAGAGGAGGGTTAGGCGTTCAATTAGGGTGGCTTTGGATTCAAACTTAGCCTAAAGGGCAGCCTTCACTGCAGCAACGGACTCAGGGCGCGAGTCCCCTACAAAGACGCCAAGCTGCTTGTCGTGGGCGAGGCGTGCTGTTGTGCCGCCGCACGACAAGCGTGACAACCGCAAAGACGACCAGGCATGTTGTGCGGGAAGCACGGCACATCTGGGCTTCCCTCACCCTCCCACATCACTGACCTCTTTGACGGGACCTCTTCACAACCTAGTAGCGCACGCGCTTGAGTGATCAGGCGGATGTACGCAGCATGAGCAACGTCGATGGGGCCGCAGATGCGCACGTCATCACAATACGCCCCTAACAATCCTGAAGGCATCGACCTTGCAACGTCCTCCAAAATTGGCTGGAGCCCTAGTGCAGCAAGGAAACTCCCAAAGGATCACCCTTGCTGAACCCCCTCCCTGGACAAAATGCCCTGCCACTCACGCTCCCCCAGATCAAGAAACGTGCGGAGAATAGCAACAAGCCTTTTTGGCAGCACGGTACAAAGACGCCACAGCGTGCCAAGGTCATCTCCTTCAAACAGCTGAAGACCATTCTTCTAGCAGACATCAACAACATCTATTTCCAAGTTGGTTCATTGCTTGTGAAACAAACACAAGGCATCCCAATGGGCTCACCCTGTAGCCCTGCATTGGCCATTGCCCTTTGCCTGAAATGTGAACACCACTTTCTTCTTGCAAATCCATCCATGCCTATCAAAGGCTTTCGTTTCATGGATGACTTACTAGTCTTTGGCACATCCAAGAGTGTGCTTGACTCCCTGCATGATCTCTACCCATCACCACTAGAGATTGAGGAGGAAATTGTGTTGCCCAACCAACCCTTTCGCTTCCTCCACACCCACACGCGGATAGATCCTGCTGGCACTGCCCACATCAGTTTCTATCCAAAAAATGACATCCGCCAGATGGAGGGAAAACCACCACTCAAAACTGTGGTTCCTTTTGACTCTCACATTCCATCCACCCGACATAGGGCTAGGGTCATTGGCGCACTCCATATGGTGGTAGCTCACACTAACACAAACCAATTTTGCCTACAAGGCCAACAATACTTTTGTAGACAGTTCTCCACCCTTGGTTGCTCACAAACCATGTGGAAAAACTGCTTCAAAACGGTGCTTGCTACTGTAGCAGCCCGCAAGTCTCATTAATGCACTCCGCTGAGACGCAGACTTGTTTCCACCGAACGAGCCTTCATACAATTTTCCCACCCTGGGAGGGTTTTAACAAAAAATCTTTGTATGATTCTTTAGGCCGTTTTGAAACCAACGTCCTGAATATATGACTGACGGTCGTCAGTTGATTCGAGACAAGGTCTGTGAAAGCCGCGCGGTGAGTGTCAACGCCACCCAGTGCACTTCACGTAACTCCTGAAATTATTTTTTCAGCAGTACTTGCCTCTCTAACGGCCGACCGATCGCGGCACGTCAACGGCCCCGATGCTGTAGTTTCCCTAGTGCCGCAACCGCTGGCAATATTTTAATGAAGTTGATGTGGAGACAGAGTTTCTAGAAATGACACAGTGCGTCGACGCTCGTGTGAATGTCTCACCGTTTGGGGCGGCCCTCGGTATATTCCTCTTGATAGGCACACTAGCTGCTCCAACACCACAGTGCTATAAGCTATGGCAAGCACAATCCTCCGACGGCCTCAGCCCTCTAATGATGGCCCTGCTCTCGCTATACAATGTGACGAATTTGTGCTCGCTCCTCCTGGTGAAGTGGCCCACCATCCAGCAGTGCGCTCACAGCTCATACTGCATCCTCGACCTCCTCGATGGGTTCCAGCTTCTCTTCTCCGCCACCTGGAATCTTAGCCTCCTGGTGCAAGCCACTCGGTACACCCCACATAATCGCAGGGGGTATCGTCTCCTGGCGGCCACCACATGCACTGCCGCATTAGCATTAGTGGCTGGTAGTAGCATATCTGCTGCCTCGTCCACCTGCTCCGAATTCTCGATGGTGCTCGCACAAGCCATCAGTGACCTCTCCTCTGCAATCATCTTCGTCGCCATTCTGCCGCAGCTTATTTCAACATGGAAGTTACGCAGCTCTGGCTCTTTGAGTTTGATATTCTTTGGGATACAAGCAGTTGGGAATTTAATGGTGGCAGCAAACTACATCTTTGTGCAGAAGGACCCGTGGGTGGACTGGGCGCCAGTACTCGTGGCATCTATGATGCAGTTCAGCGTTCTTGGATTGATAGCATACTTCCGTTGTAAGGTCGGTGGCGCCACGGTGGACCAGGACTGGGCTGGTGCAGAAGATCCGATGTTGCCCAAGGCGACCAAGGTAAATGAGGAATCTAAGCCTGAGAATCATGCTTCAATTCTATCGACAAATACGAGTAGATCTAGCTCCACGGCTTGTCCTGACACAAGCGGCACTAATGGAATAGCTCGCCAAGATATGAATGAAGGCTCGACGCCAGAGAGCGACCTTGAAAAAGTTGAATATCTTTAAATGACTGAAGTCTGAACTGTCTCAGCAGAGGCGCCTGAGTGGGCAAAGCCGGTGCTTCAGTTGAGTTGGCGCCCAACAGGCGCCTCAGCAGGCAGGCACCTTGGCTGGTGACCAGCATCGTGATGATGGCTGTGTGCAGCATTGTGGCTGTGGGGAAGTGCCCAGTCGAAGTGCAGTAGAGCGACGTGACCCGCGCGATATTCATGCGTGCTGACATGCGCGAGTAGTCGCGTCGCCCACGTGCCTGCACGCTCGTGTGAGAATCGGTCCCTCACACGCACAGACAGCCAGAGGGTGCTCAGGCCGCCAGGGCACGGGCTGAGGTAACGGATAGGACGCACGGCCGGGGGCGCCGGGGACGCCGAGGGCGCCTAGGGCGCCCAGGACGCCAGGATAGACTAGGGCGCCAGGACACGGGCTAGTGGCATCTAAATAAAAAAAGAAGCAAAAAATGCAAAAAAAACAAAGCTCGAACCCAGGGCGTACCAAAAATGAGGCCATGTGCCGAGGCCGCTACACTATTTTCGGTCAGGGTACAAGACGGCACATTTTGGTAGCAAACTTGTGTGCATGTGATCACACGCAGCACATGTGAACTTCGCAGTCGTTACTCCAGAGATGCTCCATGGAGTCCACAATGAGGCTGCTTTGGAGTTATCAAAGTCTGCCATCTGCCGTTCAAGAGAATTCTTGGCGGCCTCATCGTCGACATGCGCTAACTGGATCGGGTCCAAAAACTTTTTTGGATCACGTCAAAAGGGTCAGCAACGGATTCTTCTTTCTCGTCATTGATGTGTTAGCTGCACAGAGCTAGGCACAGAGCGGCATGTGTGGCTGATCTTGTTAAAATGTAGAAACGAGCATGTCGATCTTTTTTGTAGACATCAGCGTCTGAAGTTCTATCTAGACCACACCCATGTAAGTCACACAAATGGTCATTGTGGCACAAAATTGAGGTATTTTTACCTAGTTTTTTCACACAAATGTGGATAGACATGCATTCGTCAAAAAACCATCATCAAAGTAAAGATTTATGTGGCATAGAAACCACAATGCACATCGCTTTTTCTATCAAGATCACGGCTCAGCTCATCACTCTAAACACACAAAAACTATAATTTCGACATGAAAAAATGTGATTTAGACGCCATTCTTTTGCATGTGAATTGGTACATGCACATGGAACAAGAAACCACACCTAACTCAAAACACCATGCTGCGACAGGTGGCGGCATGAGCGATTTTCTGTCATTTTGTGAAAACCCACTTTTTCTTGCCGCATCTCGATGAGGCTCACGAACTCAAACACCCCGATAGGAGAGGCTGGCCGCTCAGCGCCCCCCACGCGCCCGCTCGGCTCACCTGCAGGGACGTCACGGAGGGTCATGGAGGGTCAACGAGAGTCATGGAGGTGAGCTGCGTTGTCAGGTCTAGAATGTGCAAATTGCAATTTAAAGGCCTAGTAATCTTCAGGAAACTGCGGGTTGCGCAAGTGAAGTTGATTGGGAGCTCACCTGGCCGAGGCAGCTCAGGTGTTTTTTTGCGGATGGACCTAGGGTGCTGCACAACTCACCACCGGTGCGTCTGTGATGGATGTGGCTGAGCAAGATGAGAATCGGAGCCTGTGCTGCTCCATGGTGATTTGAGTTAGCTACAGTTCATCATCAACCTTGATCTGAACTTTTAGAATCTGTAATCAGAATTTAAAAAACTTTTTCATTTCGGCAGTTAGTTTTTGTCGAAAAAAAAGTGCTCGGATTCCAATTCTGAGCATGTGCACCAATCATCTGGAAGACCGTGTTTCCGGTCGATTGGTGTGCTCAGATCGTTTTTTTGACTTTTCTCAAAAAAACAAAAGCACAGCGCTCGGCCTCCGATTCTTATCCTGCTCAGCCACAGATGGCATTAACGCTACCATCCCCTGGTGGAGCCCCCTCCTGGGTCTCACCTTGGGCGCCTGCATTGCGGGCCGCACCCTCCATCGCGCGCATGAGAGACGGCGTAATTACGCTGGCGGTTAGTGTTTTAATGCTATTCTGGTTCTAGCCTACCACAGTCGAGGATGGTGCGATCGCAGGGGGAGCGGCAAACTTCTTTCCAATCGTCTTTGAGATCGGAGAAGTTGACATTTTCCACAAAGCAAGTGGCTGACGGATTGAACTGAAGCACCCATTGAAGAATTTGGATGCATTTCCGAAGGATTTGGCCTTCAGGACCATCCAAACCAGGACGTGGATTCGAACTCTTTTTGCCACTGCGGTTTGGAAGAAGGCGAAGGAATGAGAAGTCTTCGCATGGAGCACCGAAGAAAACTTTGTCGACAGCTCCTTTACCGAGTTTCTCGATGTCAGACTCTGTGATTTTCATCACATCACTGAATCGAGAGTGATCAATTCCCTGAAAGCGTGATGACGGCGGATTGAGATTCTGCGCAACTTTTCGAGCAGCGGGATTGATCTCCACTCCAATGTAATGAGACGGGACCATGTCTAGATCCTGGAGTGCTCTGGCTGCACAGCCCATTCCGTCGCAAAGTGACAGCACGATGCCTTCTTCTTGGAGTTCGCTCTTTTTGGCTTGAGCGATAACGTGATTGGTTCGACAGGAACCTCTTTCAATCTTCTCAATCATTTGACTGAGAGATGACTTCGCCATGGACACTTTTGATGAGTCCCGATGCTGAGTCTTTGACTCCCTCTCCTTCTTGGCTTGGATGCAGTCTTTCCCAGCATGGCCTAAGTGGCCAGGGCGTTTGCAAGGCTCATCTCCCTTGGACTCTTTTCCATGGCGGCGCGATCGGTTGTTCCCTTTCTTTTCTGGATGAAGTTGGAAACACTCTTTGGCAGTGTGTCCCTTCTTCCCACAGTGACTGCACTTCGGAACTTCACTGATCTGCCTTGTCGGCTTCGACTTGCCATCTCCAACTGCGGCTACATCTGCGCAGCATGACTGAATCATGTCGAAGATGTTCAGTTTTCCAGTGTCCGTCGTGTTGTTGATGTCGTCGGCAATCCGAAACTGAATTGTCTTGGATCGTCCTTCGAAAGACTTCACAACTTTGGACAGAGCATGATCGATCATATTTGCTTTCGAATCGAAGAGCTCTTGAACAACTGTGATGGCGTCGATTTGATAGGATTGCACATCTCCCTTGAACTGGAGTTGATCCATCTTTTCGAAAGCATTGGTCTTCTGACCAACAGCACAGATGTTGCTTGTAGAGGACGCACATCCCTTGGACATGTGAAGGAAATGCCACATGGCGCAGCATCTCATTCTTGGTGCCCTTGACATTCATGAACAGAACGTTGTAGAGCATAGCATCGAGTGCCTTCTCCTCGGCTTTGAAGTCGGCATGCTTGGTCCGCGATGGGCGCAGACCTCCACCCAATTTGGGCGGTCCTGAATGCGATTCAACCTCGTCGACCTGAGGTTGCTCAGCTTGCTCTTCTCCTTGAGGCGGAGCTTGTGGAACTTGATCGGGATCGGCAAAGTCATCGTCTGCCGTGACATGGGATGGAACAGCAGATCGGATGTGTTTCTTCCGATCCAGCTTCTCATCCAAGAACTTCTCGAGAACTGCTCCATGCTCAGTCGAGGCAACGAGCGAGCCAAAATCTGACATCCATTTGGTGAAGCCGGTGGGATTTTTATCAGAATCCCAGATGACCGAAGAGAGCTTGAACTTGTCAATGGAGACCATTGTCAATCGAAGGTGGTCCACTCAATGCAGCCTCACGAGGACTGATCAGTAGCCTGAGTGTGCAAATGTGCTAGAGCTCCGGTGTGGATTAGGGAGCTGGAGGATGCAGTTTTGTAGAACTTCGATGTAGCAGACCCGAGCACTGCTCAAGGGCTGATCACTCAGTTGTCAATGCTTCAAGAAGGTGAGGACCAATCTGAAGTGGTTGTAGAGCAGAGCACAGCTCGATGCTGAATGCAGTCGGTTGTTCGAAGAACTTGGTGCTGACAACGATTTGAAGTGCGTGGCGTCCCAACTTGGCAAAAGGGCAGCCGGCCAACAGTGTTCTCAGACTTGTCTACTGAGTATAGTTAACTGGTTGAAAGTCAGCTCACAAGGCATGATCTCACGTCACACCTGGAGTCCAATCTTTTAAATGTTTCCATTTTGAGATCAGAATTTGCACCAAGGTTGCACTGAGCTAAAAATGATTCTATCTACCTTGCTGTTGCAATGTTGGCCTCATGTGCCTGTTCTTTTGAGAACAAAAAGGATCGAGATGTAGCACCGGCCAGGGTCTGGAGCGGAGTTCCCCATGGAGCGAGAGCGGGGACACTGCGCCATGAAATGTGCCATGGGCGGGCGGCCACAGGTGCCAGGGCCAATTTCAAATTGAGTGCATGCTAAGTTTTTTTCATGTGAGCAGAGGGAGGATCAGTGCGCCAGTGCCAGCTACATGCACGGCGGAAAGGATCAAAGAAAGGGTCAAAAGGATCAAAAGGAGGGAAAGGATCAAAAGGATCAAAAGGATCAAAAGGATCAAAAAGGAGGAAAGGATCAAAAGGATCAAACGCGCGAAAGTGCCACTCGAGCAAACACCACACAAATGTCGTTTGTAGTCTGAAATTGCCACACCCAACGGCACGCATTTCATACCAGCCCCTTCTCTGATTCACCTGAACGCATGAGTCGATGATGAAGTCGCTTGGGAGTTATCCAAGGCGGCCATCTGCCGTTCTAGATTGCTCTTGACGGCCTCATTGTCGACGTGTGCTTCTCGGATCGGGTCAATTTTTTTCTAGCGATGTCGAATCGGTAATCTGCTTGCAAATTCATGTCGTACGAGTCGAACATGACCCGTGTGCAAAGCGGCATCGAAAACCTGTCATTTCTGAAAAATGACACTTTTTCATGGAGCTGCATCTCGTTACAGGTCTCGAGCTCGAAGACAAGCTTTGCTGTTGTGACCCGACCCGATCACCCCGATCGAGCTCGAATCAACCCTCCTAACCTCTTTGCTCACTCTCAATTGATCTCTCATGTCCCTTGACTCTCATGTCATCTCCTAACTCATCTATTAACTTTGACAAGCTCTGCTCCGAACCCGTGTCGTGCACGGGTTCGAAGACCCTACTCACCAAGTTTCACATTGATTACAGTCGAGGGTCCTGATGGACCCCTGCACCCAATGTACCACTTTTCTTGCATTTTAAAAAAGTCAGTAACGAAAACGCGGTCTCAGTTTTCTGTCGACGCAGATTCATAGTACGTAAAATCAAAAAAATTATGGTAAAGATTTCACCTCCAAACTCCAATCACATCGAGACTTTGAACTGTGCGAAGTTTCTTCCCCCCTCATTGGAAACGCCATTGGAGTTTGGAGGTGAAATCTTCACCACAATTTTTTTAATTTTACGCACTATGAATCTGCGTGGACAGAAAACTGAGACCGCGTTACTGACTTTTTTAAAATGCAAAAAAAAGTGGTCCATTGGGTGCAGGGGTCCATTGGGACCCCCGACTGTAACCAAAGTCCTGAGTGACAAAAAAGTTTGTCACCGTGTACAAAATCCTCTCCCATCTATCACTCCTCACCCTTTCACCCATTCCTCACGACAGTTCACATGCACGATCCTGTAGTGCAGTGAACACGCGATGCTTAGATCCTCGTTTGTTAGATCACAACAACGCATTGAACACTGAAAACTTGAAATTCCAAAAAAGAAAATTTGTGTGCTGAAAATTAACAAAAAAGGAAATAAAAATAAGATCTTTACCTAGGCACTTTTGAGTGATGCGGATCTAAGCACCGCGTGTTCACTGTAGTCATGCACCTCACCTGAAACTCGTGGCCTAATCAGCCCAATGAATCCTGAGATCTCACAAACCCTCACTTTTGCAACTTGCGCCCTCACTCACAAAACTTCACCCTTTGGCCCGATAACCCTGTAGCCCTGAAATTTCATGCTGCATGCACCCTACTAACAATCCGCGACAAGACTAACAACATGAGAGCAAAGCCAAACCTTCGGTGTGGCCTGGGTTGGGCATGGCATGGACATGGGCGGTGCATAGCCACCATAGAACAGCCGGCCCTATGAATCGGGAATCCCAACTTGCCGGGCCCTGGGGGGATCACACGAAAGATCAAACAAAGGAGGAAACAAAGGAGGAAAGGACCAAAAGGATCAAAAAGGATAAAAAAGGATCAAAAGGATCAAAAAGGATCAAAAAAAGTATCAAAAAGGATCACAAGGATCAAAAGGATCAAAAGGATCACAAGGATCAAAAGGATCAAAAAGGAGGAAAGGACCAGAAGGATCAAAAGGACCAGAAGGATCCCGCTGTGCATGGTGCAGAAAGGATCAAAAAGGATCAACCACACCCGCCCTCTGATGTGAGCCTAGAAGCGCATCCTGGGAATTGTGCAGGCACTAGCCCTTGTGCACTGGGGTGGTCCGTGGGTTTCGCAGCGGGTTTGGGCTGCCTTCACATACGCCCAGCTTGATCATGGTGAGCTCAAGCGTGGTGGTTGGCATCAGTCCTTGCACACGTGTGCGCCAAGACCATGAGAACATGGCTCTTGCATCACAACTTCATGGAAGCTCGTGAATTTGAGCATGGTCCACTTGATCTAGCATGATTCCGATGCAAAACGAGCAAATGTGCTACAACAGACCCAAGCAAATCAAAGTGGATCAAAGTAGACCAAAGCATGCCAAAATAGATCAAAGCGCGCAGACCAAAACAGAGCAAAGTAGACAAACAACAACAACAACAACAACAACAGCCCCAAGGAGCCGGGCAGGCCCGGTGCACCAAACAGGCCAGGGAGGGCCACCCTGATCAAGGTGGGCCATTGTGACCAGAATGAACCACCTTGACCATGATGGCACACCTGGATTCAGAATGGCACACCAAAGCCCACTCACTTGAAAGTAACATCAAACCCCGCGAGCCTAATCACTGTCAGCTGCCGTCACTGTGCAACAACCTGGCGTGAACGTGCCGGCGGGCTATTTTCCTATGGCGCCCCGAGTTTCGTAGCTTGGGCCGGCCACCACACACTAATAAATGCAAATGAGTGTAGCAAGGGAACAGTATTACCATTGTGCAATGTAGCCATGTGTTGCCATAGTTTTAATAGTTGAAGCAGCACTGGTTTGTCTTACACCGCTACCAGAAACCCCTAGTTTTGTCATTGTCATGCTGACCAGTAAAACTGTGTTGAAGGCGAACACATTTTTTCTAGATTTGAATTGCGTGGCACTGAACAGCAATCCACTAACAATAGTCTGAAACCTCCATTCTGAAATATGTACGATGCAAAATGAAGCATTTTAGTTAACACTTTTTTGGGATTTACAGGGGCTGGACAGACTGCCGTTTCATTTTTTTCATTTTTTCTCGGTCCTTCCGATCTCTTCGAATCAAGCTGTCTTCTCTTCTCTTGTCTCGCTTGCTGACAATGTCGTAGCGCTCACATATGTACATTCTGTAACAACAGAATGGTACACAAATGACTAAGAAGATACAAAGAGTCACAAGAAACGCCCATGCAGCTGCAGAAGCTCTTGTTGTAGTAGGCTGGAGGTGAGGTTGTGTCATCAGGACATCGAATAAATAGTTCGCGACCTTGATGGCATATGTGTAGGTAAATTTGCTAATTCCAAAATTGCTTCCAATTTCAAGTTCACTTCTTGGCTGAATGCAGGGACGTGGGGCTCAATACATGCACATACACGTGCTCTGACTCACTGCAAGTCGCGCCATGCTCTCAATTTGATTCGTCGAAGAATTCAATGCACCAGTCTTATCAAGGACTGTGCACAAGATTTTGCGGTGTTTTGTTTGCCATCCATTACAGCTTACGGCCCCAGACGCATTGATTCGTGTTTTCAAAGCCCTTCAGAATTCGGTCAGAACGAAACGAAGCATGGTATTCTCACGTTGTGAAATCGTCCACGGCAGGCAACACTGCAGATTTGGCGGTGATGTTGAGCGCGTATGTTACAGTCTCGCAGGTCTCCCCAGTGGTCAAAGTTCCGGGCGTTGCACAGACCCTGTTGCATTTCTTGGGGGAACCTATCACGGATGCAAACGTTATTCAAACCATGACAAGACCAGATATGATCAGCATGAGGGCCTGTAGCTCCAATTACACTCAGTATCAGAGGAACAAGGCGTGTACACCAAATCATCGACATCTCCAACTTTCCTTTTTGGCAAGTTTAAGGGCCCTACTAAAATTTTTAATTACACAAGCTGCATGCGGATGATATCAATGCTCTAGGGGACAACTTGGTGTAGCTTTGTGCTGAGCTGCCTCATGCCTCCATCCACAACTCAGGCACAGCCCTTCCCACCATGCAAAAGCTGCCATGCAGAATAATAGGCCCTTCTGCACGTGTAGACGTTCCAGTGGGCTCCTACTAGTCTCAGACCATCGCTGACACAGCGGCATCAGCTCTTATGCCTCAAAGAAATCTTTCAAAGCCAAATTATCTCAGGTCAGTGCAGTCGACTCTCAGATTTCCTGTCTCGCCACGGGTCTTCCAAGGAAACCAAGGATTTGGACGACTCCTCTAGAAAAAGAGCGTTCGGTAACTCTGGCTTAACTTGCTGGCTCCCTTGACGCAACACTGGGTCTACAGGTAAAAGAGCTGTGCAGTTGTGCAAGCAGCTTGCAGAGTGTGCAAAAAGCAGCTCGTCATGTGCAGGTGATCATTGTGTATCATTATGCATCACTCCTGCACGATTAATAATGATGCAGAGTTATCGCTACAAATGATGACAGTCAACAGTCAACTGAACATGTCAAACATACACAGCGACTGCGCTCGTATGGTTTTCGGCCAGGAAATAGAGTCAAGCAATGTAACGTCTCAGATTTTTGCACACCTTAGAATCAAACTCATGTCTGATCCATGAAGACAAAAATGCTAGACTTTGTCCCCTACTCCCAGGAGCCTCTTGGTAGCGCCCTTGGTGCTGAGCTAAGTGACCTCAAGCACTCGGAACGACCATTTGTCAGCCGGTTCAATCCTCACCGAGCCCCTTTGCTCAGCTCACCAAAAGCTTCACAGGGCAGGGCATAATGTGTGTTGCACCCACTTCCCACATCATCTTGAGTCCTTTCTCTTGTCTTGCCGAGTGGATCTCAAATTAATTATCCCCAGAGCCCTCATTCCAATTGACACCGGGTTGTGTGTTCATCATCAGTTTGGGGCATATAGAGTGCAAGAGGGTAAAACAGCAAAACGGAGGGTAAGATTGTGTAGGGGTTTCAGCATAAACTTTAACCAAAGTTGAGCAGCAGACGAACGTACGGTCTTGTTAGTGTCTCTGCCAGGCTGTCCTGCATTCTGCTCAGAACACATGGGCTAATTTCCAGGAATCCTGAATCAAGTGCATATGAAACGCATCAAGGATTGATGCTGTGGCTGTGGGGCAGGAGAGGGAGAGAACCGTGGCTCAGGGTAAGGCAGGAGAGCGAGAGAAGCAGCTCAGAGGAGGGAGGAGCAGCTCACGACATACAGGAGAGGTAGAAGGTGCAGCTTAAACATCTGTCGCTTGGAATGCGCGTATCAGCGATGCACCAAGGCTTCATTGTTATGGCAATTGTCCGACAATGCGCATCTTTCTTTCCAGAGAGTTCAAATGCACCATCTGCGTTTCTGAAGATGCTTACTCCTTGAGGACAGTGCTACAGAGATGACTACTGTGAGGTTCAATACCAGTCAACACTGAATCAACATTGGCGTGGCTTGAGGACGAAAGGACAGTGTGGCTCGGCATAATATACAGGAAGGATATTGACGCCATTATGCAAAGAAGGATTGCGTGACTCGGCATAATGTGTCTGACAATCGCATCACATGATGAATTACGAGAGATGCGCCGAAAAAGTGTGTACGTCCAGATGGCGGTATCACAATCTACTCCTGGATCACACAGCACTGCCCACTTACCGTATTTCCGCTAATGATGAAGGATGCATGCAGGGTGTGGTGCACCCACTCCTGTTGCGAGCATGAGTAGGCGTTCCCTTCTACGTGCCGGATTGACCCTGCACATACCAGGCTTAGAAAAAAATCCGAGCCAGCTGTGTGGAGACCTCAGTTCCAGGATGGCCGCTTCGTAACAATATATTCTGACGACACACACGATGTGCAAGGAGCTTCGAAGAGGCCGTACTGTAGCGTGAATGCGATAATGAAGTCATGTGGCACACTATCATATGAGGAGGGGGTCTATCATATGCACTGGAAGGGGTCTATCATGATGTAGCCATGTAGCACGCTATCACAATGTACCATCACACTATCACGTTGCATATCCCACTATCCAGCGCAACGTTCAACATGATAACGTTGTGTCATGTTGAGCTGTATTGAATTGCATTGCGTCGTATCACGTGCTTCATGTTACATCGTATCAGGGCCGGGTGAAATGGAAAACTTGCTTTTGGAAACTTGTATTTTCCAGTTGACCAAGGTTTACCACAATAACGCCTCATTTTTGAGTCAGTAACTTGCCAAAAGCGTCTTTTCATAGTCAAAAGCGTATTTTTGAGGGCGTGACTTCTGAAAATACATGTCAGTAGTGGTTCGAAATACGCATTTTTGAGTCAACAGAAGGCGCATCTTTCAGAACGTGCTAGTGCATACAACTGATAATATCTTCCTCGATTGCGGAGGTCTATCACACGCACTGGAGGGGGTCTATCACACGCACTGGAGGGGGTCTATCATATG
>Ga0099797_101237_pt1 | contig 14083 bp, 8 predicted proteins | sample Uncmet_Sort48C_1_FD_89871 | JGI IMG/M metagenome (GOLD analysis project Ga0099797, IMG submission 89871) | Marine eukaryotic communities from CALCOFI LINE 67, Pacific Ocean - C012_Sort48C_1 | ecosystem: Environmental > Aquatic > Marine > Oceanic | place: Pacific Ocean: Monterey Bay | collected... | reverse complement strand
AAAAAAGGCCGATACGGCATGTTTAGCAATGTGCCAATGTCTGATGTTTAAGTACAGTACTTACTCAATAGTGTGCCGTCTTAATTGCCTTATAAATATTATAATCATAATCATATAGGGGGACGGCATAATAGATCCCAGCAGGTACACAGCAAGGGGAATGGGGGCAGATAAATTACAAGAATACATTAAATTGTATTTAAGGTTACAATAAATATTTAACAATGTTGTAATTTTTATAATGTATTACTATAATTAAAAATATACAAAATGTAGATGTGCTTTATTTGTATACTTATAAGTATAAAGTTGCTATTCAATGAAAGTAAAAAAAGGTGTGTTTAGTTGGTGTTTCTACATTTTTTTACATCTTTTTTATAGTTTTACCTGTAAAATGTCAATATCTCTTTTTTTTCTAATTGTTGTACGTTGATTCTTTTTTATTTATTTTTATCAGGAATGGACGACCTCGTTCTGTCTTCAATGCTTTGAGATCGTAATATTAGTGCATTATTCACACTTTTCTACAAAAATGTGATTAGTACACCTTAACATACATATTAAAAGTGCCTTGAAAGATCCGTCCGACACTTCTTCCCTCCCAAACCTGCACGCACCTCACTCATATTTGTACTTGTCTTTATACTAATCCTTCTATCAAAACTATTTCATTGTAATACGTGTTAATTATAATGCCGGCACCCTGTATATTTAATTGTAAAACGTGTTATAAATTTTGGATTATTTTATAAAACCTTATTAATAATGCTAACTCACCTTAACCTATACTATAATATAATATAAAAATAGACATGTATACATGGGAAAACTGTCTCCTAGGTGACATTTTGTAGGGAACCAAAAAAGTAAAAAAAATGATTAAACCATCTTATTGATCAGGGTTTTTGGATCTGATTTTTTATGATCATTTCTCACACACCAAACCATGAAGGTACGAAGTTTTATAACGTAATATGCATTCAATGACTTTCAAATGATGCTTGAATGTGTGTGTAATTGTTGAATGTTGCTACTTTTTACAAGTAAAATACAATAGTAATACGGTTTATTTTCTTATTATTAAATAATTTATCACATTTTAACATTAATAACCATTGGGTATATATTATTGTCATTATATTATTATATATTAAGTTTACAAACAACAGAGCGGCGATGTGATGGGCGATGGACACTAGTATTTGCGAATATATGGGACGGGCCGTAGAAAGTAAAATCATTGTCGCTATTCATAATAGCCCGCCGCTCAAATGGAGGATTTTGATACGACCATTAAAATCATTGTAGTTGGAAATGGCCATGTTGGTAAAACATCTTTCACAACACGATATTGTAAGAATGCATACAGTGGAGAATATAAAAAAACAATTGGGTAAGTATATATATATATATTTTTTTTAATCATAAATACATATGCAGTATTGTAGAAAACACTAACGCCCAGCTTACGTATATACTATATGCTAGAGCGAATTATTTAGAAAAGCGAGACGTAGAGTTAGAATCTGGTGAAATAGTAAATATGATGATATATGATACTGCAGGGCAAGAAGAATATGGTGCGTTGACTCGTTCGCATTTTCATGGTGCTGGTGCAGCTATTTTAGTATTTTCATCAACAGATCGAAATTCATTCCTAGCATTAAAGGATTGGAAAGAAAGAGTCTTAACTGATTGCGATGAAAATATTCCTATGCTAATTGTACAAAGCAAAGTAGACCTGTTAACATTAGGCACGGGTTCACAAGAAAATCCAGAGGATGAAAATAGTATTGATACAAATATTATTTCACAAACAGAAATAGATGATATGGCTAAGGAGTTGCAATTACCAATATTTAAAGTCTCATCATCGACTAACTATAATGTGAAAGAAGTTTTTGAAACACTTTGTGATATGTATATAACAGGTGGTCATAAATTTGATGAATCGTTCCTATCTAATATAAGTGAGGCAAGTCCTGAAAAATCGAACAGTAGCAAAAGCGAAACAAATACTGATTATAATAAAGACAACAACGACACGACGAGTAATGTAAAAAATACAAACGGGATCAATAATGGTAACACGGAAGAGCTATTAAAAAAAAGAATCAAAGGTATTTCTAGTGATGGAACTGTAAATAATAACCGTGTCAACATAAACCAACCATCGAAACGACGCACGGGCGGTAAAAAAAATAAGGCGATATGTAGCATATCCTAAGGGAGAATAGAAGTACTCGCTAGAAAAATGAAAATATCATACCGAGTAATAAAAAATTTAAAGAAATATATAAGTTTATTTTTTTTATCATTTAGTTTTTTAGTTTTGTTACTCGTACAAAATAGTTTATAAGTATTGTGTACACTGGTGCCCTGTATATTTACCTCGTACGTAAAATATATATGTACAACGTCGTGAGAAAAAACAATATTTTTATTTACAACTGTATTTTCATTTTAATCTTTTAAGTATTTTCTGAAGCGAATACACCAGACCTTTACTAAAACCAGCTGTCAACACACCTTTCAATGTTTGTGTACGACTATATTTACTGACAGTATTTCGTAATCGAGTTTTACAAATATGTTTTGCTTGTAATATAAGCTTATCATTTTCAATGGGATTATTCATCAGTTGGATATCTTGTTGATAGGGTTTTGGCAATTTCATTAACAATGAATTGTTCACATCACTACTATGATTTAGTTGAAAAGTATTCATATATGTCACATCTAATCTATTATCATTTTTTACACCGTTGTTCAAACCATTGCAATTCAATTTTGTTTTTGTTAATACATTTTGACGTATTAAATCATTTACATAACTTCCATACAAATTTCTAAAACGTTGAAAGGATTCACCTTTGTTTACGATATTATCAATTTTATTTGGATTCTCAGCAATACCCATTCGAAAATCACCTTCATATGAAAGCGATGTTATACACTTGTAAAGATCTAATTCTGAAAAATGAGATGGCAATAATAAAATTGCAGTGGATAGTGCACTATATAAATTTGCTTGCAATGCTTTTGTAATTTCATTTGTATTTTTACCATTGGAAGAGTGTGTATGACTCGAAGTTTGATCTGGTTTGTTTAAAAATGCCACTGGCTTTTGTAATCTACCAGACAAATAAAGTGTATTCCAATTTACTAAATCATCTATAAAATCTGATGTCCGAATCACGCCATATTTCATTAGTTGTTTTCCATTATTATTATTATTTGTCAAATTTGGTTGGTACTCATCAGGCATTGGCACAAGGGTATTATAATATATTTGTGCAGATGAGCGTTGCACGGTAGATATAAATGATGCACCAAACAACCGTGGAACCATTGCATAATGTGACGGATTACGCTTCAAATTTTCTGCATGCCACTCTGTTTCATCATCAACTACAAAAATCATATCAATCATGGGTGGTTCTTCAAATTTTGCAATGGCTGATACAGTATTAGTAGCTGTGGAAGAATTATCCAACACTTTGTTATTTTCATATCCTTTCTGTTCAAACACACCACTTCCATAGCCAATTGCAACCTCAATTCCAGAAGGAAACGTCGTGCTTATCAGATCCTTCAATATCTCTCTGTTCATCGATACGTGTAATCTGCAGTTGGATCGAAATGTACTGGGTGATCTGCGTTGCTCGCCGACGACGTTCTAACGTGTGTGATTGACGTTTCCCTCTCTATCTCGTATTATATATATAGTCAGAGTCTAAAAGTCCTCTCATCGATCACATCATACTTCTTTGTACTTGCGTGTAGGGTTTTGATAGGTACAGTAAGAAGGGAAAAAAATTAAAGAGAGTTCAAAAAATATATTTTTAAGTTACCAAATAGCAAACTTTGTTGTGTTTTTAATTGAGTCAGGCGTTGTTGGTCAAAGGTTGCTATTGTATGAATTTAAATTCGTTGAACTAAATGGTATGTGGCAGTTGGCAAAACACAAAACTTGCGCCCTATTCACAGAGCAGTGTGCCCCGGACGTATTATTTTGATTATAATGTAAAAATATTTTAATTAATTTGCAAAAAAAGGTTGAGTGTTACCGTAATGTGTATTACACCCTCTCTCTCTCTCTCTCTCTACTATCTCGCTCCACCTCTCCCTTTACTTCTTCTTCTGTTTCATATTTTTACTATTAAATATATCATCAGAGTGAAACATCTTATGCAATTCCTCCAATGATTTTGGATTTTCTTTGGTTTGTTTAATAAAATGATCCACTTTTGACGATGGATGTTTCAACGTACCAAACAACCAATCCCAAAACATCGTATACAAACCAAAATTATACCAATTGTAAACATGATGTATCAAATGATAATCAGAACCCATTAACGGCCATGGTAATTTCACAGATGTACCAGTATGAATGTACATCGTCCACATTCCAACAAATGCACCACTGAATGCATAGAATAGTGTTGGTATTGGAATAATCAGCGTACCTATCACTAACGGTAAGCCTTGCAAAGCACCATCAACTGCTTCAAAGGCATATCCACTCCAAGTTGCCATCTCTGACTCGTGCTTATAACTATGGTGTACATCATGCTTTAAATGATCTTTGCCCCATTTCCATTTATGCAACAACCAATAATGAACATAATATATCATCCCTTCAACTAAAAATAAATAAATGGAAAAATAAACGATACTTTTCGCATATCCACCCGTATCCTCGACGGAGTCACGTAATTTAGATATACCTAACCTTACAAAAAGCATGGTTAATGCAGGTATAGCACTATATAAAGGAAATGCAACTTCAGATAGTTTAATTTGTTCAATTATCAATTCACGCGATATTTTCAACGTCCCAGCTTTTGGATAAAACGTTTTAAACATAGTTAACACAGCTACACCACCAACGTAATACAATAAATGTATAAACACATAATAATACAACCAATATGCACCAAAATACATTGTGTGTTGTATTTGTATTGGATATTCTTTACTAATAATATGGCTTAGATCCATATTTTGTATAAACAACAAATCATTTACGATAGTACTCATATTTTCCAACATTGCGTGATATAGTTTGTGTATATGTATGTAAATCGTGGGTAGAAATTTCCTCCTTACAATGTGTGTTTGGATGCCACAAAGACACGTGTGGCACGCGTATAGGAATGAGGAAGCTTTTATTCCCTATTTATAAATGTTTCAAAATATAGATGGAACAGGAGTAGAAAGATTCTGCCCTTAAAACGTGTTTGCAATAGTCTGTAGAACTGTAGAAGCTTATTAATAGTATATACCTTGTAAAGGAGTCTTTTTTTTTTATTTTCATTGTTTACAATAGGATTATTAGTGTGGATTTCAAACCGACGTTTAATTGAAGTACTAATTTAGTATACTAATTTATGCATATTTGATAGGGAGGTATTGGATATTACAAAAAATCCAAAAATAGCCAATAGTTATTTTGATGAATATACGAAGAATATCCGATGTTTTGTACTATCCTTCTATCAAATATGCATAAAGCAGTATACTAAATTAAAACGTAATACGCGGTACAACTACACCTCGATTTCCATCTCTCCTTACCTTGTAGAGTAAATGTTTTACTTAAGGTTTTAAATTTCATAGTGGAATATATACATGTGGTGGTGATTAAGGTATGTTCAATATAAAACGTAAAAAACATAGTACAACATTCAGTATACTTAATTTTTAATTTATTGCCCCCCTCAACCCTTATACTCGTAGAATCCATCCTGTCATAATATAAAACGATACACTATTGATTTTTAAAATAGCATATACACAGCATTATATCGTTTAATATAGACTAGAGTATGCCCGATCGTGTCGGGTACCTCAACCCTCAAATTCAAAATGGGGAAAGTTTCATCCGGCTTATCTATAATACAAGGAATATATATGCTCGTATAATATGTAGTAGGCTATGGCCACTTGCATGCTTCACCCTTCATCCGCCTTTGTTTACAACAACTGTATAACTTTTGCTACTACGCTTGAATTGGGTGTAAAAGTAATAAAAGCCCATCATGACAACTAAGCAAAGGCCGCTTAATGCAAGCAATGCCATTGGTCCTTTTAAAACCAATCCTCCAGTTTCCTTCATGTTACCTTTTAAATTTCCTGTTGTCACATCAACTTTTTTACCAACGTTAGAGCCTAATTTTCCATTTACCTCTTTTAATAATTTCTTTAATTTCGCAGTTTGCATTTTTACAATATCAAATGGCGATTGGTCGGCGCTTTCTTGGAAATATTTCTTTGTTTTAAATTCTGCGTCTTTGCAGTCTTTAGATATTTTGTCAAAGTTTTCTTGTAAACATGTTCTTGTACGACCTTGTCCTGGTTTGACATCATTGCAAAATTTAGCTTTGTCCGCCTTACATTTTTTAGCCAATTCCATGTTAGAGCGCCCATCTTGTAATTGGTATTGCATAGCAAAGAAGATCCCGCGTCGACAATTTTTTGATTCAGGTGTGTCTTTTGGTATTTTTTTAATATTATCTGCCAAACAGTTAATTACAGTGGATGGATCATCAATTGCTTTGTCGCTGCACAGCTCTTGAACATGCAGCTTACAACTTTTACGTATACGATAATTTCGTTTCCAGTCTTTTGATTGCATGACCATAGTGGTTCCTAATATGGATCTGCACATTTTACCAATTTCCTTTGGGGTATCAATCATTTTCGAAAACAAACAATTCAACACTTCCCCACTAGCTTTTGGTAATTCCTTGCAAAATTTTTCTATACTAGGTTTGCATGCCTTGAATGCGCGGTAATTTATACGTATATCTTGTAATTCAAATTTTATTTGTTCCTCTACAGCTTGTTTACAGTCTGGTTGCAACATTTTTTTGTCTAGTTTTTCTTTTAAACATTCCTTTGCTTTGCCATTATCTTGTTCAGTTCCAACAGCCCCTGGCTCACCATTTGCTGGTATTTTTTTTGCTGTACCTTTCAACGATTGTGGCAATTGAATTTTGCATAAATTCTGTAAGTCAACTTTGCACTTTTCCATTAACCATGGCTGCGCGGCAATGTCTTCTGCCTCATCAGCCATTTCATCAAACTCTGCTTTTTTGCACTCCGCTGACAATGATTTCATATTAGATCGTAAACAATGGTGGGTTCTTCCTCCACCAGGTTTAACCGAGGCGCAAAATTTAGCTAAATCATTTTTGCACGCCTTTGCAATTCCAGGCGAGGCTTTTAAAAATGTTGCCGCAACACGTTTTTCTATTACAAGTTGTTTCCTGCACGCTTGTCCCATTTGTAAATCGTGAAATTTAGTTTTAAGACATTTTAACTTTCCATCATTTTTAACATTGTCACAAAAAAGCTTTAACTCTTTTGTGCATATTGCAGCAAGCTTGGCTTTTAGACGTACATCTTTTCCTTCCGTTATTAACTCTTTTAATTCTGCTTTTTTACATTGTGGAGATAACTGCTTCAAATTGTTTCGCAAACATGCAAGGACTGCCCCGGGCTCTTCTACATCTACGCCACCATCCCGCTTTGGTTTTAAACAAAACGACGTTAAGTCTCCTTGACAATAATGCAGTAACATTGGTTTAGCAGTATATGTTTTTGCTTCATCCACTAATTCTTGCATTTTCGCTTTTCTGCATGCTGCTGCTAGTAATTTAAAATTCTGCATTAAGCAAACATTATCCCGTCCCCCGCCTTTCTTTAAAACACGTTCATTAAAATCTTTGATTTCTTTATCTGGTGCGCAAAATTTCAATAAATCGCCTTTACAATTTGTAGCAACTAATTTAGATCCTTTTGCAAATAACGATGAAATTTTAATATCTTTATTAATTTCATTTCTACATTGTGACGACATTTTCTGATCATTCAGATGGTCTTTTAAACAACGTAGTTTCCCCCCTGCCGGCACCCCCTTGCACAGTCGAAATAGATCTACCCGGCACCGAAGGAACAATGTTCGTTTTAAACGTATATCTTTCCGTTCCTCTTTCAGTTCTTTAAACTCTGCCGCTTTACATGCCGGGGATAATTTCTGTAAATTTGACTTTAGACATGAAATGGCTTTTCCATCATCTTGTTTATTTTCTTTTTCCAACTTTATAACGTCAATTTTGCATATATTTAACAAGTCTGCCTGGCAGGCTTTCGATAGATTCGTTTTTGCATTTATATCCTTTGCTTCATTCATCTCATGCTCAAATTCAGCTTGCTTGCATGATTTTGACAATTTATTCATGTTGTCTCGTAAACATTTATGAGTACGACCTTCCCCTGGTTTAACATTTGCACAAAACGTTTTCAGATCTTCTTTGCAATTATTATGTATTCCCGGCAAAGCATTTGCATCTTTACTAGCTTTACGAACATCTTTTGTTAATAGTTTTTGACAACTTGTATCTAGTGCAATGTTTGCATCTCGCTGCTTTTCTTTCAGGCAGTTTAAAACCGCACCACGGCCTCGTGGCAAGTTTTTACAGTGCTTCCCAATATCTGTTGCACACGCCCCAAAAATGGCACCATTTAAGCGTAAATCAATTCTTCGCGTTCGTTTCTCAAGCTCTACTTTTTCACGGCATGCTTTAGAAATCAAAGCTATTTTACCCCCCAGGCATGAAATGATATCACCTGGATACTTTGCGCAAAACCTGGTAATATCTGCGGCACAGTGCTTCTGTATTAAAGGATTTTGCCGTTCATCTTTACTCTCTTTTTTAAAGTGTTGAAATTCTGCGTCGATACAGCCTTGGCTTAGTTCCTTGTAGTGTTCCTTCATACAAGCATCTAAAGCAACACCAATTTTTGGACCACAAAATTTCTTATGATCATCCTTACACGCATCTTTATTTGCTGCACCAATGACAGTAACATTAATACTTATGTTTTGTGTAAATTGCTCAACAGTCACACTTTCGACGGAGCTGCTAACACAAGCGACAATGGCAAGCGTCAATAAAATATTTTTTCCACTGAAAATCATCTTGAACGATTTTTTAAAACACGTATGTGTATATATATTGCTGTATAGTTTCGCGAATGTAGCATGCAGTATCCACATCTGTGATCAGGACGGAACCTTCAGTGTTGCTGTCCTGTTTAACATGTAATATATACCTAACTTCATATATCGAACTGCAGGAGGAATCTGCCGTACCACGGGATTTGTTCCGAAAAACTCCTTAAAACAAGTAAAAAAATAATAATCCTACCGAAACTTAATTTGAATTAATAAATTAAAGGTAATGCTTGTAAATTATTTTCAATAAATACGAACTTTTTTTTACGCAGCAAGCGTGTCTAGCGGTTTGAAGCGGTACAATACATCACATGCAAACATATACAAATACGTCCTCAGGTAGTTTAAACCGTTTTATTTTATTCAACTAAACCCGACGCAAAACGCCCTGTACCAGGACCACGACTTATTTGAAACTTATGTTTTTATTTGAATTTGAATAATTGTAATTATTGAAAATACCACATTTCGTCATATATATATGCCTAGTCTACAGATGGTATACCTATATAAATATAAAATATCGAACGCTTTAAGGACAGCTTCGAGTGGATCTCTCGACCTTATTTTAAAAATTAAAAATTCCAGTAGTAAACCGTCTTATTTTAACATTTTGCAGTTCGATATATGAACTAATAACAATTAAAAATGTTGTTGTTTTTAATAATAAATAATAATAAAAAAAAAAAAAATATTATTATTATTATATTATTCACCACACAACGAACCACAGTTAGGTATATAAATGTCGTAATAATTTTTTTTTTTGGGATTTTTTTAATTGTTGTTAGTGTTGTTAGTGGTTTAGTTGCGATTTATATAACACTGTTTTCTACTATTATAGTAGCTAGGGGTATACAAACGCCATATCTTTTCCTATTTATGATGGAGGCAAAAAATACGTGGTGAGCGGTGAGCTGAGCGGCTACGGTTTTAAGGGATTTGTGTCACGGGGCAATGTTATATTCTGGTAGAAGTACATAATGAATATGATATGGTACGATATCGTGTTACTGTAGTCATAGTAGCATAATACTTAATAAACTATTCGTATTCATAATATCTTCAAAATAATAAAAATTATTATTATATATTATTATTATAAATAATAATTTAAATTTTATATATTATAATAATAATTATAATATTATAGTGAAAGTCTTTTTTCGAGTTTCAAAAGAGATTCCAATCAATCTTGTCACAAATGTGGTTTCAGTTTTCAGGAATCACAATACGACACAACAATAAAGCTATTCCATCAACAAACGTCTATTTTAAGCCAAATACCAACGTAAAGAACAATATATATATTGTCGTTTTCGATCGTCTTACCTCACACTCCTCGCCACAAATATAATATAAAAAAGAAATTTTGATTTATTACCTTGTAACTTTAAATTGTTGTTAACGAAGCCATGATAATTGACCTAGTTATCGCACTGTTTGTATAATAGCATATATGTACTGATAAATGTCGCAAACCATTCCGTTGTAGCGTTGCAAACATTATATTTGTTCGCCACCTTTATCCATCCATTCATTTCTTTCCAATCTTCCTTTCTTATGCCTATCATACACGCGTTGGATTAAAATCGTACCAAGAGAACCAATCATAACCATCGCAATAGAAATAGCAATAATACCCCATAAGCCAATTTGCATCAAAAAGTTCAAGATACGAGCTTCACAAGCTTCTTTCTCACCATCACCTACAGCATCATTATCTTTTTCAATAGGGGCAATGGTTGCTTCAGGATTTGCTGGGGGATCTTTCTGTTGAATTGGGGGGCTTGGAGAAGGACCTGGCTGAGGTGCATTACGTGTCTTTGCTTGTTTAACCGCAAATGTCGCAACTTGAGGTACTTTCCCTGCAGATTCTACATTACAAGTTTTGTCGGTTACACTATTCAAATTCGCTTTCACACAGATATTCATTCGCATATCACGATTACTAAAATTATTATTTCGTGTGCTCATGCCTGCAAATTTTCCTGGTCTTTCTGTGTTCATCAAGCCACCATCAAAATATGGTTTCACTGCTGCATTCAATTTTGCACAATTTTGTGGATGATTTTCTCTTTGGTTATTGTTGTTAATATTGTTCAGCTGTTGTTGGGTAAGGCAAGACAAACCAGCTTCTTTTAGTGCGGAGCCAGCAGCATCTTGATTAATATACGCCAACTGCCATACATTTGCACCCGAAAATGGTGTTTTTGCAAGATTGGCTGGAGCTGTGATTTTTGTTTGCAATAAATCCACAGTATCAGTAGGTGTTGCGCCAAGAGGTGCATTGTACCCAACAGCGTCTGTGAAGACAAGATTTGCACGATCAGCGCGTGAATTTTGATTAGCTGCATTAATTGCTTGTTGACTGAACGGATCGCAACCTTGGCAATCTGGTGGGCCACCCTCGCCATTGTTACAACCCCGTTGTGGGTTGTAATCACTGCCTGTCCATTGCGCATGGACTTGATCACCAACCCCTAATGTCAATTGCGCTGGAGCAAAATCGTATTCGACCGCTGGGTATGTTTGTACAATATTGCCACGTTTGCCACGTACAGACATTGAGATAATTGATTTTGTTGCTGGGATATCCGCTGGACGTGCCCTAATTTCAAACACGTACGAACGATCTTGAAAGGTTCTTGAGTATTGGTTTGTATTTAATGCCAACGACAAAATTTCATTGTTTTCACCCACGCTGACGTATGGATCTTGTGTCATTGCCGGAAATGAATATGCAGTGCAAGGCTGATCATTATTTGCATTGTCACCTCTGCAATTTGCTGTGCTGTCAATACCTGGGGCGCCAGAAAAAGTATCGGCGGTATCTAAATATCTATTACCATTTGCCCATGCTGGGTAATCATAAGTAGTGATGTTGTAACGTAAGCGTAATACACAATTTTTATTTGGTGTATTTGGTATAGCAAATGGATATGCAGTAGCACCAAGGGAGTTGCCAAAATGTGAATCAAACATACGTCCATCCCATGTTTTATACGTATTCGTGCTTTCACCTGGTTCACACGCTGATGAACCATCTGCATTTGGTGCTTTATAATAGCGTTTTGTGGAATGATCGGTACAAACTTCCTCCATACACTGCTTCGTTTTATCTCCCTCTGGCCCACATTCTTTAGCAACAGATATCTCTGTGAATGCAGCTGCGCCATTACCTAATTGGTTCACCCTGGAGTACTCTCCTTGTACAACTTCCATTGGTGGCGAGGCTGCACCTTGGAATCCAGGTGCATATTGTGTTGCAGTCCATGTATGTCCATTGCTATTGCATTGCGCTTCATTATTGTACCAATCGCGCTGTTGCCTTTTCTGCGTAAAATCTGCTTGTGCTGCTGCTCCAGTTCCAGCTACGCACATACCCCGCGCATTTGCTGCTACATTCTGTGAGTTTTTTTGGTAGTACTCCATTTTTTTTGGACTAAAATCAGATGTAATTACAGCAATATCTCTCCATGGAGAAGGCCTCCAATATGGATAATAATCACGTTCTTCTGGACATTCTAACCCGTTACGATTACCATTATTATTTTGTCTAGTCGCACGAGCGTCGTTCCTATTTAAATTCTGATCAGAAGTAAAGAGACCTTTGTTGCGCTCCGTACGTTGACATTCTTGATAAAATGCATATGATTCATGCATACCAAAACGTTTTGTAGCAGCCGTGTTTGGTGTTGCGGACGCAATGTTATCTGGGATTTGGTCCGTAGCAGCATCGTTGCCATCTTGTGGAATACCGTCTCTAGGTGTACCAACAGTTCCATCCGCTGCATTGAAGTCACCGGCAGGATCTAACGTATCGGTGCACGCGTATTGTAAAACAACTTCAGAGTGCAAATTTTTATTATCGCCACCACCATGCTGATTTGTCCATTCTAATGGAATTTTCTCACCAACATAATAGTACATAGTTTGTGTTTGCGCGTCCGCTGCTTGTCCAGCAACAGCACGTGGACACGCATATCCACCTTTAGCATTATTTTGTGAATCAAATAAACGATTCCCATTATTGCGGTTAACATTACGTTCACAATTTCGATCGTTTGAACCACGCATGTTATGCATGTATACATCTGCAAACGCAGAGGAAAGTAATATTGCAGAAACAACAAATATCACAGGTAAATTTTTCAACATGTTTTTCTTTTTTCGTGAGAGTAAATCTACTATTAGTTGATGTAACTCCAACAATTACAAGTTATTAAAAGGAAGAGTAAGGATACGTCTGTCGCGAAGATTATAAAACAGTGGCTCCCGAAGAGTTGTTATATAGAGTTCTTAGGTATTGCAGTGTCTTATAAATGTTGCAAGCATGGTATGCGATACTGCAGCGGGTGGAGAAGACGGGACATTGGCTGTTTGAAAAAATACAAAACTTTTTTTTTTCTTTTACATTATTGAAGATAATATAAGGGAATACTATGGTGGTCACAGCCGTCCAACGACGCGGCACACCTTCTGCCCGTCGATACCAACTCTCCATTGTTATTAGTGTTAATATGTTTGTAGTATGGCCCGCGTTGTTATTGGTGTTATTGTTGTCAATATGAGCTATCCTTGTATTGGCATTGTTATCAGTGTTATTTTATTTATAATAGTAGGAGCTGCTTTTCTTCAGATTGCTCTTATAGTTAATAGTGCTAATGTGATAATGTTGAAAATTTGGTGCATTGATATTTTTACCATTGTTTAGCATTGATTGCTGTTCTTTGAATCTAATTGGACGAAATATTGGAGGTGGCACACGTCTGGTGGTTAAGGTGCTATGCAATGCATGTGTATGTGTAATAGTGTAGTGGTTGTATACTCATGGTGCTATACATAGGGTTCATACTGCAGTCTACGGGAAATATTGTGAATTATAAAGTCGTAAATTTGAGAAGATAAAAGAGTAAACGAAACGGGTATGCTGTATACCTTAAAGAGAAGTGTTTGTCATTAGCCGCCTAATTGTGGTGTAGAATGCACATTGTGGTGTTGTGTTGTGTTGTGTTGTGTTGTACATTGTGTTGTGTTGTGTTGTGTTGTTTT
>Ga0099797_101236_pt1 | contig 14088 bp, 24 predicted proteins | sample Uncmet_Sort48C_1_FD_89871 | JGI IMG/M metagenome (GOLD analysis project Ga0099797, IMG submission 89871) | Marine eukaryotic communities from CALCOFI LINE 67, Pacific Ocean - C012_Sort48C_1 | ecosystem: Environmental > Aquatic > Marine > Oceanic | place: Pacific Ocean: Monterey Bay | collected... | reverse complement strand
TCCAAGTCGATGAAAAAGGCACTGAGTGACGGTGTTGCTGCCGAAGACGGTGAGAAAAAGCCTGAAAAGAAAAAGCATGCGGTGACTGCGGCGCCGAAGAAGCGCGCGCTGGAGCGAGACGGTCAGGGCAAGTTCTTGTGAAAAGTCAAACCGGAGCCGACCAAAGAAAAGAAAGAGTCTGAAGATGAAGATGCGAGCCCGTCTGCGAAGAAGTGAAAGAAGGACACTCACACGCAGAACGAACTTGACTTAGACGACGATGACTTTGATAAAAAGAAGGAGAAAGGCAAGAAGACCGCGAAGAAGGCTGCTTCGAAGAAGACGCCGAAGAAGGGGGCTGCGGCGAAGAAGGATGCGGCGAAGACCCCAGGTTCGAAGTGAAAGAAGGTGCCTCCAAAGAGCGTGAAAAAGGATGATGGGAAGGACAAGTTCGGCGGCAACGTGTTCGTTGGTGGCTCTTCCTCGAGCAGCAGCAGCTCGAGCACCTCGGTTAACATGGGTTTGCAATTCGAAATGCAGCGGCGGCAGGACCAATTGAAAAAATATGAACAGAAGGTGCTCGCGGAGAAGCAGCGCGCTCGAGCCAACAAGCAGCCGTCGGATCACGGCTCTGACGATGAAAAGGATGAGTCCGACGAGGAGGATAAGGACGACGACGACAAGGGCACGAAGGGGATCGCGAACCCCGCGAAGCGCCGGAAGCGTGATGATGACGACGATGAGGACGACGTCGACGAGTCGCCGGATGAGTCGCCGGACGAGTCGCCGGGTGATGTGCGTGCAGGTGGTTCCGGTGGCAGCGCCAACAAGTCGAAGTCGAAGAGCAACGAGGTGACCAACAACCAGGGCGGCAAGTCGAAAAACAACTCCGGCGGCGGTGCGGACGAGAGCGGGCATCAGTCAGCGCTGGGCGCGCAGAACATTAGTTCGCATTCGAGCGACCACTGAGAATCCATGCAGAACACGGCGCAGACGCAGGGCGCGTTCGCGGTGGGGAAGGAACAGCAGGACGTGCAGAATGCAGGGGGTGTCATCGGGAACGGTGGGCACTTCGACGATAGTGGACGGGACTCTCGTTTGGACTCATTCGACCTCAGCATGCCGGCGTCTGTTGCGTATTGAGTGCAGATGAGCATGGAGGAGAGAAAGTTTATCGAGCCGCAACGGCGCGACTCTAAACTTTCGAAATCGAAGCCGCTGCAGCCGATCGTGAACGTGAAGTCGATGGGCGACTGAGTGGCGCTGCAAGCGCAAGCAGAAGCTGAGGCTGCAAGTGAGAAATAGACTGAGACTGACAGTGACCTTTTTGCGTTCATGACCGACAAGGAGACCGTCTTCAAAGCGGACGAAGTTCAGCGTGCTAAGCTCAAGGAGCCGGGCCGCCCGATCTATATGCATACGCATAGTTCGATCTTCAGGGGAAAACTCGTCGGCGCCGGAGACGTTGCGCTGAAGACGTTGCGCGGGTCTGAACGTTTTGAGAATGACTTCGACTCATTTGAACACGAGTTGCAGGTGCTGAACTTCTTGAAACAATTCCCGCAGTGCGGGCCGATCACGCATGGCGTCGTCTACGTCAACATGAATAAGTTGGTAAACGACTACCAGCCTTGGACGCGTTACATCGACAACAAACGCATCGAAGGGGCGGAGCTAGAGGAAAACGAAGATATCGCCATCTTCTTGTGACAGGAGATGTACGAACAGAATATTTCGGAGTGGATTCACTCGTGCAAGAAGGCTGGTCTTGCAACCTCCACCATCAAGTGCGACAAGGCGAAGGACATCGCGTACGACATGCTGTTCTCTCTGCAGCGGCTCCACACTCGCCCGCGCGCTGGCGGCAAGGTCGGAATTCCGCATAACGACGTCAAGCCAGGCAACTTCCTCCTGCGTGAAAACGAGTGATCTGATGATTATGAAACCATGATCACAGATTTTGGAACCGCAAGCATTCCGGGTAAGGAGGAGCAGGACTGTCCGCTGGGGACGGGCTTTTACTTTAGCCGCTTACGCGGCCGTGCCTGCAAGCGGGACGCCAGCGGACTATGGTACGGTAGGACGGACTACGTCGAGCAGCAGGCGGCGGAGACAGGACTTGACCTGAAAGGCGCTATGAAGGCCAGCTTCAGAGAAGACATCTGGAGCGGCATGACTGTGGCCGCGGAGCTGATCGCCGTGTACAGGGGCCGGCGGCACAAGATTATCGACAGCCTGTATCATAATCAAAAGGCGCGCGCGAAGCAGCACGAGAGGGAGCAAAATGCGAATCAGGAGGCTCGGGCGAAAGGCGAAGAACCTGCGGCAACGTTCGAGGAGGACTGTCACACGCGCCTGGAGCGCGTTGAAGGGGAGAGCTTCAGCACACTCACGGACGGGCAGCTGGACCTCATCCCGATCTTGAAATACTTCGATAACCTCGCCAACTGCGACGCGCTGTACGAGAAGGCGCTGGCCGCTTACGAAAAGTGACTTCAAGAGGCGGAGGCGAAGGGACTCGGACTCGAAGACGTGAATGAGCCGAATGTCTATGGAGATGCAGTGATGCACTTCTTCGACGAGGCGAAGGCGGCGCAGGACGAGTTAACTGCCCGGAAGCACGCGGACTTGCTCGCCGGTGTGCCGAAAACCAAGAAGAACAAGAAGCCGGTTGGTGCGGTGATCTGCGACGATGACGACGACGACAGTGATGAGGATTAAGCAAGCGGAGGAATTATCGTCTAACCGTCTGTAGCACCGCTAGCGTATCTATAGATTAAAATAACTAAATCTAAAATAGCTTACCCAAATACCCCGGCAATAGACTTAACGTACGACGCAGGAACTGGTAATCGCAAACGCAATAAATCGTGGAAACGCAACTGCAACAATCGAAAAGCAACTTCATCAGGAGCACCAGCATAGAAGCACTTTGAGCTTAGCTAAATCCATAACAACATCAATTATCAACGACCTATCGACCTATAGTGCTTGGAGTGGCGCGCCTCTACACATGGCGCACGGTGCCCGAGTAGCTACACATGAACTTCAGTTTATATGAGTTTTAAGTTTTGCCATGCGACCGCCGTTGGGCGGTGTGCGTGAACCTTGTTTTGAGCATAATAAAACTTTTACTTAGTGAGATCGACGAGTCGATGATGTGACCATGGAATGCGACGAGATGAAGAAGGAGATGAAGCAAGCGATGAAGCAGCAGCGAAAAGAGCAGAAGAGAGAAAGACCACGACGCGAGACCAACCAGCCATGTACGACGAGCCAGCAAAAAGAATGACGCCATTTACATTTAGCATTTGTTGATATGTGTATTTTTTCTGATTTGAAGAGGAGGCGGAGATCTATTGATGTACGACTATGAGAAATATTTGTGAGTAAAGTTGGGGATGATCAGTGACGAGGCGGAGTCGCTGCGGCCGCTACAAAGTTTGCGCGCCTGTTGAGAGTATTTGAGTTAGTTCTACACTACATCGCAACGAACCAAAGAATCTTCGGGGAATTTCGAAATCGAGAAAAGGAAGACTTGTCAGAATTGACGAACGGACTGATGCACTGTTCTTAGCTTCATGTTTAGAGGTATATTTCTATTAATGGGACATGAGATTATTTATGGGACATGCTGTGCTGAGCCTGACGTATATGTTTCGAATAACGTAGACGGGTATGTTAAAATATAAAAACGTGACGCGATTGCGAGGCCAAAACCAAAAACAAAACTGATATAATACGAAATGACAACCGCTTTCGCATCCACAATCGATGCTCTCAAAATTGTGACTGAAAGTGGTGGCTGGTGAAAATTTAAATCATTGGATAAGCGTTTTCATGGTAATCGCGATGTGGTGACGGCTGCATTAACCAATTATCACGAACATCATGCAACAGTGAAATATACTTCGCCTTATAGAGGGCCACCTAATGCTGGAAATCGTTGATCCCACGTGTGGATGCGGCGCTGGGGAACTATGCGCACTCCAACCAACCGTCCGCCTGCCTTTTGATCATTCGCCGAGGAGTGATTAAATTGCCTGGTGTGAAGTATTAGTGAAATCTTGAAGGATGATGAAGAAATCATGGTTTACGCGGTCAAAATGGTTGGCAGGCAAGCGGTGAAGTTTGCTAGTGCTAGACTCCGATCCAGTAAGAAATTTGCTATGCGATGCATTCTTGAAGTACCCAAAGATTCTCCGTCCGACATTTTGCCCGCTGCAGTTCTAAGAAACATCGATAAGTCATTGCTGGCTGATAGGGATATCATTCGAGCTGCCGTTCGTAAGGAGTTCTATTACATGTGCAGCAATATGGACTATTGTGAAGATCTTGAAATAATGCAACTTGTGCAAGGTCAAGAACCTGGATATGCTCTGCGACCAGATGGTGTAACGTGACCGCGTTTCAATCTAGATATCCTTTGTTATGCAGCCCCTGAACTAAAAGCTGATAAAGACTTCATGTTGGAAATGTGTAAACTTGATGGAGACGCTTTGTGTGTTGCTCACCCGTCTGTTTTACAAGATAGGGAGGTCGTAATGTAAGCTGTAAGGAGTAAAGGCAAATATCTTAAGCACCTAAGTCCCGCGTTTCAGGACGATGATGACATCGTACGCGCCTCTCTTAACTCTTTGGACTCTCCTGGTTCACTAAGCGATGATGCGAGTAACCGACTAAAAAATAACAAGCAGTTCTTGCTTGGCCTGCTGAAACGTGAGTACTTCATTTCAGAAGAAATCGAGTTTCGCCATAATCCGAATGCGGCTCTAGTGGACGATGTGGAATATTTTAACGTTGTTGGCAAAATCAAAGATCTAGTTGATACCAGAGAAATGCGGACATGGAAGTGGATGTTTTTAAAGCTTAGCACTTCATTATTGAATGATGCTGCCTTCCTACTTGATGCTTACAAGTCATTTTACAGGGTGGTCGAATTTTTTCCGGAGGAGGAATTACAAGAGCAACCTACTGGTACAAACGATGATAGACTGCTACGTTGCCGGCCGCTGATTTATGTTTTCAAGCATAAGGAATTTCTCAGCAAACTTCTTTGTGCCGATTTGCGAATGCTAGACTTAGAGATGGATCCGAACAGCTGGAATATCATTGTTGAATCTAAGAAGAAAATGTCAGATTTCGTATTTATGTATATATCAAAGGAGCTGATAAATAAGACGCTGCTGCCGGCCCTGCAACAACACTTGGCCTGACAGTGACGTGCAGCTGAACGAATCCGCGAGTGGGAAGACAAGCAGGTGACGGCTCTAGCAGAGTGTAACGAAGAGAACTTTGATCTGACGTCGTGATTTCACACATGGTCGGTGTATTGAAGGCATCATAAGGGTATCGAGTTGAGACATCGTGGCGATCAGGATTGGTTGCGTCGATTTTAGAAATACGTCACAAAAAATAAAGAGTGGTTGGCCGAGCCAGGAGCTCGAAGTCTCGGTGTGTCTTACACGGATGAGAAAGAGTACTCATTGAAGGATGTTGAAGCAGACTCGTCAAATAAGTCTGACGCAGAACGAGAAAGGGCACGTGATCTGCTACTGGTGGAAGACGCACTAGTGAACTCTGTCAAAGGCAGTACACTCGATTTGATTTCGCCAACGGTTGTTAAAAAGATGTTACAACTGGCCGTGTTGTGTGAAATTGATATAAAACATGCGAGCACGATAAACAACCAATACGAGTATCCGCTGAAAGATCTGTATGATGCTGATAAAAAGTTCGATGACCCAGAGTCTAGAGAAGCCAGGGCTACCGGTTTGCTCAAACAGTATATTGATGAGCAACAGGAACAATTTCAGGAATCTGATGCAAAGTCCGACGTTGCAGTAGAAAAATCGCCTAACGCGAAGCGATTTAAAACGGATGACACGAAGTCGGAGGTGGACCCACTCACGGAGTTCTGAAATGAGACGGCAGATTTGACGTTTAATATGTAAGTGGAGTCTGCACACTTTCAGGTGTATGCAGAAATATTCCACCGAAGTAAGCCTCAGTTTTGAAGTTTTCTTTTCTTCCAGTGAACTAATCCTACAGTTTTGAAGTTTTTTTTTCTTCCAGTGAACTAATCCTACACCTACAGTTTTGAAATTTTCTTTTCTTCCAGCGAACTAAGACTACGCCTAAAGTTTTGCAGTTTTTTTTCTTCCATCGAACTCATGTGTACCACTTGTACTATATTTTTTCCATCGAACTATTACTGCGTGTGCTGCGTTGAATCATGAACTGAGTGATTGATAACTAGTTTTCCCTTGCATTGATCGCACTCGCATCACTTGTTGATTCGCGTTAGATCCGATTCGTCGTCGGTGGGCATGATCGTGAGAATCTTATCAAAAGGTGTCGTGTGCACGTACGTGCGCTGCAGCTTGAGCTTGAGTGAGTGCGATGTACTTCAAAACTATTCAAATTTAGTCGTAAAGTACTAGTAGGTTAGATTAAACGACGTATCATTCATTGAAGCTAAGAAAGTAAAGCAGCATGCTGTTCAACCTGACCGCAGCGCTGGCGTACGCCGGGGTTGCGGCGGACTTTGCTGCGCTCAGAGCCAGCGGCGGCTGCCTCGACTCAAACAACCAGCCGGCGCCGTGCCAGCCGGGGATCGAGAAGTGCAGGGGCGGGCAGGACCCGAAGCACATCAAGGCGACCTTCCACGTGCACGACCAGAGCTGCGGTCTAAACGACCCCAACGGCCCGTTCTACGACCCGAAGCACAAGATGTACCACCTGTTTTATCAAGATCACCTGCACCAGGAGACGGGCGAGGGCGTGCACGGCGGCCGCGGGCCAATTTATGGACATGCCGTTTCGGCTGATCTCGTCAAGTGGACCCACCTGCCGGTCGCGATATGGAACGACCAGGTGTACGATTCTGTTGCAATTTACACGGGCTCAGTGACGGTTGTGCCTGCGAATGCATAACTCCTAGCACTTTGGTACCGTAAACTGCCGGGGTCTGTCGTGAGGATTGATGATATCGATTTGCCGTCGCGTACAGGGTGTTTTCGTTAGTGCTTGACGTTATCTGCAGATCCACCCAAGGATACTCGAATCAGGCCTCAATTGATATACCATTACCCGGGACTCATAAGACGTTTTGAACGACCTCCTGTGGCTTCAAATCTGTGAAAGAAACGTTGCTAAGATTTATCACTCGCAACTAGAACCCGCTTAGCGGTACTGAAGTAATTGTAATTCATTTTGACTTATGAGGTTGTCCCCGATGGGTACACGAACCCGACGAGCGGCGCGAAGGAGCCTCTGCCGGTAAATTTGTACCCAGGCCTCTGCGACGGCGCGGTGATGGATAATTGTCACACGGGCACGCTGCTTGCGCTTGCTGTTCCCAAGGATTACGAGCACGACAAGCTGCTGGTTAATTGGACCAAATCGGGCTCTATTGGCGGCGCGCTCTTCACTAATCCAATTGTCAACAATACGCAAAGAGACCCGAGCACGGCGTGGTGGAATGACTGAACCAAGGAGTGGCAGCTGACCACTTTTGACGGCAAAGTTTATGCATCGGATGATTTCTGAACTTGGGAGGAGCTGGACCAGTCGAAGAACAAGCGCTTCCCCGACGGCGGCTTCCCGTGGGGCCACGAGTGCCCAAGCTTTTTTCCGGCCGGCAAGCTGGCGAACGGAACCGAGGTGTGGGCGCACAAAAGTTCAGCTGGCGGCAAAGATGTTTATGTTCTGGGAACGTACGCGATGGCGGCGGAGAAACGAAGCTTCGGCACCTTCACGGCGCTGAACGCGGATTACGCGAAGGACGACCAGGCGCAAAAGATAGATTGAAGCGGAACTTATTATTGAAGCAAAGATTTCTTCGACCCGGTGAAGGACCGCAGGATCATCTGGGGCTGGGCTAGAGTTGGCGATGGGGATTATCAAACCCTGCCGCGGGTCATTACCGCTATCGACAGTTTGCACTATAAGAGTACCGTAGTTCTGCACACTGAGATGGTATACGTTTTCTTCATGAATTTCATTTTCAGAATTCGTTTGAACTGCATCTTTGGTACCCATCGTATCACCTTAATTTAACACCACTCAACCGGTCCTGCGCTAAAGAGTCGCGACTTAGTGCAGTTTATAACACAAACGGCACTCTGAGCTCTTCTACGATGACCTTTCAACGACATCTTACATCCTGGCATTTACGGTAATTTTTAGTACATCAATGTTTTCTTGTGCCGAGGTAATCACGTACGACCAGGAGCTACAGCTGCTGAGCTTCGCGCCGGCGGAGGAGCTGCAGCAGCTGCGGAAGGGGGCTTTGAAAATGTATCCGTACGCCGCGGGCGACGACCTGTCGCCGGGTCTCGCCTCTGAAACTTTTGCCGAGTTCACGTTTCCTGATGGTGATGGGTATATGAGCAACTGAGATGCCCAAGCTTTTGGCGTGAACTTCGGCGTTGACGTGCTCGGGACCGGCGGCTACGTGGCGTTCGTGAAGCCCAGCGGTGCGGGTAGTATGAGCGTGGGCGTCGCGCAGGTCGGGCAGGAGAAGCCGATGGTCTCGGACACGCTGCGCCTGAAGGCGACCGACGGGAACAAAGTCACCGTCCGCGTGTACGTGGACGCGTTCTTCGTCGAGGTGTACTTCAACGACCGCGTGGCGCTGACGGTGCCGACGACCGCTTTGTCGAAAGAAAAGGCGGGCGTGAGGATTTTGGCGCCCAGCGACTTCCCGCAGCCGAAGGTTCAAGCGTGGACACTCGACCGAATTTGGACCACGCCTGAGGACGTGATAGCGCGCGCGGAGGCGAAGAGCCAGTCGGAGACTACCATTATTGCGTAAGCGGAGCGTACACGTACAACTGAAAAGTAAAAATTATTTTTTCAAAACTTTTTAAACTTAAAGCGTAGTCAGGATTAGCATGTTTCAGGCGACGTTTCAGGGTCGCTGCGTCCGACAGATGTGATCGCGAACTGTTTAAATTGAATTTTTTTGTTGAAGAGTAAATCGTTCTGTTGCGCTGAGTAAGTTCGTTGAAGAGAGAGCGCGTCTGTGTCAATTTCCGTAATGAAGCTATCATCTGCACATAAAAACGTGAGCCAAAGTCTTTGACCCTTTTTTCATCCACTGTACCCTTAAGTCGTCGTTCGCGTGAAAATAAAAGCATAAAAAAACTGAGGATGTCGTATCATTTCGTACAGGGCGTGCACGGCCTTGAGGTGGAGTCGAATGGACACACCTTCGTGTTTCTGTACCTCATGCTAGAGGCGTTTGGCGGACCGGCGCAGAATATTTTTGCAGTCGCCTCCGACTTCCCGCAAGGCTCTCCGGGTGAAGAGCAGCAGCTGGACGTGTACACGTTAGCGAAGATCTAGCTGCTGACGAAGACTATGGGCCGGCCGCAGGAGCACTACGTGTGGATGGACGAGAGTGTAAACAAGGTTGAGGGCGGAAAGTTTAAATTCATCTCTATGGCGCACGATGCGGACTTGAGCAGCTTCAACTTTATCGATCTCTCCTGAGACGAGCAAGAGCAGTAGCTTGCGTGACGGATTGCGTACATGGAGTAGCGGGATGTGTATCCGCGGAACGTCGGTACAGGAGCCGGGTCGGACTCGGAGGGTTCTTCTCAATTTCCATCTCTGTCTGGTGATCAGGTATGCACGATGGTGAGCGAGCACTTCGGCATCCGGTAGGAGAGCGGGCCCGAGCTGGAGCGTCTGCTGCAGGAGATTGGGTGGAAGGACAGCATTTGCCAGTCGCTGGTGGACGGGTTTGGGTTCGCCAGCTGGCAGGAGCTGGTGCAGCAGCAGGACGCGCCAGGTGGGTCGCCGCTGGTTCAGCTGGTGAGCGCCTGCAAAGCTGGCGGCGTTTTCGAGTCAATTACAGAAGTGCAGGCGGGAGGTGAGCAGGACCCTTTCGCTGAGGCCTAGCAGAACGCAATTGAAGTGAAGTCCAATAAGGCCAAAAGCAAGTCGACCTCTGAACAAGGCGGAGTCAAAGTGTGAGCACGGGGGGTGCCGATCGCAAGCAGCAGCAGCAGTAGCAGCAGCAGCAGAGGTCCAGGCGCAATTGAAAAACGTGCTAGAGATGACGACCAGGACGAGCGCGAGCGAGAACGAGAAGTGAAGCGGCGAAAGTCGGACCGAAACTCAGCTCCTGGTTCAGCGAAACCTGGTGTGGACCGCTCGAACCGCAAGATCTGGGACTTCATTGAGCGTTTCGACTTCGACGACGTTCGAACCGAGAACGAGTACTACGACAAACTTGAAGAATTGCGTGAGCGGCACGAGAAAGAGGACAAGGATAAGAAATTTAACGTGAACTTCATGGGTTTTCTCAAGAGTAAGCTCGACGACTGGAACGTCGGGGACTCAGAGGTCGTGAAAAAAATGATCGACATGGGCGTGCGGGACTCGAAGTTCAACCTCCTGCGCTCGCTGAATGGGTTCAAGCCGGGCGACTTCATCACGAGGGGCGATTCCAGTACTATCAGCAAGAACCACGACTATTCGGACGAGTTGTGAGTACACATCCACTGGTTGCCATACGATATTCGCGAGTTTGGTAACCAGGTCAAGAGCCAGTACGGGCACAGTGCCCTCGACCCCGCGACGTTGTAGGGGAGGTGGGCTTTGATGCAGCTGGAGGAGCAAGTAGACAAGTCTTCGTGGACGCGAGTCATGTCCGCGTTCTACAATGAGCTGAAGAACACGGTCGAAACCGAAAAGCTGAGCAACGAGTTCGTGCGCTGAATGCTCAAGTCAAGCATCGATAAATTCAACTACGGGTTTCGCTCGCGCTCACGCTCACCCACGCGCGGGGATCACAGGTGAAGGCCGGATTCGGATGCGCGGATGCTGACCACCGACCAAAACGCGCGGCTGGACGACTGGGTCACCGCGAAGCGGAACCACGATTATCACGCGGCGGACAAGATCCGCGTGGCGCTGCTGCACGAGGGCATTGAGCCAGAGGTAGAACGGCCGCGGAAAGCAGGTGTGTTCGCGGTTGATAGCGCCGGGCTGAATGGCCCGGGCGACTCGCTGGAATGGAAGAAGCACTATACCGATTCGCAGATGCTCGAGCTGAAGGAGTACGTGAAGAAAAATTTTAGCTTACCGCCGAACATGACCTCCGACTGAAAGTCGCGTTACTTCAACCACCTGAGTCCGAACTTTCTTGGTGGCTTCCGAAGCATTCGGGATTGGATGGCGGAGTCGGGCTTAGAAAAACAAAAATCAAAAAGTGATTGGGGCCGCGAGGAAGACGAAGATTACGATGAAGACTACGAGTACGACTACAGCCACAATTACGACTGATCATGATCCTGATCCTGATCATCATCCTCCGAGCAGCACGTCGATCATCGACCGTGGCTAAGCATGTACACGATGGAGCAGTTGAAGGCGGCGTAGGCCTTCGTCAAAACGCGAGTGAACACCGAGAATTGGGGGCCTGAGAAGAAGTCAAATTTTTTCAACCCAATGACCTCCTGGTTCCTAGGTGGCAAGTTGAAAAACATTAAGCATGATATTCGTAAGGCAGAGGCGCACTCGCAGTCAGAAGGCTTCGGTGTGTCCGCTAGTTCGTCTTCCTCCTTTTCCGAAGCACACTCCTCCTGGTTTAGCGCTAGCCCGAAGGCGAAAGCTAAGCCGGCACCCGCTGCGCCAGCTCAAACGCTGCCGGATACCACCGACATGCTAGGGATGTCGCTTGGCGACGTAGTCAAGGCCACGAAAGGCAGGAGACTCGGTGATGTGGGCGATGCGTAGATGACCGGTTAAAGCCAAACATAACATAAGTTGTATCAAATTTTGGTTCTTAAGTAATAAAGTAATTCATACCAGGCTAGAGCATTGCGTCTCGGACAGCCTTATCTAAAACAACTTAACCAAACTTATTCATGGGCCCAACTCATTGTGAGCTATTGCCTGACATTCGATTTGCTTTAGAACATGAAAGAAATGCTGACCGGTGCAGTTGCAAGGTGCCCTACTTGACCCAAGATGACGCGAACTCTTTAAATTGAATTGGAAGAACTTTTCACGTTGATGAGTACGAGTTATAGTTTATTTGTCCTTCATAAACGTGTGTGCAGCTCATGCTTATGTTCCCCTCGACTTCAAAAAAAAAAGTAAATCGGGTTTCGTGTCGTATCGTGTCGTCGTTCATCTAAACTCGTTAAACGTTAGCACTTACATTCAAGTAAATAGTTACGTTAGCGATTGCTCAAATACTCAATCAAAGCCATGTTCGACTCAATACTCCATCCTGTGAAAAAAGTCAGCAAGGACTCGGTGCACACGGCGAGGCACCTCGCGCGCACCGCCACCACGCAGCTGAAGGAGCTCAGGTGAAGCCGGAGTGGCGAGTCTGATGGCAAGAACGACGGCGGGGATGACAAGGAGCGAGATACTGCACGCTTAGATAAGCGCGCCTGGCGCTACCTGCAGCAGGAGGACAAGTTGTGGAGCGGGGCGCTGATGATCTGTCTAGCGCTTTTTGCGTTAGCGTTCGTGCGGTATATTTTGTGACCGGTGCTGGCGCATGTGCAAGTCTACCTACAGATGAACCCGTTTGAATTTGTCTTCTTGTTCATCCAGCTGCTGTCGCTGGCCGCGTTTGCGCTCGCGCTGGCCCGGGGCCACATACTTATGCCGCAGTGGCCAAGGGCGTAACTGAGCGTACAGGAAATAGAAATAAAGTTTGAACACGCAATACTGTGAATCTTAAAATTATGAAGCTTGAACTTCCGTCTGACTCCGTAGTTGAACCCCGTGCTGTTCACGTCTGTTGCGTCGTTTGCTTTCGTAATGTAAATATTATGAAACTTATCCAGAATTTTCACCTTACATACTTTCCAGCTTTGGAATTTTTTAAGTAATCATAGAGTGGTTCAAATAGAACGGTCAGTCTGTATAATTTAGTCAGAGTCACTTTTTGAAGATGAGCCACTTCGACGACTCGTGCGCGTGGTGCGGAGGTCCACATATCGTAATTGATTCTCAAGTTGGCATGGTCTGCCGATCGTGTGGGACGGTCCTGATCGGGAAGACGATGATGATGGATGAAGGATAGGAGTGGCGGAACTTCAAGGTACAGCCCGCCAGCTTTGGCTTTTTCGTCTCACTCGTCATAATTCTGTCTCACTCGTGCTTGTCGCACGTCATGAAAAGACACCCTCTCGTGAAGCCAGTTTGCATTCTGAGCATTTGCACGGTACCCATCGTGAGCAGCAGTTTACATTGATTGATTTCCTGACTTTCATCCAACTGTGCGACTGGACATGACGTCCAAGTAAAACAGCCCTTCTGCGAAGCAGTAACTAAACATTTAGCCTCAACTCTTAGCAGGTTCGTGTGCAGAGGCATGAGCATGATCCCGAACTCTTTTGAACTCTGCTAGGACGTCAACGACAAGGACAAGCTGCAGCGCGCTGAGAAGCCGGGCGGGAAAGGCAATGACCCATACTTGAAAAATGAGGGGGGCACGACGATCGTGGTGAAAAGTAAAGAAGATGCTAAGCTCTAGCGCGCGCTTGCGGCCAGCGAGAATCCGGAGGACCGGCACCACAACAGCGTGCTGCGGGACGCGTTTAAGAAATTGAAGGCGCTTTGCGACGACCTCGGGCTGGAAGAAGATGTGTATGAAGAAAGTCGAGCTCTGGCGCATAGATATTTTCTAAAAAAGGCGGAGCGGGCGCGAGCGGCTAACCAGCCTGTGGAGAAGATCGGGCACTACAGGGCGTGAGACGTGAACTGATTGGTCTTCCAGGCGTGTTTAAAACTACAACAGCCCCGCTCTCTGCACGAGATGCAAAGCTCGGTTGAAGACGCGTATGCATAACATGGAGACCACAATGGTACCGTAATTCGGAAAGCTCTTGGTTGGGTCCGGTAAATGAGACAGAAAGTGTTTGTAAGCATGGCGATTTACGAGTTTGTGTTGTCTCTTTCACGTCTAGGTTTGAAACGGCTGCAACTCTCGTCCATGGCTTCAAAATGATGCCATTCGAGGCCGGTATGACAGTCACTCCTCACGAGCTATTACGCATCTATTTCTAACGAACATCAGAAACAAAAACTTCTCACGAGCGTCCTAGATTTGAGCCGATCGAACATGGTGGGTAA
>Ga0099797_101234_pt1 | contig 14094 bp, 21 predicted proteins | sample Uncmet_Sort48C_1_FD_89871 | JGI IMG/M metagenome (GOLD analysis project Ga0099797, IMG submission 89871) | Marine eukaryotic communities from CALCOFI LINE 67, Pacific Ocean - C012_Sort48C_1 | ecosystem: Environmental > Aquatic > Marine > Oceanic | place: Pacific Ocean: Monterey Bay | collected... | reverse complement strand
TGCTGGATTCCGGAGCCGTAGGCCATGTAGCTGACAATGCGGAGGCTCCCTGCTACACCATTGATGGGTCACAGCGCTCCACAGCAAACTTCGCAGCTGCCAACAGTGAACCCATCGAGAACAGTGGGCAGAGTCCCTTGAACTTGCACACCACTGACGGACAACCCATCACCTCAGCGTTCCAAGTCTGCAAGGTATTCCGCCCCCGTGAGCAAGATATGTGGCGCAGGTTGCAACATCACATTCGCTTCGACTGGCGCAGTGATCAGCCATGCGGCCAACGGGAGGGACTTGTGCAAGTTCGAGCGCAAAAGATGCCTCTATGTGGCCAGCTTGCCGCTGGGGAATCCGACTCCACCCGTTTTCTGCACCTTTCAGCAGGCAGGGCAAGAGGTGACGTGGGTATATCCCAGAAGTCCCCTGTCCAAGTTTGGTGATAATACCAAATTTGCCATGCATGATCAACAGCGCACGTGCAGCCCAGCCCGGAAGGCCATGCAGAATGGCAGCAGTCGCAATTTGAGTGTGCAGAGCTGCGCACTGCGGAGCCCAGAGGGCATTGAGGGGAGGAGCGAGATGACGTTTGATGATGTCTTGGATGGACTTCGCAGGGTCATGGCGGAGGATCAGAGGGCAGAAGCGCTGCGTGAGGGCAACGGCGCTGGACCATCGGCGAGAAAGCCATGGAGAGTGGTCTGGGATGGCCTTGCAGGAATTCCGATTGAGAGCCATCTGCTCCTCATGTCAGCTGGCAAGGGGAAGGAGCTGAAGGATGAATCGCCTTTGGCAGCTCTGTGGGCTGAGCGGAGAATGGCCAAGGACGTCTTGGCATTGGGTTACGAAGACAATGACTTTGAGTCACGAGTCTTCTTTGACAATTTCCCTGCGGCCAAAGCTCTGGACGCCCAGTTCGTGAGGCTGCACCTGGGCAGACACAGTAAGAGGTGAAAGAAGGAGCTCCCGCATGCTGTGGATGCGGGAGGCCGCCTGACTTGTGATGGAAGGGTCGTGCACAACGGCGGATACCGCTTTGGCAGGCTCGCGAATTCAATTCGGGCTGGGGTTCGGGCTTGGATGCGAGGATGAGGAGGTTGCAGAGGCACCCGCCGCTGAGGAGGAGCTCGCGAAGGACCTCGCGAAGGAGCTCGATGCGGCTCAAAACGTTTCTTTGAAACAGAGCCATAGTAAGAAGACATAATTGGTCTTGCTGAGCCCAGGTGGGCTCGAGATGACCGAGCCTGCTTGGCGCCACGACCTTCCGAGGAGTATTGTTTGTTCGAGGACCACAAGACTTGCGTCTTGGAGGAGGGTCAGGATGAGGAGGCTGGCGAGTCCAGAAGGGTCCTGCGAGATCCTAGCCAGCCCATTGCAAAGGAAGGAGAGGAGCGCCGAGTGGACCATTGGCCATATCGATCTTGGTGCTCCCATTGCGTACGAGGCTGAGGCGCTGGCAAGCAGCATCGACTGCAAGACGAGGAGTCTGCCATGCTGACGTTTGGTTTCGATGCCTGCATGCCAACGAATTCTAGGGCCTGCACGCCGATGAGGAGAGCTCCCAGGAGCGCATCTGCAGCTGCGGCTGCCACCTGGGTCCAGGTGAAGCGTGCAGCTGCGATTGTGGCGAGAAGTACGTGGAGACTAGCCCGGTAGGGTTTAACCCAGACATCGGAGCGTCGGAAGCACAGTCGCACGGCAATGTGCGAGTACTGGTGGCCAAATGCTTCCGGCAGCCATGCGTGTTCGCCCACGTAGTCCCGCAGAAGGGCGTGGACCCCGACAGCAGCGCCGTGGAACGTCTCGTCAAGGACTTGGAATGGCTGGGCCGCACGAGAATCATTTTGAGGTCAAACGATGAACCAGCAATACACAAGTTGCTGACAGAAACGCTGAAGAGCTTGAGGGTGGAGGGGTTCACGCAGGCGGCCGAGAGCCATCCGCCAATTTATGGCCCTTCGTCGAACGGGGCGATAGAAGTCGCCTGCGAATCAGATGGTGGCATGCTGCGCGCGCTCAAGTCGGACATGGCATATGGAGGGCGATCCCAGTACGACACCCGTCGTTAGCCTGGATGGTGATGCACGTGAGCGCGAGCTGGCTTCTGACCATCAGGCCACAGGTTGTCGATGACAGTACCACTCGCCATCACGCCCGAGGAGTTCGCTTTGCACGAGGTCGTTTACGCCTTGGCAAAAAACACATATACAAAATGCCTGCGGGGCACCTCCGGCAAGATTTGGTAGGAAAGCTGGCAGTGGCACGGAGGCGGAAGTCAGGCCAGTCCCTGGGATATTCGGGGGATTCTCATGAATACGCAGTGCGGGACTTCTCCGGCAGCGATGTCAAGACGACGACGACGCCGCAACGCATCCTGCTGACCAGCGCTTTGACCATGAGAACATTTCGAAGGTCGCCATCAGGCTGAAGGATCTCCTATACAGAGGCTCATGGAGATCACCGGGTCAGCGCGAACGTGGTCCGACGAGACTGGGCCACTCCGGACGCGGAGGGGAAGAGCCCGAGACGCGAGCTCCAAAGTACGAGGGTCGGACGGTCACCAAGAAGGACGTCGACACTCACAGCCATACCTTGGTGGGGCGCAAGCGCTGCGACCACATGCTGGTGTAGGGCAATGCCCGGGGGCGGACGTCTGCGCGCTCGGCAGAATGTCGACGTAGAATCAATGAATTGATTTCCGCGACACCTGAAGGATGCAAACGGTTCAGGAAAGTGCAAGAGAGGAGGTTGAGGCGGCAACAGCGGCGAGGAGAAGAACCAGATCCTGGGCCTGCAACTGGCACTCAGCAGTTGGGCATTGACGGAAATGAGGCCAGTGGGGCTGCGGATGGGTCTACCCCAGCGCTTGTTGAGGAGGACATCCTTGAGGAGGAGAATGACGATGATTTAATGGAAGATGAAGATGACATTTGTGACGACAAGATGTTGGACGGCACACAAGTAATGAGCCTAATGTGCAATGATGCGATGCAGGGGATCCTCACCCTCAATGTGGGACTGGGAGGAAGGCGAGGTCGGAACCGTGGAGCATTGGTCCGGATACACTGGGCGGTAGTCTCGGAGGTCTACAGCCCGCAGAGAGCAGCGCAAGCTGCAGCTATCCTGGCGGACCTCGAGATTGATCCAGGGCTTTCCCTAGACATCGCCACGTGCGATGAGAATGGGGATCCTTGAGATTTCAGCAGGAAGTAAATGACAAATTCATGCGTTTTTGTGACGGAAATGGATCAGTGCCAGTACGGTCAAGCTAACAGAAGACAGCCCCATTCGCAAGCCCACGAAATGGATGTCGAACAGCACTGACGCCGTAAAGCACTTGAGCAAGAAGTGCTCGGGTCAGGGAGGTGTGTGTGTGTGTGTGTGTGTGTGTACGCGTACGCGTACGCGTACGTGTACGTGTACGTGTACGTGTACGTGTACGTGTACGTGTACGTGTACGTGTGCGTGTGCGTGTGCGTGTGCGTGTGTGTGTGCGTGTGTGTGTGTGCGCGTGTTCGGTGACAAGCGTTCCGACGTGGCTCGCAGCAGCAGAGCGACCCGCGAGATGGCGATCTATCCGTTCCAAATGTGCGAGGCCTTTCTCAAAGGCCTCAGACAGCATCTGGATCGCCAAGGGGGAGTACGGATCCAGATCAACGCAGTTTTGCCTGCAGGCGCACAGGAGGAAGAGGATTTGGAGTTAGATGCCAACTCCATGATCATCGCGCAGCCGAAGAATCACCCAAGCTGCGTGTATGACCCCACGACAGGCCCCTTCTGAGGAATGAGTTGGTGGCATTGGTTGGGCAGGAGGAGATGGAGTATTTCAAGACGAAGCACGTCTGGCAGAAGAGGCTGATTCAGGAGGTTGTGGAGATGACAGGCAAGCAGCAGATCTCCGTGAAGTGGGTCGACAGCAAGGGGGATGATGTCGAGCCCAGCTGCCGCAGCCTACTCCTGGCGCGCGAAATGCGCCGGAAGGGCGAGGACCGCCACTGGTCCCATTGAGGACAATCCTTAGTCTGGTGGCGACCAGGGAGTACTGGCCAGAGGAGACGTGGGCAGCAGATTCGTTTAGCGAGCGGAGGCTGCAGGTCTCCCTGATTGACATCCCGTGTGCTTGCTTGAATGCGCGTTCAAAGGACGCTGGCCCAGTGTACCCTGCATTGCTTCCGGAGGATCCGGACTATGGCTGAGGTCTTTGTGGGCGCCTGCTGGTGCACATGCATGGCATTCGGGGAGCAGCCGATGGGTGGCACAGTGAATGCTCCGAGGCGCTTGGAGAGATGGGTTTCATGCGAGGCCAGTCCGCGGCGCGCGTGTTCTGGCATCCCGGGGGGTGATGATCTCCAGCGTCCATGCGGATGACTTCGCCACAGCGGGGTCGAGGTCCTCGCTGGATTGGTTCAAGAATGAGCTGGAGAAGGAGTAGGGACTGACGGAAGCCTCTCGTTTCAGGTCTGGCCCAGAGAGCGACAAGGAGGGCCGCGTCTTGAACAGAGTCGTGAGGCGGACCGACGAAGGCCCCACGTACGAGGCGGATTCTCGCCAGGCTGGGGAACTTATCCAGGAGCTGTCGCTGAATGGTGACAAGCCTGTGGTGACTCCGTGCGTAAAGGCCACGCAGGGGCAGGTCGCGGGAGCCCAAGGTCAGCCACTTCCGAGGTCTGGCGGCCCGGGCAAATTACTTGGCATCCGACGGAGTGACATACAGTTCTCCGCCAAGGGGATTTGCAGGTGGATGCAGGAGCCCGCAGAGTTGGGAGTCATGGCGCTCAAGAGGTTGACGCGTTAAATCGTTGGCAGATTCAGGTTAGCGTTCCGGTACCCATGGCAAGAAGCTTGTGCCGGAGAGGTGTTTCGCGACACCGACTGGGCTGGATGCGCGCGAGCGAGGAAGTTCACGTCAGGACGGTGCCTGATGATTGGCTGCCGCCTGGTCAAGAGCTGAAGCTCCACCCAACAGAGCGTCTCCCTGTCGTCTGGTGAGGCGGAGATGGTGGGTGTGACCAAAGGTGCTGCGGCAGCTCTCGGCTTCAAGTCGCTTCTGGTTCACTTTGGAGTGCGGTGACAGGTACGAGCATGGATGGACCCCACAGCCTCGATCAGGATGTGCTCGCGCCAGGGCCTGGGCAAGGTGTGGCACATCGATGTCCAAGTGATGTGGATCCAGCAATGGAAACGCAGCGGGGATTTGGATCTCTACGAAGTCTTGGGTGAGGAGAGCCCTGCGGACATCATTGCGAAGGCCACCGTTTCACGGGAGAGGACGGAGATGCTCCTGGAGGATCTTAGGTGTCCGGGTGAATCTGCACCGGAACTCAGGACGGAAGGTGGCAGCAGCGTTGGGGAGCCTGGCCCAGGGGGGCCAGTGGAAAGGTCGAGGATCACCCAGAGGGCCCAAATTGCCAGCGGCCACGCGTTGCACGCTGGGTCTCCTCTATTGTGCAAAGGGCGATGGTCAGACATGACCGATGAGGAGCTGGATGCCGAGCTAACACAAGAGGTCGTGTATCGCGTTGCAACGTGGATGGGGATGCGCGGTCTGTGCGCAGCGGTGCCAGCAGCACCTGTGGAGAGTGTTGGGCCTCCATGCGAGCTTTTGCAACGCTGCGAAAGCATGGGGGCTGCGAACCGCGGACGGGCGAGTTTGTCGGACTCACTGCGACGCAGCTCGTCCGAGGGGGGCAGCGCAAGCCCAAGCCCCCATGCAGAGGGTCTTTGCAGGAGACACTTTGGAACTGCGCTTACTCCGCCCAAGTGAGTTGAGGTCGTGTCAGAGCAAGCTGCACCATTTGTCTTTTGGAAGGCATCACGTGTGTGACGCTGTCCCGCCCATTTGGGTTTATCCCACGGGCACGTTGTGAATGTGTTTGTTTCATTTGCAAATTGCCAGCTTTGGGATCAATTTCCGCAAAGCAGCTTTATCACGTGCGTTTATGAAGTGCCGATTGGATTGTGTGAGATATATCCTGTATACTGGGCGCGCTAACCCCCCAGGGTCAGGGGGCCAATCGTTGAATGAGACATCCTCCCCTGGAGGGATCGAGGGCCTGGAGGGTGCTGCTGTGCATCGGAGAGGGTCGCTTATGGCACCCTGCCCCTTGCTCAGTAGGAAGGTGGTAGGCCTGACTGGTGCCACTTGTGGTGCGCCAGATGCCCTGTACGGAATGGGCCGCTGACATGTAGGTGTGGGCTCCCTGCGCCCCGGGCCCTAAGCTTGTTGTCTTGTTGTGGTGTCGTGTCGCTTGCTGTTGTGCTCGTGCGCTTGTGTTGTGCATAGCTCCGTTCAAACTTCTTTCGCTGTTTTGGCTCAAGCTCTGCTTTGGGTTAGTCTACCCCTATGGCGCGTCCGCCTTGTAGCAAACACTCCTTCCAGTCCTTCGACGCTAGCTGCCATGTTACAATTCCTTGCCACCCAGACCCTCGATCCCACCGGGGGCTCCTAAGTCCACCAGGGCTCCAGGGTTTACACTGCGACACCACGTCGTCGACGATGTCGTGGGATGTTTTTGCACATGATGGTAAGGGATTCGCTTGCCAGCGTCACGGAGTCGTGCCCGGTGTAGGGCTGGTCTTCGCAGGTGCGAATGGGGTCGGGCGGTGACAGGTCTAGAATCCAGCGCTCAGTTTTCGGGCCCCTCGCAAAGGGGATTTACCGGGTACGTGGGAGGACCCCTTGCATGCGTTTGTTCTAGGTGTGGGCAAGGCCCGCCAGTGGGTGTACGAAAAGGGGGCGGTCCCAGCGTCGGGCAGGCCAGAAAGGGCAAGTCCAAAAGAAATACCATGCGTGCTTATGCATTTAAAGGTCCAGGTGATTCTGCTACGTTTTGGAACGCAATGCAGTCCCACACGGGGCCTGCAATGTACAGTACTCGTTGGACGTACCGGTGCTGTTCTGGCAAAATACGTGTTTCGAGGGCAAACGTGGAGGCCACCACAGAAGCCACCTGCCCTGTTGCACCTTGGTGCGGCATGGAATCCGTCTCACGCCGTTAAGGTTGACCCAGTTCAACCGGACGTCAAACCCTGGGTTGCGCGGAGAGTTTGGGTCTTCAAAACAGCCAAGGTTGAGTTGGCCAGTAAGAATAGACGCACTGCGTCACATTGGCGTGGCGACCACGTCGCAAACAGTTGCCTTGGCTTGAAAAAGTAGGCACTGGTGTTTCGCAGGCAGGCAGATCTCGATTGTGACGGTGCCATCGCCAAGTGGCAAGCCCTTGCAGAAGAGGCTGGCGCCCAACACAGTGGATTGGCGTGTGCCATTGCTGCGATCCAAGAGGATCCGCGGAGTAATCTCTCTTTGGAACGCAGTTGCCTGGAACAGATCAAGGATCTCCTGGGCAACACGTTTGCCCGCAGAGAAATTCGTACCTTACTAGGTAGGGCAGGGCACGATTCCTTTTTTATCCGATGGCGCAAAAGCATGTAGGTCCCCCCTTTCCTTCTCTCAGTGAAAACGTTTGTGGCCTATGATGGTCGCGCGAGACGTGGGAAGCCCCAGCCACTCAGGCCCGGAGCGTTTGTAAAGCGTTCGCCCTGGCGTCGGCAGGAATGGAGCTGGACATTCCTACGGGTTTTCTCAAGAATGCGAAATGCGAAGGGGTGACTAGGAGGCAGTAGCGGTGCAAACGGCCGACCAAGAGGGCAGAGGCCTTATCGGTACAGGCGATCAAAGCGTTGGAGGAGGCATGCGTGCACTTGGATAATCTGCCCGAGCGAATAATCGCTCGTTTTTGAACTGGCGCGCGTATGCGCGGGGCAGATCTCTTGCGTGTGGCCCGAGATCCCGCATTGGATCGTAACAAGGAGGCAGGTATGGGATATATTGACGTAGAGGTTCACGTCGCCAAGATGAATGGAGCTCAATTCGCATGGGTGTCGCCAGTGCAGCCCATCCATCGGGCGTCCATGCGGATCATCAGGCGGTTATGTGGTTGGCGGCCAGGAACCAAGCAGGCTTGGACGCTGGGAAGTTAGGGTTCCTGCTTCCGCCGGTGGGTCTGGATGGTTTTTCGGACGGCCCAACGCAAACGTATGAGTTTGTGATCCATTTGCGTGAGATTCTCGTCAAATTGGCCATTGGGCCCGTTGAGGAACTTGAGGCTGCCAAGTGTACAGTACCAGCCGCTTTGTCAACTGCACCTTTTTGAGTATAGCTGCAGAAATGGGCTTACCGTTTAAGGCACGCCGCGTGTTAGCTTGTCACGCTAAAGCATCAGAGGAGTCCACGCTTGTCTACTCCAGGGATGTCATGGCGTGGCCTTTTCGTCACTTAGGCAGGGCCCTTATCCTTATCAAGGAAGGGTATTTCAACCAAGGCTCCACACGTTCCGGGTTCTGGGTCAAGCAACTCCAGTCCACAGGGGTGGAAGCCTTTGAGTATGAAGCCTCACGTATGGAGATCATGTTCCAACTGGCAGACGCTGCGAACCGGGACAGTGGGGATGTGGACCCCCATGCTGCAGGACAACGTAAGTTATTTGGGGGCTCCCATCGCCCTCTTCTGGTAGGTCTGTGGTTACAGTGGGCACGAGCATGAACCATGCGGATTTTTGAAGCTATGCTGAAGATGTTGTTTGATCCAGCTTTTAACTGGTTTGGGTTGCTTGCTTCAGGGGCGCATCAAGTTTTTGGTTACTTGCTTAGCTCCCCGACGTTTTTAAAGACCATGCAGAAACACTCCCCGACGTTTTTAAACGACCATGCAGAACCCTTCCCCGAAGCTTTTAAAGACCATGCAGAACCCTTCCCCGACGCTTTTAAAGACAATGCAGAAGCCACACCGACGTTTTTAACGACCATGCAGAAGCCCTCCCGATGTTTCAACGACCCAGAGACTCGGTAATCATTTTTATTGTAATATGCAAATCTTATGAATTTCTTATAGTCGCCAAATCGCACCGACATGTTTCCAGTGAATTCAGCAGATCCCCAACATTTGTTCGGTGAATTCAATAAACTTTCCGGACACTTTCCGGTGAATTCAGCAGACCACCCCCTTGAATTCAGCAGACCCCACCCGACACTTTTCAGGTGAATTCAGCAAACCCCCCCGTCACTTTTCCGGTGAATTCAGCAAACCCCCTTTTAAAGTTTCACCAGAAATCAAAAAGTGCAGGCAGGGTACATGCTCGTGCCCACCGTAAGTCTGGGATTCAAGCAGCGTACGAGAAAGTCGGACCGACCGCGTGTCAAGCGCCGCAAAAGGGATGGGCCAATGCAGGTTGTCAAGCTTGTAGCGGCGGAGGAAGCGTCACTCGACGACGAAGACCGTATGCCTCGTAAGGTGTCCACTTTTAGGGATGCTGATCTAGAGAGGTCAGTCGCATTGAGTTCGGAACAGGAACAGATCCCACGCAGCGACGAAGAGTTGGGGGTGCAAAACCGAAGGTTCCCCCGACAGGGAAGCTAAGCCCAGCACCCAGCACCCGCACCGTGCACGTGACGTGTCGTGCGTGCGTGCGTGCGTGCGACGTCGCGCGCGCGACGAATCAATAGGGCGAGCCCTATTCGGGTGGCGGATCTCGGCTGATATCGGGTTGAGGCTAAGGCGATCTGAGGCGAAATGTTTTTCTTCTCTTCGCAGGCGCTTGTCCCGGTCCTTGAGGACATTGCGATTTGATTTGCAACTTTTTTAGCACAGAATGGAAAGTAAGCAATTCCTGCAGGACATGGAGAGGAGATAGAACTTTTATGTTAGAGTCACATGTATTTTTGTACGGTTTTTGTCAGAGTCACCGTTAAGTTAAAAAAATAAATGCCACGCGTCTAGCGGAATATTTGTTTTTTCTTAATATGTCTATGCTATGTTTGGATGGTCGCGTTTGTTTCTCTAGTGAATAACCCTTATGAGTATTCTCATTTATGCTAGTTTCTGTTATATGTGCATTGGAATGTTAACACTTTAGTGTTTTCCGAGATGTTCTCAATGCTAAACTTTGATTCGAGAATGACCCAAATCGGGATCCTGTGTTCCGGGACCGGAAATGTTCCCAGAGGCACCAAATCGTGATTTTTTGCCAAGGTTTTTTTTCAGGCACCTAGCATTCGGAGATACCTTTCGAAATGCCTTCCGAAGTACCCGCCGGAATGCCATTAGAAATGCTTTCCGTTTTTTTGTCTGCGGAATAAATAGTACAGATAGTGTTTTGAGATAATTCCCTGATTAGGTTTACCTAGAGGGTTCTCACACAGCATTTTAATAGCCTGGTAAAGGAATATGGACTTCCCAGTTCACCCAGAGGACTCCAGCCGGTTCCCCCAGCGTGTGAAAACATCAGTTCCCATGGAAACTGGAAAAAAACTTCAGATTCCTAGCTTCAGCTTCCTAGGTTCAGCTTCCTAGCTTTAGCTTCCTAGCTTGAGCTTTCTAGCTTCAGCTTCCTAGCTTTAGCCTCCTAGCTTCAGCTTCCCTTAGCTAGTTTTATTTGGTTTACATAGATGGTTTTTACACAGCATTTTAATACCCTGGTAAAGGAATATGGACTTCCCGGTTCACCCAGCGGATTCCAGCCGGTTCCCGCAGCGTCTGAAACAATCAGTTCCACTGGAAATTGGAAAAATTCTTCAGATTCCTAGCTTCAGCTTCCTAGGTTCAGCTTCCTAGCTTCAGCTTCCTAGCTTGAGCTTTCTAGCTTCAGCTTCCTAGCTTTAGCCTCCTAGCTTCAGCTTCCTTTAGCTGAAGCGAACCTTTAGCTTCCCTTTTGCTAGCTTTCCTTTAGCTTCCCTGTAGCTACCTGTCCTTTAGCTTCCCTTTAGCTTTCATTCAGCTTTCCTTTAGTTTTCCTTTAGCTCTGTTTTAGTTCGTTTTCTTTTAGCTTTCCTTTAGCTTGCTTTCTTTTAGCTTTCCTTTAGCTGGCTTTCTTTTAGCTTCGCTTCAGCTAGTTTTCCTTTAGTTTCCTTTTACCTAGCTTTCTTTTAGCTTCCCTTTAGGTAGCTTTCGTTTAGCTAGCTCTCCTTGAGCTTCCCTTTGCCTAGCTTTCCTTTAGCTTTCCTTTAGCTAGCTTTTGTTTAGTTTTCCTTTAGATAGCTTTCCTTTCTTTTTCTTTTAGCTAGTTTTCCTTTAGCTGCACAGCTAATCAATTCTAGTTAGGGTCACGCTTGGATAATATGCGCAGTAAGCAGATAAGTGATTTAAGGCAGAAGCACAGGGGTATTGCTGAAGTACCTATCGAACCGCCTCCCGGATTATGGTCGAAGTACTTATCAAATTGCATGCCAAAATGCATTTCCCAACACCTCCCAAAATACTTCTCGAAGTTGTGGTAAGCACCATGGTACGAAGTTGCAGTGTTGAAATCATAGTGATTCAAGCCCAGGTCCGCCGCCCACACGAGATCCACCCGAAATCTCACGCCCCCAACATCCTTATCAAGCTTTAGTTTGGTCCTATAGGTATAATGATAGTCCGGCTGCTTTTGGCATCCAGCAAAGAGCGGGTCGTTTTGTTACTACTGAGGAGGACCGTCTGCGGGACATGGAAAGTCATTTTTTGCCAAGGTCACGGGGAGGCTGTAGCAGGTTCCCATCTGGTGGGGGCAGGTGCAATTCTCCTCTGCTAGCCCGGTCCCGGTTAGTCCACGGTTTACGGACGCAGGGCCAGGGTGTTACCCTCCGACTGCACCTGTCAAGGGTAGTCAGCTGTCCGGCTTAGTCAAAACTTAAGGCAGGCCCTGCCAGTTCGTATTCGGGCATTTCCCATGTAGGTACCTTCGAAATAGGATCCTATGCTTCCACTTCTGTTGGTTTTCGTCCCACAACAAGACTCCGATGTCATAATCCAGTCTTCCTGCCACCAGTTTTCCTGCCTCCACGCAGAACAGTTTTTTTTCGTTTAATAGTGCAGCTAGGAATTCCGTTGCGGACTTCGGGGGTTCATTTCCACCTTCAATTTTTTGGTGCATCTAGTTGGGGAGTGAACCCTTTCGGCCATCCTCTAGGCCGTCCCTTATTTGCGTCCGCCCAAGCCCAGGCCCATTTCCTTATTTCTTCGCCATATACTTTGTACTTCTTCGAGTCCGTGGCCATGCCCAAATGTAGTCTCCTGGTCAGTCCGATGGCGTTGTACCCACAGCTTCCCGTTCCTCCATTGTCGATTGTTTTGAGTCCATACAGCAGTATGGGTATTTCCCTTTCTGCTTTGGATCTCTTTTTCGCAGGTGGTTCGGCCGCCTCCTGTCCCTGTCGTTGAACTTCCGAGGTTGGTTTGAGTGCCGCCAGTTTGTCTGCGAGTATTTTATTCCTTGCCTCCGCCTCCTTTTCTTCCTCTTGCCGCTTCTTTTCTTTTTCTTCTGTCTTTTTTACATCGTCATCGGTCCTCCATACGCCTCTCGTAATCCTGGTTGCCGGCCCTCTTTGCGGGGGTGTTATTTCCGCCGGCTTGATGCCTCATTGCCTGATCTTTGTTTCCGCTGTTTCTCCGTCCATTTTGCAGTACGTTGGTACTGATTCCCCGGTGCCCTTGCTTTCGCACATTCCTGACTCCGCTTTGAACCTCCATCCTTGTGAGCTTGCTCTCGGTGCACGGGAATCAGTAATTTTAGTGAATCCCTGTCTGGCCAAGAATTTCCCTGTGTCACTTGATTCCCAACCCCGTGGTGCTGCAAGCATGACGTAGTCCCTGGTCTTTTTCCTTTGTTCGTATAATATCCCTAGTTGGTCCGTCGCATGCCTTCTGTGGACGATTCCTTTACCATGCGTAGTTGCGTATGCTTCTGCTTCCTCGTGATATGCCTCGTCACTTTTGTCGTCCCTGGGGATGAATCTGCGTGGGACCTCTTCCAGTCCCAAGATTTCTCTTTCCGATTGCACCGGATCATAGAACTCTGGTCTTTGATGTCCCGAGATCTTTAATAGCTCGTCTCTTTGTTTTTGAGTGCACGAGAAGTAGCCAAGGACGACATTTTCCGATTCTTCCTCCCCACATACCATCCATCCGTAACTATTAGCCGATCCGTTGATTTGAATCTGCAGCTCAGGTTCGCTCTTCCATCTTTGCCATGTGGCCTGTTCCTTAATTAATTTCCTCTGGTTTTTTCTCCTCATTGCTATTCTTGGTGGTTTCACATTGATCCCGGACTGTTCCTCACTTACTGCCTGGGCCCTCTGTGGTGCCCATCTAACCGTCCCTCCTTTAATTAACGGCGCCAGTAACATACTCCGCATTCCTTTTTCTTTTTTGCATTCAAGGTTTACGAGGTTTCCTGCCTCTTCCGATGCCCATCCCTGTATTGCTACCCGTGGGCCACCTGTGTCCACTAAAATGGTCACCGCTGGTGGGGCAGGCTTTTTACTTTCCTTTTCTGGCTGCGTCACCCATTCTGATCTTGTTTGCGCTAATTCGTCCTATGTCAGCATCGCCAATTTAACGTTTCCTTTTCTTCCCGCTCCCAATGTTATGTCCGATAATCCATCAAAGTCCGTGATATTGTCTTCCTTCAACCCCGCGTCTTCTACTATGATTTCCAATTTGGGTGTTGGTCTGTACGAGTCAACGACTGCCTCCTCTGCCTCTTTCGTATTCAGTGTCCTTCTCCCATCGCTTCTCCTTTTGTTCGCAGTTCCAAATCGGGTCTCCTGCGATGAAGATCGACCCTTCCTGGTCCTCCCGTTTCCTTCAGTCGTTCTTTTGTCTTTCACTTGCCGTATGAGATCAATGTTTTTTTCTGCAGTGTCTCCATCGAGGACTCCGCCCCTTTTATTTTGGACAATGTCTTCAATTTATTAAAAACATATTTCTTCCCTTTCATTCTTGCCCGTACTCTCGCTTCTTTTGCATTTTTCCTTTTCGTAAGCTTTCACTATATCTTCCAGAAACTAACGGAAGAAGGAAAAACATAGTCACCGAGGAGGACCCTACAGGAGGAAAACAAGAAGTAATCCATGAAGTTATCGGGGAAATCCGAAAAGAAATCCGTCGCCTCCAACAAAAACAAAAGAAATTGAACAGAAAGGATTATCCAGAATGAGTCAAGAGGAACTATGGGAATACATACAGTGCGATATCTGCCTGGAAAAGAAACACAAACGTTGGGAATCTATTAAATGGGTAAAAGGAAAACCGTACAGACAAGGCAAGGGTGCAGACGAAGGAGGAAC
>Ga0099797_100145_pt1 | contig 14099 bp, 10 predicted proteins | sample Uncmet_Sort48C_1_FD_89871 | JGI IMG/M metagenome (GOLD analysis project Ga0099797, IMG submission 89871) | Marine eukaryotic communities from CALCOFI LINE 67, Pacific Ocean - C012_Sort48C_1 | ecosystem: Environmental > Aquatic > Marine > Oceanic | place: Pacific Ocean: Monterey Bay | collected... | reverse complement strand
CACCCTCAGCTCTCCGAAATGGTTCCCCACGCCGATGATTTGAGATTTGGATTTGTTTCAGGATTGTGAGCCCCCGGAAAGTAAACATGAATAGGACACGTATACGAAATAGATTACAAATCATACGCTTGCCTTCACAAATATTCATACTATCTACAAATAAGATTTACGGTTCAATACGCATCGATTCCTACAAGGCTATCGACCCTTGGCGCAGGAGTGTGCCAAATCTCGTTCGCTCCTCAAATTGTAGGCCCTAAACTGTATACCCTAAACCAAATTGTAGGCCCTAAACCCTAAGGACCCTAAAACCTAAGTTGTTGAGTGGTCAGTTTCAAGCTAGTCTTTAACAATGGGGCCAGAGGCCAATTTCTTTTGTCCAAGACTTGACAAGCAAATGAGCACAATTACAACGCAACTAAGCAGAATGTTAACCCCAAGGTCAAGCTCAGGTGCCCCACCAGATAATTTATCAAATATGTGTGTATTGGTTGATCCGTGTTCGTTTTTAGTTGATACAGGTTTGTCTTTATTTGCTAAATTTGTGTTTTCAATTGATACACTGATTTAGTTGATGCATATTCGTGCCTATTTTATACATCCTTCTTCGCATGACACGTTGTTGTTTTTGTTTGATACATTCCACCCCCACCCTAGAGATCCCTGGAGCCTACACCCTTTGGCGCAGGAGCATACCAGCTTGCATGCCCTTCCTAAGCTTGTAAGTTCGGACCCATGGAGGGTAAGCTTGTAAGTTCGGACCCGTGGGCATACTTTAAAAACCATCCCCGACAAGGTTTCAAAATATCGATTCGGACACGAAACTGACCGCCAAGGACGCTACAGGTGCAAAAACACCGGTTGATTCGAGGTCTCCGTGCCCTGAATCCAATGGAAGATGTGTCCCTGACCAGGATTCGGCCAAAAATTCTGAAAATAAAGCTGAACTTTATGTTGCCTGCCCGAGAAATCCTGGCGATATGAAAGGGTCGGTTTTAGGAAACGAGTTTAAAAAAGCTATGAATATCTGAAGTATGTGACAGGCAGCTTGCATGCTGATTTCGCTTGTATGTTGCGTGTGTTTTTGCATATGCTAAATGGTGTGCCACTTTGTAAAACACACACACACATTTTGAGAAATCTGTGATTTCTTGTGTTTGTTTTGTCCTTGGGAAGCTCTTCGGTTGTCCGCAAAAGCATAATGTGTTTCGTGGATTTCCTTAGGCTCCCTGGATAAATCTTGGATCTCGGTCGATTTTCATGATCTCAGGGGCAGTCCTCGAACTGAATACACTCTTGGAAATTCTTGGATACCAGATGATAGTCCTGGATCTCCTTGGGGGAAATCTTGGAGTTGCTTCAAAGTACCATATCTTAATCCAGCCGCGCTTAGTCCAATCCCATTAACATGTTCAAATCACCCATCAAGTCTACCTCTATATACCCTCAACCCTTGCCTATACCTTGAACCTTGAGGCATACACCCTAAAGTGACCCCTAAAGTCTGCGGTGACCGAGTCGCACAACCGCAGGGGCTTTTTGGTCACCCTAGAACGATACGTTGATACAAAATGACATTTTCTCTCATTACATCATTGTTTTTGAAATATATGGGCCTGAAAGACCAAGCAAAGGCATGCCAACACCATGTGAAATGGAAAGATTTGCAAAACATAACATGTAATTGTTTTGATTTAAATAACAAAAAAAACTAACTAAGCGTAACACAACATGCATTCTTATTTCACTCAAACACAATACATGTTATATATTCTTTCACTACATGAGTGTTTGTTTTTTTTGCAAATATCTGGGCCTGAGAGGCCAAGCAAAGGCATGCCAACACCATCTTCAAACGAAAGACTAGCTAAACATAACATGTATTTTTTAAATAAAAGAAGAATAAACTAAATGTAACATGTTAGGTAATCTTTCATCAAAGAGTACATGTTATATTGATATGTTTGAGTATTAAAAACATTGTATGTTTGGTTTAAAATCAAAAATACATGTTATGTAATCTCTCATCACATGAGAGGTTTTCCAAATATATGGGCCTGAGAGGCCAAGCAAAGGCATGCCAGCACCATCTTCAAACGAAAGACTAGCTAAACATAACATGTATTTTTTGGTTGACATCAAACAACAGCTAAACATAACATGTATTGATTGGTTAGAATCAAAAACATTAGCTAAACAGAGCATGTATTTTTGATTTCAATCAAAAATACATGTTATCTATTCTTTTATTTCATGAGTGTTTTTCAAATATCTGGGCCTGAGAGGCCAAGCAATGACATGTCAGGACCATGCCCATATATTCGAATGCATCGGACAGAACAGTGGGCCGCAGCCCCCAAGGTGGTTTCAATCAAATCTGAATTTATACGCATGGTGGTGGTGTGCGGTAAATTTATTAGGAATTATATGATGGGAATCTTTTTGTGACCATAAACCCCAAACCATAGCCCCCACACACACACACAACCCACACACACCATTTTTTTGAGTTCTTTGGATCGCCCTTCGGGGAAAATACATTTTCGAAACACACACAAACAAAATCTGTCATTTTTAGGAAATCTGCTATTTCCGTTTATTTTGTTTTGTACGGCAAGTGCGATGGAAGTGAGACTTTCAAGCAGTCCGACACATCCGTGAAAACCCACATGACAACGCACAAGCATCGCAAAGTAAATCGGTAAATTCAATCAACTGGAGGTCGTCGGCAGCTATTCAAGGATTTGCAAGTACTTGTATAGATTTGCAAGGATTTGCAAGTACTTGTCGTTGATTGTTAATTTTTCCATGTTGCTTAAACACAGAACTTCCATAACAATGTCGCATTACAATCCTTGTTTGACCTTGGAGCTCCAAATATAAACATCATAGAAATGATATTCCCACGACTGAATTGATAACCCCCTTCCTTGAGTAACAAATCCCTACTAGGACCAGGGGGATGCTAGGGGGTTTACTAATCCGACGGGGATACACAAACACGCACATATTTGATACGAAGGCCGCCTTCATTATGGGTGATCAAATGTGTATCAAATATTCTCCGTCGCATTAGTAAACCCTGGAAGTGGGCTATTAATCCAGGAAGGGGTGGTTTATTAATCCAAGTTTCGGTCCTAACATTGGTGGGCTATCAATCCCATGGTGGGGTTATAGGGAGCGCATGATATTTGGCACAGGAGCGGTGCAAGGATGCGTTGCAGCGCAAGCGGCAGGACGCGCACTGCAATTGCGCACCAATGGAAACTGGACCTTCTATATATTTGAGAAGCAACTAGCAGGGCTAAACACTAATAGGTTGGTTGGCTCCGAGAAGCATTGATTGGGCGTTTGCAGTCAAACCGATATTAACAAAGAAACCAAGAAGTCCCCAAAACAAAATCGATTTACTGGTGAATCGATGGTTTACCAAGACATGTGGCAATCGACTTTGAAGTTTCTTGGTTTGGGGGTTTCCAGGGACTGGGCCGGGGCCCGGGCCCTGGAAAACCACCAAAACAAGGAAACAAAAATGGATCGGCACATTTATGGGTAACCATCGATTTACCAGTAACTCGTGTTTTTTGGTTTCTGGATAGTTCGGTTTTCCTATTTTGGGTCGTCCACTGCACCATGCTCATTGGAGCCAACCATCTAATAGAGTTTTATTGCAGATTGGGCTTGAACCACTTGTGGCTTAAAGCTTGTTAAGGGAGAGTATATATGTATTCCAATGGACAGAATAGAGTGGGCGCGTTTTTGTCCGAGCGAAGCGTACCTTGGCGAGTGGGAGATCAAAAAAATAAAATGGGTGCGGCCCGAAATTATAATAGGCTCCTGCACATTTTCCTTATATAGCATCCCTTCATGGTGTTTAATCCCCATGTGGAGTAAATCACTTTAGTGCCAACCCTCTTGAGTACCTTCCAAAATAAATGAAAAATAGATGATACATGTTTCCTGGATATATATATATATGTATATATATATGGGCGTCTTTCGTTTGTTTCGCTGTAGGGGATTTATACCATGGACGCCATGGGCCCCATGCGCGCCATGGCCCCATGGGGCCCATGGGGCCCATGGGGCCCGCGGGGCCCGTGGGGCGCATGGGGGCCCATGGGCCCATGGGCCCCTTGGGCCCCATGCGGCCCCATGGGCCCATGGGGCCCGTTTACGTAGGATTTATGTAACGGTGTTGGGGTAAGGGGACAAACGAGAAACGCCCATATATATATATATATATATATATATATACATATAAATATAAAATATGGTACATATGAAAATCTGAAATTAGTGAAGACATGCACAATATGATTGGTTGGATCGTTGTGAGGATGTGTTGCAGCGTAAGCGACATAAGGTGCAGCTATCGATCATCTACAACAAATTGTTTTTGGTATGAAGCGGTTGTCGGAATTAATTGAGCAACACTTTGGTGTTCTGGAGCTTTACACATGGTTCGCCACAAAAACACATTTTGACATTGAAAATCCAATATTATTGCCAGATGTTCTTTCAGGTGTGTTTTTTGAAAATATGTTCTCCCAAGAGGTCTGGCCAAGGAACCTCGAAAAATGAAGTTGGTTTCCGTAAAATACAACATTGGAGCGCCTGACGCATAGATACCTCAGAGCAGCACGGATTTTCGAGACGAATCGAATGGGATTGGTCCTGGGACCTGGAAACGGGTGAAAACAATAAAAAGCATAGGTCTGGCCAGTCGTATATATTTCTCACAAGGTGTTGCTTAATTTCTTCCGTCAACAGTAAGACAATGCTCCGTCTTGTGGAGTTGCTTTGTCGAATCCCGGAGCTCAAATTGTAGCTTGCCTATTTTTCAAAGTGGTTGGTGTTTCGTTGACAACACCCTACACCCGAGATTCAAGCATGTGGTTGCGAAATGCTCAGGATGTGCTCGAACATGCTCGGACTGGAACATTTTTTGAAAAATCGATAGAACCATTAAGACCTATCCGATTCAGGTAAAGTTGTTTTTGTTAATTTTCCTTGTCCCCAGACCGCGGGACCCTTATAGACAGGTCCGGGCCGCGATTTTATAGAATTTGCCGCAGGAGTTGCGCAAAATGGTGGAGTATGAGACCGTCGTTGGCTTGGGATTTTTTAGTTTGTAGTTTTTTGGTTGGTACTAAATCGGATAGATATATAGGGGTCTCGGCTCGAAGTACCCCCAGGTGCCAATTAGGTTATTGCAAGCATTTCCTATTCTCTCCCTCTTTGCCACCATTCAGTCGCCTTCCTGGCACCGTAATCGCCGCAGACAGCGGTCCAAGTATCGAGAAGATCTGGCTGCTGTGCAGCCTTCGGATCCAATCACAGATAAAGTTTTTCGCAAAGCAGTGACACTAATGACACACCACGGGTCCCAAGCACCACAAGGAGTGATGCAAAATCCTGATTTTGTTGAACGACTTCGCAACGGCTTGTTCGACGATGTCAAATGGGATAGCCCGTTTACCACCACCAAAGCCAACTCGCCAGACATGTTCGGTAATCGTCCAGAAGGTGCTGAACAGCTCTTTGGCCAGCCAGATGTCCGGAATTGGTATCAAGAAATTGGTAAACCCACTCCAGTGCACTTTGGTGGTGGATCAGTCGATGGTAACTATGCTAATGGTGGACAACCAAATGGAAACTATGCTAATGGTGGACAGCCGAATGGTAACTATGCAAACAGTGGACACCCGAATGGTAACTATGCGAATGGTGGACAACCAAATGGCAACTATGCGAATGGTGGACACCCCAATGGTAACTATGCAAATGGTGGCCAGCCAAATGGCAACTATGCGAATGGTGGACAGCCGAATGGCAACTATGCACGTGGAGGACCGCCGAATGGTAACTATGCGAATGGTGGCCCACCAAATGGTAACTTTGACAATGGCCAGTTTGGTAAAGGTTTTGGCAAAGGCTCAACCGGCTTCGATAATGGCCAGTTTGGTAAAGGCTTTGGCAATGGCCCCACCGGTGATGCGAATGCTGGTAAAGGCAAGGGCATTGTTCCTGGCTTTGACAATGCCAAAGGACTTCCACCAACTGGCAAAGGCTGGAGACAGAGTCATTCCAAAGATGGCACCGCCACCGTCACCCAGTTCTTTGGTAAGGGAAGTGATCAAGCCGTTAAACTTTGCGATTGTGGCAATCAAATTTTCAATCCAAGGCATTGGGCATGTCGAAGGTGTTTTTATCACCTCAAAGGCCAGGGCACTTTCGACAACCAGCAGACTTCTCCTGCCCCGGTTACACCCCCAACTCGGAATCCAAATGGCAAAGGTGGGTGGGCCAGCCCGCCACGAGAGTCTTGGAGTGCCGATCCTGTGGTTAGGGAAGAGCAAGAAAGAATTGCCAAAGAAAGGAACGAGAGAGAGCGAATGAACAGCCTCCGCGAATTCCCCATGCGTCTTGACGATGAGGAGTCCGAAGCCCAATATTTGGAACGGCAGTGCAGAGCTTTCTTCTCGTTCAAACACTTTGAGAAAATCAAATTTCAGGATGATTACTACTACTTCGAGATTGGCATCCTCCCATATACACCAGCAGCAACAACCCTCCCGTTGTCAACAAGGAAGGTTCATGTGGAAACATGGTTGGAGCAAGCTCGTAAGATGCACAACAAGCAGGAGTATTCTATCTCGGTAATGAAAAAACAGCTTGCGGTTCTCGAGAAAATGAAAGAGAAGCACGAGCTTGCAATCATGGATGCATTAAAATTTTCAAAGGAGCTTGGCAAAAAGGAGGAGGAAGCCCCGCCAGATGATGATAATGCCCAGGCAATTAAATTGCTGGAGCAGGTGGCCCAGCAAGTCCAGAATCCTATGTTGAATCAAGTTCTCTCCACGGTCACAAAACTCCTCACCAACATGGGCTCCCCTACCTCTCCAGCTCAAGCCACCGCTCCCGCCCCTGCAACACCCGGTCGCAGGCCAGACTTCGATTATGAAGGAGCTGCTGGCGAGAAGGAGGACGACGAAATGGAGGCAACGGAAGTTGGTGACTCGGAAATCAAGCGGAGGAGACTCACCGGAAAACAAGTTCGTCCAGAAGTCTATCCCCGACCAGAGGGACCCGAAGAAATTCCAATTAGCACAGACTCGGAGGAGGCAGATGCTGCTGATGAAGTCAAGCTTACCAAGACACAAAAGCGGAATCTGAAAAAACGTTTAGCAAAATCAGAAGCCGTGTCAGGCCCTCGCTCATCAGTGGTTAAGCCCAAATAGGATGTTGCGATAATGCATGCTGCACCTTTGTGTGGCCCGGTTTTTTCTAAGTCTCATATTTTAATGTATAGATTTGTTGTTAGTGGTGTATCGAATGCTTTACCTCGTCGTTTTTTCCTTCTATTATTAATTATAAAGACTTAGATGATTGCATGCCTAGTTCTTTTAGTCCTATCAGCAAATGCATGCTTGGGAATGAATTTGATGCTGTACAGGGCAATCCTCATAGTCACAATCAATTTTCCAATGGTTTAGGCGTTTGCAAGCTTGGGAATGAATTCACAGCCGAACCGAGTAGAGTTTTTTGTCCTAGAAGTCTGGCTGCCAACTCGGCTGAGCCTCCGGCCGTAGTTAGTCTTGCCAGTGCACTTGATGTTGATGTACCTGTTCTTATCAATGAATCTGGTGTTGGCCAATCTGACAATAATTTAACTCTTCAAAGGTTTCATGGTCATGTTCGTAATAAACGTGTGTTCAATTACTCTCATTTATTTATATTTTATAATATCTGTACCATGTACGAATCAGCCAAGTCAGATATGGCTGGCATGGTCACCGGTAGAAGACTTCAGCTCGATGACTTGTTCACTCACTTGTCAGCTACTGTTATAGGCCTGGCCGAGACCCGTACCAGGGCTGCTCGGTGCAGGACCAATAACTATTTGTGTGTGTCAGGAGGTGCTGAAAAACAGAACCTCGGATGCGAACTTTGGATTGCCAGTAAATATCCTGTTCAGTTGCATAATGGTAGTATCGGTCATGTTAATATTTCTCAAAAAAATATTGTCACAGTTCACGCGGAACCTCGCATCCTGCTAGTGTGTGTCAGTGTTAACAATCAAAACACATTTTTCTTGGTCTACCATGCCCCCCACGAGCAGTGGGGGCTGGAAGTGAGACAGAAGTTCTTTTTAAAGTTGGCCCAAGTCGCCTCGTTGGCTGACCTAGGGTCACTAGTCACACTTGGGGATGCCAACGGACAAGTTGGAAGCTCCTGTGATAGTGCTGTAGGCTGTGCCGGTAGAGAAATGGAATCGAGCAATGGCGAATTATTTCGTGGCTTTTTAAACAGTATTAAATCTTTCTTACCTTGTACTTTTAACAAGTTTGTTACTGGTAATTGTCACACTACTTTTCAAAATTTAAAACGTATCGACTATTGCTCAATACCCATTGCATGGAAAGCAAGTAGTCCCAGTGCAGGGGTTTGTCCAATTTCAGATACCATGGCCTTGGAAGAGGATCACACACCCGTGTTTGTCAAGGTATCATTATTGCATTCTAATAATTGTGTACCCTGGGTATCTCGAAAAAAATCTTCCCTGGCCATCCCTGACCAAGTCAGTCCAGAAGACTCTCAATCGTTTCGCCGATCCATGCTGGAAAGGCCTCATTGCTATGCGGCCTGTCCGAATGATGCTTTAAACACATTTCAAAATCATTTCCTTAATATTGCTACTTCGTTATTCCCAAAAAAACATAACAAATTCGTTGCACATGTTTATATTTCGGACAGAACAAGAGCTGTAGCAAAACAGAAAAAGGCTGCAGTTGCCCGCCTTCGTCAAGTCAAGAAACAGCTTGGGATCACCCGTATCCCAGAATCTTCCCATCATTTTCATCTAGTATTGGAAGTTCGCAAGGCTGTCAAAGATATGGCCCGTGCAGTTTTCGAGGATTGGGATGAGTACCTCGGTCACCTTGCCGATCAGGTGGTCGAGCATGATGCACTCCATAGGGCTAAATCTACATATAGTATTATGCGTAAAATGCAAAAAAAACCTTACTGTCCCCCTACATTATTACTGGATAACAATGACCATGTGGCCAAGGATCCCATCAATGTTCGTAGGGTGTTGCAAAGTAGGATTTGTGAGTTGACCAATGGTCAAGTTTGCACACCAGAGGAGTTGCTTCGTGAATACAGCGAGTTGCCCTCTCTTGCTGATCGAGATCATTGGGATCTCATTCAGCAGTGGCTTCCCTGTTTGGAATCCCTTGCAGGTATTTGTGCCTCTATCAAAAAGGATAGGGCAGGTGGCGAAGCCGACCTGCCGGGTAACATTGTACGGTTATTTCCTGTTCAAGTTGCATATCACTTATTGCCTATTGTTCATAAAATCATGACTACATGTAAAGAACCACTATTTTGGTCAGGCGGTATCGCCCACGAGTTGCTTAAGGCCGGTGGTGCGAGTGCCAGGGCCAATTCTTACCGTTTTGTTCTTCTCGCTGACACTCTTGGTAAAGTCTATCACTCATATTTACGACAATGTCTAGTGCCTTATATCAACTCTTACATGTTAAGTACTATGTGTGGTAGTTTTTTAAAACGAGGAACAGACTTTGCCACACTTTTAATGAAGAGTTTCACTAATTATGCCCAAGAGATGAAGCACTCTTGGGGTGCCATTTTCTTGGATGTCTCAGCCGCGTTCGAGTCACTCCAGCATTTTTTTATTTTTAATCAAACACCCACTGACCATCAGGTCCATGCGGTTTTTTCTAAGTTTGGTTTTAATGAAAATATGTATGCGGAATTTGTGCAGGCCGTGCAAGCCAAATCCGCCTTCGAAGAAGCAGGAGTGCCGCCTGCTCTTGCAAATGTAGTTGCTGCAGCTCACCAAATTTCTTGGTTTTCCACCGAGGGGCTGAGGGATATTGTGATTGCCCACCAAGGTTGCAAAGCAGGCGACCCCCTCGGCGACCTCATATTTTCATTTCTTATATGTAAAATTCTTCGTATCATTCATCACAAATTATCTACTTCTAAGGTATGTCCTACATTTCACATTAATAGTCCTGATACAATATTTGGCCCAGCCAGGGAATCCATTGTCAATTTTTCTTCAATCAATTATGCGGATGACAATGTTTTCTTGGCTCATAGCGAGTGCCCTTTTGAGGTATTGCAGTCACTCGAAGTGATTGCTGCAACGGCAATTGAGGAATTCGCGCGCCATGGACTCAAGTGTTCTATAGGGCCCAAAAAAACGGCTTGTATGATCAAGCTTACCGGCAAAAAACACAAAAGTGCCCTTAATAATCTAATCAAAATTAATAAAAATGTGTTCCTTCGTGTTTTCACACATGTTGCCGGGTCCATTGACATCCCTGTTGTTAAGGAGTACAAACATGTTGGTTATTTTACTGTACCTTCTCCTGTTAACAACAAGGATGTCTTTTTCCGAATTTCCCAATGCAAGGAGTCCATGGCCGCTATGGGCAAGAGGGTCCTGGCCAATCCCCGTATCAAAACTGGTACCAAACAAAAGTTTGCTCTCATACCTGTTTCTAAACTTTTATCTAACTCCAGTGTTTGGTATAACTTAAGTGCCAAGGCCCTTTGTGCTTTAGACGTAACCTACAATAATGTTTATCGTCATGTTTTTAATGCTAAATTTGGGGTTTCCTCGTGTAGTGCCCCCATGTCCAATGGTCAATTATATGCTAATCATCCTTTTCCCAATGTTCTGGCAAGAATTCGGGCGCGCCGCCTTCGGCAGTTCGCAAGAATTCTTGCCCATGCCCCCAGGGACCTATTGGACTTGCTGGCACATAACTGTGTTTTTAATAATAGTTTTGGTGCCCAGCTGGTAGAGGATTTGCAATGGCTTTTTGACAGCCGGTCGTCATGCGAATCCTTTACCTTGCCTCCTCCCAACCTACCGGAGAATTACTTGGTTTGGCACAAATTTGTATCAGAGCAAGGTGACCAATTTATAAAGTATGTTAAGCAGTCAGAGGCCACAGATTGCATACCTTTGGTCTTGGAGAGTCCTAAGGTAAGAAACGAGGCACTTGTGCAATGTCCTTGCTGCGATCGCAAGATGCTCGCTTATAAACTTGATGGTCACCTTGCCAAGGTACATAAACATCGTAATCCTATCAAACCATATGTTGCTGGTTCAGTGTGTCTGTTCTGTATGGTGGACTATCAGTCCCGTGCCAAGCTAGTAAATCATTTATGCTATCATTCACCTAAATGTAAAAACAAATATTTGTCCTGTGTTCCTAAACTTAGCCCGGAAGTTTTCGAGGAGGAGGAACGTAGTACTGCTCAAAATGCAAAGGCACTCAGGCAGGCTGGCCGCAGCCAGTTATACAGCCCGTACCCTGCAGAGAGAGTCTGTGGTCCCTTGCTGCCTGAATTCATCCGCACTCGGAAGAAAGTCGGATCATATAAGAAGCGATCCAAAGCATAGTTTTTAACATGGTTGAGGCTCAACTTTGCGCCCAAATTGGGCGCAAAGTTGAGCCTCAGCCTCCTCCAACTCGCACCGGCAATCATTGCAAAGCAGCCAACAGCTGTGCCATTAATGTTTATTTTTTAATCACTGGTTTCTGCTACCTAGTATTGCTTCTTATCTTTCTTGTTCATTTATCTTAGTCTGTAGTTAGCTTGTCTTGTGTATGCTGAAAAACGGCTTGCATATGTGTTTTTTAAGCTTTTCCATACTCTTGCTGTATAGTGCCACTCTCTGATAGGGTTCCTTGTATAGTTCCCGTAGGTGTATAGAGCGTCTATGACCCCTTGGGGTCTGCTCCGTAGCTATCCACTGATCGTTCTGCTATGCACTCCCTTTTCGATTGTTGTGCTTGCAGTGGTGAGTATTGTTCTAATTAAGAAACACGGTTGCTTGTAGTTTTGTGCAGCTGTATTTAGTTCATTTTGTTGTATCTTGTCCTTTATTGTTGTTTAATTCCTCCTGATTGATATTTTAAGATCTCGGATTCTTGTGCATCATTTTTTAATCGGCATGGCAACTGAGTGTAGCGAGGTTCATCACTCTCCTTGCCTGCCTGTGTAGTCTTGTAGTATTGTCATTTTTCGCTGGTCAAAGGAGCTGGCCAATTTTCCGACATATATACGGTTCTTGTCTTATTTATGTTACTTGTATAACTTGTGCCCGTTATTACGGCCCCTTTCTACATACTGTATACATGTCGCCTGCTTGGATTTCTGCATTGCCTTTGTTCTGTGGAACCCCTCCGAAAAGCGGGGGTGAGTAGTTCTTTAGGTAATGGTTCCACAGAATTTGGTAGCCGGTTGTTGAAATGTGACAGGGACCACTTAATACTGTAGCAGTCCCAAGAGTACCCATGGGAGCTGGCAGTATTAGGGGTTCCTGGCACTTGATCCTCTGTTTACCTTTATAATCCTTGCTCGGCATGTCAATTTTCAAATGCATGTTTGGTGGTTTCATTCGTAAACCACCAAACCTTAAATAGCTTTGCAACACTATCTGGTCATTTTTAATTGTTTGTTTATCATTGTTCTGTTTATACTTGCATGGAGGCTTAATTCAGAGGGAAGGATCTTAATTCATACTTGTGTATGGTTTCTTTCTTTAGGATGCTATACTGATCCAAGTTGGGTTGTATAGCTTGGGTTGTCGCTTAGTCTCTACGTTTTTCGTGCGAGTCTTAGTCTCAATCACCGTGTGACCATTGGGCAGCTGCCGCAGAGAGGTCCGCAAGGCAAAAAAAAGGATAGATATATGTGGTGTACGATTAGTTAAAACGAGAACGTTGCCAGTTTGTTTTTATGATTCAGTTGGAGACCTCAACCTTCCGGAAAATGCTACAACGGCAAAGCCGGAAAATGCTAAAAAGCGGTATCCCGACCCGCACAGGCAACATAAACACCGGGAACCGCTACGAAACAGTCGGGCGAACATGACATATGTCGAAACTCGACACACAATACTAACACAACGTCGAGAATTGCTAAAACGACGCTCCTATCTAACGCACATTACGTAACGCCACCCAGAAACACAAACACAACCCCTCCAAACAAACCGTCCTGAACACGTTCTGAGAGTTTGTCTGTTCACTGAGTCTATACATATATGATATACGTCAAACAATGGTTTATTTCAAAGCTTATATTGATGCTAATGCTCTGTGAGGCTTGTAAGTGGTGTAGTATTTCGCTGCCTGATAGGGTTCAGTCATTGCCGTCAGTCGTAGCATAAACATAATTGTGTCATGGATCCTTTGCGGTGTATGATGTTAAAGCATGCGCAAAATGCGAAATGCTTTGCAAGGAGTACCGTGAGCTTCGACGAAACTTTTACGAGGCCTCCACCGCGGTGGCTGCTGCAACTGCAGCGGCGAATGCTGGCGAGGATGGGAGTGCGGCGAGTCAGGCGGCTGCGGCTGCGGCGGGGATTGGAGGCCACTGTGTAAGCACGAGCTTGCGTTGTAATTGCAGACCTATGGTTGCAAGGTTAGTGGTATTGAAAATGAAAATTCGTGCTAATAGAGTATCAAACATTGATGAACTCTGCATTCCATTGCTATTCCATACAATATGAAAACGTATGAACATTCTATGCACATCTTATGAAAAGTACATGCCCCCCTTTTTGAGAACTATTTCACAATATGTTCAGAATTTCGACATATGTGGGATCGCGGGTCGCCGCCCCCTCCCCCGGCCCCACACATGCCACAAGTCAGAACATATTATGAACACATTCTTAAATCGCCATGAACATCTCATAAAATATCCGATGTTGTCTACTCGTTCATAATATGTTCAGATCGCTGAAGTCAGCATATGTTTTTCAATATCGGTTCATGGAAGTTCTCATTTGTGTGAATCTTCCATACCACATTGATGTTACAAACCAGTGGGGACAATATATATATATATATATCAAATGCAATGAAATATCAACACATATAATATGTGTATATATATATATATACATATGACTCAGGGTTGACCGGTCCCCCAAGCAAGATGTGGTTCTCAGGGCCACAGGCCCCCCAGAGCAAGGTATTGTATGGTCCCCCCTGTGGGTCCGAAACAGCCGTCCCCTCCCTTGTGGAAGTGGGTGGGTG
>Ga0099797_101233_pt1 | contig 14109 bp, 16 predicted proteins | sample Uncmet_Sort48C_1_FD_89871 | JGI IMG/M metagenome (GOLD analysis project Ga0099797, IMG submission 89871) | Marine eukaryotic communities from CALCOFI LINE 67, Pacific Ocean - C012_Sort48C_1 | ecosystem: Environmental > Aquatic > Marine > Oceanic | place: Pacific Ocean: Monterey Bay | collected... | reverse complement strand
GCAGCCCCCAATAGGGATGGCCAAAGTATACGTTTTATATTGGAAATGCTCGCAGCAAAGGCGACATGAGGTTCCGCAGCCCCCAATAGGGATGGCCAAAGTATACGTTTTTTTTTTTTTATTATATATATATATATATATATATATATATATATATATGAAATTCTAGCATTCCTGTGCTATGTTGTTGAGGTTCTTGGTTGGATGTATTTGTTTCATGAATGTGAAGGTATGTTCTTGATGTTGTTGCTTGAATGTATTTGTTGATTGAATGGTTGTTGAATGTGTTTGATGATTGCATGTGTTTGTTGATTGAATGGTTGATTGCAAGGGTATGTTGTTGAATGAGTTTGATGATTGAATGTATTTGTTGATTGAATGGTTGTTGGATGTATTTGTTGATTGAATGTGTTTGTTGATTGAATGTATTTGTTGTTTGAAAGGACAGGAGGAGGAGACAGAGGAAAGGAGGAGGAGGAAGAGGAGGAGGAGGAGGAGGAGGAGGAGGAGGAGGAGAAGAGGCGCGCGGCATGCGTGATTGAAAACAAGGACCCAACCTGAACGGAGTTGGGAACAACGAACAGCAATAACACACCATTAAAAGCAAACAGGTAACATATATATATATATATATATATATATATATTCACAAGTGCACCTCCATACACTATATGACGCAAGAGGCCTCCATAAGATTCCATATAAAAATGGGGGGCTTACAAATCTTGCCCGTTGCTTCCGGGCTGCTGGGAATTGGGACAAGGGGAGTTTAGAGTGTCAAAGCCAATTAGATATGTTGGAAATATTTCCTACCCCGAAAAACAAAGCAACTTAAATGTTTTGGTAGGATCCTACCAAAAATACTTAATTTGCACTGATTGTATAAATGCCTTTTGGTAGGATCCTACCAAGAGTATTTCGTTTGCTTCGATTCTCTATTTTTGGATAAGAAAAGGTTTACAATACACTGCACCAGAGGCTCCCATAAGATTCCATATACAACGGGTGGGCTTACCAATCTCACCCGTCGCATGCGGGCTGCTGGGGATTTGGACAAGGCTACTTTAGGATTGCAAAGCAAACTAAATATGTTGGTTTAGGGTTTAGAGGTTTAGGGGTTCAGGGTTTTAGGGTTTAGGGTTTGGGGTTTTGGGTTTACCCATCACTCGAAGAAAGTATATGGGCAGATGAAGTAGGAAGGCGCCTGAAGTAGATTAGGGTTCAGCCTGACCTCAAAAAGTCAAGCAAGACGGTGTTGCATGAAGTAGGAAGGCGCTTGGAGTAGCTTGCAGCTGGTCAACATGGGGCCCTATGGTCCCCATGGGGCCCCACTGGCCCAACGGGTCCCATGGGCCACCTGGGTCCCATGGCACCATGAAATAGGAAGGCGCTTGAAGTAGATGGGGCTTGGCCAAATCTTGGGGTTTAGGGTTTAGGGTTTGAGGTTTTTGGTTTAGGGTAGCTTACAAATCTTACCCATCGCTTCCGGCCTATTGGGGGTTGGGACAAGGAGGCTAGGGCTGGAAACTGTCCAGCGGCGCACGCAAAAAAATGCTGATGAGACCTATGTGGGAGAACCTCAAAAGCGAGCAGTACACTGTTTTCAGATGTTAAGGAATTGTTATTCAAGGAAACAAGCCCTGAAAAGCCCTCAACAGATTTACCCAGGATAGCTCGGGTAAGCAAAATCAAGTTTAAACTTTTGTTCACGGATTTTTGGCCGAATCCTGGTCCGGGACGTGTTCCATTGGATTCGGGTCGCGGAGACGTCAAATTTGCCGGTGATTTTGCATATGTAGCGTCCGTGACGGTCAGTTTCGTGTCCGAATCCATATTTTGGAACCTGAACGAGAAAAAAATAAAAAAGTAGTTGCAAGCAAGACCGGGTTTATGTTGAGGAATTGTTGTTTAAGGAATCGAGCCCTCGAAATATCAAACCATAAGACCTTCATGGCCCCATGGGGACCCATGGGGGCACAGCGGGGCCATGGGACCCATATGGGCAAATTGGGCCCATGGGCCCCATGGGCTACTGGGGTCGGGTACCACTCGCCCAGAGCTCAAGGTGCCGTCAGGAATTGCGCCCAGAAATCAGTATTTTGAGGAATTGAGGATACTCAGCCGAGAATTTAGGAATTCCTTAACATCCGAAAAGAGTGTAAGTGTTCGAAGAATGGATACCCCCAGGCCCTACAGAAGGAACACATGGTCTGCCATTGCCTACTAACAAGTTCAAACTGTGTTTCGGGAAATCTGGGCCCGGATCGGACAAAAATCGATTTTAAGCACACCCCTTCAAAAAACAAGATTAAAAGTATGCTCGATTTTTGTGGGGATATTTATGGTACACCTGGAAGTTATTTCTAATCGGTTCATTTATAATTCGTCTCATTTCTAATTCAACTTGGGGAAGTTCGCCCTCCTTCGCCCCCAGCACTATTAAGTCGGTGGAATTTGCCGCTTTGGCGGCAAATGTCACCTACATTTTTCTAGCCCCAACAATGGAGCATTGCTAATTCGGTTCATTTCTAATGTGTCGACGCCAATTGAATATCGAATGGATGCTCTGTACAAATCGCCCTTCAAAAGATGGACTTATAATAGTTTGGGTGCAGATTGTGAGTTTTGTGGCCTTGGGTTTAAGGTCTTGTCCTGAGCCTTTTGTTTTTGAATTAGCTTTTAAAATGGCTCCAATGGCCCGGCATGCCCTGACACTCCGTTTCGCTAATTTAGATCTAAAATGTCTGAAACGAATTCTAGAGTTAGCAGCGTGCACAGGGAGGACACAAGTGTGATTTAGAGTCGTCTTGGATAGCACAAATTGTGCTCCCGTCAAAACGATAATGCCATTTTGCTAAATTCACCCCTCCACTACAACCTTCAGAATTGGGAGCAGCAAAGCCTGAATTTGGGGGGTCCCCCGTGATGGCCCCATGCGGGGAAAATAGAACGATGCCGTCCAAGTTGTCTCGACTGTGCTCCGCTTGCGTAAAAGGGTGCCATTTGATTCACAGAACGGCATTGGCATACCCCAAAGGGACCCCCACACTGTCACAAAATGGTGGACGAGTCTCATCTCAAGCGCAAGTCTTGCAGGAAATCGATGGATGAGGTCATGGTCTCGCAGCACCCAGGTTCTCACTACTGCGTCTCACTTGTTTCCTCCGTTTTTGTCTCTCTGGGGCACACGGAAGTATTCGAAATCACTGTCGACATCGTTCTTTGAAAGCACATGTCGGCTTGGTGTTGCCCAGGTGCTCAGGGCCTCACTATGCACGGGTTTTGTTTTTTTGAAATTGTTTAACGGTGTGCTAGTCAGATAGCTGACTGTTAACAACGAGCCATCACAACACATGCATTTATTGTATTCTTAGATTCTTTATTCAGAGCTAGAATCTCCAGAGGACGATAGTTCGTCAACTGAGGAGCAGGAGTGAGATGACAAAGAGTCCTCACTGATATCTGACAGTGGAATGGGGGGCATAACACACTCATTGGCTATTCCATTGAGTTGCCCTTGGAAATTATGCGAGACAATGTCCAGCGAAGCTTAAAAATGATTGTAAGGCCAAACTGGATTTCCCAGAGGGGCTTTACCTTTATTGTATCTCTTGATGTTTGTGGAGCCATGCGAATGGCCTGTTGCATCGAGTGTGGCTGGAGAGCCCGTGCATGTATATTTAAGGTTTGTCATTTTTAATGCAGTCGAACCACATTTTACACACAACAAATACCCACCAGACATGACAATATGATGCGAAGGATGTGTATGCCAATTTCCAATAGCGTAAGAAACAAATATGTCCTCTGTTATATATGCAGAAATAATGAAATCACAAAGAATATTTCGTGTGTATTGAGACCCAAGCATGGCAATGCATGCAGTTTATACGATTCTCATGCACATATAGCTTGTGCTGGGACAGCCTACATGCATTAAAAGTCCGTTGTTTATATGTGATCTCTTGCTTTGGCAAAATAGGGATATTGTGCGGTCTTTGAGCATAGAAAGTAATCACATAAATAATCCTGTTCTGTATAATCTTGAGATTATTTACAAGATCAAGTATATGTTGGCCTTTGTCAATGGGTATCGTATGGAATTCTGCACCTTTATCGGCGAGAACATCTGCTGCATCATTACCTTTGACATGCCAATATTGCATCCAAGCGGGTGCACATTAGGCACGGGTTCACACTCCTGTCTACATATTCGAAGGGGGAGGGGGACATCTCAAACTCACATGGCTGTGACTGACCTTACTGTCGACCGCTTTTTTTTTTAACACATTTCTGCTCTTGAGTCGCCGACTCGCCCAATTCCCCAACAATCTGCTCCACATTACTCCGTGAATGAATAGGCACGGGTTCATACTACTGTGTCCGCGTGTTCGAAGGGGGAGGGGGCTGCATCAACCTCACCTGGCTGTGATACCAGGTTCAAGCCCGATCAAACACACCTGGCGGCTATGCCAGGCCCCATCCTGATTAACCATATTTGGCGGTGGTGCCACTTTCACTTTACTCCGTGTACACATATGCTAAGGGGAAGAGGCCAGGTCCAATCCAGATCGACGATCTTTGGCGGTGATGCCACGTCCACGCTACTCCGTGCATGAATATGCATGGCTTCCCGCTAGTATGTCTTATGAGCGGACGGGGCATACTTTGACCCCGCCTTGCTGTGATGCCAGGTCCAAGCCCGATCAAACACATCTGGCTGTGATGCCAGAGGTCCAATCCACATCAACCATCTTTGGCGGTGAAGTCTTCGGAGTGGGTGTTACGACCACTACGGGGAAACTGGAATGCTGTCGTGCACTTGCCACTTGGTCTTGATTGTGCCGCGCTTGCGCAAGCAGGGTGCCTGTTGACGCACACAAAAGCATCGGCACACCCCAGCCCTGGTCCTTCATTCAGGGCACCAGGGGCTAATATATCAGAAACACACAAATGAATGTAAGATATTGTCGTTCTAAAGCTTCGCTCTACATCTCTCAATCGTCAGGTAATCCGTGAATCCTGTTCGCATATTCTTCAAGCCGTGAAGCAAGCTCATTGATGATGGTCGTCTGCTGTGGCCACCTTTCTTTCGGCCATGTGGTAATGATTCCATAATCAACCACAGTTTGGAACCAAAGCAGATTTCCGCAGATGCTTCTTCATGTCCCAGTGGCTCCGGGGACCGTTCCTGTTGAAGATGCGCCCTGCAACATCAACCCTGCAGCAGGCTGCGCGCAATTCAAGCGCGATACTATCCGAAGTCGCTGAAAAGTCTGCTGGCAAAAATGCTGCCGGATTTGTTGCTGTTTGCATGCCGCTTTTGTTTTCGTGTTCCCTGACCCTCATCTTATCACCATCGCTGCCTCCGGAGGTGGAATGGCAATCATCCGCAAACGTGGCAACACATGCAGGTAGCGAAGACAAAGGATCAGCAAGACTCTGATCGGTGTTTGCTTCACTTTTCACATCCGGGGAAGCCAAGCACTGATGCAGAGTATGCACTACCTGGCATGGATCTTTCTCCAGTCGTACCTGTTTTTTGATCGGCAGGTGTTTCCGAGCGTTGGCCTCAGGCTGAATAGAGAGCATATCCTCTGACCAGCTGGATTTCGCGTGCGGCCTCACGACTGCATAAGCGGTGCCTGGGTTGTGGCAGCTGACTTTGAAGGTGGTGGATAAATGTAGTTGGGCCGCCACGGCGCAAGCAATCACTGGAGTGTCGCTGGCAACTTTGGTGGGAAGCTCCGTGCAAGTGGTATCATCATGACCATTTCGCAAGAGATGTGCGAAGCATGTCCGGACTTCAAGGGCAACAAGCTGCCGCATGTCGTGCAAGATCTCCTTCTTCATGTTGGCGAATGCCTGGATGCGGGCTGCGTGACGTCGTTGAGCCTTGTGCTGGGTACTTGTGTTTGTTGGCTGTTGCTCAGCAAGAGAGCATGTGCCCCGTGCCATCTGCGACCTGCGATCGAAAGACATGTAAGCAGAATTGCAGCAAGACTAATGGCTTGAGCCAAAATGGCTCAAGCCTTGAGCCGAAATGGCTACGGGGAAACACACAAATGAATGTACTTCATATATAATTCAACATAAAACCTGCCAAAACTCAAAATCAAAAGAGAGGGCTAGCAAAAATATGGGAGACCTTAACCCAAGGAGGACACTGTAAACCATATAAACTGCTCATGAACAGACTTTTTGTCTGTTGCTTGATTACAGGTCCTAGAGCAATCAGATCAGAGTTGAACAGCTCAATCCCTCTCCTTTTGGAGTTGTGAAGGCGATACATATTGGGCAATACTAATATAGCATTTTCTCCGAAATACGAAAACACAACGTCAGTTACACGAAAAACTAGGAATCTGTATGACTTCGTACAAAATTCACGTTTCCGCCGTATTATTTTCGTGTTATGATTTTTCGTCGTATGATTGTCCGCCCCCAGAATGCGGCGAAAATATTGAATTTATATAAAATCATACATATGCGTATTAATTTCATGCAACTAGCGTATTAGTCTTGTATATGTGGCGTATTATGTTTATATATTTGAACTTGTTATTCATATGTTAATACAGAGAACGTACCCGATTTAGGTCCAAGCTATTAAATTGAAAACCTATGAGTTTCCTCGCTCATTTTCCTTACTGTTATTATTTAAATATAAGATAGCACACCCTACCTTACAGTACCCGTATTGCACATACTATTCTCGCTCGGGGTTCCTCTGGAATGTGTATGTGTTATTTTGGTCATCCCAGGCCAGCAGCGGCTTCATATTCTTCCATTTTGCGCGATTCCTGCGGCAAACCGATGGAATCTCGGCCCGGAGCTGGCTATAAGGATCCCGGGGTCTGAGAACCGGACAAACTCAAAATGTTTAACTAAATCCGCTGAGATATTATTCATATTTGATACCGTCTCCTATAGTTTATATTCGTCAATTGCCCGCTTTTTGCAATGGAAGGGCTCAAGCGCTCTCCTTTTGGAGCTGCTCAGGCTGTTGGTTCCAGCCTTGTAAAAGCTGCTGCCGGGGGAGCGGGGGCGCCCACACACCCCAACATACTGGTGAGAGACATAATTAAATGTTGCATCGAACTTGCATGTGGAAATGGGTAAGCCATTGTACAGTCGATAAGATCCAAACATTTGGGATTTCTACAATTTGGTTGAGGTCTTCTGCCATCCCTCCAGTGAGAAAACATTTTCTGAAAACCTACACAAAACGAACATATGCCCATAGTGCTGCTTAATTTAGTCCGCCAACCGTGTGACAAGCATATGGACATCAAATGAAATATATGTAAATCGATATGATTTTTTGTTTGATATGCCAGGCTTTCAAACGGGTGTAGTACTAGACTCCGACGCTTCTACTCCTATAAGAACATAGGGTGGGTGTATACTTACATGGGCTGCAACATGATTTTATCATGGGTCCCTTCAATCGGAGCATCAGTCGAAGCAGCCTCTGAACCTGAAGAAGACAACCTTTCGGTTTCTTGTCTTCTCGATTATGGTTCATAAGTCTTCCAAGTAAGATCGACTTTAGACTGGACATTTTAATAATGACTTTCTCGTTAAATTGGAACCTTGTATAAGGCCAACAAATAAAACCTTTACGGGCTTTGGCTTCAGCATAAACTTGAAGGTTATATTCGAGTGCAGCTGTGGGATGATCATATGAATGTGAATTCATATGAATGAGTTTTTTCACAACTGTAGCATGTGAAACGATATGCGTTGGCAGATTTTACATGAATTCCAAAGGCGCTTTGCATCTTCGCATTATTTCACATATGTGTTCGCATATTGGTGCCCTAAATTTCGTGCGAACCTTAAACCTACAAAAATATACGAGTTTGTCCAGCATCTGAATTTCTGAGAAGTGGGTTTGCCTGGTGGGCAACCTCTTAGTTGCCCTCCCGAGAATATTGTGCACTATATTAGAACCTCCCAAGGCCCATAGAGGGCCAGAAACGAAAATGTCCTGAAAATATGACTGAAATTGACTTCCCTATATATTCCTTATTAATGGGGGCTTATGGGCCCCCGGGCCAGCTCACGAAATTTGGCATATTGGTGTTTATATGAATATGGCGGGGTCCCGGGCACATGCCCTGGATCCACTAAGAAACCTAAAATAAAAACAATTACTGCTAACTACATCCTTTTACCCCCAGGATTGCGAGGGTAAGCAAAATAAAATTGAAACGTTTGTGTTTACGGATTTGGGGTCGAATCCTGGTCAGGGACGTCTTCCATTGGATTCGGGTCGCGGAGACTTCGAATTTGCTCGTTTGTTTGCGCCGATAGCGTCCATTGCGGTCAATTTGTGTGCGAATTCGTATTTTGGAACCTTGTCGAAAACAAACTTTCAAAGTATCTGTATGCCCAAGCAAGTGCGGGTCACCGGCGAATATGTGTTGTTCGTGCATTTGGAGATTCGTGGGTTTGGAAGCCGTTCAGAATGCTAAAAGCAGCCCGTCGCTGAGACTTAGGCCGAGACTTCAGCCAACCTTCACTGAGACTTAGGCCGCCTCTGCTCCTGAACTGCAGGAGCAGATTAACCCAAGGGTTGTCGAGTACACGCCTTTTAGATGCTAACATGAACAAGGGCTAACTGTCCTTTGCATCAGTGGCGGTCTTGGTCGCAGGGACCCGGGTTGAGACCACCTTCCCCTCGTCGACTAACTCGGTAGCAAAGGCCATATCCATGAAGTGGGATCTGGATGCAGCTTCACCGAGGCAAGTAGTTCCGACCATCTTCTCTATGTCGTCCAGCTGGGCACCCTCAGTTGCGACCTGGAGAATGCGGAGCTCGTTTGGAAGAAACTCTCGCGCCTGTTTCCTTACTCCAAGTGCCATGGTATATTCTGTAGCGGTTCCTCAAATTCTGCAGGATGTAGCCGCACCCTTCATGGACGCAAACCCTAGATCTATACAACAACCTAACAGCCTCCACGTACGTGCAAGCCCGACTCAGTGCATTCCCAATGAAAGCATAGGGAGGTAGGTGTTGTCATGAGGACGGTTCCATGGGGGGCCAAGCGGCTGTTGACCCCTTCGCCCAGGGCAGGCGAGGATTTATGCCCGAAAGTCTAAGGGCATGCGTCGAGTTGGCACGGCCGACTAAATTTGTGCGCATGATGTCAAACTCTCCGTTGTGGTCGACCGCCGTCATCAACTGCCGGCCTACTCTTGAAGCCACTGGATCAAGTTTGACTGTGTAGATCCATCTCTCGAGGAGCTGCCTCCGCTGCTAATCCTTATCTTTGACAGCTGTTACTCGGTCACTTCCGCTTCTGGCTCACTGCTGGCATTTGCTCCTGCTCCTTCTCGCTATCCTCCGCAGCTTCTGGCGCCTGTGCTCGGGTCCCCACAGCCATCGGCGGTGCACTCAGTGGTGGCATCTGCCAAGGTCTGGGTGGCGCAACCAGTGGTCCTCTTCCTGTGATCGCCGCCAACACTCCCGGGTGCTGCCAAAGTAGCACCGGTCCTTCGTGCCGGAAACCTCGTAGCTAGGTCGCTTCATTTTAACTGGAGTCTCTTTGTGACCCATTCCCATTGGACATACCTTGCCTAAACATGACTGTATAAATTCGGCAAAGTTGGAGGGCCCCGCCGTTGGATGAACCAAGAGTGCCAAAGCGTACTTTGGCAAAACGCAGGTCCTAGAGCATTGTCATTTTACCAACTCATGCACTCGACTCCCCATCAAGTGGAACCTACCAAAATATCCTCAAGGAAATCTATCAATTTCTTAAGGAAACCTATGACATCCTCAGCAAATCATGCAAATCCTAGAGGGAATTAATGAAATCCTGAGAGAATTCGAAGAAAATGTTACTGAATTCAATCAGGTCCTTAAGAAATCCTTGAAATTCATAAGGAAATGAATGAACTCCTTCTGGACATCGATCAAATTTTCACTGAAGTCAATGACATCCTTAGGCAATCAGACGAATCCTGAAAGGAATCAATGAAATCCTTAAGGACTTCAATCATTTTCTTAAGGAACTAATGAAGAAATCCTTATGGGAATCTATCAATTTCTTCATGAATTCAATGACACCCTTAACAACTCCACCAAATCCTTAAGGGGAACCATGAAATCCGCAAGGAAATCAAGAAATTCTTCAGGTCAGCCTAGGCTGCTCCCATGAAGGCCAGCCCCGAAATAGCTATCCAGCTGGCTGGACTCGCTCTGTGGTGCTCTGTGGGGCTCTGTGGGGCTCTGTGGTGCTTTGTGGGGCTCTGTGGTGCTCTGTGGTGGTCTGTGGGGCTCTGTGGGGCCCTGTGGTCCTCTGTGGGGCTCTGTGATGCTTATTGAAATCCTTACGAAAATCGATCAATTTGTTAATGAACACAATGACATTCTTAAGAAATCATCAAAATCCTTGCGGCAACCAATGAAATCCCAGAGGACATTGGTGAATCCATGAAACCCGGATGGAAATCTTTCCATTTCAGAATGATATATCAATGACATCCTGAACAACTCATGCAAATCCTGGAGGGAAGGACATTAATGAAATCCTTGAGGACGTGCAAAATTAACGCCATCAATGAAATCCGTAAGGGAATCTGTGAAACTATTAATTTCTTCATGGAACCAATGACATCCACAAAAATCATGCAACTAAGGAGATCAAAGGAATTCTCAAGGCGAGCCTTGGCTGCTCCCATCCAGGCTAGCCCCGAAATAGCTATCCTGCTGGTTGGCTGAGCGGTGCCGGCTTCCAATCCTTGAAGGGAATCCATGAAATTCTTCAGAAATCCTGGAAATCCGTGATTAAATTAATCGCATCCTCAAGAAATCTATGAAATCCATAATGAACTTGATGAAAGCCTGAAGAAAATCTGTATTTCTTAATTGAACTAATGGAATCCTTAAGTACTTAATGCCCCAAGTCCCTCAACATCATACATTTTGAAGGAGAGGGCTCTTTGCGGACCTTCAAACTGAGCTGTCACCAGCTGGCCACAGAGCCTAGTCCCGGCATGAGAACAAAATCCAACGAAACTAAAAAAACAGAACATGCACGGAAATGTTATTTGTGTGATAAAAAACAATGTGTTGTGTGTTTCTACTCCACAGCATCAAGAAACAATGGTGGTCATAGCTTGTGTATCGAAATGTATGAATGCAAACACATTATGTAAATGCAAACACGATATCGACATTTATAGTTTTGAAAACACAAACACGTGAGTTGTTAAAATGTTTTGATCATGGCATCATGAAAAATATTGTTGTTGCAATGCAAACAAAACATCTTATGAATTTCATGGTTTTTTGAGGGTGGACAACTTTTTCGGGAACACTGGCTTGGCCGCGGTAAATTCCATGGATTGGGAGATTTCATTAAAAAATATAAATGATGTTGACAATTTGCACTAAACAACACCTTTTGCCCGCACAATGCAGAACACATCGTTGGGATTCATTCCGTCTGGAGCAAACCGGATAGGCATTTTTACAAAGTACGCTTTGACACTCCTGGTTCATCTTACAGACCCCAACCGCCCACCACCTGGGCGCCGAAATGGAGTACAATTTAAGTCATTACCGTAGGCCTATTGAAAAATGGATCTCCTAATCATAAATCATAAATAGTTGCGGGCGGCCGCAGACCGCCCGCCTTCGGGAATTAAAGGGTCATGAAAGTCAAAGTCACATGACCCGCTTCGCGCGACATATGATATATATATATATATATATATATATATATATATATATTCGCAGCAACACAACTGGTGAACGGTCACGCGCCACCAGCATCCACAACAACTCTGGAGTACTGCAGACCAACAATATGGGCTACAGTAATGAAAGCCCCGGGAAAGAGCGGATGTTCTCAGTAGAATTGATAGAGGAGAGAGAATTGACTCGAACATGTTTAATACTGTGGTAGGCATGAGAGCAGCAAGATAAAGTGGAGAGGTTTTCGCAGCTCGAATCAATCAGCCCTGGTCTCTTCAATGGATCAATAGGAACACTGTGTGAAACAATGGAGTCAACTGTGCGCCACAGAAACGGGCAGAACAAGTAGTATGCAAAATCGTAGTTTGAGGGACGGGGGTCGGCACAACGGATCATGCCAAAGTTCCTGTCGCGATCCCGGCATGCTAAAAGACACGGCAAATCTGTGATTCATGGTTCAAGTACCTCGCAGAGGTGGCCCAAGAATTCGTCCAGGTCTTCACAATCTGCATTGCCTCACGGCCTCGCATTGTTCGCAACATAGAGGTAGCCAATTCAAACTGACTTGGCACAACCTCATGCGGAATGTCACCGAGCCAACAGGTAACTCGCTTCAGCACTGTTTCGAAAATATCACTTGCGCCAGACTTTGGGGTCATAGGAGATACCTGGTTTCGGGGCAGTGGGGAACAAGCGATTGCGATGCAAGTCGACCAATTGAGTGCCTTGGAAGGACCAGGCATCTACTAGGTTGGCGGCGAAGGCCCGTATGTCCCAGAAGTCTCGGGAAAGCTTACCAGCAGCAATCAGGAGCCCATACATACATATATATATATATGTCCAAGAGCCCCATGTATATACTCATGTGCTTACAATTCCGGCCAGAAGACAAGAGCACCACCTCGGGTGCCGCCAGAAACAACGCGGCGGGACGACCCCAACAACAGCAGATCCTCTAAGTGGCAAATTTCGTGCGGGGGTCTCAGGGCCTACAGGGGCCCTCAAAGGCGTTAATACGGAAAGAAATTGATTTTACTGTAAATTACTGAACAAAGTGGTCGAGTGTGTTCCAAATAATATGTTCATTCCCATATCCCTCATATATTTTCTGAACGGTCTTCATCCACATGGCTTTTAATCCCCATGCTCATTAAACCCCTAGTGCTAAACCCTATTACAAGTCCCTCGATTGAAGTAGGTCCGGCCTTGAAGTAGGTACTAGAGAGAAGTAGATTCGGAATGTCGTCCGAGATTACTTTACAAGTGTGGTGGTCGCATCAGATGCAAAAAAGGCTGCGCGGCAAGGCACTAAGAAGTAGGTCGTCTTTAGAAGTAGGTTATGGTTTCCGCCCGCCGCCCGCCCGCCAGGCCCCCATGGGCCCTACTAATACGGGCCCCTTGGGCCCCATGGGCCCCCTTGGGCCCCAGGGGCCCCATGGACCCCCCTTGGGCTTCCTTGGACCCCTTGGGCCCCATGGGCCCCTTAGGCCCGATGGGCCCCTTAGGTCCCATGGGCCCCCTGGGTCCCACGGGGCCTGTGGACCCCAATGGCCCCCATGAGAAGTATAGGGTGGGAAGAAGTAGGTTGGGTTTGGCCAATCATTTTTTACCTACTGTTAAAGAAGGACCTGTAATCTTTAGAAGCGCTTAAAAAAAGGTGGCATTTTTGCATTGGGAGAGCAAAAAACAGACATCCGCCAGAAAACTATTTTTTTAACAGTCCCCTTTGATTTTTTGCGCAATTCCTGACGGCACCTTAAGCTCTCGGCGAGTGGTCCCCCACCCCAGTAGCGTAATTTACCTAAATGGCACGATTTGGGTGCAGAATCGACGGTTTGAGCTGAAACTTGGTCCAAATCGATCCGTCGGTCCAAATAGCCATTTAAACAATTCAAAACCAATGAGAACCATTAAAAAACATCGAACACCGCAAAAACTGATTTTTTAACTGTCGTTTTTTTTTAACTGTTTCTAAAGATTACCTGCCTTTCCATCCAAGGCCAAACCAGCACAGGCCAACACCATGCCCATATATTCAAATTGGATGACAGCACAAGGAGGCTGCCGCCTGGCCGGTGCATGATGCCGTATGTAAGGAGAGCATGACATCAGTGAAATATTTGGTCCATTTTTTTGATATATATATATATATATGGGCGTTTCTCGTTTGTTCCCTTACCCCAACACCGTTGCGTAAACGCTACGTAAACGGGGCCCATGGGCCCATTGGCCCCTTGGGCCCCATGGGCCCCATGGGGCCCATGGGGCCCAAGGAACCCATGGGCCCCATGGGGCCCATGGAGCCCATGGGGCCCATGGGGCCCATGGGGCCCATGGGGCCATTGGGGCCCATGGCGCCCATGGGGCCCATGGGGCCCATGGGCCCACGGGGCCCACGG
>Ga0099797_101232_pt1 | contig 14110 bp, 13 predicted proteins | sample Uncmet_Sort48C_1_FD_89871 | JGI IMG/M metagenome (GOLD analysis project Ga0099797, IMG submission 89871) | Marine eukaryotic communities from CALCOFI LINE 67, Pacific Ocean - C012_Sort48C_1 | ecosystem: Environmental > Aquatic > Marine > Oceanic | place: Pacific Ocean: Monterey Bay | collected... | reverse complement strand
TATTGCCAGTCCTGGCTTTCGGTAAAATCCTTTAAGCACAGGGTCTGGATGGATAGATGCTTCAAAGTTGTGTAGGTGTCTTTTGGTTGGGTGTCTGTTTTGTATTTGGGTGCCTGTTCTGTCTTTCCTTTGCCCTTTTTTGTCTTTCCTTAGCATATTCTGTCGTTCCTTAGCCTCTTTTGTCTTTCCTCAGCCTCTTTTGTCTTTCCTCAGCGTCTTCTGTCATTCCTCAGCCTCTTTCGTTTTTCCCTTTGTTGTTTGAGCCTGACCACTCGTGGCACTTAAAAAAAACTAACAACAATCAAGCAAACAATCAAACGAACGATTAGACGAACACACAAACACAAAAACACAAAAACACAATCAAACAAACCAACAAACAAACAAATAAACAAACACAAAACAAACTAAATATGTTCCTCAACAACCCCCTAAAAACACACAAAAACAACCCGAACTTAAAAACAAACTGAAAACTTGTGCCGAAAAACAACTAGTCCTTTCTGTCTTTCCTTAGCGTCTTTTGTCTTTCCCTCCTCGTGATCATCCTCCTCATCCTTGTCCGCCCTTTGTTGTTTGAGCCTGAGCACTCGTGACACTTGTTTAAAATCACATGGAACCATGATGTAGGTCCCGGTCCAATCAGAATCAAACAGAAATAATAACATGAAATTTGGGACTAATCGGAAATATATGGGGAAATATTTTTGTTATAGTAATTCTCTGACCTTTTTTCAGATTTTGTGTTTTATTGGCGTTGGGGGTGTTTTATATAGGGCAAAAGGATGGGGGAGGCTAACTAAGATTTTGCCCAGTAGGCAAACCCATTTTGAGGAGTTCTTCTGAGCGCCCTTCGGGGAAAATACGTTTTCGAAAAAACACACCCAAAACAAATTCGGTCATTGTTAGGGGGAAATCTGTCAATTTTGTCAATTTTGGTAATTTTGTGTATTTTTATGAATGAGCACCCGAAGCAATTGTGTCCCGGTCACACAGAAGTAATAGCATAGCACCACAATTGCGAAAAAACCCTGGATGTGGCTGGTGCTCAAAAGCACCCGGCACATGTCGATTTGAACATGCTGGGAAGGAAAATGCATTGCTTGCGAGCTTGTAGAGGTACTCGCATCAGGTTTGCCTTCAGCCAGTCCCAAGTCCATATCCATTTTGGCTCAAGCTTCAAGCATAGTTACTGCGTGCTCCTCTCCGTGCCCGCGTCCGCGTGCCTGCTCAGGAGCAGGCGTGCAGGATGTCATCCAGGATCGTCAGCCTGCGCTGCAGTGTAGTCGATGTGGTCCAGTGTGGGGATTGTCAGCAAGAGGATCCGCAATTACTCATTGCAAACTTAGAGGTGCCAAAAAGCCATCGCTATGAAGGACACCACGATGAAGGATGCGCCGCCCAAGTGCGGTGGCGCATAACTGGGTTCAGAAGAAGCAGCTGCATACAGTCTCTGCGCGCTTGTTAATGAACGAGCCGCTGCGATCTCCGTCTCCAGTCTGAGGCTCGCTTGCCGTAAGGAAGCAGCCGCCGTGCTTAAGCTTGAGCGAGGGCCTGGCCAGCCCGCCCCCTCGCCGCCCCAACCTTGTCACACTCGTACCGTAATCTCGCGAGACAACTAAAAAAAACATGCCACGTCGATTACTGAGGCTCCAAAATGCACACTCGGCCGAAAACTAATTTTCTATCTGACTCGGTAAATTAATTGGACTACCGAAGCATATTTGAGATTTTTCTTAATAAGATTGGCCACGGGACGACTTTGGGGCGACCATTTTAAGCATTTAAAGTACCCACCAAAAGTTTATGACATTTCCATAAATAATTCTACATGTTGATAGCATTTTGAATTCATTTTACTGAAAATCACCCGAAATCATGTTATTTTGCCAAAAGTGACGTCAACAAAAAACAATAAGGCCCTTGCCAGGAAGCCTGCAAACAATCGTCCTCATGGGGATACACCCACACCCTTATTTTCCTTCCAAATTCAAGTAATTTTGATATGGCTGTGAAAAACTAAATTTCTAACTGTCTCAACGGAATTATTCAAGCGCTACGCGCATTCCGCCGGGCCGGGTTCCGCCAAAAACTGTTTGGAAATATTAAATGTTCGTTTGCAAACTTACACCATGTTTTCTGAAATCCGGTGTTGTTTTTAAGGTTCGGGTGTCATTTTGATGACATGCTGATGACTTTTGGCAACATTTTTCTTACTTTTGGGAGCTTTGGTAGCCAAGTCGGTTCCGGCTGCTACAAAGTTGCCAAAGTGTCATCCGAAAACCAAAAGAAACTAGTTCCTTTTGATAGGAATTCTGTGTTTTTTTTGTAATGAATGCTTAATGTTTGTTAAAGTTTCGTAGGACAGTTTTTTTCTGATTTTGGTGACCCAGGTGTCCCAAATTAGGGGCCCTTGGGATCGTTTTTTATGTATTTTGTAGGAAAGCCGCAAAGCTGAAAACTATAGTGTCGCGAACACCAAACGGGTTTTTCAGAGTTTCTAGGGGATGGGTTTGGAGATATTGAATAACTTGTTCGAATTGTTTTTTAAGGTGGCTTGGGGATGCTATCTCATCACTTTCATTAGAATTTCAGATCCAACCAGCACCCCATAAATCACTTTTTGGTGTTGTTTCTCAATGGTTGTCAGAGGAGCCCGGGCCGAGGGGAAAAAACATATTGATCACATTTGGATGCGTCGAAGTATATTAGTACTATCACAATTATATTCAAAAGTGAGGTGCGCTATCCGTCACCGTTGTTTTGAAATTCCCAAAAATTCCAGATTTCTGAAAACTGTAAAATATCGAGAAAGCTTCAGGATATCTCATCTTCCCTTGCACCTTCCCTTAACATATCCATATCACAAACTATTTGGCACATTCATACACGTTGTCAAACTGCTTTAATGTACCTGCTCCACAAGTGTGCCGAGCGGCAACCAGGTTGACGGTTTACCGCAAGTTCCAGAGGTGAGTGTAAGCTGCGCTGGTGACAAATCTAGTTTTGGGTTTTGCCTCCGGTGCTCGATTGAATCTTCGCTTTTCGTTTGTGTCTCCGGTCGTCGGGTTGTCTCCGGTTGGCGGGTTTTGCTATGTTATGGTTTCGATTATGTCCCCGGTTGTCGGTTATATCTTTGGTTTCCGCGTTTGTGTCCCGTGTTCGGTCGTGTCTCTGGTTTCCGGATTGTCTCCGGTTGTCAGTGTTGTCTCAGGTTGTCAATTTGTCTCCGGTGTTCGGGTTTGTGGCCGGTTGTTGGGGTTGCGTACGGTTTTCGGTTGTGTCTTCGACTTTGTGTTGCATCTCCGGCTGCGGGTTTGTCTGTGTATGGTTTGTGCTTGTGTCTCTGGATCCGGTTTGTCTCCGGTTGTCGGTTCTGTCTGCAGTGTTCGGGTTCGTCTTCTGTTGTCGGTGTTGTATACGTTGTTCAGTTGTGTCTTCGATTTTCTGTTGTGTCTCCGGTTGTCAGGCTTGTCCCTGGTTCGCGGATTTTGCCGTATATGGTGTTCGTTTGTGACTCTGGCTTCCGGTTTGTCTCGGATTGTCGGTTTGTCTCCAGTTGTCGGTGTTATCTTCAGTGTTGGGGTTTGTCTTCGGTTCTCGCTTGTGCCATCGATTTTCGGTTGTGCTCCGGTTGTCGGGTTTGTATCCGGTTGGAGGGTTTTGTTGAAATCCTAATTACTACTATGGGGCTGCTGCTGCTGCTGCTGCTGCTGCTGCTGCTGCTGCTGCTGCTGCTGCTGCTGCTGCTGCTGCTGCTGCTGCTGCTGCTGCTGCGTTACACTAGCATGGGGGCCCTGATGCCCAATTTTATTACCATGAAGTCGCTGATGGTACATTTTATTACGATACAAATCCGCATGCTCTATTTCATTACCATGTGGTCGTGCTCAATTTCCCTACACTGGATTTCGTAATGTTCTATTTCATCACCATGGAGCCGCTGATGCTCAATTTAATTACAACAGAGGCCGTGCTTGTTCATTCTCATACCATGGAGCCGCTGCTCAATTTTGCTACGATGGAAGGCGTTATGATGAATTATATTACCATGGGCCGCTCATGCTTGATTTAACTACGATGGGGCCGCCGACGGTCAATTTAATTGCCATAGGGCCACTGATGCTCGATGTAATTACAATGGGATTCCCAATGCTCATTTCACTACCAAGCGCTGCCTGAATATGCTGAATATACACAGCATGCCTCCGTATGTTTCTTGTGCTTCACTTTGCTTGCTTTTGCTTGCTTTTCCATGGTTTCACTTGCGTTTGTTTGTTTGTTTTTCTGAGTTGTGTTTGCTATCGCTCACATTTGCTTACTTTGGTTTGCTTTGTTGCTGTTGCTTGTTTTTGCTTGCCATGCATGTGGAATCTTTCTATGTATATTCATCATGGAACACACAGGCCTTATATGTTTATACTGTAGGAACATAAGCCATCTATATTTCTGTGTAACTCAATTTGTGCTTGACATCACGAGGTGGGGATGAGAGAGTTCAGAACAATCAATGCGGTTTTATGCCATGGGGCTTAACCAATATATGGCAAGTGCAGGAATCTCCAACGACATTTTCATGGCAAATGGACATCAGTCCAAGATGTTCCATACTAGTATAAGAAAATCAAAGCTTCCCCGTGAACAGGATAAACCCGCTGATTACGAGAATCTGCCCAGAAATATTTCAAGACACACCACCGAGTTTCTGAGACAATCCGAGATCGCATACGAAAAGACAAAGAAAATCAGACACTATATTTTATTCCATCGAAATCGAACTACTGTCCTACTATTTTTTATCTTGAACAGGATCTCATTTGAACAGGTTTTTATTTGAAGAGAACCTTGTAAGGTTGTAATTAAGGGACCCAACTCTTAAAGCACACAAGCAATCTTGCAATATTTAGGCACCCGAGGCCAAACAAGGACATGGCAACACCATACTCTATATGGGCATGGTCTTGGCATGTCCTTGTTTGGCCTTGCAGGCTTAAATATTACACACACTTACCCTCATTCTTTAAGGTCCCTTTGCCATGTTTAAGGAGACTCTAATATTTCATTACTAATGTGGGGATCTGCAGGAAGAGGATGAGGCTATGAGCAAGACAGGAGCAAGCCTCACGCACCCGTCGCCTCAACACATCGAGGGGTGCGTTGCCAGCATTGTCCTGCCATCGCAACCGTGCTGTGACATGCAGTGGGGTGTGCAGCTCAGGGCCCCTCAAAACTCATGTGTCAATCAACCAAACCAAATTAGTTTTGACGCATACCTTGTTTTCAAGCCCCGGAACTGCTCCCAAGTGAATTCGGTGTCCGGAACTCCCATATGCACCCCTACGAGACAACAAAAAAATCTTGGACTCCGTTAAAAAAAACACTGACGAAACTAACCTTGTCATTTTGATGGGACGGTTGCGCATTCTCTCCCGGCGACACAATATTCCGAAACTCAGATTCCGACGAGAACCTGGAAGCTAGAAGTTAAGAGATTCCGATTCCGAACACAGAGGCCGAATTCTGAAGTTATGAGCTACGTAATAAATTAATTGCCTCATATTGCGATTCCTATTCCGAATCGCATCTGGCAAAAATCAGTAGTTCGGATCCCGAATCCAATTGGGAATGGGTTTCACAAACTAGAAGCTTCGAAAAATGGTGTCCTCGGTGGAATATAGTATAATACAAACCATGACCCCGACGAAGCCTAGTCACCAAACAAAACTGAATACGAATTTGCTGTCTGATTTTTTCAGCTTAGTAACACATTAATTGCAAACAACTGCAACGCCATCTCCTCAGCACTCCCCCACAAAAACAAGCGGAGTTGCCGATTCGACATACTCGATTTTCATGTGTTTTCCAATGTGTGCCCTGTTTGGAATAAAGATATTGGGATGCGCAACCAAGGGTTGTACATACAAGAAATCATTGGCTGTTGCTTGTTTGGTTTGAAGGTTTGTTTGAAAGACATGAAACCGGGAGGTTTTCAAATAGGGTTCGTTCTACGAAATTATTATTTATTCTCTGATCATGTTGTTCGAGTGCATCGTTTCTATCGATTTGTTGAGCACTTATTGAACTGTTCGTTTAGCATTTTCAATTATCCAATGATTCTCTTTGAATCTTTCGGATCTGTTTGACTGTACTTGGGAAATCTTGCCTCTTCTTCACGATATTCTTGGATTTCCGTGGAATTGCAAATATATCTTAAGGACTACTGGAAATTCTTGGATTCTCAAGGGTCATCTTAAATAACTGTTGGATGTTTTGGGAAATCCTTAGCAAGCTGAGCAATATTCTGGGATTTTATTGGAATGGGATCTGGGACCGGGTTCCTTGATTATCTATCCTTACATAATTAATACACCAACCAATTATGAGACACATATTTGAAATATTTACAATGCGTGCCACATGTCTGTAGTATCTATGATGCCTCGGCTATCGCAGAGGGTTGGGGGTGCAAACAAAAATTGTCCCCCAGAACCACGAAGAGTTGCCAAGTCGATAAACTCGATGTTCAAGTGATTCCCAGTGTGTGTCATATTCGGAAAAGCCTTCCGCATTGTAATTAGTTGTATAAAGATGGTGGTATCCGCAGACAAGGGTTGTTCGTTCATGGAAAGCGAACATTGTTTTGCAATTTGTGAGGTTTGTTTGAAGTAGGTGTTTCCGGGAGGTACTCAAATAGGGTACATTATATGAATTTTCGTATGTGTTCTCTGACCATCTTGGTGTCTTCACCACTTATTTGATTTCAAATGATTTTCTTGAACTATTTCAGCTTGCCCTGATTGTAACTGGGGAGTATTGCATCTTCTCCGGGTAATCTTAGATCCTTGGGGGTTCCCAACGATCTATTATGGAATCCTTGGAATTCTTGGATTCTCACGGATCATCTTAAGGAAATCTGGGATATTCTTGGATATCCCGCGAATCTTGTTTTTTTTCGTTTGCGGATTTTTCATGAGTTCGGGTGCGCGGCCGGGCAAATTAAAGTACATGAGCTACCTACGCCTGGAATACTTGTTAGAAATATGAGGCAAGATGAGAGTAGACAAGGAAACAAAACAGAGCACTAAACAGCAAACCTAGTTCGTCGTCAATCCTGCCGTATTTATTACAGAAGCCTGAGCACAGTGAGATAAAGAGAAGAACTGAAAGGCATCGCTAGGGCTCTCAGAAGAGGCCCATCAGGCACCTGGTTCTCGTAGAGGTTGTCAGTACCAGCTAGAGTGTTCGAGGTCACCTGTTCTCGCTGTCATGCGAACTTGGTGCATGCCTTTTGCGGTATTGCCGTGCCCCAAGATTGCGTGACCTGCAATACTTTGGTGCCCTGCATCCTCGCATAGGTAGGTCGAGATACGGGCGAGCTTCTTGGATGCACATCTGGCCTGCAGCAGGTCTAGTGGGGCACTCAGAAAGGTGATGTCGGCCGTTGGCTCCCCTCTGCTGCTCGACGGTAGAGCCTGTAGCTGGAGGGGTGGAGCCGCCGGATAGCGGTAGCGAGGCTGCTGGTCACACCTGGTTGAGAGAGGGCGGCGCGCCTCTTCGGGGACCTGCTTCGCGAAGGGCTCCTGCTCTTGTGGCACTGCGGCAGTCGTCACCTGCATTGGCACTCGCTCCTGTGGCAGCTGCCAGCCCCCAAGAAGCCTGGTAGGGCTAGGCTGGCCTATGGCTGGAGCTGTAGAGAGCACAGGGCGGTTAGTCTCGAGTGAAGCATCTGCAGCATGTGGTGCTGGGTATTGAATATACCTGTGATGGTGGCTGTGAGCTTCTGCATAGTGTCATCCGAAGAATGGAGCTGAGCCGTCACATCAGAGCTTAGGGATATTCCGGGCAGAGTAGGCACATGCTGCCCCGGACAATCTCCCAGCACCTGGCAAAGAGCAGCTGCCATCTGAGGCTCCTTGCAGCCACCGTGCTTCATTGCCTTCACCGCGGAGCAGCAGTTGCACGGATCGTGCATGTGCTCGCCCATACTGGGCTCGGCGAGCCGCGGCTGAGGAATAACTTCACTCGAGTCAGCGTCATGAGTGGAAACAGCGGCAGTGCGGAGGCGCCTGGCGCTAGCTCTGAGGGCAGGCGCTGAGCCTGCTAGAGCCGGACGCTATGCCTAGAAAACTGGAAAATCTTTTGGAATTTTATGGGAATGGGTTTCGTGAATCCTGCTATTTGTTTTTGAATACGCTCCATGAACATATTGGCAAGAACTCATGTGAGTAAGCTGTGCTACAATGCATATATGCATATGCTTGCGGTTCTTGGAAGCAAGTGCAATCCTGTAGCCACACTTCTTAACCGGATTTCTTGGTTATATATCGCTACATAGTCCACACACCATTAAACATTTGTTTTCAGCACATATGGCTGGGACCTCAGGGCCTTCGGCATCTGGCATTCATCTGCGAAGCAACCTACAATTTCGCGACTCCTTGTTTTGGTGGAATAGTCGAGTGCCTGAACTCCTCGTGGAGGCGCTTTTGGCAACTCATCTGTGAAAGATCCACTTTTTCGTTGATGACCCAGTCAACCTTGCAGGTGCGCCAAACGCACATTCGAAGGCGAATGCAAGGAGAGCATGTGGACCGCACATAATGTGCAACATAAGGGGCACCGTGAATCGTTTCGGTGCCTGCTTCCGTGTCAGGTCCACTGTGTCCACAGCTGTTAAGTCCACTGTGTGCGCTGGATGTGGCTGGTGTCCCTAAGGTTCTTCAAGGCTGTTTGCGATGAGCTGTGCTCGCGGTAGCTTAGGGATGGCTTAGGGGTCGCTATCACCCGTTGGTGGTCTGCTTGGGTCTGGAATGGGGGGGGGCCTGCCCCTTCGCTGGATTGGCTGGTATGCATGGCCTTAATATGCTGCCTGGCGCCATATGACCATTATATGATGCCGACATGCGCATTGCTCCCTTAGGCTTTGATGCTGCAGTGGGCGGAGTTGGCGTAGAGGTGGCCGCCTCCGCTTCGGAGCACTGTCATTTGCGGCAGTCCAAGGCCGTGTGGGAAGGGATGCCACATACATCCCCCATTAGACTGACCTTGGCGCATTTGTGGGTGCCTTGGGGGCAGTTGGGCTTCCTCTGCATGTTGCAAAAGTATCTGCGTTATAGGCCGAGCAGCTTTGCTTTCCGTTCGACATGTGGGTGGCGATGGATCCAGGTGTCAATCGTGGTGTCGGTCTCATTGGACTTTTGTATCCCTTGCTTCCCTTGCCCGCCCCTGTGGCGCCCTTGTCGAAGGGCAGGGTTCCCGCCCTGCATGAATCGGTAGGCGGCTGCCGATTAAGATAGGAGGTGATTGATAGCATTGGCAATTGGCAGTGGCTGCCGGTGCGAATCCTTCTCATCGAAGGTAACTGAAATTACCTGTCCCAGTGTGGCTTTTCCTTCCCGGATAGAAGCGAACCAGGCACCCCTCTCTGCCTGGTCCAGCATCTCAGGCCAAGGCAGTCGGCCCTGTCTCGGGCATGCCGGAGCACACGCAGACTGCATGGAAACAGAAAGCCTGGAGACGGTCCCATGGAGCGCTGATGTACACGTACTTACACAATTCGTCTGCCATGGTCTCGGGAATCCTATTTGCCAACAGTGTGGCCACCGTTGCACCGCCTAAGGGGCCCATGGGGCCACTGGGTCCATGGAGTCCGTGAGGCCGATGGGGCTTTAACCCGCTAAAGCTCGGTACTGGGGGGTACTGTGGTGGGGGATCTCTTTAGAGACCTCAGGCTAATGGCCGCTGTTGCGTTTTTTGGGATTCTTACACGTAGCTATTGCATGATATTCTCATTTTGCTACCATGTGGGACCGGGAACGGTGGGCCGGGGACGGTAGGAGAGTGGGAGAGTGCGAGAGTGAGAGAGGATGTGGGAGGATGCGGGAGGATGTGGGAGGGGGCACGAGGAAGGCGGAGAGGCTTGGGTAGAGGTGGAAGAAGGGGTGCTGAGTTACCGGGGTTGCTGGGGGGTCAAACCGGAGCATCTAGTGAGCCTCAATCCAAAAAAAACAACAATAATCACCTTCAACATCAGTTGACTCCTCGGAGAGTGTGAAACAAAGAAAGAGGCTGGATTTTGAATAAAATGAAGCCGGTGCGACCCCAATTCGGAGTCTCTTCGTTTTGTGAGAGCAATATTAAAAGCATTCTTGAAGACAATAGCAATGCAATGCAAAGCAAGGTCAAGCCATGCAAAGCAAAGTGCCGCAAACTTTGCGTAACTTTGCTCTGCGTCACAAAGCAATGCGAAGCAGAGCAATGCAAAAAAAAAACTAAAGCAAACCAATGCAAAGGCAAGCAAAGCAATGCAAAGCAATGCAAAGCAATGCAAAGCAAATCGAAGCATATTTTGCACGTCTGCAGCCCAACACACAAGGGCTGTGCAGCCTCCACCTTCGCCGCAGCAAGTCCATGGCCGCGGGCACTCGCGCTAAAGGGCAAATCTGTTCTGACCCTTCGCACCAGGAACTTTCAAGCTCCCATCTGTTCTGGTCCCCTCTCTGCTGCCCATTGGCAGGAAGATGAGCAAGGGACTCCAATTTAATACACATGTATACGAGAACACAGGAAGTATGAATGAAAGTAAATAATTAAAAACTTGTACCAGATTAGATACAAATGCTGTGCATGTCACTAGGGACGGAGCAGCCATGTCGCACTGTATTGCCATGTAGATATGTATTGTATTACAAATTTCCCGCACTCGTTGATAGGAGAGAGTGTTTATATGCACGCATGAATATATATATATATATATATATATATATATATACCACTAGCCAACTGGGAACTCATGTCAGTAAGTATAAAAGAGGTTGTTGCACAAAGGTGGAACAGAGGGCCCGCAAGAGTGGGTTGAGTGACGATATATGTAGCTCCAAAGGTATGCTGTGCACGCACGCGCGAAAAAGTGCCTAGAGGTCCACATGGTGTACTGAGTCAAACTGGAGTAACTGAAGGCTTGGGATACGCAAGAGGTCGCGTTTACCAAAAGTAACCTGGCACACAATGTCACGGTTTCTGGCTCTATTAGCTACCCTTTCTGCGCTTCCCACGGGGTCTAATTTGAACATGTCCCTCGTGCCTAAATTGTTTCTAAGGAATAGTTCTTCATAAGCAGACCACGTCCAATTGTCCCTCGGCCGTCCCACTCTGCGTTTTGTCAGATGAATGGGAGTTCCCGAGTCTGGTTCAAGCGTGGCTTCTCGCAAAGGGTCTTCGTTCGCGGCTCTGATTGTGTGAGCAAGGAGTTCATGCTGTTTTTGCTTTACATATTCACTGAACGGTTTTATGTTCTTTCCAGCCCTCCCCTTGGGGTTCTTATAGAAGTTGGCTTTAAAAAAAAATCGAAGCATAGCAATGCACAACAAAGCAGAGCATAGCAAAGCGAAGCAAAACAATGTAAAGCAATGCAAAGCAAAGCATAGCAATGCAAGGCAAACCAATGCAAAGCATAGCAAAGCAATGCAAAGCAATGCAAAGCATAGCAATGCAAAGCAACGCAACGCAAATAAATGCAAAGCAATGCAAAGCATAGCCATGCAATGCAAAACAAATCAATGCAAAGCAAAGCAACACATAGCAAGACAAAGCAAAGCAATGCAAAGCAAAGCAAACTATAGCAATGCAAAGCTTTGCAAAGCATTGCAAAGCAAAGCAAAGCAATGCGAAGCAAAGCAATGCAAAGCAAAGCAACATATTGCAAAGCGAAACAAAACAATGCAAAGCAAAGCAATGCAATGCAAAGCAAAGCGAAGCCAAGGCTTTTGATAACCAAGCACGGCATAGCAAAGCGAAGCGAAGCAAGGCATAGCAAAGCGAAGCAAAGCAAGGCAAAGCTAAGCAAAGCAATGCAAAACAAAGGAAAGCGATGCAAAGCAATGCAAAGCCAAACAATGCAATGCAAAGCAAAGCAAAGCATTTTTTGACAACTAAGCACGCAAAAGACAATTGTTTGACAACTAACAACGCCAAAGCAATTTGGGGGATTTGGGAATGTGAGGTCGGGGAACCAGGATGAGGAGGCTCGGGGAAACCAGCCGGGGAGGGTTCCCCGGGCGTTCCCCTCGGAACCCGGGTGGGCCCCGCCCCTGCACAAGCCATCGATTACTTTGGGATCCAATAAGGACCTCTTTCAGGCAAGCCTAATTTGGATATTACGAACAACGCCTTGTATATATAATTCCATGAAAATATAGATACCTATGCAAAACCAACACAACAATAGAAAAACAAATCCTGTGACAAAGTCCGGCCTGCTGGCCGCCCGACCGCAGGATAAGCTTATTCGAAGCATGGATCCAGAACAGCTTGTGAGAAACCGAATACTGTAGGCTCTTGTGCACTGTAGGTGCAGCTTTGTGAGACTACGGAGTCCTGCTTGTGCAAGAGGCTGACGGTGTACGGCGCTTCCCTTGCGTAATGATGACAAAATAGGTGCAGTGGTATGTCGTTAATACTGAATTCCGCTAAATACCGGTAAACCCCCTCCCGGGAGTAGAAACCAATGGTTCATTAATCAACTGGTCGATGGTTCCATGTTGGGTTGCTGGTTGCAGGCTGCTGGCGACCTGGTTCTATACTGGTTACCGGGTTACTTATTGCTGGTTACCGGGTATTGGTTACCGGGGTATCTGGTTACGTACTTGTTACCGGGTCGCTGAAAATTAAAAGGACTGTTGCGGTGGGACTGTTTTACTGGCCACGGTGTTTATGGTTCCACCGTTGGTTGCTGGTTGCGGGTTACTGGCTGGTGGCTGGCTGACTGGCTGGCTGACTGGCTGGTTAACTGGAGTCCGTGTCATGTAGAATGAGCCGGCTCCTGGACTTAAGGAGCATCTGTTTACACGATTGACTATCACGGAGCGGGTCACGTTCTGTAGCTACAAATCCTGATGCGTATGCATACATTTTCAACTGACGACGCCGTTGGGACAAACCCTCGAGTCAGTCGCCCCTGTCAATGTTATACAAACATTCTAATCACCATATCAACCATCTTATCTAGCGCATGCAACGACTGGTTGTCACCGAACAACAAATCTTGACATGCATGCATGCATTTTGAATTCATGGTCCATCGTTACATTCATGCGGCTCAGTCGTTGGGACAACTCGGCAGACTATGCTCGTCGGCTGCACATCAGTTCAGTCATCACAGTCGTATCTGAAAAATCCTGATGTGTATGCATGCGTGCATGCATGCATTGTTCTGAGGAAGAACTCGTTGTGACTACCCCCCATGCCAAGCATTGCTCTCAAGCCGTTGTATCTCCGTCGGTCGACTGCGATAATTCTGCGGTGTGAAGTCGTATCAACAACCGCCAACTGTGTCGGCTGTAATATTGAGGGTCGGCGTCAGCGTGCGGGGACGCTTGAAAGGCGTCTCTGCAATAATCTCTGTTTGACGATGCTGGCAAGGCATGTTATCCATGATCGGCAGGGATTCAGTGTCCCGAAATGTCCCCAGCATTTCCTGGTCGTTGTCACTGTCCTTCACCTGACTGTCTGTTGTCAAGCTGTTCTCCTCGTTCACGATTCTTGCTAACACCGCTTGCTTATCTCCATAACTCGTCAATCCCAATTCCCGGCAACGCTCCCTCAGATAAAGCCATGACGAATTCGTATTCAGCTTGCTCGTGGTGGCAGCATGACCTACTTGTGGTGGTGTCACTGTTGCTCGCACGATGCTGTTGAGATGCGCCGTTTCTGATGCAGTGAGCTGTCTTGAGCTGGGCCGGTTATCCCAAGCACGAGTTCTCCTTATCAAGGCTCTCTCTAACCAGTGTGCAAGGGAAGCCTCTGTTTTGTCGTCGCTTCTGCGGCGGGGACGCTCCCCTGAATGGCTCAGGCACCATTGCCTCAACTCATTGCATCGCTCGAAATGGTCTTTGGTCAGTGGAATTTTCGGTCGTTGGGTGGCAATGATGTTGTTGAGATGCGCCGTTTCTGATGCCGTGAGCTTTCTTCCGCTGGGCTTGTTATTAAGAGCTCGAGCCCGCCTCGCTTTCTTTCTCTCTAGCCACTGTGCAAGAGTGCGCTCTGTTTTGTCGCCGCTATTGCGGCGGGGACACTCACCTGAATGGTTCTTGTACCATTGCCTCAACTCACT
>Ga0099797_101231_pt1 | contig 14122 bp, 15 predicted proteins | sample Uncmet_Sort48C_1_FD_89871 | JGI IMG/M metagenome (GOLD analysis project Ga0099797, IMG submission 89871) | Marine eukaryotic communities from CALCOFI LINE 67, Pacific Ocean - C012_Sort48C_1 | ecosystem: Environmental > Aquatic > Marine > Oceanic | place: Pacific Ocean: Monterey Bay | collected... | reverse complement strand
CTATGCATTCAAATATATGTGTATGATGTTGGCATGTCCTTCTCTCGGGATGGAGGCCATGATACTTCAAACAAACTTGGTTTAGCTTCGAAGGGCATTTCTCAGTAAAATGAAATCATTGTTTTGGGAAAGATGTCTCGTGCGGAGCCTCGGGTCAAATTTATATAATTGTCCACATTCAAAATGATTCATTTATCATTTAAGTGGTCATGAAGTCACGAAACCATTTCCATCGGATTCGTGCTGAAAATCCTTTCAAAAGTTGGGATTCGATGTGCAAATTGCTTGTATGAGGCACCATTTTGTGGATGGACACCATTCTATCCTTACCGGGGCACGCAGCACTCCCATGGCGGTGTAAAAACAGGTGTATTTTTGGCCAATTTGCATATACACCAAGAAATTGTATACACCAGCCTTTTTTCTAAGCCGAAGCTCAGTGGTGGTGTATAGAAATGGTGCCCTCCATACTTGGAACAAATCTGATTTAGCTTCGAAAGCCGCGTCCCAGGAAAATTCATGCAATCCTTTTGGGAGACAAGGTTCCCAAATCTGTGTTTTCCGCAGATCGGGGTCCATAAAGAAATCCCGGACACATGAAGACCACAAAGTTGCACACAAATTAAGCGATCCACTGGGATAACTCCCGGGATCTGAAACTAACGTGGGTGTGCTTTCCGGACCCACGGACCCCAAACCCCAGAACCCAAACACCAGACCCCAAACTCCTGGGATCTGAAATATGTATATATTTACTATAGGTCGTATATATATATATATATATATATATATATATATTTACTATAGGTCGTATATATATATATATATTTACTATAGGTCGTATCCAATCCATTGGGATAAATCCCGGGATCTGAAACTAACGTGGGTGTGTGTTTCCGGAACCCCGGACCCCAAACACCAGACCCCAAACTCCTGGGATCTGAAACTAACGTGTGTGTCTTTTCTGATCTATTCGTATCTCCCTAACCGATCAGTTCAAGATTTTAGGTTTTCCGGCCCCCAGACCTGGGATCTCCATAGCCAGCCCCGGGCCGGGATAACCTGCCGCAGGAATTGCGCAGAATTGTCGAATATGATGCCATTGGTGGCTTGATATGTTTTTTGGTTAGTTTGGAACTAAATCGGGTAGGTTCTTAAATGGGTTCAAAATTCCATGCCGGATTCAATCAATATGTTTTGCAATAGTTCTTATAGGAGTCCCATGACTTGATAAAATTCAAACGCCTATGATTTGCACCCAGTTTGCTCAAAAGAGCTAGCTTTTTTCCAAAACGGAGTCGTCTCAATTGCGACCCGCGGCCTTGGGCTCGGCTGGCGCCTCGCTTCTTTGGTACCTCGTCCGGTACTTGGAAGCTCTGCCACCGATCCCACCGCCATTGGAGCCGTTCATTGCAGTCGCCTCAGAACCAGAGTCGCTCGAAGCTTCTCTGACACACCTCGCCGCATTTCTCAGGACGTTGCCACACCAGTTCTTGCTCGGCCTCTTTGTGGGGCTTTCGATAGGGCCTGCACTGGAGCTACTTGGGCTCCTGCGACAGTGCCTTAGACGCCACAGGCAGCGCTCTCGCCTCGGCCTCCCGGTGGATGTCCTCCGTGAGTTCTGAGCTCGACGAGTTCGCTTCTCCACGGTCTTCCCTCTCAGAGGCGGAGACACCCACCAGCCCGGAGTCAGAAACTCCGGCCCCACCGGCTCCCTCATCTGGGAGCGAAGAAGAGCTGCCTTTGGTGAATACATTGCGCAGCGCCAACTCCAACTTGACCCCGCTCCAGCGAGAGGAGCGAGCACGAGCAGCCGGAGCTGCACACCGAGCGTTCCTCTTGGGCGAGCTGACAGCTCCCCCTGACAACGCCCCTTACCTCAGCATCCGGGACAGGGTCTGGGTGCTGGTGAAGAGCCACCCTTGCGTGCACCGAGGAATCTGCACCTCCAAAGCAGTCCTCCGGGCCCACGGCGCACATCCAATTGTCGCCGGGTTCCCCAGCCTGTTCGAGGCGAGGGTCTTTTGGGCTGCGTGCTTTCCAGACTTCGACCGGCCGCCCATTCTCGGGCTGCAGTGTGACAACAGCCTTTAGGCAGAGCAACGGCTGTAGCAATGGCGCAATCAGCTTTAATGTCAGAGGACGACGAGGAAGTAAAAGAGGCAGATGTCATTTGGGCAGAAGACCAAGATCCCTACACTCTCTTGCTCCCGACGAAAGATGGCTTCCCGGCCACGTTGGCCTGTGCGGTTGCACGGACACAGGATGGTCAAGGACAGAAGGCATCGTGTTGGGTCGCAGTGCCGGAATCGGCATGGGGCCGCCGCTGGGATACTCGCCCCTTTCAGAAAGACGATGTTCTGCGGGCAGTGTCCCTCGAGATTGCATGTACCAGCCAAGCGTCAGACGAGGGCCAAGACGTCAAGTCCATCTTGGTCGAGCTGAGCTGGGACGGCACCTCTTTCGGCGCCTTCGAGATGTACACAGAGGACCTGGAAGCTCCACCACACAACTTCGGTGTTGCAGATGGGGGCGAGCTGTTCCTCCCGTCGTCCGCGGTCTTGATCGAGGCATTAGTCGCTGCCAAGCAAACCAAGGCGGCTCCTCCAAAGCCTCGTGCTCGCCCTCGAGAGAAGGCCACAGCGAAAGTAGACGGCGACGGGTATACCACGGCCCTCGATGGCGACCAGCCAGCCACAGCGCCTGCTGGGAAAGCGGGCCCTCCGAAGGCGGTCTCGACGTCGGTGAGGATGGGAGCTCTGGAGTCATCGGTGTCAAACATAAATGGGCGCCTCGACCAGATCTTCGAGCTCCTCAACCCAGAGCCAAAGCTTCCACCGCCCCCGAAGGCGAAGAAAAGCCCTCAGGTGCCCGACGAGTTAGCCGGCCTGGCTTTGAACCCAGAGCAGGAAGCGGCCATCGCCAAGATGATTGCCAAGGCAGGAAGCAAGGGCAAGAAGGAGCCAGACATCGAGAAGCTGCCTCCCCCGAAGGTGAAGGTGACCGAACTGGGCGAGACCGACAGCGACGACGGGGACGCAAGCGAGGCGGACCAAGATGGCGGAGGAGGAAAAGGTGTCGAGAAGGCAGTGGTTCTCCTGACTCAGCTGCTGGCGAAGAAGAGCGAGGACATCAACTCTCTCGAGGGCATCTATGCGGGCCAGTCGGCGCTATCCCTGGGTTCCACTGGAAGCGGCTCGGCCCTCCAGTCGACGGGGAAAGGAAACGGCCTCCTTGCGATGAGGAAGCTGATCTGCACTCGGCCGGAGATCTTCGAGACCATGGTTCTTGGCCACATGAAGCGAGGCTGCCGCGGGACCGCCGAGCTGACCAGCCAGGGAGACCCGGATGCGCTTTTCTTTGTAGAGCATCGTTCCATGATCAACGATCATGTGGCCACGGCCACATGGTCGTGGCTCATTGCTACTGTGATCAATCTTCTCGGATGCAAGCCTCCAAAGATCTCGGAGGCGAGGGCGCGTCTTTTGATGGGGCTGGCGGCGGCGGAACAAGTATCCATAGATGCCGGATCTTGGATGTATGCGAGCGATCTGCTACTCCTGGATCAGCCAGTACCGTTCCCGACCCTGAGTGGCCACTCTACATATGGCCTCAAGGAGCCGTCGACGACCTTAATAGACCCCCAACTTTTCGACATGGTCACGTCTCGGATCTCCTCTGTGGAAGCGGTGATAGAGCGCAAGAAGAAGCTCGCTCCCAATCGAAGCGAGAAGCAGCAGGAGTCGGTGCGCGTCAAGGTCAACGGCAAGTGGAAGTCGGTCCCAGCAAAGCCTCCGCCGCCGAAGGAGGAGTAGAAGATCCTCTCAATGATGCATGCCAGCATAGGCGTCGTGTTGCTGATGCCAGTGCTTTGCTCGAAGGTGGGCAAGAATTTGATTTCTTTAAGGTCGTGCCCGGCCTGTTAACAGGTTCCGGTTCCATGCAACTAGATTATGCCCTCTTTATACAGTATGTCTCGGATAACTTTACATCCTTTGACTTGGGTAAGTCTATTAAGAAGTTTTTTCGTTCTGTGTGTTTTTCCTCGATCCCTCCGACAACCGCCGCCAACAAACATCTGTGGCCGGTGCCGATCCCCTTCCCCTGTGTTGTAGGCAACTTTGGGGGCAATTTTCGCACGAAATGTTTGTGCTCGAAATCTGATGTTGTGTGTCAGGTCTGTCCAAATAAAAAGGTTGGGCCTGTTTGCGTTTTTTCCGCAGCTGAATGTAAGCTGATCAATTTACAAATTCTCGTGCTGTCATGGATTCATCTTCACAAGCCTTGTTTCGCACCTGCGTCTATGCATATTGGAACACAGCTTTCTGGGGAGCAGTGGGAAATCGTGCAGCACTTTGGGAAGGTTAACAAACCGTACTTCAGTCAAAAATCTGATTCAGAGGACATAGGAAGGTCTGCGATGAAAGTCGAAAACGTCTCTTCGGCTCTGTTTCATTTGCGCTCCCAAGTTATTGCAAACCGTGAGAGCATCGACACATATACGAAAGTGAGGGAGCGGAGTGCTTGTTTCCAGTATCCAAATGACGGGATCGGCGACCCCTTCACCACCCCAACGGGAAAGATGCTTCACAAAGTTAAACTTGAACCGGCGAAGGATATCGAGGCAGACCGCCTCAATTTCCCCAACAAACCCTCGGTCGATCCATCAAACATTTACGACGAAGAGACGTTGGAGGCTTATACCCCAACCCCCAATCGGATCCATATTTGGATACGACATTTTCGGCTGAAAAATCGTATCCAAAATCTGGGCTCAAAAATCGTATCCAAAATTTCGGCCAGATTTTGGATACATTTTTTTCGGTGGAGCTCGAAAATGCAATTTGGGGGTTAAAACAGTCACTTTGGCTACGATCGTTTTTTTTCTACAAAAGTTAGGATTCGGATAGTTTTGCAAACAAAAACTAACCTTCACCATCCTCTCGCTTGCCCAAGTCGAAAAAACAGGAACCTAATATATATATATATATATATATAGAGAGAGAGAGAGCTATATACATATATTATACACTCCTCTCGAGTGTCCTATCCTTGTTTGTTGTTTTCTTGTGTGTACTTCCCCCAGGCATGCAAGTGGCACTTTCAATGGATTGTAAATGTAAAAGGTCCCGAAATTCTGCGAGATCCATCACACCTTAATGAATGAAGCCTCCCCGATGCAATGGTTTATATATATATATATATATATATGTATATGTAGCCCTTGTTTACTTCATATGTCTTTGTGATGGCCCCATTGGGGCCAGGACGGTTGTAATAATGTGGACCGAGTCTTTTATTTACAATCCATTTGAAAATGCTGCAGGTTTGTTTTTTCAGGTGTACATCGAGAGGATCCATATTGGTCAGCCAAGCATTAATTGACAGAGTGTGCAGATGCAAAGGGGCACAGGGCCATTGACATACTACAAATACATATACATACTAAATATATATATATATATATATATATATATATATATATATATATTTATATATATATATATATCATACACAAGCCGGACCATCAGCACGAATTTCTAATTCGAAAGGGCGCAGAACTTCAAAACCGTCTGCACAGACCGAACCTTCTTAGGGATAGGCCCGTCGGGGAAACCAATCCCTCGTAGATCAGATTTGAAACGTGCAACATCGAAGCCGGAAAATTGGTCACACAAATCGTCTTTGTTGGCCCAAACAGCTGCCCTTGCCTCGGACCACATTTGCAATAGCCTATAGCAAAATGCCCTTGTGTAAGCCCCACTACCCCGAAGGTCTTTGCCCCCGCGAACGAGTTTTTTTCGAGTGCCATCCGAATTCAATTGTTTCCGGAAATAGCGCTTAGTAAAACATGCAGCACCTTTGTATTTTTTGCACAAGTGCGACTTGTGCATCCTACGGGCCCTGCTCAACTTAGCGCCAGAAACACCTTGCTCCGTCAGCCTCTGGCAAACTCTCTCAACCTCCGCCTTCCAAATTTTCTTAGAGTAGGGTTTGTCCAGGCGCTCCAAAGTGAAGAGGTTGCTGAAAAGGAGAGTCCGCTTGCCCATCGGATGCATCCAAAACCTGTGGGTGGAATTTAAACTACATGCAAAAAAAAACCTTGGGGTAATTTGAAATGAGTCATGGCACCATGAGGATGAGGCATTTATAGCACAATTGGTTGGAACCTAGTTGGGCCCTAATTTGGTACTCTGTCAGAAAACATATAATACACAAGCACATGCGACCCCAAGAACCTCATGTATGTTTGTGTGAGCCCCCACTTTTTGAGTGTTGCGAAGCGAACATTCCATGGAGATTTGAAGTACCATGTGTCCGCTGGTTGCTCGATGACCCCAAAGACGCCGCGGATGTCCCCCACAAGTGCCAAGATTGTAGTGTTCACCGCAATCAAATTGCTTTTCTCAACTTTTGGATTCGCCATATTGCCCAAAGGATTTTCATCGGATCTCTTAGAGTGGTTGAGGCACAGGAAGGTCTGCCAGCTGCAATCCGGCCCCAAGACTTGCAACCCCAAAGGTTCTACAGAGCATGTCTTCGACAATGCATCGAAGAATCCCCGTTTTGTTAAAATGTTCTGGTCGCGAGACCGGACCATGTCGAAGTATGCACAAGTCAAGTCGTGTTCCATGCAACTTGTCTGGAACATCCCCTCACCCCCATAGCAGTCAAACCCCTGATTCACACGCCCTCCATTTGGGAACTCAATTATGAATTTGATGATATCGTCTATATGTTCGCGGGCATCGAAAAGTTGGTCCTCGCTGCTCAGCCCCAACATGTATGACCCGGCCCCAGTTGCACAGCGCCCTCGCCAACGTCCCCAAAGGCTTGATCTCAATTCTCAATGCATGTCAAAAGTCACACCACATGTCAGCATGATATTATACTTCCGATGTACATTCCACTCCCAGTGTCGTCTATGACAAGACTTAGCGATTCTAGCTATGACTCCATTAAGGCTTTCGTCTTTATAAGTCATGTGAAAGCGGGCATTGCCGGAGTGGTCGACCCTCTGGATTAAATGGTACATCAAATGACATTTGGGAGTCAAGTTGCCTCCCGCCCTTTCGAAAAGAACCAGAAAGCGAGTGTAGTGGGTGAACAAATTTTGTTGTTCGGACCGGGGCATAACGCGTGGGTTGTCCGCCAAAACACTATCAAAAGCCAGTGCTTCCAAACCAGCCTCTTTCAGGAGCTGAGCAACAATGTAAGTGTCGGGGTTCTTCGATAATTTGTCCATGTATATGTCCAATAGAATTACAACAAATTCGAGTAGGCCATGGGTTTCGGCGGCTTTGGCGGATAAGAATGGTCGTGATTTCTTCCCGAGCATACTGAGTGTCAAATTCCACACCTGCTTGTGCAAACTTATATACTGAGGACGGATACGGGATTTTAATATGAACAACAAAGAACACATGGAGCGATTTGTAGAAGTACCCCCAACGACCCCTGGCCCCCAAAACAAACAAATCAAAAAGGCATTTCCGAATTCCAAGTTTTTCACGGTGTTATGCATGTTTGCACCGCAGATCCCCGCTTCTTGAAGTCTTTGCTTCCTTTGCGTTTCTCCTTGTAGTATCGCCAAAGGTGACTGCGAATTTCAACCATGCCTATTTTGTATCCGTCCTCAGTATCTACGAATGCACAGCCCGCACAGACTTTACTTGATAATATGAACCAAATCACAAAGCCAATATAAGCTCCCAACGGACCCAGGTGCCAAGTGTGCAGAAGATCGATACACCACATCATAAAAGTCACACCATTTATCCACATGAGTGGACTCTCATGGAGCAAGCGCAAACTTTGGGGATCGCTTGTGTTCCAGAATGTTGCTTTGAATGGAGGGTCCTTGTGATCAAAATCTGCAACATCCGGTATTTCAATACTAGGCTCCAGTCGGTCCCCCCGTATTAATTGTATAGCCCCTTCTGAGAAGTCTTCCGTCATGCCTCTGCCATAGAAAGCTTTGCTGAATTTCAAACGGGATATGATGGCAGCTTTGACATTGACCGATTCTATTGTGATAACCTTTGCTTCAAGGGGATATTAGTGAGGGGTGCACTCTTCTCCATAAACAACTCAGACTTTAAAAGCATTTCATGTCGGCTATATATATATATATATATATATATATATATATATATATATACACATAATTACATATACACGTGTATGCAATAATGCAACGACGACACAACTACAAGAACACAACAAAATCGAATTCATAGTTAATGTAATTATTTGTACGACCACATTGCAGCTGTAACCTTTTTACATTTGTTCACTTCGTCCAAATAGTCTCGGTGGGTGTAGTCCCGATGGTTGTAGAACTTCCTCAGATTGACCTCTTGGAGCGAGAGCAGCGCACTCTTTGGTATTCTACACAAAGGACATGGAAAGAATTTGGTAGACCAATTTCTGCATCCTGGGGTTTGCAACTTTTGAGTTTATAATTCATGTAGTATTTACCTGGTTCGAAAGTGATTGACACCATTAGGGCCAGTATATCAGTAGTATCTCGAAATGGGCTGGGAGTGCTGGGGGGGCGCATTTGGGAAACATAAGGAAGAAGGGGGGCTTTGAGGAAGCATGTATACACATATATATATATATATATATATAGATAAGTATAGATGAAATATGTAAGGTGGGACTGTGGTCCTGAGACCAGGTTCCAGGCTGGCCAGTCAGCCCTGATTTCGCAAAGTACAAGGATACAACTCATGGCAGATCCTGCCAATGCCAACAAGGATTCAGGATGGTTTGCCCCGAAAGGTTTCCCAAACAAATCAAGCGTCGCGACGCTCCCACAAGCCCCATGCATCATGTCCCACATAACAGCTACAAGAATAACGAAGAAAGTGCACCAACCCCGGCAGCCACATTGGCAGAGATCTTCTTTACCTAGGCGGTGCCCATGGAACATCTATAAGCAAAACCTAAGACAAACACGACACAAACAAGCACACACACAAACAAACAAACAAACATATTGTGCAGACGGATAAAGTTCGCAACAATGTTCTGGTACAACTAAGTTGCATGCGCACAAGTGCTTGTAGGTATGCAGTTCCAGTATATAAGTCTTTGATGAAGAAGCCCTCAAAAGTTTCCTTCTGGTTGAAAGCCACCCCATCCTGATAAAACGATATCGGGCGAATCTGGTTCTCTTCGAATCCGGCTTGCAATGCTTTGACACGGACAGGATGCTGCAAAAATGATTTCGGCAAATCCTCTGTCATTTCAGCAGACGGTGGGTTGGGTGGGTTCTTTGCAAACTCCAAATGCAATGACTTAAAAGGAATTTCCCGGGTGCTGCGAACGCATGTGTACTTATCATAGAGGGGCACAGCAATTGGAATCAAATCCGGGTCAGCAACTTCCCTCCCCAAGGCACGCTTAATGAATTCATTTGCATGTCTATCGGCTTGGTCCGGGTGCATTGCGAAATCTTCCAACCCGACCCCGTTTGTCTCTGTGTGCCACCAAGACAGAACTGCCACATCATGCCCATTCCACTCCCCACCTACATGCTTGCCCACAACCCATCTCCGGAAGCCCTGTTTGCGTTCATTGAGTCTTTGTTCCAGGTCTGGATGGTAAGGGTCGGCCCCATCTGATGTGATGCTGGCAGCAGCATTGCGCAAGGCTAACAGACGAGCTGTGGGCATGGCCGATGCCAATGCTAACAGCTTGAGCTCCCACTTTGCCCTCCCCCTTTGCTAGCCCAGCATGTTGCTAGTTCTACAAGCCACATAAAAAATATGAACTTCTATGGATTCCTACCTGATGGCCCCCCCGGTGCAAGACATTGAGCATTGCATATTACCCTGCTTTGTCATCTCGGTACATGAAATATATAGGCAGCTCCCTAAGTGGGTATGCGTAATTCAGAAGTGTATGTGCCACAACGGAACCATGGGAAAATGTTTGTTAGTTTGTTAGTTAGTTAGTTTGTTAGTTAGTTAGTTAGTTTGTTTGTTTGTTTGTTTGTTGGTTGGTTTGTGTGTTGCCTGTGTTTGTTTGTTTGTTTGTTTGTTTGTTTGTTTGTTTGTTTGTTTGTTTGATTGATTGTTTGTTTGTTTGTTTGTTTGTTTGTTTGTTGGTTGGTTGGTTGGTTTGGTTTGGTAGGTTTGTTTGTTTGCTTGTTTGTTCGTTCGTTCGTTCGTTTGTTTGTTCGTTTGTTTGTTTGTTTGTTTGTTTGTTTGTTTGTTTGTTTGTTTGTTTGTTTGTTTGTTTGTTTGTTTGTGTTTGTTGGTTGGTTGGTTGGTTGGTTTCTTTGTTTGTTTCTTTGCTTCTTTGTTTGTTTATTTGTTTGTTCCTTAGTGTGTTAGTTTGTGTGTGTTAGTTTGTGTGTGTTTGTTTGCTTGTTCGTTTGTTTGGTTGTTTGTTTGTGTGTTTGTTTGTTTGCTTGTGTGAATGTGTTTGTTCGTTTGGTGGTTTGTGTGTTGTTTCGCTCTAAGTCATATATATATATATGCTTTGTACGGACCAGATGCGAACATCAGTCAACAGGGTTCCAAAGTGCATGCACAATTGTATTTCCTCCCCCAAATGCTGTATGCAAAACACACATGCAAGTTTTTTTTTGCACTCTCAGTATAAATCCTCAAGACTCCAACAAGTCAAGAAGCATCTGGTTGAAGGCAGCGGCCTCCCTTTCTCTTGCCTCGAGCACCTCCGGCGCCACTGGCGGTGGTATCAATACAGTGCCACTTGGGACGATTCCGTCCAGCTCAAAAAAAGGGATGCGAGGAGGTTGCGGCTCGTCTTCGGGCTCCCACATTGGTTCACATTCCCACCTTCTGTAGAATGGACATATACCGGCTAGACGCCAATGGATCAGCCTGCGGCGCTTCTTGAGGGGGGCTGGCTCCGGCTCGGGCTCAGCCTCGAGCTCGGCCTCGCTGGGGGTGCTGGCGCTGCTGGCTCCGCTGGCCATGGGGCTTTTCCTAGCTAGAGTTCCAATGGGGGCTGCTACTGCCTAGACTCGATCCAAAAAAAAGAGCATTCATGACAGATACATTGGTTCTATATTGTAGTGCCTCAATTCCTAAAACCCAAACCCCTGAATACCCATATCCTGAATTCCCCGAAACCCCAAAATCCTACAGCCCGAAATCAGCAAATGCCTAAATCCTTGAATCCCAAAATCCCCAAATCCCGGAATCCCTAAGTCGCCCCAATCACTATATCCCCAAATCCCGCAATCCCTAAATCTTAAGTTCCAAATTCCCTGACATCCTAAATTCTTGAATCCCAAATCCGCAAATTCCGAATTCCCAAACTCCCAAGCTCTCCAAACCCTTAGTCACCAAATCCCTGAGTCCCTAATCCGTAATTCCTACATCCCAAATTCCGAAACCCCCCAAACGACTTTTCGGGTGGAATCACCCCCAACCTCCGATATGCTTATGCTGATTGTGCTTTACCACTTTTCGATTTAGCAACTCTGTCCAGCATGTATATGTTGTGATTGGCGAGGCATCCAATAACACCTCTAAGGGGATACAACACATTTGCACACTATGCGGCCAAAACTCACTACACACTGATGCTGACGCATTATGCCGCCACCCCCTATATAGCCTATGCACTAGATATTTGCTCAGCGGCGGCAGCTGCCTTCCTCTTCTTCCCACCGGAGCCTGCCTTCTTATCCTTTTTCTCGGGCTGAGGCGAAATTGGGATTCCGGAAAGTGCACACTTCGCATTCTCGAACTTGCTCAAGGTGGATTCCCTCAAGGTATTGTAAAGCTCGAAGGTCTTCTCAAGCGACTCCAACTCCCCCAAGTACTTCTGCCCCCGTGATTTCTTCAACGCCCTTGTAGACCCCTTGAGAAACGCATCTTTGAGTTCCTTGCACAGAGCACCCTTATCCCCCACCCTTGTATTGAAGTCAGCCTCCCCAGCCCGAACCTCTTGGACAAGTTGCTGCGCCCACTGAAACTTGGTCTTGTCAGCTTCTACTTCCGAAACCATTGCATTAAACCTCCCACCCAACCCGTCATCATTGCTCATCAAAGTGCGCAGACTAGTTTCACTTTTGCGTTCGCTTGCCTTGATGTCCGCAGCCTCTCCGCCCTCCCCACTTTTTTTTTCCTTCTTTTCTTTTTTTTCCTTCCCTTGGTTCCCACCCTGTTTATCCTTGCCCTTGCCCTTACCCTCCTTGCCCTTCCCTGTATTGTTCAAAATGTTGCCTTGCCCACCCGAACTGTTTCCCCCACGCGCACCCCAAGAAGCTGACAAAGTCATCTCGGCCCACCCGTCGATACCCAGGTCCGAACCGACAACATCCTTCTCCTTAACATTTCGGGCAGACACGCCCAAGGAATAGGCATAGTTCTTGATAGCTTTGGATTTTTTCACCTCTTCCTCCCACACATTGTACTTGCACGAAGATGTGACAACATTCTCCCACTCCTCCACGTGCTCCTCGTTGACAAGCTGCCTTCATTTGTAAGGATGGGGTAACTATGACTAAACTTGTTATGCCCATATAGGAGGGAACAATGCTACTCGACACGATATGCATCCCCCCTCACTCCCATGCCCCACCCCAAACCCCAACCCCTACCCATATGCGCGCATGCAAAACAACACAACAAAGTGAGGTGCAGAGCAATACTTCCCACCGATCCATCCCACACACCAATCAAAGACTATTGTATATAAAACTGTGAATACACTTATTTTATTTTATGAATTGTTTTTTATAGTGTTAACTACTTACAAGCATGCCGAATGAAAAGGAAGTTAGAGCTTTTGCAGAACAAGTTGTAGGATCCAAACTTGCCGCCCATAACCTTACACTGACGCACATAGTTGGCGGCCCATGTGCGGCATATCTTGTATTGGAAGCCCCCAAGAGCATTCGCAATTTGCACCACATTCATATACTCCCCGGCCTTGATTGTGGAATCTTTTCGGACCGTGCGCTCGATCCGCTCCTCCGCAATCCAATCGAAGTTGCGATGCAACTTCCACATTTCCCTAAACTTCCTCTTCGGTTCGTCCAGTAAGTTCGCATAGACGTTGGAGGCCTGGAGGTTGTGAGCAAGGGATCGTTTGAACTTTTTGTCCATGGCCGAGTTGGCACTGAAATCGACACCTAGGCAGCACCAATAGAGGATCCCCTCCTCACTCTCAGCAACATCCTTCAGGAGGACGTCTGCAGCAACCAAATTCTTCGCCCGCGCATAGTTCTCCAAGGCAACCGTTTCCTCTTCGGTGATTTTCCCATCCCCCAACTTAGCACCCTTTGTCCTTCCCCATGCCCCACACGGCACCTCAGCCACCCCATCCTCCCCAAGGCCATCCCCACCACCCTTACCCTTCGTTGGACTCGGAAGTGCAACCCCATCCGTGGCATCGTTTTTCTCTTCAATGCAGTTGGCATCATCCAGGACCTCCCTTACCCATTCCTCCTCATTAACCTCCCCCGCATCAGACAATTCCCCAAACAACTCACGCTCTGTCGGCATCGGGAGATCAAGATCTCCAGCGGATACAGCTTGGTCCTGTGTTTTTTCCTGTGCCTCTGACCCCTCTGACCCCAAAAGACCCTCCGGCTGGGCCCCAGGCTGGGCCCCACACACCATGCTCCCTTCAGCAGCACTCCCCCCCTTAAAGTCACCCGCAACTTGAGTTGTCTCCAGCGGCGTTTCCTCGGGCAATGTCTCAGGGAAGGCAAGCTTAGACAAGGGCTGACTGTCATCAGACACGGCAGACATGGCTGTGTGTCGAAGGGCGGGGTGTATACAATTATAAGCCTGTAGGATCGTTTGGGCCTAGTGTGAGGTATAACTTGCAAACCAGATTCTCGAGTCTTTCGCACATGTTGGGGGGTGGGGGTAGGGCCAATTGACAATTTTGCCCCCATGGGGCTAGCTTGGGCCCAGCTTTTGGATACATTAGGGCAAGGGGCTAGCTTGGGCCCAGATTTTGGATACAAAGTCTATTTTGGGCAGTGGGGCTATTGTTTTCGATTGCTGATGGGGGGGCAACGCACAATTTTCGCATTTTTTGTACAAAACAAACAAAAACAATGAAAACCAGCGTTGCGGAGAAACCCGGGTAGGTACCCGGGTAGACCCCCGGGTAGGGGTAA
>Ga0099797_101230_pt1 | contig 14138 bp, 2 predicted proteins | sample Uncmet_Sort48C_1_FD_89871 | JGI IMG/M metagenome (GOLD analysis project Ga0099797, IMG submission 89871) | Marine eukaryotic communities from CALCOFI LINE 67, Pacific Ocean - C012_Sort48C_1 | ecosystem: Environmental > Aquatic > Marine > Oceanic | place: Pacific Ocean: Monterey Bay | collected... | reverse complement strand
GAAGAACAAATAAAAGGAAAAAAGAAACAAGAATCAATGATAATACAAAACAGTGCAAGTTCTTCAATCAACGCCAAGGCTGCAAGAAAGGAAGCCAGTGCAACTTCTCTCATGATTAGAGGTGCAAAACACATAAGAATACCAACAAAAAGAAAGAAAAAAGAAGAAATAAAAAGAAGAAGTATACAGGTGAGCAGATGGAAAAAGCAGGGAGAAGCAGAGAAGACGAGAAGACGAAAGCGGGAGAAGAAGAAACAAAAGAAGACGACAAGGCTCAAGGGAGAAACGAAGAAATGGCAAGTGGAGCAAGACGAGACGGACACCGTGAAGCCGGCAGCTTCAACGCGGGACATGGCACTGGGCACGCCAAGGACTGCAACAACAAAAGAAAAACAAAAAAGTAGGCTAGCCGCCAAGGAAGGCGAAGGACAGCGGAAGTCGGACTGGAGGAGGAAGGAAGGGGAAGCTGTCAAAAGGCATGCAGAAGTATTAGACAATAATGCTAAAGAAAGGAAGTGGGAAGAAAAAGCAAACACACTGAAAAAAGAAAAAGAAAAGAAAACGAAAAAACTAGGGAAAAGGAAAAAATGGGGAAAAGGGCAAGAGAAGAAGGGATGGCAGCTAAAGGAGAAGGAAAACCCATGCGCAGGCAACACCCTTAGAGAGAAGGGGAAGAAGAAGGCGGAAGGGAAAGAAGGCCGGGAATGTGGAACAAAATGCGGTGCAAGAAAAGATTTAAGGAGGGCACAGAACTTATTTAAAGGGAGCCAAAAAAAGAAAGGAGGGCAAAAGCACAGCCCGGTTGGGACAGGCAACACCCTTGAAGAAAGTAGGAAAAAGACTAGAAAAGAAATGATTGATAAAGCGCGCAAATTAAAAATTAAGACAGGCAACACCCGGGAGGAAACAAAAAATGCGAAAAAGCCGAACCATGGGCTGGCGCAAGTGGGAAAAATGGACCCCCACACAGGTAACACCCGGGGGAAAAGGGGGAAAAAAGGAAAATGGGAGTGGCAAAATGAAGGAGGTAGGCCAAATCTTCGGACAAATGACCCCCGGGAAGACAGATGGGCCTCAAGGGAGATGGAGGGTAAGAGGGAACAAGGAAGACAAAAGAATGAAAAAGAAAGCAGAATACAAACCGGAATGGGCAAATTAGGAAATCAAGCGGAATGGGCAATAGTGACAGCAGGATTACTGATAAGAGAATTAAAGGGAGTAAGAAGAGGGCAAGGAACATGGATGTGGAAGATGGGTATAGGGATGGGATGGATGACATGGGCTAAAGGAATGAACACGGACGAAGAAATAGAGGAACGATGGAACGAAGCACAGAGAAATGATGAAGGAGACTTGGTGGACGAAGAGAGCAGCACATCATACTCATACACAGATAGCAGAGCAAGCATGGAAGGATATAGAGGAAACACAGAAGAAGAAGACACAGAGGGATCAGAACGACATGATACAGACACAGATACGAACACAAACACACTGTACTCGGAGGAGGATGAAGTAACGATGACGCACTGGGACGAGCATAGAACAGGCTTTCCCCCAATGGATAAGCTAGAAGAAAAGAAACAGTGCTACATATGTGGGAGAAAGCCAATAGCAGAGGAAAGAGTGTGCACGGGATGCGGATTCGAGATTAGAGAAATGACCAGAAAGGAGGAGGAGGAAGAGAGATTAGAGAAACACACATATATAAAAATGACGGTAACACATGGGACTACAGGGAAACCAAATGCAGGGATAGCAATAAATACCCCAACAAAGAAATGCTATGGCAGCTATGGCAAGATAAACACGTGCAAGGAATGTGGAATAGTGGTGAGAAAACCAGAAAAGGATGTAGATACAACAAGATGGGACAGAGTTATACCGCAACTGTGGCAAAACAAAATAGGAAGATACACGAAACTCGATGGAACACCCCTGATAGAAACAAGTGGGGAAGGAACAAGCGATAACAGGGACATAGTACAAATAAGAGAAACAGACACAACAGAAGGCTATGTAACGACAGTCGGAGCAGGGCCGAGAGACAGATTACACTGGCCAGCAGAATATCACAGAGTGGAAGAAAAAGAAGTATGTACGGAATGTATGGAGAAGAGATTTAAACGGGCCAAATGCGACAGATGTAAAGGAATAATAGAAGTGGGTATACATGCACGATGGTATGATTTCCAAGAAATAATGGAAACAAGAAAGACAGGACAGGTGAAGCGAAATATGGAACAAAAAAGAGAAAGGATATGCTGCTTGGAGTGTAGCTTTTATCTAGGGCATGAAAAATGGATACCGTGCAGGATGGAAGAACATGAGCCAGACGAGAACGGCATCACTAAGCCAATAAGCACTCAAACAGTACACTGGATGCTAGATACAACAAAAACAGACAAACAAGTACGTGTAAATGGATACATGGAAACAAACTGGATAATAAGGCCCACTCGAAGAGCAACAACGGAAAAACCACAGGAATGCGCACGGAAATGTAAGGAAGGGCAAACACAACATGGAATAGAAAGACACGATAAGACACTACAAATATGGAGGGGAGCGAGGAAAGTCTGCGATAAATGCACGAAGATGGTAATAGCAAACACGTGTATGGAAGGGTGGTATGCACAACCAAGGAGATATGGATCTATTTGGCTAGCGATGGACATAGTAGATAATCTAGACCTGGCACACACGTGTGCGGAAAGATACTATAGAGGCATGAATGGACTTAGCCTGGAAATATGGATTAGGGTCAAGAAACAAGGAAATGAAGAAACGGAGGAGAAGTGTCCACATGTGCTTAAAGCGGCGGAACTAAGGGAGGAAGGACAGAAAATAAGACAAGAAGCAAGGCGCAGGACAAGAATAACAAGAGGAAAAGAGACCCCATCGATAGAAGAGGAAAAAAAAGAAATAAAGAGAACATACAATAATGAAAAGATGGTGCACGAACGGTTCGGAGCGAAAGGCTACGGGGCATCAGGAACGGCAACAGATCAGACACAATGTGTAGGAAGAATAGAAAAATGGGAAGAGAGAAGAAAAAAGATGGAATCCCTAAGAGAAGAAAACAAGCAAAGAAGGATACGAGAACAACAAATGGAGGAATCAAGAGAGACTGAGATAAGCGAGCCAAGCACATCAAACCAGAGGAGAATAACACCAACACAGGGACAAGAGGAAGACGAGAGAGAAGCAAAAAAGAGACGGAAAGGGCATAAACATATACCACACCAACATAGACAAAGAGAGGAAAGGCAAGATCAACTAGAACAGAGACTGAAAAAGGAAAGAAAAAACAAGACCAAGGTACGTAAACATAGACACGTGGCCCATCAACACAAGGGAGAAGGAGAAGAAAATCTGAACTCGCCCATGTCATCAGAAACCTCCGAGCTAATGGAAGGGAAGCGAGAAGAGAAGGAAGATGAGAAAACTCAGAAAGCAGGACGGGAGGAAAGTAGCCAAAAACAAGAAAGTTACTCCTTTTACACGGAGAAACTAAGGAAGCGGAAGTCAATGGAAGAAAAAATGCAGGAACAGAAACAGAAAGAGGAAGAACAAACCAAACGGAAAGTGGGAAAAAGAGAGAAGAAAGCGGAAAAGAAAAAGCGAAGAGAGATGCAACTGCAGGAAAGGGAGAAAAAGAACAGAACACACAGAGCCCGAGCAAAAGAAGGAGCAAAAAAAATAGTATGGGTTGAAATGTGCTGCGGAACGGCGCCATTTACAAAGTACATGCTAAATGAATATAAGGGCGAAGATTGCAGAGCAGTACTCATAGATATCCAATCAGCAAACGAACTACACCTACAAGTACAAATAGACAACGAATACATACATTTTTGGCAAGGAGACATAAGATATATAAACGAAAAGACAATAGAAAAAATAGTAAAAGGACTATTAGACAGTGAAATAGAAGAACTACACCTAATTCAGTGTTCGTTCCCATGCCAAACATACTCGTATGCAAGCATAGGATCGGGATTGCCGCATAGAACTACAAATGGAGAACCAAAAGGAATGGTAGCGCAACAAGCCACGAAAGATTTGTATAAACTGCTGAAGACACTAAATAAGCTAAGAGAGAGAAACAAGAAAATGTGCATGCTTATAGAAAACCCGCAAAAAGGATCGTTTGGAGTAAGCTGGGAAGTAGTGGGAGCAATAGCCAAAGGAGAATGGAGAATGTACACAGCAAGTCATTGTGCGAGCTGGGACAGCAAATTAGACGGCCCAGCGATAGCTGAGGACCAAACAATGTGGCCAGAGAAACCGACCACGTACCTAGCGGTAAACCTACCAGAGGACTTCGAACCTAAAACATGCGCGAAACATGGATGCGAGATGAAAAACGAAGATGGAAGACACATAGCACAAATAATCAGGGGAGATTACACAGCGGATATGTACATAGTACCTGAAAATAGGAGATCAATGATCCCACAAGGACAAATAAGGGATATAATGAAAGCATATGCAAAGTACATCGTGAAGCTAGATGGAACGCACGAATGGTGTGTAGTATGTGGAAAAGGAGATAGAAAGAAAGATAACAAGAAAAAGGAAGATAAAACAAGCAACAAGAAAGGAAAGAAAAAAAATGTGGAGGAAGAAGAAGAACAGGAACTGGAACGAATATTGATATGTGACGAAGAAGGATGTAGAAATACACAACATGTGGATTGCTCACATATGCCAAATGCAGACACAGGAAACTGGTACTGTAACGGCTGCCAAATAGCATATAACGGAGTGCACAAACATCATAGACATAGCCCAAGAATGAGAAGGACCCACAAACACGAACGAAGAAAGGAGAAACATGCACATGTACCAAGAAGGAATGTGATGCATAGTGAAAAACAGATGGAGGAAATGAGAAGAAGGCAAGTAGAGAGCGAGAAGGCAAGGAGGTGGCTACAGAAACAATCGACAGGGATAGAAAAAGACTACATAAAAGAGGGGACTAAAACGATCAGAGATAGACAGGCTGAGAGTGCAGAGGCAAGGAAATGGATGTGGCAAGAAAGGTACAAGAGAGAGCAGAGAAAAGCGAAGGGACAAATGGAGTGCATATGCGGAGGGATAATACACATATGGAAACAGGGAGAACAAATATGGATAGAGTGCAAGGGAATGTGTGATGAGGAACCAGTAAGCGAGGGAAGAAAAGAACCGACAGCAATAAGACCCAAACAACAACTCACAAACAGAGAGATCGAAGCACAAGCACGAAAAACAAACAAAACGCAACCAGAAACGAAAACCAGGAAAATAAAAACACACCCAAAACACAGATATGGCCCGGATAGATACGCACAATATGAGAAAAGGAAGGGAGAGGACCCAGAAGAGATAGCAGATGAAATGTTTAACTATGACCAAGCGGAAAGGGAAACTGGACAGAAAATAGAGGAGAATATAGACGAACAGCGAGCCCAGAGACAAGAAAAGAGGCAACACATACACAGCCCAGGATGGCAAGGGAGTAAGGCGCCAGAAAAAGGGGAGAAAAAAGAAATCAAAGAAGGAAAAGAAGAGCAAGGCATCGAAAAAGGCCATAAAGGGAAGAAAAGACGCAGTGTGGAGTCAACAGCGAGTACGGACGGAGAAACAGCAAACAGACAAAAAATACATAAAGAAGAAAATAAACAAGGAGAGGAAAAACGGAAGGAGACAGAAAAAGGAAAGGGGAAAACAGAGAAAGAACAAAACGAACAAACAAAAGATGAGACAAGAAGCTACGAGCTAGCAACGGTGATAATGGAAGTGGTAGAAAACCAGTTGAGAGGGTCAAACGACAAGTGTGACAGATGGACACAAACGAATCAAACAGCAAGTGAAATAACGGTATATGCAAGCCAACAAATAATGGAAAGAATGGGATCAGGAAGGATGGACAATATGGACGAGCTAGACATAGCGGAAGCAATACAATCAGGATACACACAGGTGTTCAATGAGGAAGAAGGATCGACAATAGCCAGCTCAGACACGTCAGAATATTACGAACTAGCAGCACAAGTAAGGCAAAATTATACAGAGGAGCTAAACAAATGGGCAAGAAGGGAAACAGAACAAGGACAGTGGGACAAATATAATAAAGGAATGTATGTAAGGAAGGATAACACGAGATACGAAAGGAAAGAAAAACCACAGATGAAGGACACACGTATGACACCACAAACGAGGCTACTAGAAAAAAGGCAAACAAGTGAAATAGAGGTCCCACAACTAACAATAGAGGATATGATACATATGTTTGGGAATATGTGGTATACAGAATACCCAAATATGACAAAAACAGTGCAAAAGAAAGAAGATAGATGGGTAGCGAAACAGCTGATACAAACAGTGTATAGAGGAATGTGGACGAGCACGTCAGCAGAAGAGCAAGTGAGAGGCATAATTGGGGAGATAATCAGGGAAATAAATGAAGGAGAAAGACTGAACGAAATGTGGGGCATAATCAGAGGTGAACGAGAAACAAGGGCAACAGCAAAAGGGAAACTATACATAAACAAAGACGCGAATGAGAAAACAGGGAAAGCAATAGAGGAAATGGACAAGGAAATGGATAAATTATGGAATGCACAGCGAGTAGATATCCTGTTTAGGGAGTTAACAGGAATATTAGAAAGAAACCAGATGACCCACAACATCGATATAACATTTGGAGAGCGAAGTCAGGAGGAGATGATACTGGAAACATGGGCAGCGCTAAAACATCAACAAAAAATCTGGGAAACAGAAGAAGAAATAGATGTCTTGAAAAGAGTGAGGGAGCTCGAGAAAAATAAGAAGACGGAAGAGGCAAGAAGAAAAGGGCAAGGGGAACAACATAGAAGACAGCTAAGCGGGGAGTTAGAGAAAGTTCTGAGGGGACACAGCACAACATTTGAGGAGATTAAAAGCGATCACAGAGGATATGTACAAGAGAGAGATAGGGAGTTATACAGAAATGACAGAAGAAGGATGAATGACATGCCAGTACTATGGACAGCGGAAGAAATGGAAAATAGAATTAGAAGAACATACCTCAGCACGAGAAGGAACGAAGGTGAAAGCGAGAAAAGAAAAGAAGGAACACAGAAACAACACAAACACATACCACATAGGCATTCACCACAAAGGACGGGGAAAAGAGGGGCGAAACAAACACACACCCACACTCCACACATGCACAAGAACACCGAGAACGCAATAACAGAAGAGGGAGAACAGAAGGTAAATATTGGGGAAGAGCGAGAACAACAAGAGGAGCAGGAAGCAGACAGAACTGACACCCTCTTAGAAGTACTAGCAACACAAGCAGAAAAACAAAGAGAGGAAAGAACAGAGACGGAAGAGCAGAAGATAAATAATGAAAAAGTAAGAGAAGCGCAAAAGAGAAATGACGAGGCCTTAATTAAGAAAAGACCGATAGAATGGATAAATAGCCCGAACAAGAACAGAATTGCAGAAGCAAGGAGACAAGCTAAGAAGAGACTAAATAGAAAACTGCAGTTCCCAACGGAGGTAGATATAGGAGAAGCTAAAACGAACATATACAGGAGTGAGTTCGGGGAATACATGGGAGCAAGAGTGATAGACATCCCTCATAAGTATATAGAAGAACGAAGGCAAATGCAGAAAAACGGAGCAAGGCTAGGCAAGGAATCGGAAAGGTTGCTAAGGGAATATGCACACTTAGTAGAAGGGAATGATGAGATATATGAGGAAGACGAACAGGAACTAAGAGAAGACATTAGGAGGGAAGAAAACGGAAGGGAGGAAAGCAGCAACACTGAAAGAAGAAAGCACAGCACAAACCAAATGGAGAACCAGGAAGAGAGCAGGAGTGAGGAATGCAAAGAAACACCTAAATCAACAAGCGAAAAGGTGCGAGAAACACAAGAAGAGGAAGAAAAAGAAGACAGGAAAGCGGAAGTAGAGGGAACAGAAAAAAGAAAAATGAAGGAAGAAGAGAACCGAGAAATAGAGAAGGAAAGGAAGAAAATAGAAAAACGAACAAAAGAAAGAGAAAAGCAAAGAGAATGGAAAAGAAATAAGCATAATTATAGATGGGAACACGCACACAGACCACATAAACACAATGTGAAGGAACCAGAGGAAAGGGGAAACAATAGAAAACACATAAAGAATGCGGGGGAAAAGAAACAACAGCGCAATAAGGTGATAATTAAGGAAAAGAGAAAGGAGGGAAAAGAAACACAAATAAGTGAAAAATGGGAATGGCTAGACATACTAGGCATGGGGTTAGCCGAAATCACGGGAAAAAACAACTGAGCAGGATAATAATGGCCCTAGCTCTAATGATGAAAGTGAAAGGAGCAGAGGCAAAAGCAATAGAGGAGGAAGAAGAGAAGAAAAAAGCAGAGGAACGAGTATACGAATGGGACAACGAGGCAGACATAGATAGGGGGATGTATACACAAATAAGAGGAGAAAACGATGGACCGCCAATGGATGTAAGACATGCTAGGGCGGCGGCAGAAATACTAGACATGCAAGGACTGTGCATAGCCATGGAAGTAGACCCAGACTGGGTGGCAAGCGAGGAAGAAACAAGACGAGCAGAAGAACGGTTAGAGGACCTTGAGGGACTGGGGATAATACACACGCATTACGATGTGACAGACTACAGAGGCTGGTTCAGGAATGGAAGCGGGGTACTAAAAGGTAACATACCAATTATAGTCACAGGGAAGAAAAATACTAGCTACAATCCAGAAGTAAGATGGGAAGCATATCACCAAGTACGAATACAAGTACACGAAGGAAGTAAAGGGGACTGTAAGAGGTGCAAAAACGAACAAGAAGACCCACAGAGGCGGAACATAACAAGGACAAACATGATATTGCAAGAAGCAAATAAGCAATTGCGGAAAAGACAAGGGAAAGAGGCGAAAACGGAAAGAGAAAACAAATGGTGGGAAAAATTGAAGACACAGGCAAACATAAAATTAGCAAAGGAGACAAAGAAAGGACAAGCACATAGTGTGAATCGGCAAGAAAGCAAGCAAAGAACAAGGAACTACCACAGAGGGAAAGCGGAGGACTGCAAAACATGTAAACAAAGAAAAAACGAACAACAACAAGTACAAAAAGAGGAGTTAGACGAAATGAAGCTATATGATTACGAATGGGCGGAGTGGGAAAAAACAGGAAATACAGATGAACTGGAATGGAGAGTAGAAACAGAACAATACAAGCAAGACAGAGAACAAAGAAGGATAGATAGAGAGGAAGAAATGGTTATAGAAAGCATAGAAGAAGGATATATAGAGGACGAAGAAATGGAAAAAGCGGTCGGAGAATGGGAGTGGGAAAGGGAGATGGAGGAAAGAGAGATGGAAGAAGAGGAAGATGAAGTGAAGGATGGCGAATGTCTAGGATGCGGGAATGAACAAAGGAAAGGAACGCAATGCTTATCATGTGGTGCACCAGTAGAACCAAAGAACGGAAGCGAACACTATATGTTTGGATGGCATGAGGGGAAAAGAGAAGCGTGTGAGCACGATGAATGTAGGGAGTGGATAGAAAGAGACATACTAACGGAATGGAAAAAAGAAGGAAGACATGAGACAAGGGAGTATAAAAGAGGGAGAACAGATAGAAGGATAATGAGAGAAGAAGAGATGGAAAAGGAAAAAGAGATGGAAGAAGAAGCATGGAGGGTAATGTATGAAGAAAGCCTAGAAGAAGGAGAGAAGCCAGAAAGGGAGGAGAAAGAAGAACAAAGGGATGATAAAGAAGAACGTGGAGATGGACAAGAAAGTAAGGAAAAGAAAGACAAAGGGAAACAAAAAAGGAAAGATAGGGAAGTCAGCATAATACAGGAGGAAGAAGAAGAACCATCAAGCCAAGTGTGGCAAATCAGGAGAGTAGGAGAAGAGAATAGGTTCCAAAGGGATTATGAACGGGCGAGCACGAGTGGACAGGGAACAGAAAGGGGGAGGGGAGAAAACAGAGTAATAGAAGAGAGACCACAGGACAAGATAAACAAAGAACAACAAAAAGAAGAAACTACGAACGAACAAAACAAAGGGAAAGGGAAGAGAAGACATAGACACACACCTCATAAGCATATAGGACAAGACAAGGAAAAAGAGAAAGGAAGTAAAACAGTAGAAGGACATAAAGGGCAAATAGAAAACAGGCTAACAAGAGACAGAACAACCAATGAAAGGAAAAATAGAGATAAAAACACTAAACGAGAGAGGAAATGGGAAGAAGACGGAAAGGGGAGACTAATAACAATGATATTAGGAATAATGGCGATAGCGGAAAGCGTACGGATAAGTAAAAAGAAAAACAAAGGAAAACAAAGGACAAAGAAAGCTAGAGAGAAAAGGAGACAGAGGAAAGATATACGAGAAAAGGAGTACATAGAGGCCACATCAGAGGCAGAACTAGAAAGGATATGGCAAGAAGAAGAACGCAGACATGCAGAGAAGATCAGGAATGCAAGACGACGGAGGAAGAAAGGCATCAAGAAAGAAAAGATAATGGGAAAAAGATGGAAGAAGGGCAAATACGGAAGAGAAGTAAATCAGGAAAAAGAAAGAGCAAAGGTAGCAAGAGGGAGATGGGAAGAGAAATTATTGAGACGGATGGAAGAAGAGCAAAAAAAGGAAAACAAAAAAAGAGAAGGTGAGATAGATGGAAGACTGGCGATCATAATGTTATCAATGATAGCAGGAACAGCACAACGACAAGGAGGTGACGGGAACCAGTTTCGAGAAGACAAAGAAAACATATGACAAACCCAAGAGAGGACACATAAGGAAAAGGACAGCCAAACAAAAACAAAAAAAGGAAATAAAGAAAATGGAACAAACAAAGGGAGGAGCCTGCTAAAAAATGTAATCGAAGGAGGAAAAGCACTGTTAAGGAAAATAAGTAGAGGGATAAAAAAGAGAATGGACGAAGTACAAAGACGCCCCAGAGAACGAATAGAGAAAAGAGGAAAGGAACCTTACGAAAAAGCAGAAGAAATGAAAGGAGGAGGAATAGGGTCCTTCCCCACCACAGAGGACCCAACAGCGCCTATAACATCCGCTAGGAAAGGGGGGAAAAAAGATGGGAAAACAAGCATGGGGGAGAAAAAGAAACAGAAAGAGAGCACAAAGTATATGAATGGGACAGACTAATTGGGGATCGAATAGACATTAGACAAGAGGAGGACATAAGGATAGGGACATGGAATATAAGAAAACAAGCAACACTAGGACTGGAAAGCGAGGAGCTACAAGCGAAAATTGAGATAGTTATGGACTACATGCGAAGTATGGACATACAGATAATGGCACTTCAAGAAACAGGGCGGGGAAAAGAACAAGCAAGGGCAATAGAAAGTGCAGTCAACAGTAAAGACTACAAGGCATATGTTAATCCAAACAAAGGAGGACTAGCCGTAATCATACACAAAAGAATAGACACACACAGGTCAAGGGTACAAGCGGACCTAAAGGGAGAATATTTAGAAGTGCTCCTACGACCCACGTCAGCAACGGGATATAAAAATAGAACAGGAATGGCGTTGTACAACATACACATGGAAACAGGAACGTCAGTCACAGATGAGGAAGGACTACCAAAACGATTACAGGAGGAAATACAAACACAAAGGAGAAAAAAAAGGAAAATATGTGTAATAGGAGACTGGAATTGTGCGCCAAAAGAAATAGACAGAGCGAACACAAAAGTAGGAGAAGGGGAAAGAAATAAACAAGAGGAGACACGATTAGAAAGTGTGAGAGAAATGTGGGGACTACAAGAGGAAGAGGATCTAAATACGGATGTGTTCAGAGAACTGCACCCAAACCTAAAAGTGTACACAAGACATCAAATACAACAAAATAAGGAGACAGGAGAATATGTAAATTACCAATCCAGAATAGACTTAATGATAGCAGATAGGGAAATTGTAAGAACAGCAAAACGAGCAGCCGTAATCCAGGATACGTGCCTAGAGTCAGACCACCATTTATGCGTATTCGACCTAGAAAACGAATTCCTGCATATACAAAAGAAAGATAAAACAGAAGAAAACCCAAGACATAAAAGTAAGCCAAAAAATTGGACGAAGGAACAGATAAGGGAATATACAGAGCTCACGGACTTCAAAGAAGGAGAAAAGGAAGCAACAGAAATAGAGAACATAGATATGCAATGGACAGGATTTGCAAAAAAACTAGAAAAGGCAGCAAGGGAAGTGGAAGGAAAAGAAGAAGAATCAGAGAAAGAAATACAAGGCCAAGCGAGCAAAAAGAAACAAAGGGGTAAACCGTGGGCATCAGCAGAAGCATGTAACAACGCTAGGAAACGAAGATGGATGAAATTAGTAATAAGAACCGCAAAAGAGAGAGCGGAAAAGGCGGCATTAGACGGGAAACTACCAAAAGATATTAAAGAACACGCGAAAATAGTATTTACGACATCCAAAGGAGCAACATTGAGACAAGCAATAGGAGAGTGGGAAAGACAAATAAACGAACAAAAGAGAAGTGATAACAAGAAAATGATGAGAGAAAGATATGAGAAAATGGATGAGATCAGGCGAAATAGGGAAGAAAAACTTAAAGACCCGAAGAAGAAAGGTGAAGTAATCAGGTCCCTGATGGGAATAGTAAAAAGCTCGGAACCAGTAAAAGCAGTATGGGCAAAGAGAGAGGGAGAAGAGGTACATGTAAACGATGCGGAAGGGGTGAAAGAGGAAGTGCGAAACTTCTTCCAAAACATATTCAACTCGAAAGGCAAGAGTATAGAGGAAGGAGACAGTTATGAAGAAGTATTAGCGAAAATGGACGAGAAAATAAGAGAAGGATATAAGAAACAACACGAACACCTATGGGCAAATGCATACAGAGACGATGGTACAAGGCCCTTCACTACGAAAGAGACCAGGAAATACCTAGACAAAACAGCAAATGGGAAAGCGGGAGGTCATACGGGGATGTCAAGAGAATTACTCAAGTGGATGGGAGAAGGAGGAACGATGGAATTCACAGACCTACTAAATGCAATATGGAAACAGAAAAAGGTACCGGAAGAATGGACGCAAGGAATACTACACCCACTAGAAAAGGTGAAAGGAAAAGTAGGGCTAGACAACATAAGACCAATAACACTACTGGAAGTAGCACTTAAAACGATCACGGGATTACTATCAGACAGAATGCTTAAGGCATGGCAAAGGGAAAGTATATTACATGAACAACAATATGGCTTTAGGAAACACACATCAATGACAGATGCAATTATGATATTTAGGTTAATGCAGGAGTATGGACAAATGGAGGCAGCACTAGCTAAAGACAAAACAAGTGGAGGCTTCCATGCACTGATGATGGACCTGCGTAAAGCATACGATAGCTGCGAATTTTGGGCTACAGAGCTAGGATGCAGATCATTGGGAGTACCGGAGGAAATCATAGAGTTCTTCAAAGCAACGGAAATAAGGATGCAAACGAAAATACGCACAGCGCATGGGCTAACGGAAGCGGTCAAAATACAAAGAGGAATGCTACAAGGCGATAGTGCATCACCAGCAAGATTCTTAGCATTCATGAACCCAGCGCTAGTGATAGTAAATAAATACGGTCGAGGAATAAAATCACCAACAGGGGAAAAGATAGCAGCAGTGTGCGCAGTAGACGATACAATTCTGTACGCAAGTAACCGAAGAGATATGCAAGAGACGACAGATATATATGTGGACTGGCTAAATTTTGTAAAAATGGAAGCAAATGTAGAGAAATGCGTCCACATAAGGAGCATACCGAGAGCACAAAAAACAGAAGGTCTGGAGAGACAAATAGAAAAAATAAAATGGGAAGCAAAAGAGCAGTATAAAGAATCAATGGAGGCGGCATTAGAGGAAACGGGATGGGAAAAGCTAGAGGAAGGAACGATCCAAGCACAGATAAAGAAACAAATATACACAGTAAAAGGAAAAGAAAAGACAGAAGAGAGGATAAATGAAGTCGAAAAACAAAAGGAATACGAAAATTATGTAAAATGGTGGAAGGGAGAACAAGAAGCAGAAGAAAATACACGGGAAAGACTAAAACAAACGGCACAGATTTTTGAAATAGAATGGATAAATATAAAAA
>Ga0099797_101229_pt1 | contig 14161 bp, 16 predicted proteins | sample Uncmet_Sort48C_1_FD_89871 | JGI IMG/M metagenome (GOLD analysis project Ga0099797, IMG submission 89871) | Marine eukaryotic communities from CALCOFI LINE 67, Pacific Ocean - C012_Sort48C_1 | ecosystem: Environmental > Aquatic > Marine > Oceanic | place: Pacific Ocean: Monterey Bay | collected... | reverse complement strand
TCTAACACACAGGATACCCCCAATCAACAACAATTTAAACAACATTTTGCAACGAACTTAGTGTTCGTTCGGATTGGTGCAGAAATACACTATTTATTTTGCACTTGGCTGGAAATTAATAAACTATTCGTCTACTCCACTGGAATGGCGATAGTCTCAATTAATGCCCCAACAACACAATTATGACAACCGGCCTGCAGAGACTATTGCCCTACCAACTGAGTAGACAAATTGTCTACTCCTTTTCCAACCAAGTATAAAAAGTCTTTCTTACCAAACTGGAACTATATAAATAAATATATTAGTATGCTGATAGGATATATACTAACATCCTAATATTCCTGGCTGTACTTTGGTTGCTTAAAGAAAACTGTTTTTAAGGTGATTGTTTCCCTACCCTTTTGGATTTGTTTTGTTTTGGGTGTGCTTGTCGAAAATGTGTTCACTCGAAGGGGCTAGCCAAATAACTTCCCAACACTAAGAAATCCCCCAATGTCGGAATCTTATCGCTTGTCCAATAGTTTTGCCAATTTCACATGCAATTCGATGCAAAACATAATCCAAATACATTTCAACACGTTCCCGACCTGCTTTGAAGGTCCCAGGGGCCAGAAAATAGGGTTTAGGGAGCCGGGGCCGCAAAAATACAAACTTAGCCTTAAGTTTCGTCGAGGGATATGCTGGAAGAGGGGATACGCTGGAAGAGGGGATATGCTTACCCACAAATGCGTGTGCACCTGTCTGAGGACATGGCCCATGCATGTGCATGTGAGAAGGACATGCGTTTACACCCACTTTACTGGTTGAGAACATATTGCAATAAGAAAAAACGGTTCCTGGGGAGAGCTGTGTCAAATCAAAAATGGCAATGACGCCCTTTAAGAACCCCCCTTTAAGAAAAAAAACCTTTCGCTCAAACATAAAAACCCGGACGCCAAACCTATTTTTGAAGGTTCTTTGGCCAGCTCTGTGGGGTAAACACATTTTCGGAAAACACAGCCATCAATAATCGGTCAATTTTGTTCGAATTCTTTGCTTTTCAATGATTTGGCAGTTGCAAGAAATCAGGCCCTTTGTCAGCGAAATGCCTATCCAGATAAGCAACCCCAACGGTCTTGCAGCATGTATATGCGAACATGCAGCATGCATGCGCATGTGTGTGTCACATCAACTGATTTTGAAATGTTCCGGACTCTGCTTACTGATACAAACGATATAAGACTAATACAAACGCCTTGGGGCCGCCCAGGTTCAATGCTTTCTTACCCCGACATGGCTTGGCCGCCCGGGCCCGCCGGCCGCGCGCCGGCCGCCGCCGGCATTCTGCCGGCTGGCCGGCCGCCGACTTGGCCCAGGTGGGCCCATGGGGCCCATAGGGCCCCATACCAAATTCCCTCATAATCAATACATAAAGAAACGACCCAAACATCGAATTTGGGCGACCCCAACAAACAACAATAATGTGCAACAAATGTGCAACAAATATGCTGACCTTGATTTCATATGGGGGTTCCAACTGTGAGCCCCAGAGGGCCCCCCAAGACCCTCTGGGGGGCACAATCGCAGGGTCCACGGCCCCGACCCAGGCCCATGGCTGCGGGCCTAAGGGCCAGGAGTCGCCCCAAAATGTAAATCAATGAACCCAGGATTGCTCGGGAAAGCAAAATCACATTGATTTGTTTTTGATGGATTTTGGGCCGAATCCTGGTCCGGGACGTGCTCCATTGGATTCAGATCGCGGAGTCGTCGAACTTGCCGGTTTTTGGCGTCGTAGCACCCGTGGCGGTCAGTTTCGTGTCCGAAGTCATATTTTGGAACATTGCAAACAAGTTTGAAAGTTGCCCCGGAAAAGACCGGGTGAAGTGGATATTATCATATCGATTTTACGCGTATTCCACGTGACTACCCCCCCCACCCACACAGATTAATCAATTTATGTTGTTGGTAAACACATTGTTCGGTGCCACTTGATTTTTGATAAGTTTTTTACTGAAACCTCCAAAACAAGTCGGAGAAGCGCGTAAATGCATCTGGGGTGTTTTTGCCATCGATGCTGCATGTGCAAATGGTTTAAAACCATTGTAGAATCGATGAGACCCAGACATTTGTGATTTTCAACATTTGGGGGCGTTCTTTCTCCAGCCCTTTAGGTGTAACACATTTTCGAAAAATACACCCCCAAAGAACCATGTCCAATATATAATTTTCCCCGAACGAAAATTGTTAAACCATCGCGTTTCTGGTAAATAAACTGATTTCCGGGGCTCCCTCAACAGGCCTTCGAAACATGTTTGAGTGAAGGATTTTCTAAATCTAGCCCTCAACGAGGGTCCTGAACATATGACAACTAATTGCTGTGGAGACTCTCCGAACTGCCCCCATGGCGGGCCTCATCCAGGCATGTGGATCTACTTTCTCTGTCCAGAAGAATATGCACAGCACCACTGCACCAAAGAGAACAATGCAACTTTCTGTGACGACTAACTCTCTCGGACCTTCCCAGGGCTGCTGAGAAAGGTAGAGATAAATTTAAGCTTGGGCCCCGGTCTGCACAAACATGTGAATCAGCAACCCCAAACCCTAAACCCTAACGATTTTAATGAAAAACAATTCAAATCAAGTATTGGATGTATTTACATGCGCCTGTGGATTTGTTGCAGCGAATTAGCAGGTGAAAATGTTTAACAGCATTTTGCAATCGATAAGACCCAAACATTTTGTTTTGTGTTTATCATGTCGGGGAATTATTTTGCCTGTCCTTCGATGACAACACATTCGAACAAAATAACCCAACAATAATGATGTGGGATGGGATGTCTTGAAAGGCTGATTTTTTGAGGTTCTGGAGGCAGAGGGAAATGCTGGAACGGACTTTGGACGGAATTGGTGACGAAATGTGGACATCATCGAGAATTCTCACAATTAAGCTTTCATTTATGCAAATCGTTCTCCCACGGATGCCACAAATACTACAACATTTAAGGGAAATCCATATAACGCATCAACACTGATTTGGGGTTTTGGGTTCGGGGCCCCGGAATGGAGCAAACAAGAAATACCTCTGAAAACACCCCCCCACCCCCGAAAATGTTGTTCAAATGCTATTGGACATATTGGGGGTTCGCGAGGGTTCCCGATGGATTTGGTCTGAAATTCCGTCGAATTCGTTCCTAGTCGAGTGTCCGTAGCTAGTCTGGTGGCCCGGTCTTTGCGCGAAATAGTATTTTAGGGTCCTGTCCAAACACTACCCGGGTCACAATTAAACAGAAAACCCCCACGTCCCCAAATGTCGAAATGAGTCTCGGCGGGTTTACCGCTGAGCTCACCGCCTCCCTTGTTTAGGCCGACCCTCTTCGATGTTGACAAAAATTGGGTCTGGGAGGTTCCCGGCTACGCGACTTTCATTTCAACATTGAAGAGGGGCGGCCCAAACAATCCCCCCATGTGTACTTTTACTTGTTGACCGGGGTTGTAGTTTTAAAATATGCCGCACCATATTCGACCCAAGAGACCCGACTATGACATGGAATGGACCCAATTAGTCGACACAAAAATTCGTTGCCACTTTACATTGATCGTGTCGAATATCCTTTGTCAACATTTTGTGCCGGCAGACACACATAGTCGAACATTGCTTGTTGGACCATGGTATCCGGCACAATTTTAATCATTTTACCCATTAGTCGAGAAATATTCGACACTATTACTCGACCCGTTGGACCCAAAATTCGTGGCCGTTTGACCCATTCGACACACATCTATGGTCAATGTGGGCTGCGCTTCCATAAAATGACATGACATGACACGGACATTAAACTCAAACACAACATTTCTCAGCACCCTGAGCTCTCCAGAGCCATCAAATGATATGACAAAGTCGAGCATCTAATTTATCTTCAGTAAGTAATTCTGCAGACAACTAATCAATTAAATGGGGTTGTGAATTAGTAGTATGAACCTTAAATGGGCTGGTGAATTTAAATTCAAACCTTGCTTTTCGCCCGGTAATTTTACAGATGACTGTTTATGCAATAGGTTCTCTGTTATATTATTCACCAGGTATCTGCAATTCGAAAGACAAAATCTCAGCACCATGAGCTCTCCAGAGCGGTCCACCACGCCATTGATTATGTGTTGTCGATGTTAATTCTCAGTATTTGGGACCCCCCGAAGGGCGCGTCCGAAGTAGGGCATCTGATTTATATTTGCAAGCAAAACCCTAAACCCTGAAGCAAATTTTCTGGCCCCGGGGCACTTCAAAACAAGTCGGGAACGTGTTGAAATGCGTATGGGACGTTTTTTTGAATTTTGCATGTGGAAATGGTTGAAACCATTGTACAATCGATGATATCCAAACATTTTTGGATGTTCATAATTTTTGTAAGTTCTTTTGCCAGCCCTTTGGGGAGAACACATGTTGGAAGAACGCACCCAAACCAAAAACAAACTGTAAACTGTTCGTTGATGGAACTGTCGTAAACGAGCCTTTAATTGCGTCGAGGGATGTTCGACAAACGACTCAAATGTATATAGAACCAATCATATTTGAAACTGACGAGATCACATCAACAAACAACGTAGAACAAACGTATGATAATGAGTATCGCTAGCCGGCAAAATCTTAGTTGCCCTGCCATGGGTATTTCGCACCCCATTATAAGTCCCCAAAAGTAATATAATAGAAACTCATGCTGCCATATAATTCAAATCGAAAACGAACTCATAGTTTTAGATATGCTACGTACTATGTTTCCTATGTGTCCTTATCGAGAGTCAGTGGGGCACTTCTTGGAGTTGCACGATGTATTGGAAGTGTTTGTGTGGAGGCAAAGGTGGAATAATCGGAAAGTACTTGACAAATTATTGGAAACTTATTTTTTGCCAGGGATGGCCTTCTGGGAAAGACCGCAGCCAAGGGATTTTATTATATACAGAATCCGATTGAAATTAATATGCATATATATAGATATATTTATACATATATAGAGAGACTGGTATAATACATAATAATTGAAACATAAATGTTGTATACAAACACCCTTTTAAGCAGATATGTATTCATATAGCCGATGCACATTTATATGTATATATACTGTATATATATATATTCCCTATATGTCCTTCTTAAGAGGCACAAGGACATTTTTGTTTTCGTGTGTGTGTGTTTGTGTTTGGGGGTATGTCACCGGCTTCCTAAACCTACTTCACTAAATAAGAAAATTGTATGCATGTTGCAAGACTTCAAGGTTTCTTATCTGGACAGGCATTTCGCTGGCAAAGAATCTGATTTCTTGCAACTACCGAATCAATGGACATCGATGAAAATCGAATAAAACTAACCGATTGTTGTTTTAGGGTGTGTTTTCCGAAAATGTATTTTCCCCAGAAAACTAGCCTGAAAAAAACACCCAAAATGGGTTTGGTGTCAGGGTTGTTATGTTTGAACGAAAGGGTCTCTTTGCTTAAGGAGGATTTGTTACTTTATTGTACTTTTTGGTGCGAAGGTGCCAGTTCTCATTTTACGCACCTTCCCCAAAGACCTTTTTTCTCTTACTGTAAGATTTTATTATCCAGTGAAGTGGGTGTATGGCACCGGCTCCCTACTGAACACCAACCACTCACTGACTGAGCACCGGGGCATGCCCTGGAGTTGCATAATCTATTGGAGCTGGGGCTTTTGAGCGAATCATGCAATAACTTGGAAAACATTGGAAATAATTGGTTGCAACTCCGGCTGGCCTACCCTGGATTGCTCGGACGAGCAAAATAAAGTTTCAATTTGTGTTCGTTGCTGATTTTCGGCAGAATCCTCAGCGGGGACGTCTTCCAATGGATTCAGGTCGCGGAGACGTCGAATTAGCCGGTGTTTTTGCATATGTGGCATCCTTGGCGGCCAGTTTCGGGTCCGAATGCATATTTGGGAACCCTGTCGGAAAAGTTCTAAAGTATGACCGAGCAATGGCGGGCATAATCAAAATAGGTTCCACTTGCTTGTCAAGTCATTGTCAATGTTACCATTGCATTCGAACGAAGTGCCAATTCTTCTCCATTACGCTCCTCTTCCAAACAATGCAACTGCGGGACATGCCAGAAAGCCACATTACACTTTGGAATGAATAAATTCATCGGACCTTGCACCACCGTAATAAAGTGTTTGTCCGAGAACTTACTGCCTGGTCGTGGAGGAAAGGTAGCAACGTCCTGAAAGACAACAACATTTGTAATGTGGAACTGTACGGAGCACAGAAAACTTTCAACATCAATACAATAAATGTGGAATTCTGGGTTTCAGGCTCCGGAACCGGTCCCATTGGGTGTCGTCTCGAAAATCCATGTTATGTTCTACGTGTTCCTCAACGCGAGTTGAGAATCATGGGCATGACTTTCGGCGTCAACGCCAACGCAGATGAGGGTCGAGGTTGGGGCGAGCCCGGCCCAAAAGCAAACAACACGATGAAAAACACGTTGTCCTTTTTTCATGGAACGGGTTCACAACGGGGTGCACGGGCTGACAATTGGACCTTTAGGTGCAACATTTCGTTGCGTATCTTCAGAACATACTCGTAAATGATCAAACATACCAACAAATATTCAAAATGTATTGAAACATACATGAAGGTAATATAATCCAATACGACTTAAATGATTTTTATGCATCTTGATACAAGCTAAATTAATGCTATATAAAATTACCTCTTGTCATGATCTTACTGTCAACGCCAACGGTTGGGAAACTTTTGGGGCCCCATAGATAAAACAATTCTGGAAGGAATTCTGGGTTTCAGGTCCCGGGACCGGTACCATTGGAATCGTTTCGAAATTCCATGCTGAATGCCCGTGCAACAAACTAACTTCTGCTTGACATATACATACAAACAAGACTGACACACATAAAAAACACACAAGTCCGTTACATTCAACGGAATCGCCATATTTAGACTCGATTTGTTGGTGTGTGTTGTTCGAAGATGTGTTCTCCCCGAAGGGCTGGCCAAAGAAGCTCCCAAAATGATAAAAACCTGAAATGTATGCATCTGGTCAGCTATACAATGTGGTTTTTAACGATTTTCATATGCGAACTAAATGCAAAAACGACCACGGATGCATCTAAACACATCCCCGACCCGTTTTGAATGTTTGTTCGATCACAATCCAAGGAACATAAGGAACTTATATATATATATATATATATATGATGTAATGTATCTATAGCGGAAGTTCTGTTTGCACGTGGGTGTATTTTGCGGCAACTATACATCCGGAACTCTGGTATGGGCTCGGATCGAGCAGACATCGATTTCGGCACACCCAGTCCAAACAAAAGCAAATTTAAGTATGATCGAATTTTCCTGGGGCAACACCCCCCCACAAACGAACAACTTGCTTTCGGCGGGAAATCTGGCCGTCAGACCCCGGGACTGGTCCCATTGGATTCATCTCGAAAATCCGTTTTGTTTTGTTGTGATATCTATGTGTCCGGAACCCAGATGTGGACCCGGAGCGGACAAACATCGATTGTGGGACAACCCTTCCCCAAAACACTTTGGAACTTAGTCTGCTCGAATTTTGTTTGGCACAGACACACTACCCAGGATTGCTCGGGTAAACAACAAAAAATACAAAAAATGATTTTCTGTATTTTTAGCCCCATCCTGGTCCAGGACATCTTCCATTCGGTTCAGGTCGCGGAGACGTCGAAGTTGCCGGTGTTGTTGTGCCTGTAGCACCCTTGACGTGTCCGAATCCATATTTTGGAACCCTGTCGCCAAAACTAAGTTGTGAAGAATGCCAGAGCGATGACGGGTTAGAAGTTTCGGCAATACATGAAAAATCAATGAAACATAAATGGAACCGCTCAGAAATGGATGCATATGCATGTCCCATTGAATGCTCAAGTGTAATCCAGTTATTTCCCATGCGTTTTCATTTACTGCTGAAAAGCAAGTGAACACTGGTTGTGCCATTCAATTTACATTACAATCCTCGATGGATGTCTTTCGGTGAAAAGGCCCAGTGTCGAATTTAACCACCTTTGAGAAGATTACAACTAATATCCCTACCAAACCCAGGCCCCCGACTTGGATAATTAAAGAATTGATAATTGTTGTGTAAGGGTACTCTATCTTTCGTAATTTGGATCGTTTTTAATTTTAGGGGACTTTCCGCCGTGTGGCCGCCGCCGGCGTGGGCCCCACGGGCCCCATGGGTCCCATGGGGCCCATGGGCCCTAGGGACCCTTGCGCCCAATGGACCCCAATGGGGGCTTATTGGGGCAAGGTACCCTATTAAGAAAGAGACTGTGAAGAAGTGATATTTGCTGTATATATGTATTTGTTTCCAGCCACCATTATGGAGGCGGCTTTCTACAGCCCCGACTGTACTTGGATCCATAATGGTGGATGGAAAAAGAGTTCCCACACCCCATGAAGAACATGTAACATGTTGTTGGTTATCCAAATTAGCGGCCTTGACCCCAGAAACAAAATCGAACGCCAATTAAAACGTTCAATTTGTTTTTGCGGGAAATATGGGTTTCAGACCACGGGACTGGTCCCATTGGATTCGTCCTCGTTTGTTTGTGTTATTTCGTGGTATTTATGCGTCCGGAACTCCGATATGGACCTGGATCGGACACAAATCGATTTTGGGAGACCACTCCAAAAAAAAGTTCAAAAAGTACGTCCGGAGTTTGCTGGGTGACTGTGTGGGGTGTCAATTGTATTATTCTTCACCTTGCTTAGATGAGGTTTCTCATTGTATCTTAATTTGCACGTACGTCTGCTTGGTATCAAATTGATTGTAATCGTTGTTATAGTTGTTTGTATATCAGGCACATATGTGCATGATAAGAAGCCTAGATTAGAACACACTGGCAAATGCAATGAAATCCGAACACTTGGTCTTCAATATCTAAGACTTGTTTATGTTTTAGAATTCGATGCCTCATGAGCAAACGACGGTCACGCGTGTTTTCAACCTCACGAAAGTGCTCAGACACAAACACAAACCGATCTTCATACGTTGAGATGTTTCGCATATTGGCCAATGCTCAATCGCATGAGTTTTGCCTACGTTATGAACAATTTTGTATCACATACAAATGTATAATAAGCAATCGGGGTTGTCTAGTTTGTGTGTATCCAGTAGACTTGGAATTTTTTTGATGCTAACTAACATCACAGGGAATCATTATGAATTTAGAAACCATGGCATTCAAGAGCATTGCCATGTGCGCGGCTGTTCGATGCAATCAGAATTCAGACCACAAGGAACTTACATATCAATCAAACAAACGATTCTTAGGTGGTCAATATGTCTCACTGAATTGCAAGTATGTGTTAATGATTGTGTTATATCGAGTGTTGCGGCATTTGAAATTTGAATATCTTGCTGAATGTTGAACTATGCCGGATTGACTGTACTAGATGTCAATGTATATCTGGCAATTTAGTTTTTGTGTTTCTTGATATATCAGATGCCCTTCTTGGGGGTGCTCCCTCCGGGTAAGCTTTGAATATGGAGGCATGCAGGATCCAAGGCTTTCTTATGGCGACTAGAAGGTCCCTTTTCAATGGTTTTCCCATTACATGGCAGTTGCTAAATTTCGCGCGGAGCCCATAAACCCTATTTTCCGGCCCCCGGGCCCCTAAAGCCAGTTTTCCGGCCCCGGAACCTTTCAAAACAGGTCGGGGAGGTGTTTCAATGCATTTCTAATTTTTTTTGAATAGAACTTGCATGTGGCTATGGTTGAAATACACTGTAAACTCGACCGAACCCAAACATTTTGTGAGGTTCAGCATTTTTGGGAGGTTATGTTGCCAGCCCTTCGGGGAGAACACATTTTCGAAAAAACGCACCCCGAAACAACAACCAATTCACGTGTTGTAAGTTCTTGGAATTTGAATAAATAAAATTCATGCCCGCACGAGATTTAGCAATGGCCGTGGCTAAGAGGCCAACAACCTGAAAGAATAAGGGTAGGTTTGGAATGTGTGAGCCTTCACGGCCGAACTAGGGCATGGCAACACAATACCCATACATTACTGGTCGGTTTTCTCAGCACATGGTTCGAGACATTGGGACATTGACAATTTTGTTCACAATAAAAAATCTCAGAATGAGTTAGCCTCCCACTAATCTTTCGCCCTATATTAGCACCTACCCGTGCCGATAAAACACAAAATCCGAAAATGATCGGAAATTGTAACTATTATTCATTTCCATTATTTCCCCTGTTCAAATACAACAAGACACGTAAAAAACAACCAGATTATGATGTCATTAAGACCAGCTCTGTCCATTGCATTAGAATATATGGGCATGGTGTTGGGATGTCCTTGTTTGGCCTTGGAGCCCCCTCCAACCTTATTCTTTGGGGTACACCTACTCACTAGATAGGAAATTTGTATCCGTTTTGCAAGAGATTTCGGGTTTCTCATATGGACAGGCACTTCGCTGACAAGGAGTCTGATTTCTCGCAACTGCCCAATCAATGAAAATCACTGGCATTCGAATCGTATTCACAGTTTTTTGTGTGTTGGGTGCGTTTTTCAAAAATGTGTTCTCCCCGAAGGCCTGACCAAAGAACCTCCCCCAAATGAATTGGTGACCGAAATACAACATCGGAGTTCCGGATGCATAAATACTTCATAATATGACAAAATTTCAACGACGAATCCGGGACCGGAACACATTTAGGGTTTTAGGTTTTAGGGTTATTCAGGGAATTGGACCCCTTAGCCAGAACCATGCATTACAAACCTTGCTTTTCTTGTATAGCGCTCCGTGCTGCAAGAGAGAGACACCCTGGCCCTCGCTGACCTCGCCATGGGAAAACCAACATGGAGTGTCACCCGCTGCCAAATTTCGTGCGGGGACCCCGAGGACCTATATGGGGGCCCTCAAGGGGATTGATAGGAAATGGATAAGGGAATTACTAGAAATTCAAAGCAAACTATTGATGGAATAATTGATCAAAAACACAAAACTATTTGTAGGAATCAATCCACCCAAGAATAGCCACTATTTGTTTGGATTATTGCACCCAGAAAACAAAGTTGCTTTGTTCTTTTGATTAATTAATCAACAAATTGCTTTGGATTTCTAGGTCTCACAAGTGCAGACACCCCTGTGCCAAGTCGAGGGGCTGGTGGGGGGCACCTTCCCCTTCCACTGCCAAGTTTTGTAACTATACATTCCAAGCAAATTTTGCTGGATTAAGTAATCCAGAAATCGAACTTCAAAGCTTTTCATTTTGGAATCAGTAAGTTCTGAACATTCTGCGGATTGTGTTTTTTATGTGCTTTGGGAGGGTCTAGTATAGTGCAAAAGACTCGTGGGAGGTTAACTAATATTTCGCCTTCCCGGCAACGCAAATGATGAGATTTGTTTTGTTCGATCAAGTTGTCCATTTCAGTGGAATCACGGCTCGCACGAAAATTGGCATCACCCACGGCACCGCAGACTTCAGGTGCCACCGAAATTACTGATAGGATGAAGCACAAGATTACGGTAGATTGAAGATGAAGGGTCATCGTCTGTGTGCTAAATTTCATGGGCCCTCCTATCCCAAGACTGCTCGGGCAAGCAGAATCAAGTTTTATTTCTTTGTTTCCCGGATTTTGGGCCGAGTCCTGGCCCGGGATGTCTTCCATTGGATTCGGGTCGCGGAGATGTCGTTTTTGCTTGCGTTTTTGCGATTGAAGCATCTGTGGCGGTCAGTTTCATGTCCGTATGCACACATTGGAACCCTGTCGAAATAAACACTTTAAAGTATGTACGAGCAATGGCGAGATGGAGGAAGTGATTCTCCAAAGGTTTGGCATCCAAGGCCAAACAAGGACATGCCGACACCATGCCCACATAATCCAAGACACCGGACAGACAGGGGGCCGCGGCCTCCTGTGGTGTCAATCAGATTGCAAGGCCATGGTGTTGGCATTTCCTTTGCTGGTGTTGGATCTGAGCTTAACATTCGGAAAATCAAATAAAGAGGAAACACACATACTTGGGGGGTCCATCAAATAATTCCGGTCCTTATTATCGGTCCAGTTGACCGGATGGGCCCGGTGGGCCTATATTTGCCGCCCCTCCGAAGGGTGTGCAGGCCAGAATGTGGATAACCTACCTCACCATTTTCATTTCTAGATCTGCAAGATACAACATTCAGCGGGCGCCGCCCGTCCTTCTGCGGGCACATCAAAACGCATAAAAATCGCTCTGAAAACGCTTCGACAAATAATCACCTTTTGGGGGAAAATGGTGCCCCGAAGCAGAACCACTGGAGGCCCAAATCGCTATAATTTGCAAAAAAATATGTGCCAAATCCTTGGAAGCATTGATCACGACAACATCTGGAAAATAACTCCAAAAAGTTGGTATACGAGACCTCCCTGGACCTCAAAACCAGCAACATTTGTTTGGGAAACAATGAACAACGACAAGTTTGCCTGACTCTATTTTTCTGCATTGCAGGTGCTCGTTTGGACACCCTGAGGCATCTATTTTCTTGCAATTTGAGCTCAGGAGACCCTATAGAACTATAAAAATGTATAAAAATATACATCCCTAAATATTGATTTTCAGCTCCAAAACGACACCAAAAGGAGCACCACTTCTAGGGAAGCAGCGCGTCCCAAAACAACTTTAGTTGAGATAATTGCCAATATTCGTCAAAAGAAAGTCTGGAGGCCTAAAGTAAGCCCCAAAATGCGCAAAACTACTGTGTTCTGCAGATGCATTTCAAGACATTTCAAAAAATACTACAAACTTTTAGGTTACATTCGGATTTATTTGAAAACTGTTATACTAATATCAACTGCCAAGAAGCCTGCATGCCCAAACCATAAAGATATATGGGAAAATTCGACTGACACTGTGTTGGGGGGCAGCGATGACACGCCGCATGGCGTCTTCGATAATTGTTCCGGGGTCCCCTGACGCCTATAACTGTTCCGGGCCCACCGGGCCCAAGCCGGCCGGGGGCGGCCGTTCGGCGGCAGACCAGCGGGCCGGCGGCGGCGGCCGGCAGTGGGTGGACAGGCGGAACACGGGAACACGCACCGGAACAACAGCAACATGGGTCACAACCATAGCTGGGTGGCTTTCTCGGCACATGTTTCGTGACATTGGGACATTCAATAATCCCCCCAAAAAGTCTTGGAATCGGTTGGCCTTGGTGGCCAAATCCCTGTTACCCGCCCATGAGTGTTTCGCAAAACACCAAGGCCTCCCACCAGCCACATAATGCAAAATAGTGATTCACATAAAATGTACATTTTGCAGATTGGGACATGTATAGTTATATGGAGCGAGAAAGAGAGAAAGAGAGAGAGAGAGAGAGAGATACATATAGCAATCCTTGATGGATTTTCGTAACTCTGAAACTCCTATATACATGGGGCCACGCAGCTCAAACAAATGGTTCCCGACCCCAAACATGTACCGGTATCTGTCCCGGGCCGAGACACAAAGTTTGGGCCTGGGTCAATGTTGGGGGGCTCCAAGGTCCCCCTGTTTACCTGCATTTATAGATTCAATTTCCTATATTAAGGGACACTGGGACATGCCAGAAAGCCACCCCGTGCTTCTGTGACAGAAGTTGTAAAAACGAAAAGTATTGAGCAATAGATGAGTCGAAAATAGTACGCCAACTGTAGCAACACAATACGAAAATTAATGACTTCGTACAAGTTGCGTTTGCCGCTGTATTTGTTTTGTATTTCGGCATATTCCAGGGAGGGGCTGCAGGGAGGGGGGGTGGCCCCGTCTGCCCCCACAATACGCCAACAAATACAAAATTGATACGACGAAGCTATGCAAGCAAATTATACGAAATCATAAGTATTCGTATTATTTGTCGTAGAATGGGCGTATTATTTTCGTATATGTGGTGTCTTATGTTTCGTATGTTTCTCGTATTTTGTTTAGATATCAGTATAATCATATTTTATACAATCGCCTGTACTTCATAATCCTCAATTGCTCGCCTTTTACAAGACAGAAACAGGTAGGAACCTTGCACGATGAAAGTCAGTGGCCATGGCCACTGCGCATCAAGGAATGACCAGAGGGATGTGTTTTCCCTGGTCCTGAACCAACACGCATTAGGGATACCATATATATATACACACCACAACCGGGTTTCGGCCCAGAAAAAGGA
>Ga0099797_101228_pt1 | contig 14177 bp, 1 predicted proteins | sample Uncmet_Sort48C_1_FD_89871 | JGI IMG/M metagenome (GOLD analysis project Ga0099797, IMG submission 89871) | Marine eukaryotic communities from CALCOFI LINE 67, Pacific Ocean - C012_Sort48C_1 | ecosystem: Environmental > Aquatic > Marine > Oceanic | place: Pacific Ocean: Monterey Bay | collected... | reverse complement strand
ATGGTGCATATGTTGCATTGCGCCTGGACCTCCAATTGGCTTATATCCATTTGGCCCCGGCAAATTACCTAAATTGCTACGTGACAATATACCCTGATTCCGGTTTACGGTGTGATGAATGTCTAGATTGTTCAATTTTTTGAAACATTGATTTAGGGATTTTGATACATGATCAAGTTTTTGGTTGTTGTTGTTGATACTGCTAATTCCCGACTTCATCAACAGATCTTCTGTGGCATTCAGACTTTTATATTTTTCTAATGCATTATTGAGTGTATTATTCAGTCCCTGAGGATGATGGTCACAACGACCGCCGTAATCAGAATTCGCACTAGAAAAGAAACTTGCATCATCTTTAAAATCATCATTGTCTGCGAAATTGTCTTTGTTGGTAGTAGAATTTTCGTTGTGTAGTTTTTTTCCCGATAGAGCTAGTTTTGCTATTATAGGACTGGTACTAGTCTCCTGTACGGAACAACCTTGGTCGACATTGGACTCTTGTTGCTCCTTTTTCGCCTTCAAATTTTCCGTCGAATCGTCTTGACATTCTACAATCGCTGCATTTAAATCTTCACTGTCTACTGCGATCAAAATTTTTTCCTCTTCTGTCCCTTTCGCGACATCCCCACCTACATCCCCGTCCCCAACTTCACCTTCTACACAACGACCACCACCGCCGCCGCCGCTCCGACTCAAAGCATCTATTAAACGTACATCTGCGACGCCATCAGCATCGTCATTCCTGAACCCCCTTTTACCACGATCACCATCAGCACCATCATTTCCCTCTCCTTTGGCCATATTGGTCATAATCATTTGACCCATAACTATATGGGTTTCGTCATCATCTATGGTGTCAATATCTCCCCTGCCACCAGGAGATCGTGGTGCCAGAGGACTACCGAATGCTGTACTACCATTAGGATTCCCACTTAACAACCCTCTCAACCCTTCTGGCGTCCCAGGTATTTCAATTCCTAATTTTTCACAAATTTCAATTTGTTTACATCTGTGATTTTTTAAACATAATTTACGAATGCCAGCCCATTCCCTCTCTTCGCGATCGGTGAGACCCCAATGTTTTTCCACACAATTTCTTGCGTTGTTTTCTGTGGTCGTTTTGGAATTGGATGATAATTTTCTTGGTGGTGCTGTATAATCTTCGTTGTGTTGGTCTTCTTCATGTAGTCGTTGCACTGCACCTTGTTCACCTGTACTGGCTGAATTGGCATTATGATTCCAATTGTCCCGACCGGCGATTGAGAATTTCTCGTCAGATTTTATAGCATTTCCAGCCGCAGATTTCTTGGGAATTAATTGCAAGTTCGCAGGAGTCAAACGAGCGTTAGCGTTTATTTCATTATCTTTTTGTAGTAACTTTCTATTACTGTTTCTGTTTTTTGTAAATTTGTTTTGAATGAAGTTCGAAACGAGATTTCCTTTACTACTTTGTTTCCCACTTTTCTTCCCCCCTCCCTTTACTACCCCATTTACCCCCTTCTCATCAACAATGCCGCCACTACCACTACCACCACTACTATATTGAGTATTGTTATAATAGTAGCTACTCTGATAAGAACTATGAACTGACGCTGCACAATTCGTTTTACTATTCTGAACTGCCCCTTTTTTCATGTAACCTTGTTTTCCGTTATCAATAGAACCAGTAGAATTTTGCACACTACCTTTGTAACAATTTTGTGCTGGACCATTTTTATCAGTGGAAACTGCACCACCACTACCAGCATTACCATACTGATATAATAGTCCCTTATGATATAGAGTATTATCGTTATCACTACCGTATGATCTTTGCGCTGATAGTTGTATCGTTTGAGAATATTCACTATGACATTCTTGATCTAACAAAATTGGAACAACGTTGCCATTGAAATTATCAGTATAATTGATATTACTATCAAAGTTTTGTGCTACTGTATGATTTTGTGCTGCTGTGTAATCGCCGCTGTTGTTGTATGTTCCCGCCATGTTGTTCATGTTGTTATCAAGAGGGCCACCATATTGTTGTGCATTCTCGATTGCCATTAGACTTCCAGCAGTGAGCTCATCGATAGGAATTCCAGAAGAATTCATCACGTCATCAATTTCTTCATTGATATAATTGCTCTTTGTCAGTACAAAACCTTTGTTAATGATGTGATCCCCGATGTTGTCATTGTTATCAATAAGAACTTTTTGTAGTGTTTGACTTTCATCTGATTGTAGGTCGTGATGATTCCAACCTTCAATTGAGTTGCTCTCAATGAGATTGTGTTCCGAAAAATTACTACTAAATGGCTGATTTATGTTGCCTAATAATTTACAGCTGTCATTACTGACAGCTGTGCCCGCGTTGACTTTAGGAGAGTTTAGATTGTACAGTAACTGTCCGATAGAATTTACAGAACTCACACCATAAATTTCTTGAGTAGCGACAGAAGAAGAAGAATTGTCTTGAGGGCCACTATTTGTAGTTCGAGAATTTTTACAAAAATTATTGTCGTTGTTACCTCCAACAAAATTGTTGTTGTTGTTGTTGCTGCCAACAGCTGCTGCTCCTGCGCCATTGTTACCACCACGCGAATTGTCTCCAAGAATATTGCCGCGATGTGACCCTTGATTGCTGTTTCCCAAAATGTGATGATGCTGATCTACTGCACAGCCACCTGCTTCTACATTTTCGTCGTAGATATTCTCAATACGTGCCATAACACTCTCTCCACCAACGATACTGCTAACAATATTTTGAATTGTGCTCAAATCATTCAAATATAGATTCGTAGTGTTTTTCATTTCATCTGCTGAGGCGGGGCTTTGTGCAGCTTTTGCTATCACATTGCCTTGAGGCAAAACAGCAACAGATTTGGCGAAATGAGAAACGTCATTACTATGATGTCCCCACTGAGAAGAAGCACAAGCACCCCCATCTTGCTCAGCGGATGTTGCCGTCAATTTGTGCCCCCCTGTTCCACCAATTATCATATGATCTGGTGCACTGTTGCCAAGTATGTTTAAACAACTCCCAGCAGCTTCAGGAATATGATTATCACAATTTGGACTTGAGTTAGAGTTACTATTGCCAATGCTATTACTGTTTGAACTGCTCAATTGTTGCGATACACGTTTCCACAAATCTTGAGTTGAACTACTATGATTAGCATGATTTTCACTATGTGAGATAGACTGTTGAGCTACTATTGTCCCTGGCGTTCTCGTTGAATTATTTGTGTCGTTTAAATTTCCACCACCTACTACGCGATATTGATAATTTGAATCAGTACTGCGGCTATGAGTATAACCATTATTTTTATTTGTCAAATACTTATCTTCGCTATATTTGCGTGTATTATAATTGTCGTTGTTCGAACTCTTGGAGCTCAACAGTTGATCTCGCAAAGTGCTTTGCTGCTCTTGTGTTGTTTCATAATTGCCAAAGTGATCGTTTCTTTTAGACTTTCCTGGCGATGCTCCTCCCATAGAAGCAGTACTCCTTATCAACTCTCCCAAACTATTCAAATCCATATTGCTGCCGTCGTTGTTCTTACATCCAGTATGCTTTAATATTTCACTGATTAATTTGAGATTATTTGTTTGTCGACTCGCGGCTGCAATAGAAGTATTGTTGTCATTTTGCGACGTGACAAACTCCGACTCATTGCCAACTGGCCGCGTTTGCCACTGTTGCTGCTGACCCTGTTTGCCTTTATTGGTATTTGTTGAAGTTTGCATTGCAGCTTTCAGCATACTCAACAAATGCGCATTACTACTATCGCTACTATTGCAAGAGTTATTCGCCATCGGAACACCAGCAGAACTACTGTCCCAGTTACTTCCTACATTAGAATTGAAATTTTCCTGTCTCTGCCGCTGTAATTCTTCTCTTCGTGACTTTTCCATAAGAAGCTGCCGCACTAGGTTGGCAGTATCCTTGTTGTTGTTCCCATGATTTTCCCCTACCCTACTACTATCTAAACCTACTTGATTATAGTTATAATTAACATTCTGCGTTGCATGACCACCACCACTACTGCCACTAGACAAATCCCGTGTGCTGCCACCGTCGACTAGACATTTCAGCAATTCACGAATGATAACTGCATTGTTGGAAACAGCGCTGTTGTTGTTGTTGCTATAATTGTTGCCCTCGTCGTTTGTTATTGCGGTGGTGGATTGGTAGTCATTCTCCATAAAAGATCTTCTGTCCTTGCCTTTAGAATTGCTTTGGCCACTAAAAGAATCTATAGTATTGTGATTGTTATAGTATTGATTGTTATTATATCCTGTGTAACCGTCATATCCGCCCCCCTCATACCAATCGTTTTTTTGTTGATTATAGTGTTGATCGTCCCCAGTATAACTATTGCTATAATCCTTCGATGTATCAGCGGTAGGGCAAATTTTCTTTTGCGTCGTCGCGGCTTTTTCTAAAGCTGCCAGAAGCAAATGCGCCGCAGAAGAGTTTTCATTGAAACTATTGTTGTTCGGGTTACACTGTTGCTGTGGCTGCTCTTGGTACGGAGAAAAACCCTTATTTTTATGACCTGCTGCTTTTTTATGACCTTTATGTCCTTTATAGTTATAACCCTGTTCATTGTTACACGACGAGTACTGATCATGTCCTTTCCAACTTGAATCATTTTTCCCATGTTTCCCATGATGTAACTCACCCTTCCTGCCTTTTTCTTGCCCAGTGCTTTCTTGGCAAAAATTGCTGTTTTTTTGAGAGTTGCCTTGACTCAGCTGCTCCAATATAGCTTTCAGCAAGTCAGCTTCATTGCTGTTATTGTGACTTGCTGTGCCCGCATAGTGAGAGCTGTTATTAGCATAATTACCATTGTTATAGCTGTCGTTGGTCCTCGCTGGATGACTCGTGTTGCTATGATCATTGTTCCACCCACCCTTTTTTCCGCCGTTGTTTTTGGAATTACCGTTATTATTAGCACAACCGGTGGAAATCATACTACTATTGCTCTCACTATTTGACTGCATATAATAATTGTTATTTGTATTTGTAACAATTTTTCGATTGTCAGTATAGTTTATTTGTGCTGCTGGTGGTCCTTTATTGCTACCACGAGGATAACCACCATTATTTTGGCTCGAATGATGGTTACTTTGCCAATTGCTAGTCTGTTGTCTCCAGTTTTTATCCGCAGTCTCCATCATGTTAGTAGTACCAGCATCGTCATTGGTATGGGTATGGGCATTAGTATTCCCACCACGACGATTTTTGCTGTTCATAGCGTTGTTTTTCATCATTAATAGTTATTGAATTTGATATTCAGATTTTTCAGAGCAGTGTTTATTATACCAAAAGAGTGTGTGTATATCAATGGGGGAAATTTGTGTAAGCACTCACAGACGATCTATAATACGAATGGAAAATGAATTGAAACAATTACTTACCTCACAGAAACAGTCTGATAAATATGCTTGCAATAGCTATTTTTCTCTTACAGAAACAACGCTGAATCTATGTATGTTTAGATTCTTTAGCTATTGATAAAAATTTTTTGCAAATCGAGGAGTCAATAATAGATAGCAATATTGTGTTCTTTTGTATAAAAGAACGACAATACGGCAGTGCTTCAAATATGATCGGGTCTCAAGCTCGTACTAAGCCAAACATCAGTTTTTGTCACTGCAATGTAGTTTTTCTATGTAATGCAATTCTAGTATCGCGGCTAATGGAAATTTTCAAGAAATTTTAAAGGTCAAGAGTCAAGACTCAAAAATTTTCCTCGGACCAAACACCCCAATTAAACTATTGAAACACTGTTTTTGTATTGTCGGAAAATTGAGTTTTTTTTATTTGGTTATCTCCGAACAAATGGAGTTGACTTTTTTAAGACTGGTTAGGTCGAACAGTCCAATAGAAACCTACATTTATATCCGATTTAACTTCATTTTTTCAAGGTGATCATAATTGCCGGCGCCAGTCTTTATTATAACAATATAGAACTATGTGAATGTTGTTCGAATTATATCGTTTTCAGAACTTGTAGTGTTTCAGAAAAACCGTCAGGAGATTCTGATAAAACAATGACAATAACTGAAACGATATTGTTGCTGCTCCATGTAATGCACAACAAACTCTGTCCACTTCTTAAACGGTTTTCTTCAGAAAAACCTCGGCTCTGTCGCAATTATGTCAAAAAAATTCAGTGTTTTTACAAACGCAACCTGTAATTATTGTGTCTTTTTTTCTGCATAAACCTGATATAACGACTTCTTAGCTTGTGAATTTTCCTAGAGAACGGGCATGGATCAGATACTGCACATGCAAAACTCCAGTTATGTTCACGTCGCTTGTTGCACGTCGTTTTGCTAATGACTAAAGAAACTCAAAAGCTGATGTGACTTTGCTCACTTCGTTGATAGTTTCGGCTGATGCAAACTCTGCTCTCTAAATTACGGATTTATCAACTGTTGATCAACTATAACAATTCGGATTTTCCAATCGGTTCGAACAGGCTATTGTACAGTATTATAGTTGCAATTATGTCAGAAGAAGAAAAGATTGTTGGAGCTAATAAATAGCAATTCGTTGTTGAATCTTATTCGATATATTCCTATATCACCAGCGAAAACAAGCGAAAATCAATCTCTCTATTACTAGATTAGTGGATCTCTATTACTAGATTGCCGTGGCAGATTTTACTTATTCTGATCCATGAAAAAAGTTAGGCAACAATCTTTGACGATTTCCTTCTTCTTCAAAATCTATTCCATAAATCGAACCTTATGCTTTCAAAAATATTTTCAACCGTTGCTTGACAATAAACACGAATATACTTCAATTGTAAAACATATACGAGCTTTTCTGGTTCCGATGCAATTCCTAAGGCTACCGATATGAACCTAGTAGTTTATAAAACAAATTAGAGACTACAAAATGAACGAACAATAAACTTTATAGAAATTGCTTAATAATCGCTAAGAAAACACTATTCAGTTGTTGTTGTTGATAAATTTTTACAGCTGCATTGGAAAGAATTTGTTTGGTTGGTAAAATTATGATGTGTCAATTTATTCTTCACTCGATTTACATTTTGCTCAGAAGATTTACAACCGATGAATGCGTGAAAATATTTCAAGACTCAATTATGAACCACCAAAAAATTTTGAATTCTCAATGGATTTTAGACAAAAAATTATTGCGACATGATTCATTCATACAACATTTACATTCGAAGAACTGAATTCAATTCACTCTGACAGTCTAATTGGTCAGCAAAAAATAAAGAATTTGACTCTCCCTTCAATTGTGACATTGAACACGAATAGTTTTCCACAGAATCACTCGGGCGATGCATTCACCGAAAATATTGATGGAATAATTCCAAACCACTTTTATAACAACAATACATAGCTGAACCCCATAGCATTCAATTTAACTGTGTTTTTCATCATCACCCCTTCGCAACACATTTTTCTACACCTCTACATCAATTTCCGATACGAAATCGAATTTGACTCAAACCATCGAAAAATTCATCATCTTACAATAAAGCAAATAGCAAACAATCCTATTAACGTTTATACAATGTGTATAAACGCTAAATTTCTAATATAGACTAAACTTGTCAGTATCGTTTCAACAACCAAACACGAATCAACATGGAAAACCAATGTGGTTCCACATTATCAAGACCCGGTTCAATCTTGAAAACATATACATGAACAACGCAATGAATCTTCTCAAACATCACTTTTAACATCACAACTGATTGGGTTTTTCATCCAATATTTGAATGCATCTTATGTGAAAATGTAGCAAAACACTAACAATGTAGCAAATGTAGCAACTGTGAATAGCAACTGTGAATAGCAACTGTGAATAGACAATGCTGTGTAACAATAGAATTCGACATGCGCAGTAAATTGCTGAATGCATTTACAATCTTATCTTTTTCCCAAGCGCAGATTCTGGTACATTGTGCTAATTCCAATGTGTATTTTTTTCCCCAAAACAATTTTTGAACAAGAATTAATAGTCTTAAACACTAAGACCCCAAAAAACACAACATACAATTAGCTACTAATTTCCATTACCAGCAAAGTGTTCGTCGACAATTTCCGTCCTCACACTGGTTTGACTTCGCACACTCATTGGTACACCACGATCTAGTAATGCAGCATCTGCCCCAGCAGCAGAATTACTACTGCTACTGCTTCCAGCATTACTACTACTGCCAGCATTACTGTCCATTGTAACTTGGTTTGGCTGTTGCAAGTTTTGCTGCTGCTGGCCCTTGTAGATATTAGCGCTGTTTCTCCTGCTACCACCATTTTCCATGTCTAAACTACCCGTGGTTGAATCACCACCAGCGCCATGTGTCACAACTTCTGGCTCAGCAAGTCCATTCGACTCTTCTGCCTCGACTTCTGTTGCAAACTTTTGGAACACTGCATCTAAGCCGATTGGACTGACTACGTAATCCAATAACAAGTGTCTCAAATGATTTGTTTTGATAACACGCTTCGAGTTCTTACCACCGCTGCCATTCGTTCTCTGCGTTGTTTCACCGGAACTTGTGGCACTGCTGCTACTCGCGTTCCATCCGCTATCTGTCACATCAGTGGCGCTGATTCCATCAGCTTTTTGATTATCAACAACGTTCAGACTGTGGTTCATCGTGCTGCCACCGCAATATTCTCCTAAGATTGAGCTCTTGTAACTATCTTTTGGAATGTCATCGAAAATTGTTGAATCGACTTGGTCTATTATGGTGCTCACTGTGGTAGTATTCTGAGCGTTTGCTGAAGCAGGGAGAGCGTTTGCTGAAGCAGTTGCGGATCCACCAGTTTTGCTCTTGACTTCTTTCTCCAATATTTCAAATACCGTGGAACATCGACGCAAACTTTCCATATTTTTCGCTGAAAATTCATTGCCTAAATTCTTCTTTGGCTCGGTTAGAGCACTCTCCTCATTTTCCAACAACTCACCATCATTGTTCTGAGCCCCTCCAGACGCAGCCACATCCGCTCCAACCAAACCTGCACCTCTGCTCCTTGCTTGTCTGCTGAAACCAACAACAGCATCACTCGGATCCCGAATGACAAATTCGAACTCATTTAGTGTTGTCGGGTTGTAACCGCTGAATTTCTCAGCAAGTGCTTTGCCGATGAGTGCAGACAACCTCGCTTGCCTAACCGCGGCTTCGATTTCCTTGGGAGTTTTCTTCTTCTTGTCATTCTGCTGATTGTTACGTCGTCCTTCACCCGGTTGTGGTGTTCTGTTTTGGGCGCCAGCAGCTGTGCCAGTTGCGGTTCCAGTAGCATTAGCTGCGCCTGCGCCAGCTGTACCAGGCAAAGCTGGTAGATCCGGATTTACTGAGTTTGTGTTGATACTTCCAATGGCAACATTTGGTGCTGGCGCTGCCATTGCAGCTGCTGCAGTTGCGCTTCCTTCGCTATCAGAAAACGCACCGTATGGGATTTGCACTTCAAGATTTGGACAGACCTTACCAATGTATTCGTTGAAACCTTGAACGAGAACTGTAGGATTCGCGTTGTTTGCTTTTGTCTCAAGCGTCACTCTAACATCATCACCCTTCGCCCCAGCCGGCATGTTAATCTCACCCGCAACACGCTCAGTCTTTCTCCTCGAACTCGAATCAACGCCACCATTATGATACAAACTCCATTTATTTTCAACAATTCCCAAAACGCATGAATGTAACCATCTCAACAACATTTTTGGTGCAATTTCCGTTTTCCAAAATTCCACTATGGATTGTTTCCTTGCGCGGCAGATATCATATGCTGCTCTTTTTATCAAAGTGATTTCTTCCAGCTTGACACGATTGATATTGTGCTCTTCGAAGTAGCCTAAACAAAATTGTTTCAAATAGCCAGCTTCATAACGATAAAGCAAAAACGTATCAAGCCTATCCGTCCCGTAATTCTCCAAAATCACTTGTTGTTGCACTTCATACGCTGCAACGTTCTTCCTCGACAAGACCACTGGGTATCCGTTTTCCTCAATGTTTTTCAAAAATTTCTCAATATTCACGTTCCAGACCTCTTTGAAAAATGCACGAGTATATTCCCACGATGGGTATTGAAATTTCAAAGAGACCATGTGACCGTTTCCGTAGCGGTTTTTGAGGTATTCTGGTGTTCCTAAGGAGTGCCAGAAGCCTTTTGCTTGGAGGGAGATTTGCGAGCAGAGAGCTTCAGCTTCTTCCATGACGTGGGTTGTGATGACAATTGCGCCGGCGCCTTCTTTTTGGTTTCCGTTGAGTTTCTTCTTGAGTTTTTTAACTTGTTGTTTACTCGCACGAAAGAGATTCAATTGGTTGCCTTGGTTTGATGGCCCACCCATTCCAGAGTAAGAGGAGATTATGCTGTGACTAGATTCTGACATGTTATCGTCTTAATCACTCTGCTGTTGTGGTCCTACTCCAGCACCTGCTGGAATGATCGCATTGCCCTTGGTATTCGCTGTAGTAGCAGTATCTTTGGAAGCTGCTTTTGAAGATTGTGTTACGCCACCATGAACACTATCCATTGGCGAATCCCCATGGGCAGAGTTCTTATCCAAATCTTTCTCACTTTTCAAATTTGCAATAGTTCTCTTTGCTGCTTGTCTGATGAATACACGCAATTTCATTCTCGCAACAGGATCAACACCCGCACTAGGCTCGTCCAAAAACACCATCGACGGATCTCCAAGTAAAGCAATACACACCATGACTTTTCTCTTATTACCGCCCGAAAGTTTTCCAAACGCACGATGCCTATATTCGGCGATATCCATCTTTTTCATTTTGTTTTCGACCTCAGCAACTGCCATCTTCTCCAAACTGTCATGACTGTCGCTGTACTTATTCTCCCCCTCCTCAGCTTCCGCCAACGCAGCTGAATTTTGGCTGCCTTCCAAATACTGCAGTGCTGGAAGATTGCTGTTTCTTCTCGAACCCTTCCCACCTCTCTCGCCACCAGCCAATTTCGTGCTCAATTTGATTCTCGCAAAGATAAACAACAACTCTTCTACTGTTAGTTCCGGTGGCACTGTATTGATCTGCGGACAGAAACCAGACTGCTGGTGGATTTTCGGCATCTTTTCACTCGTTGAATGACCCATAATGTGAATTGAACCGGTACTAACCGGCTCCATACCGAGCATCATATTGAACAAACTCGACTTTCCACAACCATTTGCACCGAGCAATCCAAAACAATTACCCTTCGAAATTCGCTCCTCTTTAGTAACTTGATCTAGGTACGGAAATTCCGAATCTATCTGCTCCAATTTTTCCAACTTCGGAAAACCCCAACTCACACCACGAACTGCATGAGTATGGTTGCTATGGTAGAGTTTGTGAACGCCGTTGAAGACGATGACGTTGTCTTTGGCGAACTTCGCAATTCGCTTGGATTCGGCTTCCTCTTGCTTGGCTTGAGCGATCTCGTCACTTGTTCTAAAGATCCTGATATTCCAGAGGAAATCCCATGCGCCTTCACCAAACAAGCACATACAGGCGTTTTCGCCGAAGCAATTGAGAATGTACTTGACCCATTCGAAGATCGTTGCTGGACGATTGCGTGGCCAATTTTGATCATTGGCGCTTCTCGCACCACTATTATCATTAGCTGAAGCTCCAATTGCAGCTTCAATACTAGTTGCGCGCCTACCATCAGCATTTCTACTCTGCCCCGCAACACTGGTATTACCAGTATTTGATTGCACATCTGATGTGACATCGCTCCTCGGAGAAACATTAGAATCGCCACTACCTGCCTGCGAACGCCGACCACGCAAAGTACTCTTGCCTGCAACCGCGGTACTGGCGGCACTGCCGCTGGCGATAGCAGTCGCACTTTCTACACGACCTCTACTATTTGCTGGACTAGCATCGCTATCCAACGCGTCCGACTCAGCATCTTCCACCTCAACAATCCTTGCGCTTTTCCTACTTCTCGCCGGACTGCTATCAACAGCGCTGACATCTTTACTTCCGGCAGTCGAAACAACAGTACCAGCGACCAGACCTGCAATTGCGGGAATTCCAGGAACGCCAGTACTAGTAGAACTCCGATTTTCACCGTCAGTCAAAGCTGCATTTGCATTATTAGTATTACGACTGTATTTCCCGTTCTTCACCTGTTTCAGCTTCTTATATTCTTTTTCCACATTGGGGTCATGAATCTCATTGAAAATTGGACCACATTCATTCTTCGCCTGATATGCTTTCTCATAATCCAACGGGTATTTCAATTTCTCATTCACCGCCAGCTTCCCAATGATCTTCTTCTGGTAATACAAGATCAACAAGAACGAATACAAACATGTCACCAATATCACAACAATCTGATCCAGACATGGCATCAAATATCCAAACGCCGGCACGTACAACCATCCTTCATCCGCTTGGAGATCTTCCCGCCAACCACCGGAAAAATAGCCACCCCATGGTCGAATTGTGTAACCGGACGACATGGTTCCGTGTTGACGTTCGAAATTGGAATACGTGAAGTCTTTTGCTTTGGGGAGATTGAGCTTGGTTCTTTTCCACCTCCTAGCCTCTGGCAAATCCTTAAACCAATACATGAACAAATTCATGCCAGGCATTTTCGCAACAACCCGGAACCATAATTCCACCAAGAAATCACTGAATTTCACTGGCAAATGGTCAATATCTATCGCGTGCTTGTAATGTGTTCGCATCAAATGTTTGAAGTCACTAAATGACGGTACATTCGGATTGACAGCTTTAAACGGTGCGGCAACAACATCCATAAACCACCCGACTGCAATCGGGAAATACACGTGCTTGGAAAAATGGAAATACAATGCTCCCGAACTAAATGCAGCTCGGAATTTCCCCCAAAAGACCGTATCGAAATATTCCCACATGTCCTCTTTCGTCATGACTTCGAGCTCTGACATGCTCTTCCCAAACATTCCATAACAAATATCAAATGCTTTGGTTCCTGGAATGATCGCATTGCAAACATGTTTGTCGGCCAGTTGAAAAACGCGATTCATTGTGTCCTTGAAATCGGGTTGGAGAATTTCTATAAAATATGCCAAGCCCTCTTGTTTGGATTGCCTCAGTTGCCGAATCAGCAGCGATCTGTTCTCTTTGATGAAAAAATCATAGATCTGCATATACAGTTTCGCGATTTTGTTTATCGGATTCCCAGCACCCAATGCTTTCTTCCAATGCTCTTCGCTTCCCAAATCTGCAAAAGTCACTTTTTTCCTATCTGTCATACCAACAAACTCTAAAATCGTATCCACAACTTTTTTAATCCTTGGAAAAAACTTATTCTGCACAGCAAACTTATATTGCAACAAGTCGATAAAATCACGAATATCCGTCAATGACAAATCTTTTTGCAAGATATCATGCTGTTCCTCTGCGCCGCCATATTTTTGCAACAGCATTACATACGACAAGTATCCGGCGAGTTGATACCAAGAAATCGATCTTTGGACGTCTTCCATATTCAATGTCAAACCACTATCCGAAATCCGGTGTCCTTCTGGATTCCGTGGTTGCTGGATCGGCATGCCTTCTTCATCATTCTGGCTGCAAACAAACGCATCTTTTTCCCGAGCTTCCTCTAAGTCCTCATCTAAGTCCCAAGGACCTAAAACTTGATCTAAGTCCGTGACAATCTGACCTTCGTGATTCGATTGCGAATCTTTTTTCTTATTCAGTTTTCGGATTTTTTGATTTTTTCCAGACTTTTTCCCAGCGTAACTGCCGCTGCACCAAGACAGTGGATTCAAATTCGATGTCAAGCTACCACTATCCTTATCGTTCTGAAATCCACCAGTGCCTTCTTCTTCATCAGAACCAACCAACTCCTCTTCGCCCCAGAACTCCCTGTCGCGGTTCCACAGCCGCAAATACTTGAATATGACACCCGGGAGGAAGTGGAAATGCGTCAACACACTTCTGTCGATGATCACTTTCGGAAAATAGATCATGGAGAATACTGAAAGCGCACTCAACGAATTCAAATTCACCGGTGTATAGATCACAACTGATTTGACGATAAACGCCACCCAAAATCTCCAGATCACAGCTGCACCTGGAAAGAATGTCTCAACAGCCAAATCGATCTGCGGCGCATATTTCAATGCTGGAAAAGTTGATGATAAAGAATCACCTTGTAGTTTTTCCATTTCCCTCCGCCTTTGCTCTTCTGGACTCAAC
>Ga0099797_101221_pt1 | contig 14191 bp, 9 predicted proteins | sample Uncmet_Sort48C_1_FD_89871 | JGI IMG/M metagenome (GOLD analysis project Ga0099797, IMG submission 89871) | Marine eukaryotic communities from CALCOFI LINE 67, Pacific Ocean - C012_Sort48C_1 | ecosystem: Environmental > Aquatic > Marine > Oceanic | place: Pacific Ocean: Monterey Bay | collected... | reverse complement strand
GTGTGATGTTTGTGTGGGTCGGGTGAATGAGATATACGATTTGCCGCCCCCCCCCCCCCGATCAAGGTGGGTCTCACACCTTTAGTTGAATACTCGGACTTGACCCTCACATGTCACAAGACACACCGCACACCTCCCACACTAACTGCTATATCGCTGTGAACAGAACAGAACCTCACACATCTCACACCTAATTCATATGTCAACCAAACAACAAATCATCCAAGCAACAAACTAACCAGTCAATCAATCACATAACAAATCACTCAAGTAGCCGATCAATGGACAGGCTCTCCCGAGTGATGAAGCAACCAACCACTGAACGTTGCAACAACCACGCTACTCAATCAGTCATCCCGTCAACCAATTAGGCACGGCACTCATGCATTCATAGATCAACGATGAGTTCAATGAGCCAACCAATCAACCTAACCTGTAAATCGACCCACCAATCGATGAAGCGGGCAACACAGCAAGCAAATTGTAGCGCCCTTTTTCTAGTGGGAGTGGGGCCTCAAATTTCTTATCTTCCTCCCACTGAGGGCACGCCTGAGTCGTGCTCATGTGCCAGCGACCCCTTCTAAGTGATAATATTTGTGGTAAGGCGAAAAATCAGGTGATCTTGAGATTGGCTGGTCAGATGTATTTAGAACCCATGATCAGGACGCAAGAAACTCTCAAGGAATAAGAGAGCATGTGTTTGCAAACGGTCGTAGTACCACATGCTAAGGAGCTGTGCTCTTCAAAGTGTGAGAAATATGAAAGGTTGATAGAACTTCACATATGTCGCAGTCTGTTACATCCATAAGTAGTTCACATGTAGTTCACATGCGTATCTTTCTAGTTGTGCAGTAGGTGTCTTTGGTTTCACAGCATGGTGTTACTACTTGTGGTATTCGCACAATTCCATCCCAACCAACAATTCCATTGTACAGTTTCAGGAATGATTGAAGTGGACCAATTCCAATTGAGGAGAAGTTTTTGGAAAGACATAGGGTAGCCAAGATGAAAATAATTGACAAACAATTGGCGTTCAATGAATCGACAAATAATTGTATGTGTTGCAATAATTCCTCGCACGGTTGGCAGCCTAAGACTACGATGTTGGCGCACATATGCACACATGCATGCAAATAACAAAAACAAAGTCACGACCTTTGGCACGACCCGGAGGCGCAGCCTTCTTGTAGTTTTCGTTTTATATTTGTGACAACATCCGATTTTTGTGGATGTTAACATTGGGAGTAGGATGTTGAGCTCATAACATCCTAAACATCCAAGTCTCATGCAATGTCCCATCTTCAATACGGGTCTCCCATTTTCAAGTTTCGTAGTGTTGCAATATACATTACTAAGTGCATGGAAAACACATCTTCAGTATTTCCCGACAATTCATGACACACAACTGAAAATCCAATACAATTCATAATGACATTCAAATGGCTCATGCAGATTCTTGCATTTGCATGCACTCCCACAGGTTTTTAATTTTATGCTCATTGAGTTTTATTCGTACCATACTGATCTCTGATAACCATACAAATGCGGTTTTCCATACCAATTTCATGTTACAATTATTGTGGGGTCGGTGTGTATCGCTCGTTCTCCCGCTTTCGAGTGGGGCGGAATGCAATTTGTCACCAGGGGCCTGCAAACCCCCACCTCAAGGGACCCTTGGCTGGTGGCCTACAAAACACTTGGCTTCTGGTGTGGTCGGTCTGTCTTCTCCCGATTCGCTTCGTCCGCCCAGCATGGCCACAACATCAAACAGCTCTTCCGGCAGCTCGCAGCGGCACTGCCCGGTCAGGACGAGGCGGGTGCTGTGCCGACCATACCCACAAGAGTTTCAATGTCAAGGCACTTCAAAGTGGACCCATTATCTCTTGTAATGGGCATTGTCTTGAACCCTAGCGACATTCATATAAGCACAGATGTGCGAAATATTCGCTAAGCACTATGCTTGTGAATGTGATAATAGTGTGTGCTACATGCAACATGGATGTGAAATTCACTTGTTCTGATTTGTATCGTCTTCATTTCACAAATATGTCAGGCTCGGGGTGTGGGGGCCGACACCGTGCCCCCCCCCCCCCGTGCCCCCCAAATCGGAGGTTGGGGGGTGAGTCCAACCGGGAAATCGTTTTGGTCGTGCCATGCGTGCATGTGTGTGCATGCGTGCACGCGGCTGGTGATACAATTTTGAAAACGTATGCTGCCCACTTCTCTTTTCCCCTTTTCTCGCGGCGACCTTTCCTCTTTCCCCTATAAGAAAATGTGTACCCTTTCCATTGTGAGGTCATATCACGGTGACATCGAAGTGAAATCGAAGTGGAATCAATGTGAACATCGAAGTAGCTTCTTTGTGAAATTGAAGTGAAATCGAAGTGATCGAATTGAAATCAAAATACAATTAAAGTGAGCACACAGTGTAATCGAAGTGAAACGGAAGGCGCATCGAAGTGAATCAAAGTGAAATCGAAATGAATTCAAAGTGAACTCGAAGTGCAACCAAAGTTGATTCGAAGTGAGCTGAAAGCAAAGTCGAAATGCAAACGAGGTGTTCTGAAGCGAGCGCAAGTGAGCCCGCTGGCCCCCCCTTCACCTTCCCCCCAATCCTCCTATCCTTCCTTAGTTGGCTTTAACGGTATGACAAATATGGGAATCATGTCACATAACTGTGAATTGGTAGATGCCTTTAGAATGAACTTCCCAATCAGCAAATAGCAACGGCACCATACGGATTCGACATACAAATCGACATCTGTAGTTTCAATGGGATGGAAGTGGGACCCGTTGACGTCATTGGGACCAATTCCCAATTGACAGCCGATACCATAATTGATGATTAATCGAACGTATATGGATTAAGTTTTGTTTTATGTTGTGTCAAAGCAGCTTACATGTACTTGTCAATGAATTCTCAATTGGTCAGCTCAAGTACTAGTACGTGCCAATTAATTCTCAAATGATCGTCATGCCTAATTAATTGCCAATCGCGTTTTATTTTGTTTCGATGCCGTTCAAAAGCACCACTTCATCACAGTTGGAAACTACAGCATTATCTCGACAGTGTAAGATGTGACATGCACACATTACGTGCCAGGAAGGTCATATACTTAAGTACATGTAAAATATACCATGGATGTCCAATTAAGTTCATGTCCCGTGTATTGTTCATACATGTTGTATCTCACACTCATTTGTTAATTTCATGGTATACGTTTGGGAGGCGGCCTGACATTGCAACACAGGAGTCGCCACGGATAACCTGCAATATCCACACAGAATAATATAGGTTCACAAAACACGCCTCAAATGTGCATGCATTCGAAGTACATATAATGCAACAAACTATATGCAATTGATTCGTTGGTTGAGGAAAGCTGCAGCAATTTCAGAAATCATATGGAAACAAACCATCCGCATTTGCTTATATGATTCGCATAATGCGTTGCATATTTGTTGCACAGTTCCAGGACCGGCTCACATGTTCTTCATATGTTGACGTGTTTTGTGAAATGGCTTCACTTTGTAGGGTATGGGGCATGCAATACACAAGGTGCACCACTAGCAAACAAACATAAGAATGCATACGTAATATGCACAAGCCATCACATCGCACAGAGACATACACAGCAGTCATGGACAAGTCTGTGAAACCATCCCATTGGGCAGCAATTCACATGATGAAATCATGTAAACGGTTATGTCAATTGTGTGAACGTTTCATATGACACCTGGCATATATATATATATATATATATATATATCCCATATAGTATTCGTTTGTTTCGTTGACCGTTATTCACGCCGTTGGATTATTAACTATATAGTTTTTCACATGTCAAGTCAGGCGGGCCGTTGAAGAATGTACCGCAGAGCCGGGCATAGGTGCCGTCCAGCCCGAGCCGAATTATGACAAGCAATTAATTACATACAACATGAAAAATGCATCGAAGCATATATGGAGAAATGCATCAGTATAGTTGTCACATATTCCTTATATAGTGCTCAGGAGCCATTTTATATGTGGTTTCTATGTATGCGTGGCTTTGTTTGAAGTCCATGGTTGTCTGGCACATGATTGTCGCAACACATAACGAACACCCAGCACAATACATATGTTTGTTGTTTGATATTTCTTCCACCTAGTTTTCTAGAGCGCCCCTGGCCAGCCCCCCAAATTGATGTACCCAATATGAACATGTCGTCACCCAACCCCCCCATGAGGCCGCATGATGGTTCTGGTAACAGCTATAATCTTTAGGTTTACCATTTGTCTGTGTGGCCTGAGTTTGCATATCACAGTGTGGTTGCTCCACCCATTTGACAGGATTTTGACAGGCTTGTGCACGAAACCAGACGCCCATACATAGTATTCACACCATGCAACACACTTGCATTAGCCACACCATGGATTCTAGCACATTCATACACTGGAACAACGTATGGCAACAATATGACTGTCATGCGACATAGCACATGCAAACATATATGATACGATTCTGATTTGTATTGCTTTCTTGCGATTGCCATGCGATTTCCAGACATGTTGCTCATTCTCCCATACTGCACATTATTAGGATTCCTTTCGTCACGTGATCTCCATTCGCCGTTTGTATGCCGATGTATCGAATGGAATCACCCAACCATATAGTGAAAGCATTTACCTATCGATCGAACACACATAGTATGAGCTATACAAAATGCTGTTCATAATGTATATATATACTCTCTGTAATTGATCCAAACACATTTATAAGCTATGCAATCATGCTGATAAGGTATTGCGTTGCCATGAAAACATTGAAGAGACATGTTTGCCTCTCCACAAAGCATTATGTAACCATGGTTTGCTGGGCCGCTATTGAGAGCAATTAGCGGGCGGATGCCGACCGGCTTCTCCAGGGTTCATACCGGAGCCATAAATTGTTCTCCCGGCGACACCTCCAAACTCATCTTCTAACTTGTTTGATCCAATTGTTTCAGTTTCCATTGTCTAAGTAACCAAATGTGGGTTGGGAGCATGATCTCTTCCTTTTCGTGTCTTAGCTATGCTCACATCTCCAAGCAAATCGTCTTCGAACTATCTGACTTCAGGCAGATGCGACCCGTGTTCCGGTTTCGTCGTCTGATAAAGTATAACTCGTTAGATGCAGTCGTTCCCAGTGTTGCTGTTTCGGGGCATCGCCAGGTGAGTACTGGGCAGCAAGTGAGTGCCGTAATAGAACATAGGTCTTTCTCTTGGAGGGCGCTATATCCACACGATACCACAATTTCGAGGCTTGCATTCGATAATCGTGTTCGAACATGTTTCTTTGGGATTGTGCGCAATGTGTGTGTATGAAAACACATGAAGGGGCTAGGATCTCAAGGAAGCACCAGAGGGAGAAAGGGAAGCGGTAGGGAAAGGGGACAAAAGGAAGGGTCACGATTAAGTGAAACAACAAAACAATGCATACATCTTTGGCAACAACCGTTCACGGAGATTCGGGAAACATTTGTGCGGTTGATGCAGTCGCACGATTCAATGTAACAGCCACCTTGCTCTGACACGGTTTCCTAAGAACATATTGTAATTGGCTGCCAAATCCATTCTACGAGTGCTACGGAAGCAGTCCGTTGCCACTGAAGGGCCCGCGTGACACAAAGTCCCACCCGCCAAAAGACATGCCGGAACCTAAAATATCCGGTCGCTACTAAGATCCACGCAGTCACAGATGCTTGCCCCAGTAAGGATGGGGCAGCTATGGAATTGTCCAAGCGTTCAGTGCACCCTAGGTGGCTGCAGATAAACTATCTGGAGTCCAACCAATTGATGGAAGTCCCCTCCGATAAACAAGCTAGATACAACAAATGGATATCGTCAGTCTAGATAGGCAGCGCGCAACGCCCATCTGGCTGGGCGTTGCCGTGGCGCTGAAAAGCCTTGGTGATATGGAATGTCATGATTTTGACTCATGCCAAGGAACGTAGTTCACTTGTAGCAGTTATCAGAGCATGACTAGATGATCGGCTCAAGAAATCATTCGGTCAAGCCTATGCCGCCGCCTTTTGCACTTGGCACTTCCTAGGAAGCTGGCCAGGGCAGTTTCCATGAGCAGTGTCATCGCGCTCATTCTGGCTGCTCTATGTATCTCGATGATGGGCATCTTTCCGACTGCTCAGCCACGCCAGCTTCGGTTCGAAGCCTTCTTCGATTCCTATATCAATGGTGAAACACAGAAAAGTTGCGGGTCAGTAGCGCCAATCGTACCTTGGACCTCCGGTATCCAGGCAACCTTCGGGACACCGAGCAAGGCTCCTTGCCATACAACGACGACCACCACCTCAACCACAACAACTACTTGCACGACAACCACAACAAACACTTCCACAACTACCAGCATCACGACGACCACCTCCAATTCGACAACGACAACCAACACCACCACCATTACCACCACCACATCGACAAACTCAACCACCACCATTACCACCACCACGTCGACTGTAAACAGCACCACCACCACAAACACGACGACATCCACCGGCACAACCACCAATACCACCACGACCACTACCACACCGACAACAAGTACCAATACCACGAGGACATCTACAGTCACCAACACGACAACCACAACAATCACCTCCACGACCACTACCTCCAACACCACAACAACCACTAACTCGACAACCACATCAACCACCACAACAACCACAACGAATAGCACTACAACCTCAACCAGTACGAATACATCGACGACCACCCTAACTACCACTTCCACCACCAACACGACTACAACGATTACCACCACTTCCACAAACATTACCTCCACATCCAGCACCACAACAAGCACAAACACAAGCACAACAACAAACATTAGTTCGACAACAATTACTTCAACCACTACCAACACAACCACAACAGCCACCGCAACCACTACCAACACAACAACCACCATGACATCATCATCAACCAACACGACCAAGACAGTGACCACCACAAACACGACCTCGACAACTACCACCACAACGACCTCGACAACTACCACATCAACAAGAACCATCACTACCACAAACACGACTTCATCAACTACCAGCACAAGCACTAGTATGCTCAATGCCACTATCATCACAACCCTCACCACGACATCCACTTCAACCACTACCACGACCATAACAAGCACAACATCGACAAACACAACTACTACATCAACTACGAGCACAACAAGTACCACAACGGTGATCAACTGCGACACGCCCTGTGGGCTGGTTGCTTGGTCTTCGAGTTGTCACCACATTAAGCCGGGCACTTCCGTCAATAATTGTTCGGGCAGCAGGTATGGCCTGGTGGAAGCTTGCCTTCCGGCCACGTTCAAACTGACCTGCCCAGCAGGGCCTGTAGCCCCAGGAACTCGTCCTGTTTATGCTTTGCCCAGTACGATGAATTGCCGGCCTTGCTTTGTGTCCAGCGTTACAGACAGAGATCCGCGGCCAGGTAAATACTCTCTCTTTTTCACTTTTGGCGACTTGGTGAACACCAGTGGCAAGTACATTCGAGGTGTAACTCACTACGAGGTGGCCCTTGTAGACAAGAGTGGCCGTAAGCTCAAAACAGTGGCCCTGGTCGATGCCGATCAGAATCAAGCCAGCTGCTGTGAGCACGCCAAGTATAGCATTCGTGTGAGATTCAATGCGACAGACATGAAAGCACATTATCCCAATGGCTACTACAGATGGGATTCAGACACTAACCCCATGAGGCTTGCCATCACGGCCAGGGCCGATCCCATATATCTTCCCTACCTTGCCTTTACATCCCCAATCGTGGACAGCACCTCGGGCCGGGTCAAGATATTTAAGGGATCCTTCCTAATGATGATGTCCCCAAGCGATGCCAGTAGACTGGCCCAAAACCAGAGAGTGAAGGTTGCTTTGGGGAAGGCATTCGCAAGGAGCGCCTCTTTGGCTCCAGAGGATGTCTTCATCAATGCCATTTGGATCGCTGGCATAAAAGCTTTGCGCCGCCTAGGGGCACGCGCTTATTATGTGGTGAGAGGGCGGCGACTACTGTGTTGCCCCCCTTCGCAGTTTTTTTGTGGCGGTCCACCTTGTCCTGTGTCTGTGACCGTTGACTATGAGATCACTCTTGCAGACACAGTTATGGTGATTTTGTAACCATTTGGACAGATGGCAGTGCATCGGTGCATTGCATTCCAATAAATGTTGGTATGGACATGGACCATATTCGCGATTAAAGAACATTTGGAACAGATTACGACAATAATGTGAATAAGCGATTCAAATGCGGACATCTCGTGAAAGTCAGGTGAAGATGCCGTGGACATAACGTGACGCATATATTTGCCACATGAATTACAAATAGTTTCCGTATCATTTAGCCATGCTCTGTCGTTCTTCACAGGTAAGGCTTACATACCAAAAAATGTGAGAAATCGATTCTCTGTTAACTGCAGTGTAGCATGGCACTGTCACATGGCGAGAGGTGCTGTAGCGCTTACAGTAAAAAATCGGTTCCATTGAGAATGGCCATTTCTAGATAAGCATAGCATGTGCGAAACCACAAGTGAAGCATGTATGATATCAATGCAAAATCAATGCCACAGTGGGGGGCGGCCGTCACACAGGCCCAAACATGTGAAGGGAATGTGGAGATCATATGGAACACATGGGAAATACATGTGGATGTACAACATATGGTGTATACATTTCGCATGTATGTCACATGTTGGGGAATCTGTGTTTTCTATTGTTCCAATACCACCCTGATCTTCCAAGGGGATTGACACTACGTCTTCTTATTTTCTGATCTTACTGCAGGAGAATATACTGGAGGAGACCAAGGCGATTGGAGCACCCGTTCCAGGGCCTCTTGGATTTTCCTTATCGCCTCCAGCAAATTACATATACCCATACATTGAGTAATATGTTTTGTGCTTAACACCAAGTTGGAAGCTCGGAAAGGCGGACAATGGGAACCTTTGCAGACCTTCAAACGCTTGAACCTTGCTATGTATTGCATGGGAGTCAAGGGGGCCTTCGAAAACGTTGCTATTTATTACGCGGGAGCCACATGGGCCTCATCGATTGTGATCAGGTCTGACTTCCTTATCTTCCCTACGAAATCAATGCACTGCTTCGAACTGTACCTTGTACGCTTTTGTCTTTTTATTTGTGGTGCCTTTGAAATCACTGTGCAGTTCTGCAGTCTTTGGAAATGACTCACTTTGTACGGTCGCCATGAGGCGGCATATGCGAATCTGTAGTCCCTTGCCCCCTGCCCCCCGCCTTCCGTTGTAAGTTACAGTTGCTTTTGGGCCCATATATTCTGAAGCAGTACAGCCTGCACAGCTAAACAAACAAGGACACACCAACACCAGGCCCATATATTCTGAAGCAATGGGCAGAACAAGTGGCCACAGCCTTCCGCCGCGGCCGGCCTGTGGTGACGATACAATTCGAGTATATGTGCACGGTGTTAGCATGTCCTTGTTTGGCTTGAGAGGCCCAAATATTTCCAAAGCCTCCTCCACACATGTTCATAACTTGCGGCCTTCAACAGTATGATGTCCAGATTCATATTCCATTCGGGAGTCGTACTGTGGGGGCAGAGGACATCTCACAGGATGTAAACACTATGTTAGTCGTTATCCACAAATGGGCAACATGCAATATTTGTATGATGTATGGTATATCCATATCCATGAGTTTCATATGTATATAAATCTCTTTGCGTACGATAAATACATTTAGTAGCTTGGTGTCTCAATGTATTCGTTGGACGTATGCTGTGAGCCACATGCTTATGCGAGGTATAGCATGTATGCATTTATACGGGTATGTTGTATCTGGTTTACTAGCAATTCAAGTATGTGTGCTTGTTCAATTGGCTTTCGAAAATATTCTCTAGGCCACCTGCTATATATATATATATATATATATATGTATATACAGTATATTTAGGATACGAAGCTGTGTTGGTTTCCTATATCAGTTCAATATATGTATGTATATAGGTATTAAAATATATTTGAAACACATTTCAAAAGGACAATCTACATTATAGGTCACATTTTTATTCATCATGCCCAACCTTAGTCCTTGCGATGATTCTCGTTACCATAGTCACTTTGCGGGCACGAAAGTATCGCAATGCGTATGGAGAAAACATCTGATTCGTCACACTTTGGCCGCTTTGCGGACCAGATCACATTACATTCACTTCATCCGAGCCGCTTCATGCTCAGTTCGCCAGGGCAGTATTTGCCGCACGTGACACATGTAGTGGACAAGGAACCATACCAAGCTAAGCATTGTGTGCATCTGAGGATACTGTATCCTCTGCTCCAGCTCTGTGTGGTGCACAAGGAAGCACCAGAGTTACCTCTTCCGAGCCACTCGCAGCTGACACCCCTCTGAAGCCGGTGACATTTATTGTTGTTTGGATTCGATGGTTGCCTGTGTGTCCCCATTGAAATCTGATATACACAGAAATGTGTGGTCTATGTTTGTTCCAGCATCGGCGGCTGACTTCGTGATGAACGTTTTGGGGATGCTGGTTGCTGCCCGAAAACTGGTGTTGTATGGTGTGTAATCGTTTTGTGCTGTTGTGTGGCTGGTTGGGAGGTGCATGTGTCTCTCGTGTGTGTCTTATGTGGCCCCCTTGGAGTTATACCATATAAGTACCCATGGGTGCGGTGGTGGAGCACCAGGAACTGAAGAAGCAACTTAGTGTTGGATAAAAACCGCAGTGGCACACATTTTGCAAATAAGCTTTGGTGTATGTCGCGCACACTTGAATTACCTGTCAGAAATTTTGTTGTTAGATATCCCACATGGCACCCCTCACCCCTGTCAGTAAATGCTGGCTCTGTGGCCTCCAACAAACAGCCAGTAGGAGTAAAGTGGGCATCCAATTCGATTACACCCCAATCAGTAAGTAGTTTTGGTAAATCACCAAACCACTAAATAGTGCAGACCCCTTTTCCGCCCGACCGCGGCAATATGTATGTACATGTTTATAATTATAAAGTTGTATATATATATAGATATATGTATACTCGCCATGACGAGCAACATTTCCCTATCCAAATATTGAGCCTTGGTTGCAAAGTGCAAAATCAAGCAAGTAAATACCGCACAATTCATTCAACATGCCATGAGCAAATCAGCAGTCTATGATATGAATGCAAGTTTGCTGCAGTTTCGGAGGGTGCAACACTGCAAACCAATTGAACAAGTGCGGACTGGCCGCTGGTTGCGAAACGGTGAATACGAAGTCCTTGTTTGTCGCGGATAGTGTGTGTGTGTGAATATTCCACAGCGAGAACATATTAGTGTTTGTTGAAGTCCTGATATAGCAATACAAAACACAATCAGCTAAATGTGGGAAACTAATCAAATGTTTCGACAAATGTAACGAAAGTGAGTTCCAAGTGGCGAAACAATTGACACAAGTTTGAGAATATAACACTTGAGCAGACGAAACCAAACCGGACATCTGGAAAACGTTTGGAAAATAGTTGAGAACATACATCAACGTGTTTTGGCAAACGTAGTGAAAGTGGCTTTCAAGTTGAATGCCTATTAATTTACACCGACATCGCTCTTGAAAGTAGATTGCTCCTATGTTTCTCGATGTTAGTTTTTTTACAGAATTTGTTGTTCTGCTTAATATTTCTTCGAAGATTATATGCATGGTTCAATTTGTATTTTATAGGTAAATATAGTTATATGTATATATGTATATATATATATATATATATATATATATCCAATTGCCTTCGTCCTACCCGCCACCATGCCTTGTATTGGCTCAATAAAGGTGCACATGTTTGTTGTGTGTTGTTTGTTGTTCGTTGCGGTGGTTTCGTGCACGAGTTAGAGAGATAATTGAAACAAAAAAATGGGAAGAAATAGTAAAGATCCAGCAACTTGTTTGTTTGTTTGTTTGTTTGTTTGTTTGTTTGCTTGTGTGTTTGTTTGTTTGTGTGTTTGTTTGTTTGTGTGTTTGTTTGTTTGCTTGTTTGATTGTTTGATTGTTTGATTGTTTGTTTGTTTGTTTGCTTGCTTGTTTGTTTGTTTGTTTGTTTGTTTGTTTGTTTGTTTGTTTGTTTGTTTGTTTGTTTGCTGGTTCGGTTGTTTGTTTACGTGTTTGTTTGTTCGTTTGTTTGTGTGTTCGTTAGTTGGTTTGTTTGTGTGTGTGTGTGTGTTTGTTTGCTTGTTTGGTTGGTTGTTTGTTTGGCATTAAGGATTATTAAGGATTAAGGAATTAAGGATTAAGGGTTAAAGCACTCCTGCTGGGGACATTGAGAGCACCCTCGCTGGGGACATTGAAAGCACCCCCGCTAGGGACATTGAAAAGACATTGAAGCACCCATGCTGGGGACATTGAAATCAACAAGGATTTTACAATGTTCTATAGTACAAGCAACCACTATCCCGTTTTTTTTTTGGCGGGGGGTAAACTATGCGAAAATATTCGTGCCGGGGTACAGCCGCTGGCACGTAAACACACATGTGACGTTGACATGCGGAGGGCCTATGCAATCGGGGCTCTGGATAGTACAGAAGACACATTGAAGGTGCACATGTATTGGCTCAATGTGCAAGAATAAGGGTTAAGGCTTTTGTTGTTTGTTGTTTGTTGTTTATTGTTTGTTGTTTGTTGTGTGTTGACTATCGCAATTTTTTGAGTTTTGGGTTTCATTGGGCTCTTTTGGCCTGTCTTCGGTGGTCTTTGGGGACCCTTGGGCTGCCTTGGGTGCCTTTGGACTGCCATTGGGGCTCCATTTGTCACCTTGGGGGCTCCATTGGGGCGCCTCTGGAGCATCATTGGGCTCCATTTGCCGCCTTTGGGAGTCCATTGGATGCCTTTGGGGGTCACTTTTGGCGTCACTTTGCGATCACTTTAGGTGCAATTTTTCATTTTTCATCAATTTGAAGACCTTTATAGTTTTTGGGATTAAAACCAAAAAACAGCGCGCCATGAAGAGTCCCAAGTGTGAGAATGTATCGGTAAAAAACACATTGCATGCAACAAAAACGTGACATCGATTTCGTATGCATTTTTGCTGGCCTAAAGGCATTTTGTTGTAGTTATTGAGATTTTTTTCAAAGAAAAATGCGCAATAAAGCAACCCAAGTGTGATCATGTATCGGTATTTGTTGGTCCAAATGGACGACTCTCAAAAAACACATTTTTCCCCAGAAACGCGACATCGCTTTTGTATACATTTTTTGCAGGTCTAAAGCCACTTCCAAAATATTCGTTTCCCAAACTGTTGTCACCAAACCCTATTTTTTACGATACCAAGCGGTTCCAAAAAAATCAATCTTCAAATGGAAGAATCATGCCCCGAGCTTGTGTACTCCCTTAACACAGTTCAATTGACACAAGTTGGTTTAAAACTCCTCGCAGTCACTCCAGCTCGTGCCGGGGCACGGTGGCGGATATATACATATATATATATATATATATATATATATATATATATATATATATAGCGCTGGCTCAATTCAGGCTTAGTGCCCTGTAGAGCAAGCGCCAGCCAGGCGCATAGTGCGCTGTTGTTGGCCCACCATGCCCACCATGTCGCACGTTACTAATGAAAAGGCATCGGGTCGTCGGCCGAATCGAAGCGCAGCAGGCCGCAGAGCACAATATGACCGGGCCCATGCCAAATCGATACAATTAATGTTGCGCACGATGAAATCTATGGAACACAGAGGCTGCAAAAAATCTCGTATGGGTAACGCCTTGTGTAGGGCATTATCTGAAGGTGCTGAACATCCATGTGCATATCCGCACAGGCGCATGGATGCAGAGCACTTTGAGGTGATGGAAAAGCTTCGGTCCCAAGATGAAAGAGTGTGTAAGATGGCTAGCACCATCACGGGTATGTATGAGACGCAATTTCACATGTTGCAAATGCTACATAACTATTCAAGGGAAGCACCTTCCGTGGCACCGGTGGCTCCAATGGCGGCACCTTCAGGGGAGGATGCATATGATGAAACCGAATGGCATCATGATGGATATGATGGGTCTACATCCGTGGATAATGAAAGTATTGTGGACAGTGTTGCAGTCCAGGTGCCGCTGGTGCCTGTTGAACCACACTTGTTATCATTTGCTGACAAGAGAGGCCTCTTCTCCCAATCCCATAATGCGGAGCCCACGCCG
>Ga0099797_101226_pt1 | contig 14196 bp, 14 predicted proteins | sample Uncmet_Sort48C_1_FD_89871 | JGI IMG/M metagenome (GOLD analysis project Ga0099797, IMG submission 89871) | Marine eukaryotic communities from CALCOFI LINE 67, Pacific Ocean - C012_Sort48C_1 | ecosystem: Environmental > Aquatic > Marine > Oceanic | place: Pacific Ocean: Monterey Bay | collected... | reverse complement strand
CCTGGCCGTGGCCGGATTGGAAAAGCATTAAATTCCTATGTTTGTTTCAACAAAAATGCTCCGTCTCACAGACCGCTGTATTCAAAAAGTATGTTTGTTTAAATGTATTTTGGAACTTTTTGAAATTACTATGAAACAGTGAATTCAAAAAAAGCTTGAATCCCTTTTGCTTTTTCAACAAAATGGCTCCGTCACACCGACCGCACTCTCCAAACAATATTGTTTTTCTTACATATTTTGAAGTTTTTTGAAATCAAAAATTAAAAACATGAATTTGCGTTATACGTGTAACAAAAATTGCTTCCGGCATGGAAGGCGGCAAACAACCCCGGGTATGAAATCCCCAAGCATCTGTACTCTGTATAAACCAACTAGAACCTTTCATTCCTGCGTCATTGTCAAGGAATGATGCAGAATGCTGAAGGAATGTTCTAGGAGTGTTGCAAAAATGCTGTTGCAATGTAACAAGAATGATGCAGGATCGCTTGAAGAAAAATGCAGCGATGCTACAGGAATGATGCAGAACGCTTACAGGAATTGTGCAGTAATGCGACAAGAATGACACATGAAAACTGTAAGAATTCTGCTGAGACGATGCAGGAATGTTGCAGGAATACATGAGGGAACCCTGGGAATGGTGCTGGAAGGCTCGAGGTATGACGCGGAAATGATGCAAGAATGCTGCAGGAAGCATGCAACGAAGCCGCAAGAAAGTTGCAGGACTGACGGAGGACTGCCGCAGGAATGATGCAGGCAAAGATGCTGCAGAAAAGTTGCAGGAATTATAAAGGGCCGCTACAGCAACGATGCAGAAATGCATCAATTTGATACACCCTACCAAACAAATAACAATCTTCGGAATAAGACATCGAGCCTCTGAAACCAAAATTTCAACAAATGTCTCAAACGTGAAAATCGCAAAAATCGTTCCCGAACCCATCTCAAACATTTCTGGGAAGGTCGGAAGGCGAAGCCCCGCGACTTTGATGGGTAGGGGAACCTCACGCATGTACCATAATGGTACCGAAACGACCTTCCAAAAATCCAGACTTTCTGCCGAACACATGCTTTTTATATTCCACCGGCCGAGTGAAGGAATGATGCAGAAATGTTGCAGCTCTGGAGGATTGATGCAGAAATAATGCAGGAAATCTGCAAGAATGATGCACGGACATGTCAAGAAAGATGCAAGAATTATGTAAGACTCATGCAATAAGATTGCTACAGTAATGACAGCTTGCTGCGAATTGTTCAGAACAGCTGCAAATTGATTCAAGAACGCAACAAAGCGTTGAAGAATGCTGCAGCAATGCTCCAGGGTGCGGACATGATGCAAGACTGTTGCAGTACTGCTGTAGGAATGATGGTGGGGGAGTGCATGCAGCAAGAATTCTGAAGAACGCCACAGGAATGCTGCAAGGTGCGGACATGATGCAAGAATGTTGCAGCAATGCTGCAGGAATGATGCCGGAGGAAAGCAGCAAGAATGCAAAAGAATGCCGCAAGAATGCTTCAGGGTGGGAACTTGATGCAAGAATGTTGCAGTACCGCTGTAAAAGTTATGCCAGAATGCTACAGGAATGTTGCAGGAGGGTTGCTCGAATGATGAAAGAATTTGCAGGATTGCTGTAGGAATGATGCCGCACTAGCGCAGAAATGCAATAGAATTCATGCAGGAAGGATGAAGCAATTATGAAGGAATAACAACAGCATGCTGCAAATTTATACATGAATGCTATGAATGCATGAAGGGATGCTGCAAATTGATTCAGGAACGCAACAAAAGTACTGAAGAATGCCGCTGCAATGTCCCAGGGTGCGGACGTGATGCAAGAATGTTGCAATACTGCTGTAGGAATGATGCCGGAGGAATGCAGCAAGAACGCTGCAGAATGCCGCAGGAATGCTTCAGGGTGCGGACATGATGCAAGAATGTTACAATACTAGTGTAGGAATGATGCCGGAGGAATGCAGCAAGAATGCTGAAGAATGCCGCAAGAATGGTTCAGGGTGGGGACATGATGCAAGAATGTTGCAATACCGCTGTATGAGTGATGCCGGGATGCTACAGGAAGGCGGCAGGAAAGCTGCGCGAATGATGAAGGAATGTTGCAGGAATGCTGCCGGAATGATGCCACACTAGCGCAGAAATGTAATAGTATGGATGCAAGAATGATGAGGGAATTATGCAAGAATAACAACAGCATGCTGCAAATCATACAAGAATGCTACGATCGAAAGGTTTGTGAAGCCGCTCGCGCCCGACTCAGAATTCGTCTTGGATGCTTCATCCCGAAGCTTTCAGCGCCACTCGAACTGGCACTTGCACAGAACTGCGAAGAATATCTGCGGCGATGCTCTTCCATTGCATGACACTGCAGAGCGCCGCGGGAATTGCTTACGATGCTCAAAATGACGTGTTCACAGAGCTCCGCACGAGAGGCGCTCATTTCTGAAGACGTTGTGGGATATTTCGCGTGTTTTTCTGGATGCGACAGGCCAGTACAGTCACATTGTTTTGAGGTCGAAGCAGGTCCCGGCAAATCGCGCCTCGTCGAATCGCGATGAACCCTATGGCGACAAAATCTGAAATGCAAAAAACGACTTTGAGTGCTAAGGGGATCCTGTCATCGCCCCTGTTGCGGGAGCCAACCGATGACAAGGAGCGCTAAAGTCGTAGAAGAGCCCGGTGGAGCGAAAATTGGAACCGCTCCTAGAAAGCCTCGCTTCGTGGGGATGCTAAAGTGACAGTGTGACACATCAAGAATCAAGAAAAAGGACTTCAAATGCAAGCTAGATCCTCTCATCAACCCTGCTGAAGGAGCCAACTGATGGCAGGGAACACAGAAGTCATTGCGCGACACGCACGCGCGTGTCGCGCAATCCGAAACGCGCGCGAGGGTCAAGGCAACCCCGGGTGTCTATGAACGCAGCACGTGGCCGAGTAGCCACTGCTTTGCCCAACTCACCAGGATTGTCCACACGCACGCGGTCTGAAAGGAAATCGCAATAACGAAGTGACCTTGGGAGCCGCAAGCTTTCCATTACACCTTCGACTAGGATTGAGAAACTTGCTGATAAGAGGTCAAAACCCTGAAACGGTAATTTCTTAGGTGATAACATCTTGAGTGAAAAAGCAACAAAGCCTCAACATCCTAAACAACTCTCTCGACAATTTACCGAAAATGGGACCCCGGATGAGCTCTGGAGTTCACGCGAAACAAGAGCAAGACGCTGCAAAATCGTTCCGCGTTTGATGGTGAGGTCCAGAATGTCGCAAATCCGCCATAATAGCTCTGCGAACCGACCTTCCAATTACACCCGTGGCAGCGGGAGACCTTAAACAGCTTTGTCGCGATGATGCATTACGGATTCTCAACCCGGAGGAGTACACTTCGGCCAAGGGCTACACTTCGGCCACGGAAGACCATGGGAGAGAATCGGGGACAACAGAAGACCACTGGAGACCACGGGAGACCACGGGAGACCACGGGAGAGCACGGGAGACCACGGGAGACCACGGGAGACCACGGGAGACCACAGCCAAACCACAGACAGACTCTGGACCTGGAGGAGTACGCGTCAGCCACGGGAGACCACGGGAGAGCACGGGAGACGACGGGAGACCACGGGAGACCACGAGAGACCACGGGAGACCACTGGAGACCATGGGAGACCACTGGAGACCACGACCAAAACTACGGATTCTGGACCCGGAGGAGTACACACTTGCCCTAGAAAAGATATGAGGGACCCTCAGACGAGCTATTTAGGGAAAATCCAAGGCTGGGGCGTGAGCTTGCGAGCAAAAAAAGACAGGCCCTCGGCGGTCCCCTACTAGATCTCCGCAAAAGAGGTTGACGATTATAACAACGTGAACTTCTAAGCGTGATTCTCTAGGAATTTTGGGTCCGAGAATGGCCCGTTGGCATGGATTAGGGCCGATCCGTAAGGGCTTCTGGACCTCGCCACGCACCTCAGGAGGGTCTTCCAGCTTTTCAAATGTTTCGCGGGAGCTCCGTAGCTTGTCTGGGACCAACTTCTCACACAGGACTCTGAACAGAAAATTTGGATTTCTCAATCCACGGCCGGGGCGTACACTGTAAAGCTTGCAAGGAAGCCCACTGGGCGCTCCCAGGTGACCTGGCACGAAGAGACGCCCAGAGTCCCCGTCAGCGCAACCGCGCCGCTGCTTTGGAGCGCCTCGGCCCAGAGCGCCGTTGGGAAGGATGCTGGCACTGGTCGGCTGCAGAGCGCTCGTGAGCAATTGAATCTGCAGCAGCACCAAACCTGGGATATCTATGAAGGAACTGGTCGAACCGGGAACGTGTACCGTGAGGGGAGCTTTCTCTACCGTAATACGTGACAGGCGATTACCGTGGTACCATGGTACCATGGAGCCGTGACAGGACCGACGAGCCCACGGACAACAGTTCCGTCGTCCGCACCGTCGTCCGCACGGACGACGGTTTCGTCGTCCGCACGGACGAAGGAACCGCCATCCGTGCGGACGACGGAACCGTCGTCTGTACGGACGACGGAACCGTCGACCGTACGGACGACGGAACCGTCGTCCGTACGGACGACAGAATCGTCGACTGTGCCGTGAACCATGCGGGTATCGGAGAGTACTGAATCCGTATTGTTACCGTGAACCGCGGGAGAGCACGGGAGACGACGGGAGACCACGGGAGACCACGGGAGACCACAGCCAAACCACAGACAGACTCTGGACCTGGAGGAGTACGCGTCAGCCACGGGAGACCACGGGAGAGCACGGGAGACGACGGGAGACCACGGGAGACCACGAGAGACCACGGGAGACCACTGGAGACCATGGGAGACCACTGGAGACCACGACCAAAACTACGGATTCTGGACCCGGAGGAGTACACACTTGCCCTAGAAAAGATATGAGGGACCCTCAGACGAGCTATTTAGGGAAAATCCAAGGCTGGGGCGTGAGCTTGCAAGCAAAAAAAGACAGGCCCTCGGCGGTCCCCTACTAGATCTCCGCAAAAGAGGTTGACGATTATAACAACGTGAGCTTCTAAGCGTGATTCTCTAGGAATTTTGGGTCCGAGAATGGCCCGTTGGCATGGATTAGGGCCGATCCGTAAGGGCTTCTGGACCTCGCCACGCACCTCAGGAGGGTCTTCCAGCTTTTCAAATGTTTCGCGGGAGCTCCGTAGCTTGTCTGGGACCAACTTCTCACACAGGACTCTGAACAGAAAATTTGGATTTCTCAATCCACGGCCGGGGCGTACACTGTAAAGCTTGCAAGGAGGCCCACTGGGCGCTCCCAGGTGACCTGGCACGAAGAGACGCCCAGAGTCCCCGTCAGCGCAACCGCGCCGCTGCTTTGGAGCGCCTCGGCCCAGAGCGCCGTTGGGAAGGATGCTGGCACTGGTCGGCTGCAGAGCGCTCGTGAGCAATTGAATCTGCAGCAGCACCAAACCTGGGATATCTATGAAGGAACTGGTCGAACCGGGAACGTGTACCGTGAGGGGAGCTTTCTCTACCGTAATACGTGACAGGCGATTACCGTGGTACCATGGTACCATGGAGCCGTGACAGGACCGTCGAGCCCACGGACAACAGTTCCGTCGTCCGCACCGTCGTCCGCACGGACGACGGTTTCGTCGTCCGCACGGACGAAGGAACCGCCATCCGTGCGGACGACGGAACCGTCGTCTGTACGGACGACGGAACCGTCGTCCGTACGGACGACGGAACCGTCGTCCGTACGGACGACAGAATCGTCGACTGTACCGTGAACCATGCGGGTATCGGAGAGTACTGAATCCGTATTGTTACCGTGGACCGCGGGAGTACCAATCAATACCTCCAGCAAACCCGTTGGAAAGGATCTTCCAAACGAGCCACGGAGCGCTCGCGACTCCAGACAAGAGCTCTCCGAGCCTCCCGAATTGACTCCTGAGGGCTCACCGCTCCAGGTAATTCCTTTTCCCCAGGGGCCTGGGAATTGTTCCAAGGGGGTGATTTTCTAGTGAGTTTCTAATATTTTTCTTGTAAATTTGACGAACTGTCCAAAGAGAACAATTTGCTGCGGACGACGTACGGAGCTCTCGTCGGCTCAGACGAAATCCGATTTATGTACTCGAATTCAAATTTCTCGTCCAGAAAGTTCAATTCCGTGACATTTTCCATTTGCCCAGCCGCCCTCCCGGGGAGTCCAAACGGATGCGAATGGCCTACAATGCGCCCGACTCGACCTCGAAACTCCGCAAGCACACCTGCGTGTCGATCCCGGACAGTGGTTCTTATGCAATCTGTGCCGTGCCCTCTTTGCGCTTTGATATCATCGCTGTCATGAACTTCTTCTGCGATGGCGACGGGATTGCGGTGGCATTTGGGGAGTGCATCGGCTAGCGTAGGATACAAGGGCCTCCCCGGATTTAAGATTCACCTGACTTAATATCCTAGAGTCTACATTTCGGAAAACCGGTAGCTAGTTTTCAGTCACCTGAATTAAGATCATGAAGTAAGATCTTGTCGCAGATTCATCCCTCGGTGACTTCTTCGGGCGCCAAATTCCTAATATTTTCCAACTTCCAGTCACCCGAAATATTATAATTTCTAAACTCCACCCTACGCTAAAGCCCATCTTTAAATCGGGGGGGCCTGTAGTCTAGACTAACTTAAATGACCCTAGCGCGAGATCCCCAAACAGGTTTTTCATTGAGATGAGGTTGGGTATGAAATTGCTGTTTGGCTGATTGGCTAGTTTCAAAATTCGTTGGACGATGAATTGGTACGAAACCTCAATGGTTGCTTGCCGGAAAGCCTCGCATGAGTGGACGAGGCGTTTGGGTAGACACACTGGCAACAGGAGCTGAGAAGGATGATGAGGAAGAGGAAGATGAAGACGATGACGAAGATGAGGAGGATCAGGAGCATGAGGACGATGAGGAGGATGAGGTTGGCTGACCGGCTTGCTCGCTAGGGCTGGGGCTGGCTGGAGTGGCTGATTGGCTGGCTGGCTGGCTGGCTGGCTGGCTGGCTGGCTGGCTGGCTGGCTGGCTGGCTGTGGCTGGCTGGCCGGCTGGCTGGCTGGCTGAATGGCTAGCTGGCTGGCTGGCTGATCTGGAGCGTCCGGACGGGGTCAAAATGGTGCCAGGCTGGATCTGACCAAAAAGTAATGGATTTGTTATAACTTTATGAAAGAAATCGTGACGTTTTTGAAAGGTGCCTAGGGACGAGTTTGGGAGGAGTCCGGCCTGGCTGGCTGGCTGGCTGGCTGGCTGGCCGGCGGCTTGCTGGCTGGCTGGCAGGCTGTGGCTGGCTGGCTGGCTGGCTGGCTGGCCGGCTGGCTGGCTGGCTGGCTGGCTGGCCGACTGGCTGGCCGACTGGCTGGCTGGCTGGCTGGCTGGCTGGCTGGCTGGTAACCGGCTGGCAAGCCGGAGCTCATTTTTGTAACCGGTCCGTGCTAATATTAAGATTTTCGAAGATCAGCATCAAAATGTTGAATATTAGCAAGGACGTGTAGCAAAAGTGAAATATTGTCGAAAATGATGAATCCATGGACGCTCCAACAAATGTACTTTTCCATTGGAAATACAACAATTATGAAAAAGATGCGAAATCATCGGATCCGTGGACGCTCCAGAATTTGAGTAGTTCCTGAAGAAATATGAAGATTATGAAAATAACATGGACACAACAAAAATCAACAACTCCCAGAATACTTAGAATTACTGTCGTGTTTGAAGAAACACGATGTTGACGCTCCAAAACAAAAATCAGCAACTCCAAAAATGCTTATAATCACTTTCGTGTTTTCAGATGTTGATGATAAAGATTGTCAAAGAAAGATGACGAACTTTCTCATTTTGAATATGGCAGGGACTACAGCAACATTTTGAGGCCCAAGCGATGAGAGACAAACATGACGTACTTCGTAAAGTGGACTTCCCCTGCAGCCACAGCAACATTCTGAAAAGTGCCGAATCGAGAATGCGAACGGCACTGCAGACATGTTACAAAAATGAAGGTCGTCAGCGCGAGGCAAAACGTCCGTACCCCAATGAATTAGTAAGGTTTACAGCTAGGACCCCATGGTTCGTGCCTCACCTGTTTGGGGAATAATGCCGGAGAGCTGATTTTTGGTAGCACTCGCGCAAGTTTTTTTTCATTTTTAACCTCGGTGCATTTTTTAACCTCGGGCCCTGCCGGCGCCTAGCCTGGACGGGACCCATGCCTCAGGGTGCGGGAGAAGGCTTACGAGCACTGAGCACCCACCCATATAAGGGCTAGTCTACGCTCGTCTAGTATGTCCCAAGCGCGAGATCCCCAAACGGGTTTTTTTATTGAGATGAGGTTGAATATGAAATGGCTGGTTGGCTGATTGGCTGAATGATTGACTGGTTGGTGCTGATTGGTTGATTGGCTGATTGGCTGATTGGCTGATTGGTTGCTTGGCTGATTCGCTGATTGGCTGATTGGCTGATTGGCTGATTGGCCGATTGGTTGATTGGCTGATTGGCTGATTGGCTGGCTGGCTGGCGGCTGGCTGGCTGGCTGGCTGGTCTGGGAAGAGCCCAGAAGGGATAAAAATGGGACCAAGCTGGATCTGAGCAAAAAGTAATCGATTTGTCATAACTTTATGCAAGAAATCGTAACGTTTTTGAAAGGGTGCCCTAGAACAAAATCTGGGAGCAGTTCGGCCTGGCTGGCTGGCTGGCTGGCCGGCCGGCTGGCTGGCTGGCCGGCTGGCTGGCTGGCCGGCTGGCTGGCTGGCTGTGACACAACAAAATATGTTACTTGTCTATAAGGAAATATGATGATTTCCAATGAAGGGCAGCAAAATTTTGAATATTAGCAAGGACATATGACAAAAATGAAATCTAGGTAAAACCAATGAATTATGGGCACCTCAAAATGTGTGTATCCCCTTACGAGATACAACAAAAATGAAATTATGAAGGAACACATATTTTTTGGAATTCAAAAATGTGTGTATCTCCACGAGAAATATTAAAGATTTTGAATGGCGATCAGCAAAAATGTTAATATTAGCTTGGACGTGCACCAAAAATTGAAACCTAAGATATGATAAGGTCATTTGCGTTCATTTATGTGTGGGATTGTGCCGTGCTCCAACGGATGTCAATTTTTGTCACTGGTCCTTGCTCATATTCATAATTCCGTCGAAGACCGCCAAAATTTCGAATATTAGGAGGGACGTGTGACAAAAATGAAATGACGATAAACATGTGAGCATTTGACTGATCAAAAATTTGAATATTTCGCTAGGAAAAACAACAATTCTGAAATTATGCAAAAATGAAGAAATCATGTGCGCTGCAAAATGAAAGTATTTCCTGAAGAAATATTAAGATTTCGAAAAGTAGCAAATCACCATCAAAATGAGGCAGTTCGAAAAGGCATAGATTTACTAGCGGTTTTGAAGGAGAATGCATATGGGCGCACAAGACCAAAAAGGGAACACTTCATCTTTGATGGAAATCCTTGTCATTTTTTTATGATTCTGATGGTAACAATGGTAGACGTAATGATGCATACATCGAAACATTGAGCCTCGTGGGGGCCACAGCAACATTTTGAAATCAGGAACTCTAGCAAAAGCTTCCGGCAGTAAGGATTTGGTGCTTTTCCTTGAGCCACAGCAACATTTTGAAATCTTTAGATCGAAAATGTTAATATCAGCAGGGACCAATGAAAAAAATGAGGTTGTCAGAATTCGGCAAAGCTGGCACCCCTCAACCGAATAGTAAGATTCAAAGCTAGGACCCCATAGATGCGAAGCATCCGTTTGGGGAATAAGCTGGTCCAGGCTAGTGGGTGCCGGCATGGTTTTGATGGCATCCGGGAAACACATGAGTCTAAGCTATAGTCAAAGCCATTCTAGGCTAGTCGGTGGCGATCGGATTCGGGCGGTATTCTGGAAATATATAAATGTAGGCTAGTCGGTGCTAGTCCAGTCTAGTCACAGCTAGTGGGTGGTGACCGGATATTGGTGGCATTCGATGCTAATCTAGGCTTCTCGCGTCCAGGTGGGTGGCGACCTGATTTTGGTGACAGTCGGAGAATGTCTAGGCTAAACTAGTCTAGTCTTGGCTAGTCTAGGCTAGTGGATGGCCACCGGATGTCGGTGCCATGCAAGAAATACATAGGCTGGTCTAGGCTAGCATAGGTTAGTGTAGCCTAGTGGGTGGCGGCCAGACTTCAGTGCCACTCAGAAAATGTATAGGCTAGTCTAGACTCGTCCAGACTAGTCTAGGCTAGTGGGTGATGATCAGATTTTGGTGGCGTTCCGAGGATGTATAGTCTAGTCAGCTGGTCTAGGCTAGTCTGAGCTAGTCCGGGCTGAGTAATGTATATACAAGTCCAGGCTAGGCTGGATTAGACTAGGTTAGTCTAGCCCGGTGCATCGGATTTGGGTAGCATGCAGGGAAGTATAGATTAGTCTGCGATAGGCCAGGCGAGGCTTAGCTAGTGCAGGCTAGTGGGTGGCGATCTGATTTGGGTGGCATTCAGGAAGGTATAGGCTAGCCTAGACTGGTCTAGGCAAGTTTAGGCTAGTCTAGGCTACGTAGTAGGCGATGACCTGATTTTGGTGGCATGCAAATCCAAGTCTTTCAACCCAAGTAGGAACCCCTCAACTGTGAGCACGATTTGGAAGAAACATCAATCAATCACGAACGCCCTGTACTGCAGGCGCGGACGCGTCTTGCGTCGGAGCCGGAAAGACGACTTGCCGGCCTCCGGAGAAGAGCAGTGGCTGCCACTCCTCAGGCACGTCGGACTGCAACATGGGGCTGTTCCGGTACCGCTCAACGAAAGCTTCTCGGCCTTGGAGCTTGTCTGACCAATTCACAGCCAAAGGCTTATCGCCCACATGACCGACTGAAGGCACCTTTCCGTGGAGCGCCTGCTGGGCTGCCAGGGCGGCAGCGTGGCTCGTGCAGTTCAGGAATGCGTGGCCTACCACTAGGCCGTTGCGGAAACCGATGGGCAGGTAGAGGAAGTCGAACAATCCATCGAGGCCAGCTGCCCTGAGCAGCTCCAGCAGAGCCGCCCGAGAGGCAGACTTGGCGATGTTGGTGATGACGAGGGATGTAGGTCGCAAGTCGGGTTTCGCATGCTCCTCTGCTTCGGCTGCAGAAGCGGCAGGACGAACAGGGTCCTGCGCCCGCCGCGACTCGGCTCCTGTCGTCCTGGCCACCTGGCGGCCGCCACGCGCTGCCGCGCTGCACTTGGCGCTGGCCAACACTGAGGCATGGCGAAGGCCTTCGCTATGCATGCAGGACGGCACACAGGAAACGAGGGCCTCTGCCTGCCATTCCTGGTCCGAGAGAGACGAAGGCTCGGAGGTGCGGGAGCTCACATCCGTGCTATCGTAGGAGGGTGCCATCGTGCAGATCGACTCATCGTCCTTGGCAACCTCCAGCCAGCGCTCGTGCAAGACCTCGCCCGGCTCGCTCACGGTCCGACGCTCGTCGCAGAGCTGCAGGTCCAGGTCCCAGAAGGTGCGCCTCGCCACGGCGGCGAAGCTGAGCTGCGAGGCGGCCATGATCCGGTCGCGGTGACGCTGGGAGGCGAGCGTTCGGGGGAAGATCTTCACCATCAGGTCCTCCCATTTGGTCACCACCCCGTCCGTTGGGGGGGGGGGGGCGCTGCGAAGGGGAGGTAAACGGGGATACTTCCGTAGCGTTCGGGTCTGTTTTGACCCATTGCGGCCCGTCGAGGACCTTCTTGTCGTCGCGGTTGAACTCGGCATGTCCAATTTAGCACCTGTACGACCATCCTCTGGATGATAAGGAGGTTGTTGGAGGTAGGGCCGACTCGTGCCTGACTCACGTGAGGGATCGACTCGCGCTTAGCTCACCTTTGCATTCGGTCAGCAACTTCCCTCCATCCCTCCATCCCTCCATCCCTCCATCCCTCCCTCCATCCCTCCCTCCCTCCATCCATCCATCCATCCCTCCCTCCATCCATCCATCCATCCATCCATCCCTCTACCTATCAATGCATGAACACATCTTATCGACTTATAGGCTATGTACCTATCGATGCTGGACTCACGTTCTGCCTCGCGCTATTGATCCGTCGCGCGTCATTTTTCTTGGCACATAACTTAGGTGAGGACATGGATGGCACAGGACACAGGACGCAGGGTGGAGCAGGAGGAGCAGTAGCATTTTGGGCAGAATTGCCTTAGCCTCGGAATCACAATCGGACCCGCATTCGGACTCACGCAATTAATCTGTCGCGTGCGCGACGCTACTCACAAGCACGCACGCATGCATGCATCGTCATGCAACACGTGCGCATGCCGCAGTGTCTGGGACTCCCGGTTGGGGATCCCTTCGGTCTCACCTCCTCAACCTCCGATAAACTTCCCAAGAGGGTCCTCGAGGCTGTTTGGAGCTACTACCCCCTTCGGCGGAAAGGCGTTGACACGGAGATTCCTGTCGCACAGCCTTCCAAGAAGCACCAGAATCTCTCGAGGAAAAGACCCAACGGCATAGGAACATTTCCCAGCAGCGGTAAGATGCTACCAAGGTGCTACTGGCACCATTGCTGCACAGGCCTCATAAGGGGGCGAAATTCCTTGCTCAGGGCGCCGAAGAGAGGATTTTGTATTGCCGTGTGGTGTACACAGCAGTGGTAACACCTGGGTAACAACTTACTCCCACTGGGAAAACTGGCCTACCGAGCTGCTGGTCGTTTTCCTCGAAGATTCTGGTGCTTCTCGGGAGGCGGTGGGACAGGAATCATCAAGGTCTCAGCTTACCGATGAAGGGACGTTCATACCGAAGGTCTGTGTGTAGGGTCAGTACGGAGATCCATACGGAGGTCACTAGAGAAGGTCCATACAGAAGGCGCAAACAGAAGGCCCCCGACGGAGGCGCAGTCTCGGGCGCCTTCCTGCCCCATCCGTGCCGATGCGCTCCGAGCCCCGCACGCCAGTACGTCCCCGACCGCCATCCTAATCATACTAATCATCTCAGTGATAAACCTAACTTGTTCTCAGCCCTCTTCTATACGAAGCCTCTGTACGGACCTCCGTACCGAACTTCTATATGGACCTGTGTGGACCTTCCGTATGGACCTCCGTATGGACCTCTGTATGATCTCCATACGGATATTATAGACCTTCTGCACGGACGCCCCTTCGGTGGTAAGATGTTACCATGAAGGTCCGCGAAGAAGCTTCGTGTAGAAGGTTCGTGCGGTCGTCCCCACCATCGAGCGAATCAATCGGTCCGTGCGATCGGCCCGTGCGGTCTGCTCCAACTGCGCCGCTGCTGCAGCAGCCGCTGCCGCTGCCGGCTCTGCTCCGGTTTACAAAAATGTTCGACAAGAACTCAAATCACGCGTGACGGTACTGCATCTCGCTGGGCGATAGACATACATCGCAGCCCGGAGGCTGCCACAGAGCCGCTACAGAGAGGCAAAAAAACCTGGGTGGCTCTCTGAGGGTGCATTTTCATTTTCGCGGAGCCGAATTCGGCCGAACCGGAGTCACGACTTTGACCAGACTTCTCCATCCTAAAATTTCAAAATGGTGCCGTTTTCAGAAAAGCGTCGGAAAAGTGACCCTGTCGGAGGCTCGCGTCGTCACGGTTGAACTCGGCTCGTCCAACTTTGTATAGAAAATGTCCCCGAAAGCTCTCGGAACATCGGAACATCGGAACACTGAGAGGGCCACCCAGAAAAACGGCCAAGAAACTGTCAAGAAGCTGCCATGAAGCAGCAATGAAAATTGGCCTCGCTGACAGGGTACGGCCTCCCCATCAATACGCTACAGGTCACCAAACGTATAACAAATGCGTGATTAAGACAACGACAACCCGAGGGTCCCAAACAAGAAAACTAAGACCGGGAATTAAGAAATGTCAAAGGTGGAGCAGTGCCTGCGGAAGCGGGGTCAGATGCCTCTTGGCAGCGTGCGAGTCTCGAGAGCAGGTTTTGGGCTCTTCAACAACATCGTCCTGGAATGATGCTGGCTCATCACCGCAGTAGACACTATATGCCAGCGATGGGCGTCGCAGTTGAGACAGTTCTCGTGAGTCGATACTGTACACCAAAGATGGGCGTCGCAGTTGAGAGATGCCTGCTGAGTCAGCCATCTGTTTCTGTGTACTCTGGATTGTTTATTTGACTGGGGGGGCGATTGCCTCACAGACAGCAAAAACACGTTGCGGG
>Ga0099797_101225_pt1 | contig 14204 bp, 11 predicted proteins | sample Uncmet_Sort48C_1_FD_89871 | JGI IMG/M metagenome (GOLD analysis project Ga0099797, IMG submission 89871) | Marine eukaryotic communities from CALCOFI LINE 67, Pacific Ocean - C012_Sort48C_1 | ecosystem: Environmental > Aquatic > Marine > Oceanic | place: Pacific Ocean: Monterey Bay | collected... | reverse complement strand
ATCTGTTTGTTTGGAGTCCTCTATTTGGACCTACAACAAATTGTTGTTTTCTCACACTTGGGACGCTTCATGGCGCGTTTTTCTTTTAACAAAAAACATTTTTCATAAACCTCAATAAATGGTGTCCTCACACCCCTCTTGCGTAAACATCTTGGATGTGAGGACCCCAAAGTGACCCCCAAAGGCGCCCCAAAGACCTCCGGAGACGCCCCAATGGATCCCCAAAGGCGACAAATGGAACCCCAAATTGCCACCAAAGGCCCCCAAATGTAGGCCAAGGGAGCAAAATGAAGCTCCAAAGGCGCCCAGAACTCCAAAGGCGCCCAGAATGCCCCGGTGAAGCCCAAAAATTACAAACATAAGCTTTTTGAACCTACTTTTGCCCATATCCCCGATTATGTCCCCAAAATGTTGTTGAAATGTTACTTCTGCACAAACACACAAACCAACAAACAAACAAGCATCGTTTTTTCTTCAATTGTCTCTCTAATTCGTGCACGAAAACGCAGCAATAAACAACATACAATAAACAACAAAAACCTTAACCCTTAATCCTTGCACGTTGAGCCAATACATGTTCACCTTCAATGTGTCTTCTATACTATCCAGAGCCCCGATTGCATAGGCCCTCCGCATGTGAACATCACATGTGTATTTACGTGCACCCAAACATCTATTTTTGCTTCTCTCACTCGTGCACAAAAGCAGAGCAAGGCACGGTGGCGGGTAGGCCGAAGGCAATTGGATAAAAACAATACGGGCTTGTGATACTCCCACGGGCAAAAGGTAACTTGCATGGTGTTTGTCTGGGGCCGCCCCGAGCAGGAGGACAAGGCTAATTACTGGTGATGGACATAATTAAGCAACACCTAAACCTTATTTTCCGGCCGCGGGTGCCTAAACCATATTTTCCGACCCCGGGGCCCTTCAAAACAGCTCGGGGAGGTGTTTGAATAAATCGTGGGTGTTTTATGCATCGACTTTTCATGTGGGAATGGGTACAACCATGGCACAGTCGATAATATCCACACATTTTAGAATTTTTACAACTTTGGGGAATTCGTTTGCCAGCGCTTCGGACAGAACACATTTTCGCACAATACATACAAAAAACAAACATCTGACCGTAGTGTTGCTTAGTATAATCCATCAACCGTATATTATGGTGTTGGCATGTCCTTGTTTGACCCTGGAGGCCCAAATAATTCGAGTTTACCATTCTTTGGGCAATGGGGCCCCTTGGCCACAATATCATTTCTATATAGGGCTCCCTTTAAAGGGTTTTTCTATTTCGTATAATTTCAAGGAGTTTGTGTAAATCACATCATCCTGCCGGCGCGTGTGGAAGGGGGGGTCCGACGGGCATTTCCAGAGTCGTTTCAGAGAAGAGAAGCTGCCAACGCTATTACGCCTACAACATGGGGCCTCAAGTTTTGTGCGCAGGCCCTGTGGTCCAGAGCCCTATCTCTCAACACCCTCGCTGCCACCGTTCCAATTTGACACTCTGAGAAGTAGGGCATTTGCGTACGCGAGACGCTCGTTTCCACCACATGTGGTCGTTTCGCACGGAGGCTCCGGACTTCAGGCCCAAAGCATCCTCAGGCATCCCAAAAGGGCCCAAAAGAGCCCGAAGACACCCAAAGCGACAAGGAATATATTACAAAGCTCCCAATCAACCGCTCGAGCGGCCTGTATGTTATGGTCCATATACGTGGGGCATGGCGCCTCGTGCCATTGCTTCCGCTGATTATTCACGGTCTTCCAATAACCTGACAACTTCACTTTCAACCAATGCTCGAAGTCCTTGCAGGGTCAGCAAAACTGAACACTGATGAAGGATAGCTTGGACCCATGTGATACGCCTCAGCACAATAATTAAGCTAGGTAAGCACCACATTCAATTGATAAACCCCCAACGTTGGTAAAGTGAGGCGCCTTTTCCTCGTGTTGGGGGGCTGGTGCCCCCCAAACCCCTGCTTTCAAGCTGGGGTGCTTCGACCCCCCACACCCCCCAATGGCGGCCTTAGGGCCGAAATTAATTCGGCGAAATTTGTGCCTAGGCGGCACAAATTTCTAAACCCCCTCTCTCTTTACCATCTTTGCCGAAGTTCAGTCGCGTGAGCTAATTAAACTAGTGCCTTGCGGCAGGCGTGATGCGCTTTGATCCAGGCCAAGGCCCGATTAAAGTTGAGGGTGTGATGTTGTGAAGATACAGAGAAGGAGTGAAGTATACGTTAATAAATCTTGCTAATAAAACCCGAGTAAGTAAATAATGCTTACAAGCGAGCCGAAAATCAACGCAATTTTTTTGTAAAACCATGGCAGCCCGGATTAATAGGGAAATATCTGATGGAACTGATAAAAGGTGGTGGGGGGCGGGGACCATATTAAATGGGGGTGGGGGTTAGCTGTCCCTGTTCAGAAGCCTGGGACCCGGGCCCTCTGGTGGCAGACTGTAAACCTCAAAATAGCCTGTACATTGTAAACAAACGCTGATTGGAAGCTTTACGGCTTACAGAAATGACACATCCAGCGAAGACATTCATTTCATTAAAGGGGCTAGAGTACTCACCAATCAGAAAGTTCTACAAAAAATATAGAACAATGTACAAACATACCGATGTTTACTGAAAGATGAGAGATTTTGTTTTGAGTGCGTTCCTCGAACATGTATTTTCCCCGAAGGGTGCTCGAAAGAACTCCCCAAAACGGAGGATTTATAAATAAATAACTATATATATAACTATATATTTCCTATATATATATATATTTCCTGTATTAAAAAACAACTCCTTATATGATATGCGATCCTGTGCATGCTATATCTTAATTGATTTAGTTTGCACACATGCAAGTGAAAATAAATCACGCTCAAGGCCATCTGCGGTTGCATGGCTCCTGCAGCGCTGGCAATGAGGGTGCCGGGGTTCAAGAAAAATCAGCAACTAAATCCGATAGGTTATGCTGGGATTACTCTCCTGGGGACACGTAAGGACGAACCCCCGAACTGTTCAAGTCCAATCGTTTTCGTTTTGTTTGCTAACTATAGTCGGCCCGGCCATAATTCATTTTCGTTTTCGTTTTCTTAACTAACTGACTTCGAGCAGACGATTCCGTTTCCTCAAATTCGTTTTGCTGATTTATTCGTCTGCTTTTGTATCCACACATACACACCTTTGCAAATCCGTTTTCGTTTTTTCTAGCTAACTTCTAGCCCCAGACGTTCGTTTTCGTTTTCCTAACTAACTATCTTCTGGGGCAAGAGTTTCGTTTTCGTTTTTCGCTAACTCCAAACTTCGCAGCCCCTCTCGTTTTGTTTCGTTTTTACATGTCCCCGGTAGAGTAGTAGGAAATATATTATGGGATTTTTACTAATCCGCCCATACACCTCATTTTTGGGAGGTTTTTGGAGCTCCCTTCGGGGAAAATACATTTTCGAAAAATGCACCCCAAAACACATCTGTCATTTTTTGTGAAACGTCAGTATGGTGGGGCATCTTCGTGTGTTTGATATATATATATATATATATATATATATTTTTTTTTTTTTATAATACATATATTGTGATTTGTGTAACCCTGGAATGATTCGATCCTGCTGTATCCCCCGGGCCTTAAGGGATACACAACATTTTTTTGGCGATGCCATCGCGTTTTTTTTTTGTTTGTGAAGCTCTTCATTCGGGCATCAGATCATAACACCTGCAGGGCGGACAGATACACGCGCATACTTAGCCTGGAGGGACGTATACAACTAAACTAGAGAAAAGGAACCCACTATATCGGCCCCTTCGGGGCATATTCAGGGGTAACCCTATACATTATATCCTGAGGGTAGGGTTGCAGTGCAGCAGTATAGGCAAGATGATGATACTAAAGGGCCTTGGGTCTGGGGACCGAGGGACCGCCTGAGCTACACCTAAGCTACTAACAAAGATCTATATCATCCTGCAAGAAGCTGCTCTGCTATAGGGCCTGCCAGGAGGAGCTTCGAGTCACTCACTATCTTCAGCTCGTACATCTTTACCATTAGGCGGGAATGGCTGATGTGCTTGTCAAGGAGCTGCTTCGCCGTCTTTTCGATGACATCTTCTGCTATGCCAAAACGGCGGTAGCCTGCCAAACGTTGCTCCAGGAACTTGACCTCTATAAAAGTTCGACTAATTTCTTCTTGAATAGCATCGAACTGTTCTTCTAGAGGAGGTGCGTCTGAGGCCTGCGACTCCAGAGAGGCCTGGGAGCTTTCACCTACGAGCCCTGAGGCGAGGGTACTTGCTAGAGGCTTCTGAGGGGCTGACGACACCTTGGTGGTCTGAGACTCGTCACTGAGGTCTTGCCCTGACTGCTGAGCCAGAGCAACTTTGACTGGGGCCTCCTCAGTGTTGTCTAGACTTTGGCGGCTGCTCTGCCTGTCAAGCTTGTGGTGGACACAAGTGGTGCTAGTGGAACCGTCACTCTGAGCGCCTGGTGACTGTTCTGGCACCTTTGAAGCAGGCTCAAGCAAGGCAGTGCGGTGCACATCGACACCAGGATGTGCGGCACTTGCTTCTTTTGCTTCTTCTGCAGCCATTGCTGTTGCGCAAGCAGCACTGCTGACTTGAGCTGAGCAGGCAGGCCCTAGAGGACTGTGCATAGACGGCCAGATGTAGGCATCTGGTTGATGCACATGTTGCCAATGCCAAGACGGCTGCAACAAGCTCTCCTCTGCTTGCGGCCATTGCCATTGCCATGGCGGGCTTGCAGTGGCAGGGAGGAAGTCCTCTGTATCACCGTTGCTATCTTCGCTTAAGAGTCGAAGTAGAACATCGCGGTGAGCCCCTCCACAAATACGCAAGCATAACAACGACTCTTCCACCCATCTGCAAAATTGGGCCCCACAAGCTCAACGGCGCCAAGTTTGGGGCGACGCTATTCCTGCCACTGCTCGGGCATACTTTGAAACACTTTTTTTTCGACAGAGTTCCAGAATATGCATTCGGGCACAAGACTGACCGCCAAGGACGCTGCAGATGCAAAAACACCGGCTAATTCGATGTCACCGCTGTCCGAATCCAATGGAAGATGTCCCGGACCACGATTCGGCCAAGAATTCGGAAAACAAAATTTAAACTTAATTTTGCTCACCCGAGCAATCCTGGGTATTGCAGATGGTGCGCGCCGTCCAAAAAGCCACAAGCATACTAACGAGTCTGAATAAACATGATAAGAGCTTGTGCAGCACCTTTTGTGTGCCCTCTTGAACCAAAGGACCTCTTCTCAATAAGCTCTTTCACTACACCCACTTTCCTGGATCAGAAGGTATTGTGGTAAGAAAAAGGGTCATGGGGGAGCTGCGTAAAATGAGAAACGGCACCCTTCGCACCAAATAGTAAATAAAATAAAAAGCCCTCTCTGACAAAAGACACCCCTTCGTTCAAACATAACAACCCGGACGCGAATATATCAAGTAAGTGTGTTCCTTTTTGCACTTGCTTTGTTGAAACCGGCCCGGGGCCATGCTTGTAGCGCTTAGAATAAACTATTAATGAATCTATGTAAAAAGTCCGGATTTCGCGTGTTTTTCCACGAAATCGTTTCGGGCACAAATGCATCCCACAGCAGTAACTGCTGTGGGATGCTGCCGTGCGCCTATGCCCACAACAGAAGATGCTGTGGTGCGCATTGGCGGTGACGTCCCACAGCTATGGCAGCTGTGTCTGCATAGGCGTCGGAATCGTTTTTTCATGAAATTGAAGACGAAATTTGCTCATAATCAAGATTTCTCAAAATTAAGAGCTCACTTATGGACAGATGTTAGATACGAATGCAATGGATATCACGATATTACCTAGACATGTTTTAGAATGGGGTCTGGGGTCTGGGGTCTGGGGTCTGGGGTTGGGAATTCGAGGGTCCAGACATTTTCATTCGACTTTTGGAATATGATACCGTACGAGGGGCATTTGATACATCAAACCCATCACAAGAGCCGACTCCATTACATCCTTACACATCCCTGGCCAAAGCCCACTGTAGCATGTACTCTTTCTCCGGGTGCGAGGACATATCTGTCTAACTCATGTTTGCACATTATGTGCAATGCACAAATGAAACTGCTACACATCCTGCACTATAGTTTGGACGAATACTGGTGATGGACATGATCAAGCAACACCTATTCCATATTATCCGGTCTCGACCCTAAACCTCATTTTCCGGCCCCGGGGCCCTCCAGAACAAGTCGGGGAAGTGTTTGAATGCATCTGGGGTGTTCTTGATATCGGATATGCATGTGAAGATGGGTAAAACCATTGCACATCGCATTTTGGGGGAAAAAAAAAGCAAGACGGAATTTCGACCATAGCGTTGCTTAATTTACTCCACCCACCGTATGTTGCCTTCAAGCTACCATATGTGATTTTTGAAATGTTCTGGGCTAGCAACCATGCGCATATATTCGAATTGGATTGACTACTTAGTGGCCACGGCTCCCTTTTCCGTCCGATGCCTTTGATGAGTTTTTGAAATATTTGGGCCTCCAAGGCCAACCAAGGGCATGCCAACACGGTGCCCATCAAACTATAATGGTGCGATGGACAGAACAAGGAGAGAGCTCAAAATTCAAACAAACAACACATTACATCCCTCGACGAAGCTTAAGGCTAGTTTACGCAAAGTCCATAAACAATCAATGTTTTTTGATGTTTGCATTTTTCGCAAAGGTGTTATCCCCCCGAACGGCTGGCAAAAAAAAATCCCCATAATTACGGAAATCCTCCGAATCTGTGGATCTCACCGACTGCACAATGGTTTTAACCATTTCCACCCATAAATTCGATCAAAAACAACCCGGATACATTCAAACACGTCCCCGACCTGTTTTGAAGGGCGCCGGAACCGGAAAATAGGGTTTAGGAATCCGGCGCCGGAAAATACAAAACTAGCCTTGAGTTTCGTCGGTCGAGGGTTGAAGTGTAGAAGATATAGCGGCTACTAGCGCGGTCTTGGAAATATGAATAAAACAAACAAACCCTTTTATATAGGGAGCGTAACTAACGTTGCATTTCCATGGACATGTCAAGGAAACAACATGAAGAAAATGGAAATGGAATTACCACCACCGGGTTTGGGCCTAGACCAACAAAAATAAACTGGCTAGTGTATATCATTTGCTAATGTATTTGCAAACCGCTCAAATATGTAGCAAAACATACAAGGCGCGCCTTCGGCGTACCCCACGGGGGTGTGCCGCGCCCCCGTGGTGATGTGTTTTGCAGCATATTTGAGCAGCTTGCATACAAACCAGGAAATGGTATAAACCACCCATTTTCTTATTTTTTCTAGGCCCAAACGCGGTTGTCGTGTATATATATATATATATATATATATAGTGTCCCCAGAATAGACAACATGGAAATGCAAATCATGGTATGAATATGTAACGGAAATAAACATAAGATGAAACCGCTGTGGTATGTCAATATCGAGGAATTTGAACTAAACAAACAACGACCAGAGTCTACCTGGCGATGGGGCACTTCGAAGAATTTAGCGTAACATTGAGAAGCAAATTTGTTCAGAACCCCCCAGCTCGAAGGCCTCTGGCTCGGCATGGATCCCCATGGATATTTTCACACATTTCGGGCTGCAGACCTGGGGAACGGGCCCCCGAAATCATTATATCTATGCATCGCATTTCACGCAACATTCGAAATACCCACAACAAACAAGGATAATACCCTCTCAAAGCTGTCGCACAACATCGACAAATAAAAACAATATGTAGATCCTCCTGCCAGAACGCCTTTGGCTTGACAGGACTTCCATGGATAAGGGCCGAAGACCTGCAAAACAAAGCGCCGACCACGTATTTTGTTTTCTGCGTAACGTGCGCAGAATACACATGCAGATCGAGGGCCATTAATTCCCCATTGCCACCTTACACATAGTATTTTGAAGGAGTTTGTTTTGCTCACGCCATAGTGGCCCCCAGAGTGCGTGGACATGGGACCTGAGCAGCAGTTCCTAACACCGTTTCCACAAGCAACCGCGCCCGACAACGGGAGAATTCCGTGAGGCTTGATCTTATGCGCCACAGGACTACATGGGACCCATTTGCTCGGAAAGTGAGGTCCAATTTTGATCAAAATCAAAACAACTCCCGAGGCAACCGAATGCGCCTCAAAGAAGCCCGAGGGCATACTGAAGAAGCCAAAAGGGAAACCCAGGTCAACTCGAGGGACCTCAAAGGTGCCCACAGACATCCAGAGATACGCAAGGAAGCCCAAAGGAGCAAATTTATATTTACAGACTCCCGATCAACCGCACAACCGGCCGTTCTGTTATTCATATTGGAAGTTTGTGCTCGCGATAGGAGTGATCTCCCAACCCCCAGACTCATGTATGAGCCTGCCCTCAGCAGATCAGGAAGGCAAGCGTGATGGCCTATCTAGCAACATGCTCAGTGTAGGAGATAGAGAAAGAGAGAGAATAGAGAGAGAGAGAGAGAGAGAGAGAGAGAGCCGTGAAGATGCAGGCACAAAGTGTCTGTGCACATGAGGCTGCGAATAAGCAAGCTTATCATTAGCGGAGAAGCAGCGAGCCCCTCAACGCAAAAGCCACCGCTCATTTTGACCAATAGAGCCGTTCCTCGCCCAGCCACGCAAACACATGTGTAAATGAAATCATCGCAAGTGCGGATAAGGTAGTGAAAGGGGCGCTACTCATGTTACGGGGCTCAGAAAAATATAGGACTCAGTTTTTGTGCTTTTGGCAGGAGCTTAAATTGGGAAGGTGGGGTTTGGGCGAGTCAGAATGTTAGATCAACAGACCCGCCGCATGGAAAATCAAATCGATTTATGAAAGAACAAGGTAAATCAATCGATTGAAGACTACGTCGCTGGGAGACACCGAAGCAATAGAAAAACTGCAACATGCATAACTAAAATCACAACTTCACAACTTACACCATTAAAACACCCCGCCAAACATAGCTCTGTATCAGAAGCTTGCCACCCCATGTGAATCATCCAGGCGACTGTCTCACACCATTCAAAATGCAAAACAACAAAAGCATGTAAGCGAAGGAGCCATGCAGACATGGTCTTGCAAACCACATACACCCCAATCTGGTGGACACTGACAACCAACACAAATTAGTCGTTGTAATGACTTGCGTGCCTTTATATGCGCATTTCTTTTGCAATGATATACATTAAACATTACTGGGGGTCCCACACCCAATATGCTATGAACATCCCCTGCAGATCTCAGAACATTACACACAAACCCTTAACAATTACTAGACTTAGTCACACGCATCCACCTTGAGACTTCCTCTTGAACTTCAAGCGTATACAGCGGCCAAATACAACGCATGATCCTTGCAGAGTCTGTATACTGTTCGGACCCAATCGAAGCTATGCACATGGGGGCCTTTGGGGACGCCTCGGGTGCCTTGAAAGACTTGGGATGTCAACGAAAATTGCCTTTCCGAGCAAGCGCAGTGGACAGAATCAAGCCTCCCACTAGCCACCTACTTGCACCATGAAACAAGAACAGCTGACATCTACCCGGAATGTGTAATAAGTGTAATATTTTTAACCGCTGTGATATTTTCGGGTTTCCGATATATTCCAAATAATAATAATATCAGATTCCGGAATATTCTAAATTATAATATACCGGATTCCGATTTATTCGAATTTAGAATATATGCGATCATCGGTAGCGGATCTAATCTAAATTAGAATATACCGGAATCCGACATATTATAATTCAGAGCCTTCCGCACAAGTGCTATGGTCAGAATCAAGCCTCCAAATAGCCACCTACTTGCACCATGAAACTGCGAACAACTGACATCTACCCGGAATGTGTTAATACTTGTGAAAGTTTTAGTCATTATAATAGTTTACGGGTACCCGATATATTCTAAATTATAATGTACCGGATTCCCATTTTTAATTCAGGATATATGCGATCATCGGAAGCGGATACATTATAAATTAGAATATACCAGAATCCGACATATTATAATTTAGAGCTTTTCGAGCAAATGCAGTGGCCAGAATCAAGCTGCCCGCTAGCCACCTACTTGCACCATGAAAGTGCGAGCAGCTAGCATCTTCTTCCCTAAATCCTAAACCCTAAACCCTCAGCCCGGTTTTCCGGCCCCGGGTCCCCAAACCGTACTTGCCGGGCCCGGGGCCCATCAAAATAGGTCGGGAAGGTGTTGAAAAAACATCTGGGCTGTTTTTCGCAACGAATTTACATGTGGAAATGGGTAAACACATTGTACAGTCGATGAGATCCAAACCTTCGGGGAGACCACATTTTCGCAAAAAAAACGCACCCGAAATGGACAACACATACTTTTCATGGGACTTTGCTAAACTAGCCTTGAGATTCGTCGAGGGTGGTAGCTCAACTGTGTATGGCAAGCCGCAAGGATTGGTCAGGTGTTTGTTTTTGCATGTCGACGCATTGGCGAACCAATCCGACTAAGGTACCAACCAGCAGAAGTCTGTGCCTGTCCATTATACAAGTCAGCCTATCCCTATGAGCTGGGCCTTCGGTCAAGTGCACTGCATCCATGCAGCATCCGTGCATGTCCAAAAGCACCCGTGTTCCTATCAGCCATGCCATGCAGTGACCCCCCGGAGGGCGCACACCAAAGGAGGGGGGCTCATTTGTACAAAAAACAAATGATAGCATAATGAAGCATCTTATACAAAATCCAATGAAAGTACAATAAAATTGAATGTTTTTTGTGTGTTTCCAAAAACATAAATCACCAGAGCCCTGGCCAAAGAACCTCCGGAATTATGAAACTTCAACGATGTAGGTTTTATCGTTTGCACAATGTTTCTAACCATTTGAACATGCAACTTCAACGCAAACAACACCCCGATGCATTCGCACACGTTCCCGAACTGTTTCGAAGGGCTTCTGATTAAAACCGCAGGAACAACAAGACATGCAACCTTCCCACATCCCATTAAAACCCTGAGGTATCCATCCGGTTGACGGAATTAATTGAGCACCCCTTTGGTGTTCTGAAGCTTTACAATTTTTCGCCACGAAAAATCTTCTGGGCACAACACAAGTCCAGAACGATTATTTCAACCTGATATTCGGTGACCCCGGCTCCAACTGGCGTTGCACGTCTTTTTCGTTTCGACTGGAACTCTGGGTCTGTGAAGATTCGGTGGCCGCACAAATTCAGCGTTTTTCACATAAAATAACAAATTATCCGAGGGCAAGTTTGGATGATGGGCAATTTTTGAAAGCAACAATTGCTACTACAAGATTTCTGATATATTACCACCTCGAAGTGGGTAACAAATCCCATTCCAAACTTAGATATTTCCTATAGGGTGTTGAGCTGGGCAGGTGGTCAGCTGCACCGCATGCAGCATTCGTGTGCGGCCAAAAGCACCCCGTGCTCCCATCGGCCATGCCTGCTGACGCCTTCACTGTCTATGTAGGTCCCTGGCCATGCAATAACCAATGTTCAACCCCAAATTGTTTGGCCAAATAAAAACAAGTTTAATTTCGCCTCCGGATTTTTGGCCGAATCCTGGTCCGGGACTTCTTCCATTGCATTCAGGACGCGGAATATCGAATGTGCTGTTTTTCTTCTATAGCGTCATGGGCGGTCAGGGTCGTGTCCGAATCCATATTTTGGAATCTCGTCGAAAAATGAATTTAGAGTATGCCCGAGCAATGGCGGGTCATTCACCAGCATAAGCTACTACAATGTGCTGTGCAAGTTGTATTAGTTTTATAATCTCACATGTATACATATATATATATATAAATATACACCGTAGGGTCGACTGAGAGATTTTACAACACCGGCGGTCTACTTTTGCCCATCTTTAAGATTCTTTACATACGGTTTAACGATTCGATGGCCTTCTTTGTATAGAATCAGTGGTTTTGTACTAGCCGTATTTCTGACGCTGTCCATTCGCCAATTCCCCAGTTCGCCGCTAGCCGCCGGCCGTGAGCCGCCGGCCGTCCACTGCCTGCCGCCGGCCTCCCGCCGCCTACTGCCTGTTCGCACACATATGTATATATATATATACTCATGTATATATATATATATAGAGAGAGAGAGAGAGAGAGAGAGAGAGAGAGAGAGAGAGAAATATTATAAATCTAATATGGCCCTTCTCCCTTAGGTAATTACAATTGCAAGCCTCAGGTTTTAACTAAGACTCGCTCGAAGTAATCACCAACGTCTCAACTACAGCGGTAACTCGCTAAGCACGGCTTGAGCCAAATGCGAAGCGGCAGGCGATGTGGGATAATAGGCAGGATGGGGCATAATATTTATACCCCTCCTTGACTGAAAGTCACTTTGGCCCTATCCGTAAATCCCACTAGGCGCTACCAATGCAACTACCTAGTTTAAACTCTCCTCACTTACTCACTGATTTAATTTTCCTCACTTGGTAACTTGGTAAGCTCTTTCAATTGTCGTCGTCATCCATATTAATTGGCCTCCCAGCTAAAGCTTCGACTTCTCGCTTAACCTCCTCACGCCTAACTCCAGCCTCAAGAGCGTTGGCTGACATAATTCCGGGACCCATGTTAATTCGCTCTCCTCTCGCCTCCTGCGCTCTAACAACAGCCTCTGGTCCCGCTCGCGTAATTTCCCGGTTGTAAAGATAAGGTGCCTCAAGTAATTCTTTGGTAAATTCCCCATAATGCCGCGGCACTCGAAAGTTAAGTGGTTGACAATAATGAGCCTCTTCACCAACCGACCAGCTGCCATCACGATGGTGATCAGGGTAACCAGGACAAAGTAACTCCACTGAACTGTAATCTGCGAAAATCCTCTTGTAACTACCACTCTCCAACGGACACGGCCAGCCAGCACCTTGGATGTTAGCCCACCAGGTATTCATAATTGCCACCACACTCTCTGGATTAATAAACTTAACATAAGCTAGGCCTGAGCACGGGTAAGGTTCCTCATCATAACGCTCCATAAAGAAACTCGCAATTGGGCCAAACTCCAAAAGCCTCGCAATTAATTTACCCTCAAAGAAGCCTTCGGGAATTCCTTTTAAGTAAACGGTAAATGGGCTCTTTCCTTCAACCTCCTCTCCTCGTGGATTAATTAGGCCTGATCGGAAATTCCTCGGGATCGCCACCGCCGCCATAATTCGCTGGGTACCTCGATTATGCGATTTAATCACACACCTCCTTCCAAAAACATAACTGAAATCCGCGCTCTTCCACATGTAATGCGGGTAATGACCTCCAGCCTCAATGACACGTAAATTTGCAACCTGCGCTCGTAAAGACAGCCGCTCGAGACGATGATAATCCTCCAATGTTAATTTCTTAGCCGCCAACAATCCCTTTAAATCATCCTCCGATTCCTCACTTTGTTGCTTCAGTAAAATATCCATGTAAATCTGCCTCTGATGAAGTTGCAATTCCGCAGTTGGTAAATCGTAAAACCTAACCCTCTTGTCCAGCGCAGCGTTCTCGTCGTAAGTCGGTTCCCTCGTGACTAAATCAACCCTCTCAAACTTGTCAGGTGCAACCTCTCTAACCCCAGTCGAGTCGTCGCCCGGCGCGCCCAACCATAAATTAAGTGGGGGCCTCGTCGCCACCCCAGCTCCTCCAGCACTCGGGTTAACTTCAGCCTCACGCGTAAGCCCACTGCTCGCCGGCGCCCCAGGCCTCGGCCCTTGGCTTAAATTTCGCCTCGAAGTAAATGGTTCACTGCGGTGCTCTCGCCCAGGTCGCCCCTGTCCTTTGCCATAATTGTCGCCTCCAATGTCGTCGCCGTAATCGCTGCCTCTCGCGCGGATGTCCCCTCCTCGGTAAGGTACCTCTTTGTTAATTAACCCCGCACTCATTTTAACAACCTCCATTGCATGGCTCCTCGCAAGTAAATCAAGCCTCTCGGTACTCATCGCCTTGTAATTCGACCACTGATCAGCAACTAATTCCTGGTAAGCCTTGTAAGCCTTCGTCCTCGTACTTTTGGCGTTTCGCGTAAGTTCCGTCATAATGTCCATAATTTTGTTCTCCGCCTCGACATTTACCCTTACTGCTTATGTGGACGCCGTGTGGAGCGCGCCGGAGCCAAGTGTGAGGGCTGCAAATTTAACCTGGAGGACTTTGAGGGGAAGATCAAGGGTTTACGCAGTGAGGCGGACGAGGTTACCAGGAAGTACGATCGCGACTATGAGAAATTT
>Ga0099797_101224_pt1 | contig 14204 bp, 15 predicted proteins | sample Uncmet_Sort48C_1_FD_89871 | JGI IMG/M metagenome (GOLD analysis project Ga0099797, IMG submission 89871) | Marine eukaryotic communities from CALCOFI LINE 67, Pacific Ocean - C012_Sort48C_1 | ecosystem: Environmental > Aquatic > Marine > Oceanic | place: Pacific Ocean: Monterey Bay | collected... | reverse complement strand
AAATTGTGCCGGGAAGCTAATTAAGATTCTGCCGGCTAGGAAAGTCCATTGAAAGTCTTTTTGATGTGTATGTCATTATGTGTTCGTTAGTATCATCGGTTTCATTTCTTCAATATTTATACTTATATATGCATGTATACATACATTATTGTCCGAAACAGTCCGGCGGCTCCTACGTAATCCGACCGACAAAATGAAACAATAAACCTTCATGAGCCCAGGGAGACCCATGAGCCCCATGGGCCCATCGGGCCCAAGCCGGCCGGCCCGCCGGCCGCGGCGGTGCACGGCGGGCGGGCGGCGGGCGGCGGACGGGCGGCCGGCTCTGCAACACGATTGGGTGCCCTACGGAATCGGTACCATTTGTAAACAAAACCGAACAAAATTGTTTCGGACGGTCACATATGTATATATATATATATATATATATATATATGGAGATGCCATCCTTGCGGCCCCAGTGATGATTCTTCCGGGGTTCAATCTCAATAGAATCATGCAATAAGTTGCATATATATATATATATATATATGTTCATGGGGACTTAGTTTTCTGGAAATGGCAAGGCCCGCTTAGAACATCTTATATGTTCTTTGGGTTTCTGTGATTGCATATGAGGTCCTTATGAAATTAATGATTTGTGTGGATATCCTTAGAACATCTTGAACACTCCTACCTCATATGTTGGGTAATTGTTGCCTTTGGCCATGTGTGGAAAGTTGGGTGGTTGAGCATCGGTAAAACACACGCGTCCCATCTCACCAAGAACCACTGTATAGAGTAGTTGAGTTGATGACATCGGCCCCATTGAGAAGAGCCACCTTCATACAAGGAACGCATATGCGAAACAATATGTGACGCATATCTAAAATCATGCGAAACCATGCCATATGTGGCAGTTTGCGGTCCCAGATGTGAAGTACCCCCTTGCCGCCCGCGGGCGCCACAAATATGAAGGAAATGTGTAAGTTGTATGAACTAATTGTACAATCAACGGAACTTGCAGTGTTTGCATACATGTCACATTCACTTCACAATCACATGTCCACACGCAACTCCTGTGTCCTGATTCTGAAAGCATAGGGCTGCATAGGTTGTTCCGTCATTAATTTGACAAAAGAAATGTGGATCCGTGTTGTTGCAAGCCAGAACATGCCGTGTCATTTGTAATCATGCCGTGCTGTGCCAGTCACATTCCGTGCTTTCCCATAAACCTTTCAGCTGGAACATAACATAACAGTAGTTATAATGCAGATAGGGATAGAGCAGTCGTACCTCAAGCGAACACGATGTGTTTTATTTCACACATATGTCAAGACAGATTTTTTGACAATTGGATGTGATTGATCATGTGTCTTCCCAATGGCACATTGATCTCGCAACGTGTTTGTTGGCAGTTGTTGTGCTTGTGCTGCCAAAAAATACATTGGTGTTGCATTTACTTATAATTAGTCAGCCCTGTATTTGTTGTGCAGCATCAGTTTATGTTATAATAGCTGTGTAAATTCATATGCCTGGAAAGGATGATATGTTTAAATGCATAAAACATGTGAATTGTGATTAGTAAACAAAACACGTTATGAGGTTTCTATGTTCGTTTTATTTGGAGGCCTCCCACGTCTGGAAAACGGTAAAACACATACGCGGGAAACCTTAGGAAAACGTTGTCCCGGCTATAGAATTACGCAAACATTCAGAACACATTATGAAATAGACGCGGAATGTGACAATGGACACACACATTAACAGAACATGATCGAAACATGTTTGGATACGAACATCAAAACAACCGGGGAACACACAAATAAAACGCGACCCCAAATCACGAATACAACTATTGCACGTAAAACATCCAGAAATGTTGCGATCGTTGTTGTTTCACTAAGGACATATGCGATAATGTGGACATATTGCAAACACTTTGTGGAGTTTATGTGACATACATCCAACCACCCACTGTCCTTGCTATTGTCTCCAGGTGTGTTCGCTAGTCTCATGCACTTTGAAAATTCTTCAAATATAAGGCCCTCACAACCCTTTTGTTTCATGATGTGCTCTGCAGGTGATGTTGTATTCGACTTTATTATATGGTATTATATGTCCGGCGGGGATAATTATAGGAACCACATCATAGCAAACATACCCGTGGTTGGTAAAGGATATGCAGGACCTGGCGGCCGCCCCCAGACCCAGAAATGTAAGGGACCGGTGAAACTAATGTCAAATACGTGTGACTTGGCGGATTTCACGGATGTGTCACATGCAGCTCACATTGTTCAACTATTGGATGTTGCTTGTGCCTCATGCCGGCACGATATATACACTATTATATTCAGTCTGATATACAGTAGATGGAGAGTATTATCGAGGTGGTCGCAAGCCTCCAAATCTGATTCGCCCAGCTCGGAGGACCTCTCCTCCGGGTTGCTCGGTATGTTTTGTGAAGTCGGTGGTTTTGGGCCTCCACGGATTCGCCCACAATGGCTGTGTCGACCACACAGGTGACCACAACCAAAGCCTGTAGTAATTTTTTTTATTTTCGAGGGTCCATCGGTGGATTCGTGTCCGAAATCTAGCTTGCCTGACATAACAAAATCGGGGGGAGGGAGAAGAAACTAGTACCAAATCATCGAGCGCACAAAACTCCCCATGTAAATACCTCAGCTATTGTTGCATTTTACCCAACTTGGGGAGTCCCACACATGTTGCGCCGGTCGCCCTTTGGTGCTGATTGGGCCCTTTTCTTGTATAGCTTCGATGTGAAGAACAGGTGGGAACGACTGAGAAATGAAAATATGGTTTTGACCCATATTGTTGTTCCGATGCGTGTTCTAGTAGTCCTGCCCGCCGCCCGCTGGCCACCCCGCCGTCCGGCCGCCTGGGCCCATGGGCCCCATGGGCCCTATGGGTCCCCTGGCACAATTATATGCGTCAGTGGTCCCCCGGAACCATTATGCAGGCCCCATTGGCCCTGAACATATAATAAGGTCCTGAAACATTATATGGATTCCCCAACTGGAACAATGATAAGGTCCTGACATATTATATGGATTCCCCGAGTAGCTCAATATTTATATGAATGCCCTTGGGCCCCCCAATCAGCATTAATGCATTTCCACTTCATTTTGGATGCAAAGGAGCCGTTGGCTAGGACGAGGTCACAACGGGAGCGAAGGCTCTCCGGAGAGTTGCCGAGATTTCTGCAGGATAGTGATGAGGCTGGCAGCGACGAGGAATCTCTACACAGCCATCCGTAATCCATAGACTCTCGAACTTAAACCCTTGACCCCGACGCCTGAACCCTAAACTCATAAACATATTGCGCATTCACCTATAGGTTTAGCGCCCTTAAATGTCTGAAATTGTGCCACATAGCGGCTAGGTCGATTTATGAAGATTAGATGAAAACAGAATACAAATATGAATATATATATATATATATATGTATATACATATATATATATATGTATATACATATATATATATACATATATGGCAAGCTTGTTTGGAGTAGCAGGCATTTATTTGAAGGTTATTCTTAGATCTTCTTGTTTCAATAGCATCGTTGAGCAAACAAGGGGCATCGTTGAAACGTCGTTCCGTGGCCATTTTGGCTCAAGTTTGTGCGTTTGGCTTCCTTGTGCTTCTTGAGCGAGATGGCAGGCAGGCGGGTCTCCGCCACTGGGCAGTGTGGAAGTGATTCTTGCACTTGCAATGTCATTGGGCAAGGTTTGAAGGTGCATCGCCGTCGGCTCCCAAGAGACTTGCTGGAGCCTTTATCTGGATCTGTTGTTGGAATGTCGGCAAGCCTTGCTTCCGCGAGCAGGCCGTTTCATTGCATCCACCTTGAGAGAAGCCAGAAACGAAGTGGCAGTCTTGGCGAAGCTCTGCAAGTCTTGGCAGTGAGGCAATGTGGAGTGAATGCAGGCAAGTGACAATGTTGCTGTTATCGAGCAGGCTGATGATGATGGTTCAGTCGCTGGTTCTGCATGGGAGTATCTTTCTGCATGTGAGCCTCCTGAGGATGGTAGAAATTGCGATACCACGGATAGTGTCGACTTTGGTGACCGCATAGCCTCGGTTTCTTTCACAGTCCACGATGCGGTTTCGGTAGTTGCGAACTCTCTGGGTGATGCTGGTTTCTATGGTATTATGTGGCAGGCACGGGAGGCCATCAACATGCATATCGCATGTGGGGCAGGGTTGCTCAACTTCTGGACGCCATTGAGGATGTAGACTGTTACGGTGCTTCCGAAGAGGGGAGAGGTTTGGGCTGCCAGGAATCTTGCTCCGAGGTAGTGCAACTCTCTCAGGCATGCTTCTCCTCTTTGGAAGCTATGTTGTTGCACAAGGCACACTTTGCAAGTGGTGCATGTGTTTTCTTCAGCTGGAAGGCCATCTCTGGTGAGCATGGTTGCCGTGGCGGTCATGTGCTTAAGGTGGGAGGATGCACCTCTGCTTTTTCGAGGGCAAACAGAAGAAGGCTTTGAACGACTGGAGTACAGAGCAGCACTATTGTGTATGGGGGTGCAGACTATTGATGATAGACTCGAGCTCTTTGCCGACGTGGTGAATCTTCTGGTGTTGAATTTGTTTGGCAATCTGTATGCTTGTGCTGCTCCCAGATTACAGGCAATTTTCAGGATCGGCCCCTTGCAAAGCTGGTTCTGGGACGAAATCCAGATTAGAGTGTGGACCCGCATTGCAGTCCTTGGCACGATTCCGTTGGCAGTTTTTTCTGGGTGATGCGTCATGGGTGAGGTCGACAAGTCTGTTGCGCGACTGGCAATTCTATGTGGAGTGTTGCTGCAGACAGGTTGAGCTTACGAGTGAGCAGCCATGTTGCCTGTGCTGAGCCTTTGGGGCTGCCTTGTTGTTGGTTGATGGCATCGTTTAGTTTTTGGTTGTGTGTTTCGGTCTCCGCTGGGTTGGGTCCCCTCGGTGCGGTTGGCCTTGGCAGCGGGTTTCCTCTGTTGGTGGCTCTGTCGGGTTCACTGGGTCCCGGTACCGACCCCTCTTTCTGAAACTAAATCGGCAATATTGTCAATTTCTTGCATAGTTTTCGTGTTTGTGCTCATGTAGAACTGTCTCTGTTAGCTGCGCCCGCTTGTGATCAAGTGGAGCAGCCCTTACTTTTCGAGGGTAGGGTCTAGTTTAGTTTTTGAATTTGTCGGTCCCTGGGCTGCCGCCCCATGGGAGCGGCGGTGGTCGGGCGGTGGCCCTGTGGGGTCCTTGTGCCCCTGGTTTCTTGGCCCCTCCAGGTCTGGAGCTAAATCTCCCTACCCTCCCCTTGAGCTGTGCGGCCAGGCTGATATGCTGAGGTCGCTGAGAAATACGGTGCCAGCGCTAGACCCCACAAAAACAAATTGAAATGCCGTTGGAAGATTTTTGAGGACGTCCTTGTTGGCAGGAAAAGCTGCTGCAGGCCTATGCCATGCACCATCGAAGATGTGGGTCGTGTGTTGAAGCCAGGTGCAACCAAGAGCAGCCAGGGACCGCCACAAGCAGCCGGGAGTAGCCAGGGGCAGCCATGCACGCCCGAGAATTTCACAATGTGGGGTGCGTGTGTCGCTGAAATCTCGCTGAAAGTTCGTTTAATCTTGTGCGCAGTAAACAGGATGGCAGGCTAAACGGATCATAGAACCACCTTATTAAGATACCGCATGTATTATAGAGTATACATTATCTATTGCGTTTCATATTATGCATCATATATGATATGTTGTAGATCTGATATACATATATATATAGTTTATTGGATGCGAGGCTCAGTGTATGTATATATATATATATATACATATATATATATATATGTATGAATGTATTATAGATGATATAAATTAGATATCCGATGCTTTATATTCTGTAGTATATTTGTATAAGATGTACTAGTGATGTTTGCAAACGCTTTGAGAGTTTGTTTAGCTTTGCTCTTTTGGAGGTGTTGCTCTGAACCGCAACACACAAACACAAACAAATGTTGTTTGCAAGCAACACACGTTTTGTTTTTTAATCGATTTTGCAAACATAAACAAGAACCTTGGTTAGGTTTTCCGCCCGTTGCCTCCATGTTGCCACCAGCAGCCTGGAGGCAGCAGAAGCACAACCTAACCTTCTCCAAAGCCATCCGGACCGAAATCTTGAGAAAGCCTTAACAAAACACAAGTTGCAAACGTAATAACGAAGGTACATACATAAGACACATCCGATACATGCAAACGAATGTTGCCCTTCGGGAGCCTCGCAAATGTACAAACATATTCAATGCACACATAAACAAACACATTGGAATGGCCAACATAAAGCAAGGCTGAAACGGTTTGCAAAAAACATTAGGATTAAATCTAACATGCTATAGAGCACATGTGTACACATACACAGGCCTCATTCCTGATGGGGGGCAGGCTCACCGAATTAGAAACGAGCCGAGTACGAGTTCAAAGTTTCATGTGTGTTGCGTCGTTGTGGGGTGTCCGGGAAGCTATAAAAAGAGGCTCTGCAATTTGCTTCCTAAGCGGCAAATTTAAGTGCGGCCCTGAGGCCGCCATTGGGACAATCTGGGAAGACGCAGCCCCCCAGCTTGTTTGGGGGGCTTGGGGGGCGCTAGCCCCGCAAAGCATGTGAATGTGTGTGAGAGTTTGTGTGCTGCGTGTGTGTGAGTGTGTGTGTGCCTCCGAATGCATCTACGAGTGTTTGCCGCCGAAGGTCCATGCCAGCATCGCCTGCGACACCCCACAACTGCAGCACGCGGAGTCTGTGGCTGCACTTGTGGCACTCATGGCCCACACATTTTCAGTTGCCATGCTGGAGGCTACCTCATTGCCAGACACAACCACCTGCGTGACTTGCGATCTCGACGGATTGAGGATTTCACCGGCTACTCAACACCAACGCAGCAGAACACCGGTGTAGCAGACGACGCTCGTCGTCCTGATCTTGCCTTCCAGACTTTGCGAGGCGAGACTCGTTGGGTCGACGTTGCTGTTGTCAGCCCTTTCGCACGGGGCCGTGGCGATCCGAGGCACACGAGGGCTGGTACCTCAGTTGGTTTCATGGAAGGCGTGAAGCGACGGAAACATGCAGCCCTTGCTCTCGTTCCTGCTGTCTGTTCCCAGTTTGGTCGCCCGTGCCGGGATCTGATCGCATTGTTTCGTTGCATGGGTCGCGATGCTGATTTAGTTGATCGGGCGGGCGTTGTTGTCTCTTTGTGGCAGGATTGGAGCAGCACATTGCAGAAGTGGAATTGCGATGCCTTAGCCCCTGCTGCCGAGCTCACTCCTTCGTGAGAGGATTCCTGGAAGGAGGTCGCCGTGCCCAGTCACACCGAATGAAAAGTGGGATAAATATTCAGATTTTCAACATTCCTTGACAGAAAATGTTATTAATTTGTATAGTCTTTCGATGTTTTAGCATTTGCCAACATTTCGTTCTTGCACGACAGCAGGTGTTATTTGCTCTTGCTTTGCCCCTCCCCCTGCGCCCCTGTCCCTCTGTCCCCCCCGCACCGCCCGCCCTGGCCCTGGCCGCCCTGCCCTTGCGCCCCTCCCCCCGCCCTGTCTGCGATTCAGTTGCGCTGTTGTGCTTGTTTGATCGATCTTCGAGATCGGTGACCGCTCCGTCTGGATCTTGCACCCTGAAGTATTTTCTGATACTGTACCTTCATATTTTCCACTCCGACTGCGGCACCAACAGATGTCCGCCAGCTTCGCTCGATGACGGAGGGAGCTCACCCCACGTTAAGAGACCATGGGCCTTCCACTTGTGTAGGAAGTTGGGGTGCCAAGCCCGGCAGCCTGTGGTCTGAAAAGTGTGCATGAGTGTGTGTGTGTGTGTGATTGTGCGTGAGTGTGTGTGAGAGTGTCTGTGTGTTTAGTGTTTTCCGGATTTTCATGGTTTCTTGTATGTTTCAGAATTTGATTCCTTGGATTGGTGTGCTCAGCAGCCGTACCTGATTTTGAAATATATATATATATATGTATAGTTATATATATATATATATATATATATATATATATATATATATATATATATATTATTGAATTCTATGAGTGTACACATATATAGAGAATTATCTGTAACATCACTCATGCACTTTTACGTAATTACCCAAATAGTGCTTGCGCAGTAGGGTCCCTGGCGGCTTCTATAAGGACCCGAAGGGGGGAATCCCCCAAGGTGGCGAAGGGTAGGTGTCGCAGCCAAGTTATTGTAAATAACATGCAATCGTGACACGTATCCATCAGAAATACAAGCAGAAATGTCGGTCGCGAGTTCGTTTGTTGTAATTTACAATGGTTTTAAACGTTTTGTTGGCCCAGGCATCCCAGAATGCTCCCTCCACGAGTAATACCCGGGGTCATAGAATCTTTTCGTCGACTAGTCGTGCCACCCTTGCAGCATATTCTCCATAATTGCGGGCCGGGCCTGATTACGTATGGGGGTCCCGGATCTATTAATTATGAAGCCTTTGGAATTTGATATAACAAAAGGTATAATATAAAATCATTTCAAATAGAAATGCTGTCGAAAACTCCCCACCGATTTCTTATATATGTCTCCGCTGCAGGCAGAGCACAATGACGGTGGTGGTGACGAAGCGGGTGTGCAACTATACATAGCAAACTTGTTGGCTATACATGTATAACGAATCAGATATGCAACTAGACATAGCAGTTTGTTTTGAATAGTATGCAGGTATCAACAATCAAACTATGCATTGTTTTTTGTTTCGAATATACATGTAGATTCAAACAGAAGTGCTACATGCAGATGCAAACAAAGAAGATAGTTTTTAATATGAATGGTATCGGAAATCCCCACATACTTCCTATCTTTATATATCGTCCGCTGCAGGAAGAGGACGAGGAGGAAGGGGATTGCGAAGCGGATGCAAAGGAAAATGAGGGGACGGCGTCAACCCTCGTGCAGGCGATGGGAACCTTGTATTGCCAAATTTGGTGTGGGCCCTCAGGGCTTACTGGGGCCCTCAAGGGCATGAATAGTGAAGATCCAAGGATATCATAAAATTATACAACGGCATCCGAGCATTTTTCGGATGATGCATTAATTGGGCGTTGGAAGGCTCCAATATATTGCAAATCATGCATAACATGGAAATTGTCACCAGGCAAACCCATTCCTGAGAAATTCAATGTTGGGCGAGGTGTGGTTTTGAAGCTCGCACGAAACTTGTCACCTTTACCCCGCTCTTGGTAAATTCCATGCCAAGGGTAATCTTCATAATACAGGGGTTCGTAATGGGAGTATGAATATTCTGTGTTTTTGTAGTTTTATTCGATTGGAATGTAAAACTCTTTCAGCACAGTTCTAGAACTAATTAAATGCATTGTGGATTGCTTTTACATCAAACTTGTTTTGTCGAATGGTAAGAAACATGGAGAGATCAACACTGCCAACGCACGTGGGATTTATACCCAATACGGTGCGGCATTTGGCGCGCCCTTGGAAACACCCTAAGCCCTGTCAAATTGAGCCATGGAGGCTGCAGCGACATACATAAAAAGTCGATTCACGAGATGGTGATCGAGGCGGACATAGAGAAGAACGATTCGAATCTAGAAAAAGGGACAAACCAGGCGGAGCTAGAGGCGGAGCTTTCGAAGAAAGATTCGGAACAGGCTTTGATAGTAATGAAGGTGGAAGAGCACTAGACGGTGCTAGAGGCGGAGGTACAGAAGAAAGATTGAGAAGAAAGATTGGTAGAGGCGGAGCTAGAGAAGAAAGATTGGAGCAGGCTGAGCTAGAGGAGGAGTCTGCGGAGATACAGAAGATGGCGGAACAGCACCATACTATAGCCAGATTGATAATAGGGAGCAGAGTGCTTGGCAGTATACGCCCTCATCCCAAAAGGATATAAGGATCATGTGCTGCAGCAGGTTATATAAAGCCAAGGTGAGTTTTATTATAAGTTCTCTCTCTCTCTGTCTCTCTATTTGGCCCGTGTAGCTCAGGCCTTTCAGTCCCCAGAATAGAGAAATAATCACCTTGGCGCTTTCTAGGCAAATGACCAGACGTATTGCAGTTTACCGAGTTAGTTTTTATCCTTCGGGTCTGTGGACGAACCTCGGAAACAGCGTCAAAGCATCAAAGGGTAAAATATTTCTGGAACATGGACTCCCCAAAAATGTTCGGATTTTGATATTTCCCCACGCGTAGGAATACTTTGCTTGCACGCTACACGTGGGAAGTCCAAGTTGTCCATCTTCTGCCTGAGCACAATTTCTCCCAGCACGCAGAACTCTGAGGTCATGGGCAGTAGTCCCCCACCCCGCAGAGCATGGTTTGCTAAAGTTTAACATTGTTTCTAGCCCTCGCAAATTGAAAATGATTGCTCACTTCGGACGACTTTTTGACACGGGTCCAATTGAAGTGGCCCGATACGCTGATCCGATATTAAGCATATCATAGGCACTCGTGTGCACAACAAAAATACATAAGATAGCCCGGTCCACAGTTAAGTGTAGCAGTCGGCAACATCTTGAGCAACCCTGCGGTGGCCGCAACAGTCAGATCTATAGGGACATTTCCAATCAGCATCAAATCCATCTGTGTTAGCCTCTTGTGACAACTGGAAGGCCCACCTTCTTCTGTGAGTGCCTGCTGTGTTGTGGGCTCTGAGGCGGCTGGCTCCGGGACCAGGCAATTGCATTTCGGCGCGTGCTCTACACCGCCTAAGCAAATTTAGTCAACCTTCCGATTTCCCAGACTTTCGTTATGTGATCTTGGCGGCCAGGCTGCGTCTATTGCAGTATGAGCCCCAAATTCATTGGCAAGCCTTGCACATTGGACTGACCGAAGCACTTATAACTGCCACCGAGAATCGACTTGGCTGGAAAAATGATACGAAACAAGCCATGTCGGTGTGGTGTTGCAGTCGCGCGTAACTTTGGGAAATTTTGGCGTCTCAGCGCGGGTCTTTACTGGATTCCAGGGGCCGCTTCCGCACTGCGGCAGAAGTCGCGAGTTATGTGATAAAACATTTCCAGTCTGCTGTTGTTCAGCAGTTGCCCCAAACCGAGCCCCACCATAACGAGGATGTGATGGGACATAGGCTGTCCCGAAGGCCTGCTGGCATGGCGCGCGGGCAGAATCTTGAGGTGTCCGTGGTTCTATTCCGCGCTTTGTTCAACGGTTGGTGCTTCGCCCGCAGATTCCAGATTCTGCAAACTCCTTGTATGTTTGGGTTTTCCTACGGTTGACGGAATTAATTAAGCAACACTTTGGTGTTCGGGAGCTTTGAAAGTGGGTCGTCACAAAAACACATGTTGGGCACAAAACAGTTCCAGCGAAATCATCTTGGCTTGATACTCGGTGTGCCCGGCTCCAGATGGCGTTGCGCGTCTTTTTCTTTTCGACTGGAACTCTGGGTTTGCAATATTTGGTGGCCGGGTGAATTCCTCTGTTCTTACATATCAAAAACGAATTGTCCCAGGGCAAGTTTGGATACCACATCGGAGCTCCGGACGCATAAATACTTCAGAGGAGCATTCATTTTCGCGACGAATCTGAATGGGACTAGTCCAGTGATCTGAAAGCGGGTAAAAGAAAATTAAAAACATAGGTCTGACCAGTCCCATATATTTCTCGCATGGTGTTGCTCAATTTATTCCGTCAACAATATGGGTCGCAGGAGTGCCACTATGATGGCCTTGAGCGCTATGCACATTGCCACATTGTCAGGACTTGCGATATCTAGGTCCTGTGCATGCCTGCTGACGCTGTTGGCGGTCTTTTGAATTAACAACCTTGTCAGAAATATATAGGACTGGCCAGACCCATGTTTTTCATGGTTTTGTACTCGCGTCCAGGTCCCGGGGCTAGTCCCATTCGATTCGTCTTGAAAATTCGGGATGTTCTGAGGTATTCATGCGTCCGGAGCTCGGATGTGGTATCCAAACTTGCCCTGTGACAGGTTGTTTTTGATGAGTGAAAACAGTGGAATTCATCCGGCCACCAAATCTTGGCAAACCCAGAGTTACAGTCCAAACGCAAAATATGCGCGATGCCAGTTGGAGCCGGGTACACCGAACATCAGCCCGAGATCTTTTTGTGGAGTTGTTGAGTGCCCCAAATGTGTTTTTGTAGCGAACCACCTGCAAAGCTCCAGAACACCAAAGTGTTGCTTAATTAATTCCGTCAACCGTACGCATTTTACAGCTTCTTTCGCTTTATGATGCTCATGCCGGAACAAACTGCACACGATTTGCTAAGCCTTGCCTCCTTAGTTCCTGTTCCAATATGTGCGCCAAGGCGCTGCAGGGTCATGATGGCCATCAGTTGGGCAGGTAGATGTTAGCCAGTTATTGTGCAGACATGTCCGGCGGCGCCTTTCATGAATGCATGCTCAATTTTTGTTTTCTGTTGCGGGGGCAGGCATAAGGCTGTATTGAAATCATGCGATCCTTGTTTCAAATATTTGTGCCTACAGGGCCAAACAAGGACATGCCAACACCATGCTCATAGATTCTAATGTGATTGACACTACAAGTGTTCAGCGGCCGAAGGTCGCGGCCTCCTTTCCTGTCCACTGCATTAGAATATACAGGCATGGTGCGGGCATGCCCTTTTTTTGCTGCAGTGGCCCAGATATTGAACAAGGCAGTTAGGGCCTATCACAATTGGTAAAAACTTGAGTGTTTGGGGGTTTGTTAATACGGATTTCCATTGTGGGTCTGCACATATTTGATCAGCAAGGGGATATGTCATATGAACTTGGTAAATGTTCGACACATATATAACGTTAAATACTTGATATTTTATATACAGAGTTTTTTTTCTAACTGGGCCCACCTGCGCCCAATTTGAAATAAGCCGAATGCAAATTTCCAATGTCATGTGTTTTGCTCGATTGTGGGGTGTTCGGGGGGCTAGCAAAAATGGATGTGAAATCTGTTGCCCGAGTGGCCAATTTCGCCGAGTTAATCGCGCCCTTGGGCCACCATTGGGGGATCTCTGGGGGGGCCCAGCCCTCCAGCTTGTTGCGTTGATTTTTGGGGCACCAGGCACCAAAGCGCGCCGAATGAGAAGCAGGTCGAATTAGAGATGAGTACTTTGGTCAATTGTGGTTTAGCTCCTCACTCTCTGGCTCGCAATAAAATTAGCACCCCTCTTTTGGCTGCAAGGCGGAACGCAAAAGCATAAAAAGCATGGCACGCCCTGCATATGCTTCCACGCCTTGCATGCATGCCACAAGGGTACCTGGAAGGCAAAATAACAACCACATAATAGAAGTTTTTTATGGGTGTTTGTAATTTATCACACTATTTGTTATTATTTACCACACTTGTTCCCCAATTAGGCTTGCCTATAAGGGGTTCTGACTAGGTACCAAAGAATTGGTGGCTTGGGGGGGGGGCTGGGGGAACCCGGGTTCCTTGAGGATTATTTTCAAGAACCCAGCGTCATTCTGCAGCCGTTTGCAAAAGCAGGTCCATCTCATGCGTGTTTCCTTGTGCCTGTGTGCAGAACATGACTTGACGTCGCTGTGCAGTGTTTGCATACCACAATGGTTCCTGGAAGGCAACATAACAACCAAATAATTGATTTTTTATAGGGGTGTGGAATGTATTGTACGGTTTGTTATTGTTTACCATTTTTTGTTTTTTATACATATTGAACTGTTTTCAGGCCCCGGGACTGGTCCCATTAAACTCGTTGTGGAAATCCGTGTTTTTCCGCAGTTTTTATGCACTCGGGTCTCCGATGCTGCATTTGACGGACAAAATATATTTGTGTGTTTTTATTCCCCAAATATGCTTCCAAGCATTAGGGGTTCTTACCTGGATTTAAGAATGCGCTTCGGGACTCGAAAACGCGCGGATCGCTTGCCGGTGCCCTCCGCTGCTTGCCGGTTCCCGGCCAGCTTTTCCTAGGGTTTCCTCGCTGACCCGGTGGCCCGGGATCAAAAAACGCGCGGATCGCTGGCCGCTGCTTGCCGGTGCCCTCCGCTGGTTGCCGGTGCTCGGCCAGCTTTTCCCATGCTTTTGCTAGTGTTTCTTATGGTTTTGCCTAGGGTTTCCTCACTAACCCGGTGGCCCGGGATCCAAAAACGCGCGGATCGCTGGCCGCTGCTTGCCGGTGCCCTCCGCTGCTTGCCGGTGCTCGGCCAGCTTTTCCTATGTTTTTGTAGTGTTTCCTATGGTTTTGCCTAGGGTTTCCTCACTAACCCGGTGGCCCGGGATCCA
>Ga0099797_101223_pt1 | contig 14206 bp, 8 predicted proteins | sample Uncmet_Sort48C_1_FD_89871 | JGI IMG/M metagenome (GOLD analysis project Ga0099797, IMG submission 89871) | Marine eukaryotic communities from CALCOFI LINE 67, Pacific Ocean - C012_Sort48C_1 | ecosystem: Environmental > Aquatic > Marine > Oceanic | place: Pacific Ocean: Monterey Bay | collected... | reverse complement strand
CGCCCATTTGCACAAGGGCCATCCACTGTGCCTACTGCGGCAGATGGTAAAAAATGCACATATGGCTCAGCAAGTGAGGGCCATGCAGCCTGTCTAATATTTGTACACAAATCTGAATGAACTGATTAATCCAATCTTGCCTTGCCTTGGGCACAAACACGTTCCACCGGTCTGAGGTTCTAGAACCTATGGAACCGAATGATCGGCTCCCTTCAGTGCGTTATTTCTGGATATTGTACTATGCTGGCCTCACTACGCAAGCAAGGCTGAAGTATTTTCACATGTGTTGCCAATCGGTTGTCGGGTGTGTGGCGGTAAACACAACAAACTGTCTGTGACATGACCGAATCTGCCAATCTCGCATCTAGCACCGAACCGTGCTTGCGCAGAGAAGAGCAAAGCTTCCTCTCCGTAACTGTGGCAGAGACACAGACTAAATGAAAATCCATACATATAGGCTCATTCAACGCATAAAAATAACAGCTGTGAAAGGTCCCAAAAATCAGGCAAGAAGAGGGTGTTTACAACAGCCTTGTGGAAAGATGTGTAGCACCCTGCAAGAATCCCTAAACAAATACGTTATGGTACATCTCATGAATACACCGATGACTCAAGATAATTGAAGGCATGTCCAGCTACCAGCCCGATGCTACTGGTGTCTAACTAAGTCCTCAAGCTTGTTTGCATCTCATTCTCATCATAGGCCTGCTGTCAGCTGCGTTACTATCATCTTCATCCATTGATGCTAAAAGACAATACTCAGGGATTTTGGCTGGCTTAGTTCAACTGGATGGATGTGGCTTGTCCAACATCTGGAGTGTGCACCTGCCTCTCAATATACTTGTACCTGCTCCTGCTCCGCAAAGTTTCTACCTTATGACCCTTTGCGTGCACCTGCGCGGGGTGTGTGCATGTATAGTTTGTATTACTTTGCAATGTATGTGAAGTAAATACAATATATTATAGGAAACGTACGCGAGCAGGCGAGCAGGCGCGCACGCTAGGTGAGTCTCCCACATGCATTAGAAAGAACAAATGTGATCGAAGTCGCCATTGCATTCCGTTGTGAAAAATGTACAAGCAAGCAGTGACTCACCACTAACGAACATGATGAAGATCCATGAAATATGCGCAAACAGCTGATGGTTGAAAACACATCATGTAAAATCAGTGAGAGCGGATTCAATAGGTGATAGTTGTGCCAGACCGATGCAAATTGGAGAACTCTTAGTTAACCGAGACCGAGATCGCACATCGATGAGAACATACATTAACAATAAAATGAAAATGTGTGCCATGCGATTATCTCATTCATTAACATATATGGTGTATACAATTCGCTGCGATATGTCATGCAAAGAAACAAGACATGCATAACATCTTGTCGTAACAAACCAGCCCCCTAGGAAGGCAAATATACTAGAGCAACAACAAACGTGCACCGGCAAAGCAAATAAAGAGAAACTAATTTACGCGAATGTTGCATTTCTCTGTATATGGATTGCCCAGGATAACTAGAATTAATGTGTGTGTTCCTATATTTTCTAAAACTTATGAATATGATTTTCATAGTGTTGAAATTATTCTGTACTTGTATAGAAGTAATGCCTTTTCCACAGGCCAATGCTTGCAAAGATCTTGGCACCAGCCAAGCAAATTGCGTCAGGCTGCCTGAGACTCCGAAGGAGCATATTCGTCGACCCACAGCGGCAAAAACACCTGCAGCGCGTCAGGTAACAGGGATTCACCGTGTATATCTGTCTGACAGACTCTGCGATAGACAAACATGGCACGTGACACAGGATGTTTCTCTTTATGTATGCAGTACATGCACTCTCTACGGTTGGTAGACTAAATTAAGCATTACTCTGGTCAGATTTTTGATTTGGAAACGTTTTTCAAAAATGTGTTCTCCCCGAAGGGATGGCAAAAGATAAGCCCGAAATGATTTCAAAAACGAAATGTTTGGATTCGATCGAGGATACAATGTTGTTACCCATTTCCACATGCAAACTCCATTCAACAAAACATTCGAACTGCATTTAAACTGAAGGGCCCCGGGGCCGGAAAATATGGTTTACAGACCCCGGACCGGAAAGGCGGTTTAGGTGTTGCTTAATTATGTCCATCACCAGCATGTATATAAAACAACACTTATATGTATGGATTCACATATATCTCATGAGACCAACACTTATCCATTGGGTCTGTCTGGGGGGTCAGGTCAAGAGGCTGGGGTTCCAGAGGGGACGACCCCCGGACACACTCAAAAAATCATATCGCAGCCTGAGCCCCGATTTTTTGGTCAATTCCAAATTTAGTTTCGGAAATGCGAAGGAGTACAAAACATCTTTACCGACTCAAAAGCAAATGCCTCATGAAATCGGTTGTTCTTATTGGAAACCTGCTACACACCTGTTGATGCCGTTAGCTCTTGACACGCACCTCCCCTTATGATGTTCCCATGCCTGGGTGATTACACTGAGACCATAATTGTTACGATAGGTCATAGATGCCTTGGCGATGGCAACAAGTATGTGTTTTGATGTGTATGTGTGGTCCTGTTGCTCAACATCATCTTCTGGATGCGACTATTTCCTATTTTCATGAAGTACAGGGAGAGTGCTTTTAAATTATGATGATCGGGGAACTTGCTTGTGGTTGAAATCTTGCTTTGAAAACATACTCGTTCGCAAGTTAATGTTACGAGCAAGATACTCGGGTATGCAATTCTGTGTTCTTTAGCGACACCCCCATAATAAAACCTGATTTGTTTTTTCCTAGTACTCTGATCCCAGCATCGACACTATGCGCCCGGTGTGTCCCGATGTTCACATTACGCTGGGCGCATGTGTTCAATGCATGTGTACATGTTCACCTGTTCTCCTCAAACTATTACAAATGGATCCTATGCCTGACATGTTATTTGTATTTGCCCAAGTATTGGCAAAAACTGCAAAACAAATCTCAAACTTTGTGTGCGTCCGAGGAAGCGTTATTTTTGTTCGAAACATCTTACAATTGTTAACTAAAGGCTGGATCAAACGGCACGAGCAAAACAATAAGATGCAAACAACAATGGACCCATAAACCGGCCCTCGGCTGTTTTGTGAAAAAAACGACACACTTTCAATCGTTTACTATACAATTTAGTAACGAATTAGTTGACTGGATTTTGCTTAAGTTCACACCAACAACAAATATGCGAGTGCCCTTACGAATGTATGAAGATTTGATGAAAGTTGCAGGTAATTATCCTCTATGTATCGGACAAAATACGCACGAAAGATATGAGGGACCCTGGGCCCCGGGGGCCCCGAGGGGCCCCCGGGGCTCCGAGGGCACTGATGAGTCCTGGGGCTACTTAGGGGGCCTGGGCTCCTTACCGGGGCTCTGCGCCTCTGGGCCACTAGGCACCCAAGCCCCACGCAAGGCCGGCCCTACACGACCTCCCCAGCACCCTGTGGCCGAGGGTGTCCTATGATTGAGGCCCCGACCCCGAGTGTAACCCCACTCTTGCTTGCCGGGGGTCGTATTGATTTTCGTGGTGTCTGGTCTCCTGCGGGGTCCACCGGGGTCCCCGGGCCCAAGCGGTGATTTTCCAGATTTCCTTTAAAAACGGCGGATCCTGTTGATTCAGCGAGTTGATTCTGACCCGGCGAGTGTAACCAGCGAGTTGATTTTGACCCGGCGAGTGTAACCAGCAAGTTGATTTTGACCCGGCGAGTGTAACCTAGGAGTTAACCCGCAACTCAAAATCAACTCGCAATTGATTTTCCGAGTTGATTTCACGAATTGATTTTCCGAGTTGATTTTACGAATTGATTTTACGAGTTGATTTTCCGAGTTGATTTTACGAATTGATTTTCCGAGTTGATTTTCCGAGTTGATTTTACGAGTTGATTTTCTGGGGACACCAAAAAATCAACTCGGAAAAGCAACTCGGAAATCAACTCGCGAAACCAACTCGGAAAATCAACTCGAAAAACCAACTCGAAAAATCAACTCGCCAAAACTAATTCGCAGGTATTTCCTAAATGGGTCAATTATTGTTATTTGTCGCAAGATGAGCAAAAACGCTTGAGCTAGGGGTGTGCCGGATGTATTTTCAGTACATAAACCTGGCCGTGAAACCCCTAATTAACCACAAACCTGGCCATGAAAGCCATGAAACCTGGCCATGAACCCCCTGGCTTGAAGCAGATGATTAAACACACAAGCCTTTCACAAATATCTGAGACTCGGAATTGCACTCCAGCCAAACAACCACTCAAGGCCAAAATAATTCTAAGGGAAACGTTATGGTAAAATACAGCACATTGCAAACACGAGGACCGAACATACACATATGTAGCCGCAAACGAAGGATCATGGGAAACACCATATAGATTAATGTGACCCAAGTCTTCGTCCTGCGTGTATACACAAGAAGAAAGTCAAATTACATACGTTTTTATCACTGGTTAATTTTTTTGTGCAACGAAATGACGAAAAAAACATTTCACGGTCGGCAGAATCGCCTTCAATGGTGTTGTGTACATAACGATGATGCTGCTTAAATGTCTAGATAATAGTCGGCAAGCCTCAGGGGGTCAACACTTCCCACGCTGAGTGTCAGAAATGGTAGGGCCAGTGAGAGTCAGTCAACAAGCATATTACTCACATTGTAATCCAATAAAACTATCCCTATTTTGTGAAAGGCAACACGAAGCGGCGCATCATTGGTTAGGTCACAAATGGTGACACACAATGCCCATAGTCTTTACACCAAGGCCTGGACGAATATGAAGAACGGATTTCTTTTTCAGGCTATCGAAAAATAGTGCGAAACAACATCCCACGAATCTCTGGAACCGGAAAGTGAAAGCGCGCTCGCCACCTAATTAAAAAAAACAAAAAACACGAATGCGAAATGATTGTCGATTTGGGTGTTGACCAAGTGAGTGTAACATCCCGTTGGACCCCTCCTATACAAAACCGCCCACTCTGACCCCCAGTCCGTCCCAACTTATCCACATGGGGGTGCTGACCTGATCCATGCCCCAATAAACATATGTATGCAAGAGTTGAAATATCAAGGCGGTACAGGAAAGTCCGAGTTTTTATGTCCCAGGATTGATCCGGTAAGCAAAATTAAGTTTACACTTTTCCCCCCAGATGTCCGGCCGAATCCTGGTCTGGGACGTCTTTGATTGGACTCGGGTCGCGGAGACGTCGAATTTGCTAGTGCTTTCGCGCCTGTAGCGTCCTTGGCTGTCAGTTTCGCGTCCGGATGCATATTTTGGAACCCTGACGAACAAAAATGTTTAAAGTATGCCCGAGCAATGGCGGGATGTGTTCGCGTAACGCGAATCGTATGAAATAAATGTGGAAAGATTGTAATTTGCAACATTCCTAATGTGTCTGTGTGTTTATCACATGCTGTGTATTTGTGTTTGCAGGGAAGCGGCCCCGCTCCAACAATGTGACACACGTGCTCAAAAATACTGCAAAACTCGCATACTGTTCACATTGTGTTCGTATGCACTACACATGTTACAAAATGCATATGAATACGGACTGTCGTATTTTCCGACTTGTGTTTTGTACATGACTTTCTCCACAGACAGATGTTACAATGCAATAACTGTAACTTTAATAATGACGGTACACTACGACTTTATCGGGTTTGCAACAATGCGTGAGAAATGTGGGGGAAGTGTGAAGTAAATGTGTGGGACATGGGAGATGTGTTTTGGATTTGGTTTTGGTTTTCACAGTGGTTATGTCCTCTCCATTAAGCTCTAGCAAGATGAATTCACTTTAATTGCTTTACTAACTGTGGCGCCACGCACATTGGTGCAGGCACAACAGCCACACTCCTACCTCTGCCGGTAGATGTACAGTGGAGCAGGCTGTAGCACAGTTTGTCCCTTTTTAGTTGTTACTTGTCGGCAGGAGAATAAAATGTCCCTTATCCCAATTTAGAAATAAAACGTACAACATTATGACACAGGCACAGGCGGAACGAAGGCAAGGAACAGACGATTTAGTAAATAGGAGGGCTCGCCTCATATCCGTGCAGAAGGTGGTTTGGGCACTACCAAACACCGCTCCCTTTAGGACATGGGCCTGTGGCGCCATGTATATGTGCTCCCACAAGTGCATGAGCTACCAACTCTGCCTTGAGGAGCCTTTAATGGAGCACTTCTTGCTACGTTATGGATCTCAGCTCCCCTTGAAGTACTAAATGACCGAGCCTTGTCTACGAACACCCACACACTCGCCATAATGATTAACCCTTTATTAATAAATTGGGAAAATGCCTATTGTTGGCATAGAATATGCATCCCAATTCTACCCTTATGGATAGAATGCAAACTGGTCATGATAAAACTTTATGAAACTTTAAGCGTGCACCTTAATTCAGCCCTTTAAACCTTTAACATGACTTTAGTGACTTTAGTGTCTTTACAAGTGCAGGCCAACAGCAGCAGCTGGGCTCGGCAGTCACTCCTGGCACTGCGTGAAGTTCTTGGCGTCTGCAAGCAGGCTTTCGAACCGAGGGAAGCCCCCTAGCGCGTGCTAAGGCCGGGCTCCTCGTACGGCCTGCTGCAGCGCAGTGTCCTCCTTGACCATGAGGACGTCGGCCAACGGTCCCCTTCTTGACGACGAGGGCGGCCTCTTTAACGATGAGGCTTGCGAGGCACCTGCACAAGGCGGGGTGCAGCCTCGTTACCGGCGAGGCTCAAGTGCAATGGCCTCTGACGGGTCCGGCCAGGGACACTGCCGGTTTATTGACGCCGAGCTGAAGTCGCCGCGGCCCTGGCTGCCCGCTGCAGCCTCAGCGGGTGACGGCCATGGTGGCCGCGCCGCGCACCCGGAGCTACCTGAGGGCGCGCATGGCAAGACTTCTCGAGCCAACACTATGGGAGATGTGTGGAAAATGTGTGGGACATTTCCCACACATGTTTCCACACCCCATGCCTATAGCCAGGGTTGGATATTATCGCCATTGCAATGCAAGAGGACTCCTCAATCAAATGCCTGCCCGCAACAGAGACCATGTCAAGAAACACATAAGCCTGGCTTCAGCTCTATTAGGGCCCGTGGAGGCCAACAGAAGGGTATGCCGGGGAGACAAAGTATTTGTGAGTATTGAATGCGTTTGTGAGACGGAATCTAAAGGGCATATATATATATATATATATAATAATAAATATATATATGTGTACACATATAAGCATATGCACAAGCAAATAGGCACTCAATGAAATGTCTAAAATGGCTTACATTTCTAGTGGATTCTAGGTTCGTGCCCCTTTGGATATGTTACGCATGTATGTTTTTGACCAAGGTGCCCTCCGATGAGATCCCAGCTTCGACTGATCTCAGCCCCGTGCGGCAAAGTGCCCGCCACGGGGAACCTTTCAAGTAAAATTGTGCTGCTGGCAAGGGCACTTCCGCGGCGACGCCAGAGCGTGCGCCATTGCCGCGAGAGTGCAATCACAGAAAAATGAAGCAAATCAATGAGTGTGCGCACAATCGGTAGGAAACAAAATATTTTAGATTTAGCAGGTTTTGCATAAGGGAGGCGGGCGGGTCAAAACTTTAAGAGCACCTGCTATGTAATTGAGGGTTCCCGCCCACCCTACCCTGTGAGCCTAAATGCGCATACATAAAAGGTTTATTGTTCCCTACGGACCGTACGTAGCACACCCAAACAATTGAACAATTATAATGTATATACATGTACGCATATGCACAAGCAAATAGGCACTCAGTGGAATGTCTAAAAACTTCTAGTTTAGTGCCCCATTTTATATGTTACGCCTGTGTATTTTAATCGGCCTATGTTACTTATATGTTACGCTTCTTGCCCCTTTTTATGTGTTACGCTAGGTGGCCTCCGATGAGATCCCAGCTTCGATTGGTCTCCAGTGTCATAAGCTGGTCCCATTGGAAGCCACCTCGCAAGCTGTGTATGTACATGTACTATGCCCCCCACACACACATACACTCTGCGCAGTGGGCGCCAAGTCATGCCATGCATCCACTTTATGGCCCATGGGGCCGTCGTCTGGATGCATATAGAAGGGTGAGAGTGGAGCCCGACATGAATGTGCAAGCTAGGATGGTCAAATTATCAAGCCGATATCATATGTTTCGGATGCTTGAGCCAACGCGGCAAACGAAGTGATCGTATGTACTTCACATGTGTTGCAAGCTGTTGCTAATATGATGATCCTATATTTGTATGTTCTTTGGTACTCGTCGCAGACGTCCTTATGAAGTACAACAACTTTGTAACACAAGCCCCATACCCTGGTCACCAATGGGATTGACGCTGCAAAGCCAGAGACGGCACGGAGCAGCGACATCGTCACAACATGTATCTGCGCCTCACAACTGCTCATGTAAAGCCCATTGCATGCACCCCAGCAACACACAGTGTATGCATGCAGGATATAGAAATGGATGCTTTGGCCGCCTCCGAAAACCAAACCGGTGCAAAAGTCTGAATAAATGATGCGCGCAGACCTCCATGGACTCTGACAGAATAACAAGAGGTGTTCCCAATGCCTGACAATGTGAGCCCGCAATCCAATGCGTATATTATCACACATCGGCTACTACGCCGGATTTGTTCCTTCGACAGGATCAAATCCCACCTTCATTAACGGCACAAAGTGGGAACTCAAGGGCACTCCATCATAGAGAATGTGTGGAGCGACGTGCACAAGATGCTGCACTCAGGAGCCCAACCATGGTGTCATTAAAAAACGCATTTCGGAGGTCAGCCCAGCCAAACAAGAACTCAAATAAGGCCACACACACATCGTGTGAGGTCCACCACATGAGCGCCTCCGACACTTGTTCGACATTCCAACAAAGCAACAGGGCTCTAGGGTGTACAACCAAACCCCACATTCTTTATCTCCCAAGGGCATAACTTGTCAGCACACTTGAGTGACGGCGAGCACCAACACAAAATACTTCATGCATGCAATAATCGATTCCCTTTCTATATATTATCTCTCTATATGTAATTATATACATTTATATTACTCCTTTCATGTACGCACTATATATATATAGGCATATACTCACACACCTACTGATACAAAAAGCATATGCACATGGTCACTGTAAGCATGCACCAGACATATACATGAACACATACCTAAATATATACCTGTACCTGCAACATAGGTTTGTGTATAACTTGTAAGTACTCTCTGTGGTGCATATGAATATATATATATATATATATATATATATATAATACATTTTATGTCTTATATATCATGACTTTTACATTACATATTACATATTATGTATTATATATATATACATAAATGTGCACACGCATTGATTGGGTAAACTGTGTAGGCCATGCAGCACAATCGCCCCCTCAATTTCCCCGACTACAAAAGTAAGGCAATAACCAGAGACCGATATTATGCATGACAGGAAGCGGAAAGAATGTAGAGGACTGCCGGAAGGCAATGGCCCGATGGGGGTACAAGGGAGGAGCAAGTATGTGTCTGAAACTCGACATGCAAACCCATATCTTCAGCATAAAAGTCACCGATTAGACAAAATCAATGCCTATTACACAGTTATAATTTAAACAATCCGCGAGAGGCCTCGGACGCTTGGAGTCTTGCGGTTTTGCTGTCCGTGCTCTTCGCGCGCAACTCCGCTGCACAAGTGCCGAAAATCTGTTTCCACGCAGCAAATATGCCTAGCTGTAATTTGGTTGCTTAAAAAACTTGATATTTTTTTGTTTTGGGTGCGTTTTTCGAAAATGTATTTTCCCCGAAGGGCTGGCAAAAGAACTCCCTAAATTGCAATAAAAAACAACTCAGATGCATTTAAACGCGTCCTCGACCTCTTTTGAAGGCTCCGGGACCGGAAAATACGAAAAAAGACACAAACCCTTAAAAAACTTAAAACTTGCCCCCAAAAACAGCTAGGTATGGTGCGCGGAAGCCAGAAGCGCTCGAAAAGGCCGCTCGAGCTCAGCACATCCGCTGCACAAGTGCCGCAACTCTGCCTTCGCGCGACAAACGCGCTGCAGATACCCCAGACTCCCGAAAGTGCCGCTCGATCTTGCTTCGGAGCCGCCTGGGTGGTCGAACATGCTTCAAAGCTGCTGTTCGAAAATGTTGTTCGAAGATGCTTGTCTCTGTAACCCAATATCCCTGTTCCGCTTCACTCTGGTCCATGTTACTCCCTGAAATTTTATGGACGGGTACACGCTGGCATATACATACCCATATATACATATATATATATACACCAGCACGCCATCGGAAAAGTGTTATATGGCACATCGTATATCTATGTATGAACATATAGCGAATCGAGTGCCGGTCCCAAAGTCGACATCTAATGAATGGTGGGCGCGCTGAAACCAACAAATTTCGACGAAGACAAGTACAAGTCAACCGTACAAATGGGAAGGGAGAACTCAACCTGTGTGTCCCACCAAGTGAAAGGTTCCAAGCAAACCTGGCCAATGGCAAAGAGTAATGAATACCCGACCATGCGACTCACAACCGATTTGCTTATTAGCTGGTCTTCCTTTCACTGAGGACACAAAACCGGCAAGTGAATAATCCAGAGCCAGCACATGGAGTCTATGCGTTGCTACATATGGCCTTGCCCTAAATATACCTATACAACTATATATGGACAGAGGGAGAGAGACAGAGAGAGACCATACTTCATCATCCAATACCAAAACTAATACTGTTTTGTTTGTTTTATTCTAGGGTGCATTGTGAGTCTTAGTGGTGGATAGCGAACATGTTGTCATGAATAGATATTTGCATGACGTCATGTTCTAATTATTAGCTAATTTATTGGAAAGTGAGGCCACTGCGGGGCCGATGCGGGCCGCCGCGGGCCGGCGTGGCGTGGAAAGCCAACCATGTTTGTCTGCGCACGGCAGCCGATTAGAAGAGTTCCTCATGTTTTTTCGCTTCAGACAGATGGGCCGGTCACCATGGAGACAGTGTCGATGGGGAGGGGGGGGGTATAAGCCATGGTGACCAAAGCCACGTTGCAATAAATGAAAAATGATTTCAAGGAAATCGGAGATGATCGTTCCAATCGTGGCCCGCTTGACTACGCTCAGTATGGCCTGGAAGCCAAGCGTCGCTAGCGCAGCTGCATTTACGAGGAGCGCCAAGACGAGCACTGCCTTAGCCGAGGCCTGGTGAGAGGCAAACACACGATTGCAAACACCTACTCACAGACAACTTGCGATTCTAATGTGTGTTCTGTGATTAAATGCACCCCACACACTTTACTAAGATCTACAACTAATTTCGGGATGTTTGATATTCACACACAAATTCATTGTATATCGTACTTGATATTGCAAATGTTTCCATAGGGGATGCATTATGAGCAAAGAACTGGGCGGAGACAAACCGGTCGATAACAAGTCCGATCTACCATAGCACTGGAAAGAACAATTCAGAAAACAAATGATGAGTTCGATGCATTTTGAATGCCCGAAGACATTAAGCATATCTACTGCATATTCGGTGCAGAAGTCATTGAGCTGTTAGACGCCTAGCATCTGGTGCTTGTTGTTGCACACCTCTTGTAATGCATTATGGAAACACATGCTCCACGAGAATTCGATGTACTTGCTTCAGCCTCCATGGACCCGCAAAATGCGACATGTTTTGGGATCGGTTGCTTGCCCATTATTCCGCAGAACTGAGTGTACAAGGAATACACAGGGAGTGTGTAGAGCATGCAATAACACATACTAAGATATCATTTCCAAGCGTGCTAGCTTTTAACTGGTAACGGTGACTCAGACGGTAAGTACGTACGAGCGTCTACTGTCCAAGCTTTGGCAAATAGCGGATTGCGAAAGCGAAAGCGGAAGGATCATAACAATTGCTAGATCGTTGAAGTACGATGATTGGGCATGCAATAGACAACACAACTAACTAATCATTTTCAGACTATGTCAGTGAACAACGACATCAACGAACTTTTTTATATACAGTAAGACAGGTAAAAGAAAGAAACATGCAAGATATAAAGAAAGAATGAACGAAAGACAGACAAGCAGGCAGACAGAACTAGATGACGACAAAGAGGGAAGTAAATATATAAAGAACAAACGAGCAAAAGGAGGCATGGAGGAACGTGAGACAGGAAGAAAGACCGACCGGGATAACACAACACACGGATACATGTGTATATATATATATATATATATATAACGAAAGCCGCAAAAGTGAAACTATCTGAAAATGGTGGTATAAGAAAGCAAGACATACTGAACAACAAAACACAGTTACAAACATGAAGAATGAAAGAATGCCGGATAGAAAGAAATCCAGACACGAAGGAACAAATAAATAACTACCGGTGATATCAGAACATATAAGAAAGGCAGAGAGAAAGACAGACAGAAAGAACGAACCAAAGACAGGGGGGGAGGCAAAACAAACAAACAAACATGCAAACAGAAAGATGCTAAACTCTGTGGAAATTGACATTTCACACAGCCACCACAAACAAGGAAAGTGAGTACGATAGTCAGTCTCCTTGGATATTTTACCTCTGCCTACTCAGGTACTATTATCATGCCTGGCCACACTCAATGCGCGAAGAACTTAGAATTTTACAAAGGCTTAGATCAAACCCTATTTGTAAAATGAGAATGTATGGAAGCTGAGATGCCAACTAGGGTACCCCAACTAAGGCCCCATTGCATGGGGGGCTGAGATGAAACCCCAAATCAGCACCAGAATGTTTATATTTCCTTGAGACGGCTTCGCATGTGTGTTTGTGTGTGTGTGTTTGTTTGTATGTCGGCGTCCTGAGGTTTGAATTATGAAACGGAAACTGAAGCCGAATCCAGCGGTTACATCCAGTCTGTGTGTAGAAGCCTATATATATATATATATGGATATACATATACATATATATATATATATTAATATTTATAGAGCCAGGGTACGTTACTTCTCTATTATACATATATTGTCAACGGCATCTTGCAAATGCAATGTACCACATGACTGCTCTTGAGGAAGGCCTGCTGAAACAGGGCACCGGCAAAGATGGATCCAGCAGCAAGACCGACAGAATGCCAAGCCAACAGCGCCACCTGGGGATTCCACACTACACATATCAGGACGTATGCATGCCTCAAGAATTCATGAGGCAACACATGGGCGCCTGCACACTTGCATGATGCAATAAATGATACAATCGTTCATGCGCATGCCCATGTCTGCATCTGCCCAGTATGTGCGCATTCATTCATTCATTCATTCATTCATTCATTCATTCATTCATTCATTCATTCATTCATTCATTCATTCATTCATTCATGAAACTACCAGCATTTTGGGAATATACTCCGGGAAGAGCACCAACAACAATTGTCTACAAAGGCATTGTGGTATTAGCATTGATACTGCAACCTTTGTGATGTGGCGCGATGCGCTGCCTGCAATCATTTGAAAAGATATGCAATGCACCTACATCTGTGTGACCTGCGTCACTAGTCACTTAGGTGCATACTCTGCATTTCGTCACTATGACCCACACACCCGGTAACTTCCACAATCCTCAGATCATCCAGCGGGTCCAAAGCTGCCCTAACTGCTTATGGTTGAAGATGTTCGCCCATGGGTCAGACATGACACCCTGGGTAAAATTCCCTGACAAATGTAAATTTATTCCCCCGAGATTTCTGGCAATGGTGGCGCAAGAATGATCATCTCAACCCTCCAGGGCAAAGTCATCGACAATGTTGATCCAGTACTGAGTACTATTACCAGATGCAGAATATGTGTATGTGCATACGGCTACATGTGCATGAATGTATACACCGAGTCGTCCCACAAGAAAACGTCGGCCCTAGCGGAGTGGTTCACTGAACCTGCCAAGGCATTCTCCACCCTTACCACAAACGGGGCGGGTTCTTCTGAAAACACAAAAAATGACACACTTGGCAGCATGAGAAGAGCCAAACTACTGATAAACACAAGATACCCACCTGGGCTTGCATTTCGCCACGTGTTGAATTTTGGGACCGGAGAAATAAGAAAACAACAGCATACAACAAGTGCTGGCAGAGCCAAGTGGTTACACAAACACAACAGTAAAGCGCTCCAACTAGTGTGCATCATGTGCCACAAACTTGCAGACACAGACACACTGGCTGAACCATAACATT
>Ga0099797_101222_pt1 | contig 14207 bp, 12 predicted proteins | sample Uncmet_Sort48C_1_FD_89871 | JGI IMG/M metagenome (GOLD analysis project Ga0099797, IMG submission 89871) | Marine eukaryotic communities from CALCOFI LINE 67, Pacific Ocean - C012_Sort48C_1 | ecosystem: Environmental > Aquatic > Marine > Oceanic | place: Pacific Ocean: Monterey Bay | collected... | reverse complement strand
CTACAGGAATGTTAGATGTCAGATTCAGCGGTCAGTGAACGCTTTCATTCAGAATCGCGAAGGCAGCATACCATCCAGAATCAAAGTGGTGATCTCGGTATGCGGAACGTCCAACAGTTTTGTGCTCCTTCATGATTATTTTATAAGTTTCAATCATTCAAAATTTTGTTCGCATCGGTCAGACATAGTTCAACTTAGTTGGCATCATGTAGACAGTTTTGCTCAAGAATTCAAGAAACATTCAAAAGACATTATCTAAACTCTGTTGCTTTTGAGTTAATTCTCTTGAATTGTGTTGGTAGAGCGTGGTGTTCGAATCTGAGTTGTATGATATGATGGCAATGGTTCATGTGGGTCCTCGTTTGTTTGGAGTAAAGTTGTTCTGCTATTGTTTCGTTTGTATGGGAGCTGTTGTCGTAGGCAGGAGGAAGATTGTTGAACTTGTCGTGGGCAGGGTCAGGAGAGCAAATGACATGTGCGACAAAAAAAAACCTTTAACGTTACACGACCTTCCAACTTCTCTGCAGCGCATTTTGGGTTTCGTACCAACGGATTGAAGAGACTGAGAAGATTCATATTTACAATCCATACAACGAGTTACGAGAGAGAAATCCAGTATAATTGTGATTTGCTTGGAATCGTGTCGAAGGTGGAGAAGGAAACGCCATTCGAAAAAATAGTATTGACATCCGGAAACAGTGAGGAGATGTCAAATACAAGTGTTGAAGCACATGACAACAACTGCCAACGGGGAGGCGCAACTGAAGCGATGCGAGAGATGCTTGCAACGACAGTTTCTGTGCCGCGAGGACTCGGTATACTCACCATATAACTCAGTCTCTTTATGTTGATTTGGATTCGTGAGCTTATTTTTCATTGAAAAACGCTGTTTGTTATGGGCATAGGTCGAAGTGTCGAGATTCACCAGGAGTTGGTATGAGTTGAGGTGTCTAAGGTCTTTCTCCGTGGAAAATCAAAAATCCGTATTCATGATTCTTATACAAAGGGTCGAGTGTTTTTTTTCCCAAATTCAATTTGACAGGCAATGATGCTGGGAGTCAGGGCAAGACGTTGGCGCAGGCGTCTCGCAACAGCCGTGGACTGCAGCGGAAGGCCTCCGGCAAAATTTGTTGCAGAAGATTGCGTCGGCCACTGCTCTCTTCGTTTTGGTTACGTCCCTGCTTGGCAGCCGTTGTCAACAATCAAAACGCGAGTAGCATGACTCAAGATTACAAACATGGGGACAGTTCATCTGTTGTCGTGAAGCAACCATCTCCCTTCCTCGCCCACGACGGACACGCACCAAATCGGAATCTTTCGTCGAAGTTTCTTGATCACAATGCCAAGGGCGAACGAATCGGCGCCGACGATGCCATCGGCGACACTGCAGATGACGCAACCAGCAGCAGTTTAGAGTCAGGAAAGTCAATCGGTGCCGATGAAGACGTCGGCCCAGGCCAGCCAGAAAATCCAATCCATGCCGACGATGACGCAACCAGCAGCACTGTAATACCAATAGTCGACACAGAATCCCAAGACAGCACCGGCGAAACCGGCTCCCAGTGATGAGGCAGTGAATGACGAAAAGTTACTGGTATCTCGAGGTCTACAATGATCTCAGACGCTTAGAGTCAATCCAGTTTCTCCTGAAGAGTCTGAATATTATGTGTTTCTGAATGTTACGCGCGATAACAGTCGATACGAAGTCGAAGTCGGTATGTTGATTGTAATGGCAAGCAATCCGGGCAGAGGTTCTTTCATCCTTCGACACATATCTGCTTCGATTTCATCTTTTTCTGTAACAGAATTTCGGTTTCTAGTGTTTCTATCTGTGTACAGTTATTTTTGTGTGTGTTTCTTTTTTCTGTTTTGTTTGGGCCCGCAGGTTGATTGGAATTTGGATTTGACGCCGTATATCATTGATGATTCAGATCTGATTGATGGAGTCGATTTGTATTCCGTTCAGATTTCCCCGTCGGTGTGCGAGGAAAAACTAGAAGGCATTCAATTGTAGGGGTAGAAACAGGCCAGGTTGGCAATTGATCTGGAAACAAAGTTTGGAGCCAGTTCCATTCTAGACTTTATCCGAAGAGAGAGAGAGAATCTGGAAAAATATATGACAATGTGATGGAAGCCCTTTTTTGCCTGAATTTCAGACCGTCAAGAAGAGGCTACTTCAGAACCTGGCTCGAAGAGTTCGTATATTGGTCGTCGCAGTCGGCGAGTTGGACCATAAAAGCTTGAAAAGCAATCAAAAACAAACAGGCGTCGTGTTGGAGACATGTTTCTTGTCAAATCAACTACATTGAGCAATTGTTGTCTTGTGTTTATAAATTATTGGGCAGGCAGGTGGCCTTTGTGGAGGATTAGAATACTCATGCCATAATTCCAGCAGTTCTTGCTGGTGACAACGCCAATAGGTCAACTATATTCGGCCCATATGATTGTCTTCTCATTTATTCGATTTACCATTGGGTGTCGCTATCCCCAGCGGGACTCTTCTGAATCTGCATGGGCCGGCAGTATGTTTCTCCGCCTGTGTACAGTGTTCTTTCAAATTATACGTTCTCAGTCGTGGTGTTTCGTGCTGCTATTGTTTGCCGAAGTTCCGTTGATGAGAGCAGCACGCCTTCTTGCCTTCAGAAACAAATGGCAATGTCATTAATTTGAAGTTCAATCTATAGACCAGGAATGATGATCCATCGGGATGCTATTGTATTCGTTGAGCTTGAACATTCTGCCAATTCTAACTAAATCGATTGAAATATCACGGTTTGTATCATTTAGATACCATTCGAGTTTCCTTCTGTGTCATAATCAGAAAGCTGTTCTCCATCAAATTCAATATGGCTATCAAACGTGTTATCGCGGGTCATTGCGACCCTGCGGTGTTTCCTCAGCCAAAATCAAGCAGCCAATTGATTCTGGCGACGCACTCGTCGCAAAAGGTGCAAGAAGGCTACGCTTGTGACAAAGTCAAAGTCTGGCTCAAGATGCTGAACGCGGTTGCGAAGATTCCGAAGCAGATTGGTACAGTTTTTGGAAATTGAGTAATTCAGTCATTATTGTTGGTTACAACTTACTGTAGTTACGTTTGATCTGATTTCGATTTTAGATCTGTTTGGAAAGTGTCAACTGCATGCAGTGTCGATGTCAAATGCACAATGGCGCATAGACATCATAAACGATTGTGAATGCAAATATTAATAAAATCGAAACTCAGACGTCGTGTTTCCTCGTCCTCTTTTCCCGACCCTGAAACGTGTACAGGACCTGGTCAGATCGCCACATGGTGGCTATTCCAAGCCGTTACAACCTATTTCCGATAATCGTCAAACTGACGGAATCGCCCAACGTCGTGGGAATGCCAACAAGGGCAAGAAGCGGCAGCAGTGGCTCAAACGATTCATCCGTGTGCTTGTCCTACCGTGGTGGGCATGCGGATGCTTCGCAGCGGAGGAACGCGCGCCGCGTCCTCGTGAAGTGCCAGCCACGTTCCTAAGACGAAGACAGCAGTCCTCCAACGATTCGGATTATGCCTCCAAGGCAAACCCTGTGCCCACTGTGGATTCCACTGTTGCTCGTATTGAACAAAAGTCGTTTCTTGACGTTCAACGTTTGAAACCTCGAGGCAACACAGGGGACGCAGACAAGGTCAAGGAACGTAATGAGCGAAGGAGAGCCATGCAAAATAATTCTCAATCGGAGCAAGTGGCAGGCGAGTCAACGACAGCTCGAGAGGGAGGAAATCAAAATGAGGGCAGTAGCAGCACAATGCAAAACGGTAGCCGCTCTAAATCGTCTACGCGTAAGAAAGACCGTGGCAACATCCCAGGGCGGCGGCCGCCGATTCAAACAGACCCCATGGTGAATGGAGCAGGATCGGGGTTGTCCAGGCGCGATCCGGCGCTGCTCTCGACGACAGCTCGCGAAATCGGAGCGCCGAATTAGCGTGACAATTCACGTGATCTCAACCGCAGAAACTCTCATGAGCGCTTGCGTGAAAACACGATAATCCAAAAAGAGCAAAGTTACGTGGATACTTTCAAAAGGTGCCGTCTGTTTGATTCATATATTGCCAATAAAGATGCCCAAGGCGTAGGTTACAGTAACGACCATTGTTGTTGTGCCATAATGCATGGCGGTCGTTTTAAAAAAGGCTGTATTTTGTGCACGAAAATATCAAACAGAATAATTGCGAAACAAACTTCACGACAGTGTCTCGAGTCTCCGAAGAACGTATGTCGCAAAAATTGTCCACAAATTCGATTGTATTTCTACTTGCCTTTAACCGGATTATTTAGAATTTTGATGGAGAAAGGAATACTCTGAATGTCAGATCCACCATTAGAAAGCTCCAGCTGGAAACTTAACTTCATATGTTGCTCGTGGCAGTTGCCGTATTGAACCATGGAAGTGTGTATTGAAAAATTATTGTGATGGTGGTCTGAGCTAAGTTTGAATAGAGCAACCTCATCGAAATCATGAATCTATTACATTGAGAATTTGAACGAAATATGAGCGTCAAGATGCAAGACAATGGCACAGCAATTCAGTCAAGAGAATTTCGATGCCTGTGTGCAGTATGGGAGATGGTATCGAAGTGGTGCGTCGTAATATGTTAAGTATCTGAATATATTTTGTGTTTGCTTAGAATGTCCTGCAGAAGTTGTGGTTGAAGTCTCGAAAGTGGATATTTCGTATCCTTAGTAACAGCCAGAGTCGTCGTCAAGAAAGATTTCCTCGATCCGATAGTAATTTTGTTTCTGGTTTTATTGTATTGTTCATTCGTCATCAGCACAGCCGGTCGATGATTCGATTCTGCTTGCAAATTTAACGAAGTCAGTATATATGTGTCCACGAACGGGTGTTCTTTCGATTCGTTTCCCAGCTGCAGTTGTTTTTTTGTATGTCTAGGTATTCGTCGTTCTGAGAGGTCATTCAAAGGGGATATTTTTGCGTTCTCAAAATTTTAGTCGGGTGGTCACAGTATCTTGCGATGGTGATGATGTGTCTCAAATTCTAAGATTTTGACTGCATTGCGATTCCAACGAGTCGGGGTATTTTATCATTATAAGGTTTTTTGCCTTTCAGTTTCATTATTTTTTTATTGTTTTGACATCTGATTCTGCAGACTCCTTGGTCCTGGAAGAGGTATTATTGTGATTGTTGGCATCAACTGGGATTCGGCGAGGCATGTGCGAGATATGATCCGCAAAGCGACAGACTAGAGGCTGCGCATCAGGTATGACGTCAGGTCATGGCTAGATGATATCAATGGATGACGATGGTGGCGCAAAATTTGAACTCCGCCAAACTTCCCAGGATATCCCGGCGCTGGTTCGCAACGGTTGCGGCGTTATGGTTCTGTCGAGGTTCCACAGCAAGGCAACCATGTGCCCACTCCGTTAGTGTGAACGTGCCGCGCGTTCGTCCAAAGCAAAGCGTCCGTATGCCCACCATGGAAGGACAATCACGCGGCGGAATCGCTTGAGACAATGCCCCTCGTTGCCGTGATTCACTCCCCACAACCGTCACCGTGGGCGATTCCCCCAATTTGACGACGATCAGCGGACTGCTGAGCTTGTGACGGCTTGGCACGGGCGACGCGAGTCTGATTCTGTGCTGGAATGACCCCCGCAAGCTTTTGGCAGCGTTTTGCTATCCTGACGCGGATTATATCGTGGCACAGAAACCGACCCAGGTTATCCGTTCGCGATTTGATGTCCAAACTCTGAGTCATGTAATTTGCTTGTGTATGGCATATGATCTCTCCCGAAATGTTTTTGCTCAGGTTCAGTCGTTGGCAGTGCGTATTGTCGGAGGGTTAGGATGGCCATTATTGGAGTGTCATGGCGTCCGACAAGGTGAATGCCGAAATGGTAATTGGTGCGTCATATAAATCGTGACTCATGTTGGCAAGAATTGCAGGCGTTTCGTAATGCTAAGTCTTGGCCATTTACAATGTTGGCGATATTGTAAACAGGTCTTGGATTGGTCGCGTCGGTAAGCACGTGACTTCGTTTAAATTTTGAGGGAAGTGGGTTCGACTCCCATACTGATCATTTTCTTCCCTTATTTGTCTCTATTTTGCAGATTGTGGCCCCTAAAGTTCTTGCAATTTGAATTGAATTCAGGCGCCAGATTTTCTTGCGAAAAACTGTTATTCGTGTGTCGGTGTGTGTTGACAGCAAAAGGCTATTACGCGGATTAGATACAGTGAGTGCGTCTTCTATAGTTACGTACTCGATTGCTCCATTGAAGGCGTGCCCTCTAATCATATCTGTCATTCTGTATTAGTTATTGTCTCTTCGTTCTTGAAGTTGGTATTATGGAGCGTGATGTTGTTCGTGTGCCTGGAATCGATAGTGATTGTGTCTGTGGTTCTTGAGAGAGTGCGCCTCTTTCATGAAAGAAGTATCTCATGGAGTCGACAAAATTATCCAATTTTTCTCCAGCGTGGTTGGTCTATCCAGACGTAATCGAGGTGTATATGTGTGTCCCAATCCGGGAGGATTTGATATAGCAGTGCTACGTGTATACACAAGGCATAATTTGCAATGTTGTGTTTCAGATGGTGTGCAGATGATTTTATTTACAAGTTATATTTCTTGAGATGTCCTGTTGAAAAAGTAGCATTGGCGTTCTGTGTGTAGTCTTAGAGGGATTGTGTTTGTATTTCGTTTTTTTTTCAGATAGAAGTAATTAGTGTCGTTGTGTCCAACAGTGGAGTCGCATGTTCGACGCGATTCTCTGTTTCCAGTTTTCTAGTTTTGTATCGTATCGTCGGGGAAAAAGAGTCCAAAACTTGGATAATATTGTCTCATTGAGAGTTGGCATAATTGAGTTTGTTAGCAAGAAGCGGCCTGAGCAGCGTTACAATTGAGCTAGAGTGTTACTTCGTCGTTGTTTCATCAAATTCAATTCTGTGTCGGTTAGTAATTTCCTATCGAACCGTCCATGAGGATGGCGATGATCAGCAGGGGAGCTGAGAATATCGGCAATGGAGTAACGGCGGAGGGCGTTGGTACAAAGGAGGACAGTGCTGTCGTTGATTGCGGTATCGGTGGTCGACAAACTGCATCCATCACGCGAAATCATGGCGACAGTCGCAGCATGACAATCCATGACATGGTGCATTCTGAGGGATTCCGCTTTCATGATGCGGCGAAAAACGGAAGGCATGAGGAGTTGGAAGCCATGCGGCGTTCTGCCAATGCACACGCTCAGTATTTACGTCGGAAGAAAGCTCGAATTGATTATGATGGTCAGCTGTGCAGCCAGAGTGAAACTCCGGTCCGCGTCGACACTGCACCATATGACGGCGATAAGATCAGTGATCCCGTGAAAGCAGTTCCGGATGCGCAGACTCCTGATGCGAAGCAGTATTCTCCACATGCTGCTGGTGCAGACCAGTCGCGTGCTAGGCTTTGGCTAGATGATGTCGACACTGAATATGACCGGGGTGGTGTGTCAGTCAACGGCCGAGGTTTTCTTCTTTGTGACAATCTGGGTTCAGGCGGGAGCGGAGACGTGTTTTTGGTTCAAGCCTTGCCGATAGAATCAACGGGGCCAATGCCAGCTCGGTCATCTCGCGGATCTGGAGGCTCCGAAATTCGCGCAGGATCTATGTACGCGTTGAAAATTGCTTTCGGTCGATCCCGTGAAGAATTCGACATGTTCTCCAAAGAGGTCGAGATATTGAGCAAGTGCCGCGGCTTGGGTTTTATCATTCAACTGTGGGACTACGAGATCATACCCAATTCGTTGGGTATCTTCATGATAATGGAGGTGGCGACTGGTGGCGACCTGTCCCAGTATTTGCTGAAAAGCGGGGACGCGTTGACTATATTCGTTGAGGAGGCAGACACACAGCGACAATCTAGACAAATGAGGACCCAAGGCGATGCGGTCTGCATTGATATGCAGCCTGCCGCCTCGGGTCCAGACGCGCTCGATGAGACCAAGTCTAGCGCCGGGCCTGACACAGTTGCCAAAAGAATCCCGGAGGAAAAATTCAATGAACGATGTAGAAATGCGCGGACTTTTTTTGAGCAGATGTGCATGGGAGTTGACAATCTCCACAGACAGAACATTATTCATACGGATCTCAAGCCGGCAAATTTCCTTGTATTCGATCACAATATCGTCTCTGTTCCAACGGGTGACGCAGCCAAGACACATGCCACGCTTGGCGATATCACTTCCAACGATACCATTGAAGCGATGGACAGGCTGGCCGTGAATTCATACAGTGGTCTTATTGGGCCTATCGTCAAGGTCGCCGATCTCGGGCTCGCAGATATGGTCCAGTCTGACAAATCGCATGTGACTCGGAAAACACTCGTCGGCACGTTCCAGTTTATGTCCCCCGAAGCAATTTACAGGATGAATGAGAAAGTGCCAGGGGCCAACTCTGAGGACCAAATGAAGGCTCTTCTCGGAATTGGCAGCAACCAATCGTCAAAAAGACAGCATAGATTCGACGACCGGAATGTGAGCAACAGTCTCGACGCCCTCGAAATGACCAAGATCCGTTATACGTCCGACATCTGGTCTCTGGGTATCATTCTCTATTGGCTGATCTATAAGAGAACCCCTTACGCCCATCTGCGTGCTCTGGGGCATAGCAGGTTGTGCCTGGTTATGGTTGACGAAAGTGTCGCCATTCAGTTCCCAGCCGGGATTCATCTCACGCAAGAGTTTTACCGACTTGTTGTTGTTTGCGGCGGTTGTCTACAACGAGATCCGGACGTCAGGTGGAATATGAGCCGTGTTCTTCAGGAATTGGCAAGAGATCTCGAAGCAGATCCGTATGATCTGCTTGATCCCTCGAAGCTGCTAGTTGAGCCGCCTGGTGTCAGAGGTACCCTCAAGATACTCGATATGGAAGCTGATTTGGAAAACGCCTTTGGAGAGTTTGTGTGTGGCAAGCGCAGAAGTGGCAGCGAGATTCTGAGTTGGTCCGACATCATTTCGTCAGCGGATTCATCCGATGAAGAAGCGCGCCCATTCCTCGCCCAAAGCTTTGCCAGAACGAGCACAGCCACAGTCAGGAACTCTGCAAAGTCCCGGAATTGTTGCGGTGTCGACAAAAAAGGTTGTAAAAGGCACCTTCCCTGGTTGATTCCGTTGGTATTTTTGCTGGTATTGGGAATCATTGGCGGCGTGATCAGCAGTGTCATGATTGATATTGGACAAGTGAATGTTGATCATGATGAGATCAATGGTACGCCAGAGACCGACATATCGGCTGCAAGAGAGAGCGAAGCTGGCGCCATTGTAACTGTCCCGAATGATGCTCCGAGTCTCCTCACAAAAGCAAAGCGATATGCATCGATTGTCATTCCATCTGCGACAGTGGTTAGTGTCGCGAGCTTTTGCGCGGCCATTCGTTTTGACCTTATTTCGGAGCCCCATCCTGAGTTCCACCAAGGAATTGCAGCCATTCCTGCGAGGATTTACAGAGCGACGTTGTCCCACCTTTGCAGCCCCACCCAGGACGAGAAGCTCAAAGTAAAAGACGAATTCTCGAGGCTTTCCGACAAAGATCGAAATAATCCAGATATTGTTTCAGCAGTGTGTAAAACTAATCCTCTAGCCGTTGAGTATGCAAGTGAGGAAATTCGTGGCTCTGGTTCTTTCATGCGAGAGCTCTTAAAAACTTCGGGCGATGTGAGAGTGTATAAGTACCTGCCCAGGTCGTTGAGCAATGACAAGAACTTTTTTGTCAACTCGATATGCGACATCAATCCCCTGGCTATCCAGTTTGCAGATGAGAGTCTTCGTCGTTCTGAAGTGTTTCTTTTTTCTCTCCTCGACAAATGTTTTGCGAAGTTAAGTAACAACAAGGAGTTTTTCAGGACGGTATGCGAGAGTGATCCGTTGGCCGTGAGGTTCGCCGATGAGGAAGTTCGTGGAGACAGGTCGTTTATGTTGGAGCTTTTGAAAAGTACAAAAGAATGGGGGGTCTTCAATTTTCTTGCAAACCCATTGAAGAGCGACAAGGAGTTTTTCGAAGAGGCATGCGTGGTTGATCCCCGGGTCATCATATTTGCCAGCGAGGAAGTCCGTGCCGGCAGTTCCTTAGGTTCGGTGCCGGAATTGCAGAAAGATTCCGGGAACGGTGGCAGACATCAGAAACAAAAAGAGGCAACGATGTCTGAAAGCAGCAGCCCAGACCGGCAGAGTCATACAGGCGTTGGGACGGCAAACACAAAGCAGAGCCGTGCGAGCAAAAACCGAGGTCGAAACAAAAAACAAAGTCGGCAGGGATTGCCGGCAGAAGCCACTACGTTCGTCCGGGTTGAGGACCAGGAGACGGGTCACACAAGTTCGCAGCAGAGGGTCAGACAAGGCGGAGCCTGAGCAACAATCGGAGACAAGAAAGGTGTATATTAATTAGATTGGAAACGACACAGGCGGCAGGAGGCGCGATGTTGGTCCGGGACGAGGACAAGCAGATGTCTGTTTCTCCTGATTTGAGAGGACGCCCAGACGGCAAAGACAATTCGATTGCAGTCGTATGCGGGACGTGAGTGCTGACCAGGAATGAGAAGAAAAAAGAAAGCCAGCAGGTATTGCCACGAGTGATGGCAGACGTTTCAACGTAAAAAAGTGTCAGGTCCAAGAAATGGCGTGTCGTTGGTCCCTGTCTAGTCCCGTTCCCACGTGTTCCCACTAGACTCAGAGTCGACGTCCTTCAGGGTCAGAGGGATGTTCTGGTGCCGACAGAAATTGGGATGCGTTGGGCATCGATTATCGCCGATAGTATAAGTTAGGTTTGTTGGTGTGCAGTGATGCTGTGGTAGTGACCCGATGCATATCGGTGTTTTCAACTGGGTGGATTGATTAAGTGTATGTATGTCGATGCCTTATAAGTTATGTGTACAGTGTCGGCTAATCATTGTCGAAAATTTTCGCGATGAGAAAACTTGAGTTTTAAAAAAGTCAAAACGTAGCCAAAGTTGGCTCGCTCTTCCACCAATCTGACGTATTTTCGTTCCTGGGTGACAGCATTCGGATGCTTCTGGAATTCTGGTTCGTCATCTTCGATTTCGCTTTCTTCTTCTTCACTTTCACTCTCGGATGAGTCTTCGCCTTCTTCCTGCCTTTGTGCCTTCTTCAGCGCTTCCCGTTTCCAGTAGTCCTGCTCCTCCTTGCTACTCCACGAGTTACCGGCTTTGTCTATTTTTTTTGACTTCGCGTCTTTCTCATTTCTGATTTTCATACGTCTCTTCCTCTTCAAATCTATCGCGCGCTTGTACAAATAGCGTCTCTCCGCTTCCACTGGCTTTAGCTCTGCGCCCAGGTCTTCGACTTCAAACATCGTTTTGATACTCAGCCAGTCATGTTGCGTGGATACAGAATCAGCGGACGTAAAATTCCTGGCGCTCCTGTCCTGTTTGGCGTGCCGCTTAATTCTCCCCAGTTTCTCCTCGATAGACTTAGTCACTCTAGAAGTTTTACCGATTCTCTGTGCTACATTTTCAAGCGCGGTTTCCTGTTGTTCTCTTGTGCTGAACGATGAAACGTGCAGCTTCAGCATCTGAAGCGACACCAAGCCGCTGTCTCCGGATCCCCCTATTCCTTCACACCAGTCACCACGAAGCAAACTGTCCACATCCTGCGCACCCGACAAATACTCCTCCATCCATTTTTCATGCACGTCTTTATATGGTCCGTAACGAAGCTCGAAACTAATCAGCATTGCAGCACTTGCAACCAGAGCAAGCTTCGATAAGGACGCGACCTGTTTTTATTTTTCAGCATATTCGATGAGCATTGAGTTTCGAAACTACACAACTGATAATAGCAAGACCCACGACACACTTCCAAAACATCTACGCCTACTCGACACAACTGAACTCCCTATAGCTGCGATACACTCCAGAGCTTTCAAAAACAGAATGGATAACATGAAAGCGCATCATTGGATACCGGAGACGCATTCTCACAGATAGACACTTCGAGTATAGAACCAAACTCGAAACCGACCAAGCACTGACTACACACTCCACCGCATAACACACAATGGGATGACTTTTGAAAGGCAACTACTGTGCCTTCGCTTTTTCAGCTGCGTCTAGCTCCTTCCCTAATATTATTTCCAGACTTTTCGTTGTTCGCTGTACGTCACGTAACTCAGATTCCATTTCGGCATGCCACTCCTCGAATAACATGCAGCCTTCCAACCTGCCGACTGGGTTGAATCTGTCGCGCGCAAACACGGTGGCTCGAAACTTATCGCAGGGCCTTACGAGGAGGGCTATGAAGTAACACACTATAAACACGAGCCGACTTCCTCCTTCCCTATGTCCACCAAGAAAGTTTTCCGCCTTTGTCTCCTTAATCTGTATGTGACTCCCCCACAATCTCCCCGCCATATTACCCAACTCGAACGCCAATCCCACCAATAGAAGACAAACCGCTTTCCCAAAAGTAAGCCAGCGGGACCAAATTGGCACCCGCCAGCCTTTAAAAATGCTACGAACACTCTTCCGATATTCGTCATATCCGCCCCTCTTGACGAGCCACGGTCTGCCATCGTTTTCTCTGCGCACCCCCGACAAAACCTTTCTATCGTGGTCATTCATTCCTAACGTTTTCGATAGTGAATCCATGTCCTCATCCCAAAATGATGAATCTTTTGCCCTTAGTCGCTCGCTGAGTTTCTGCGTCACCTGACCACTTATTTCTCCTCTTCTGTGTTGTACCGTCAGAACCTGTTTTTGTTTTTCATGAATCGGAGTCATGTGCTGTATTATGGGTCCACTCAATACAAAACTGCGTCATTAACTTTTCGACAAAAATGCTTCCACTCAATACAAAATATAACTACGTCGTGACTTCTATGCAAAATTTAGCGAAACTTACGTCATGAATACAAAATCGATCAAAAATTCAGCTCCAGAGACAAAATGTGCCGCCAGGTAAATACGCTTCTCCACTTGCGTAGATCGAAGTCCGGCCAACTTGAGAAACAGCCCCACTGAATCTCGCGCAACTATGGCGACTTGATGAATTCTACATCGAAATCCCCACACAACTAACCACGGAAGCATGAGGAGCGCCAGCATGTGGGTCAACCAACACCGTGTATTCCCTGTGGACCCACCGCTGTCCGAAACAGGGTGCACAAGCAAACAATCCCCACCACTCCTGGATTTTGGCAGGATCTTCATGATTGTCGTGTACAACTTGTCTGCCATATTAAATCCTTCCGAAACATTCGCATGTCGTTGATATAACTGCCCACACTTCACACCATCGGCGGCGACTTTTTCCGTTCTCTGCTTTGGAGCATGAATAGTTCCGTGTGACATGACTCCACGCGTCACCTGCTGCCCACATCCCCGCAGTTCATATGATGCCCCGATATGTGTCCCATCAAACTTAGCTCCCTTCCAGCTTTCTTCATTATGTTCTCCGCACTCCATAAAGGTCTTGCTCGATGCGTCGAATTCAACGCGTAATGCTGGATTCTTCCGCCACGCATCCGACAGAATGGACTGCGTTTCACATTGTGACGCCTCCACCAGAGCGCAGCTGCCTTTTGTCAGAAGTTTTTTCGTGTTGTAATCAGCGGTCTTTTCGATTTTTTTTGTTAGGAATGATTTCGCTTCTGCATCTTTTTCATCGAGAGCCTCCTTTTGTTTCAACGCGTCAGCAGCTGCAGCTTCACGCGCCTCCCTGCGCTTTTTAACGTCGTCTTTCTCTTCATTCCTTGTTAATTGGTGTCGCTCCAACGCAGACAGCTGCGATGGATCATTTCTTTTTGACAATGGCGCCCGCTTCATGATCAAAGTTCACAACTCAAAAGCTCAAGACTTTTTTTTCATTTCTCAATGCAATTTCAATACAAATCCGAAGTAATATGTCACAAAATGTCTTATGATGTTTTCAGTTCGTTTGTCTCCCTCACCAATCAAAATCGTTTCACATACCAATTACCAACGCGTTTTTTTTCAGTTCCAAATTTTTTTTCACTGTCATTTCGTTTCCTATTCATTTCAATTTTCAAAATAATATCACGACAAATTTCCGGCATAGTTTTCACACTCATGGCCTCATTGTGATTACGACTTCAGTTGCCACTCTCGTCATGATTGCTCTTTCTCGAATAAAAAGTTTCTGCCTCCCTCAGATGATGCAACAATCTCGGTAACAAATGACCCTCAACACTTTGAACAAAAGCCTCATACACA
>Ga0099797_101220_pt1 | contig 14222 bp, 16 predicted proteins | sample Uncmet_Sort48C_1_FD_89871 | JGI IMG/M metagenome (GOLD analysis project Ga0099797, IMG submission 89871) | Marine eukaryotic communities from CALCOFI LINE 67, Pacific Ocean - C012_Sort48C_1 | ecosystem: Environmental > Aquatic > Marine > Oceanic | place: Pacific Ocean: Monterey Bay | collected... | reverse complement strand
CCTCCAAGTATGGGCCCAGCTGGGTCGAGAAGAAAGTGCGGTGATGTCGCGGGGTGAAATCATCACATGAACCAATGCAACATTTATCCTACACACTCGCCTATTGTACCTTCGCAGACGCAGAGTGACGCTGTTTCTGTTCTGATGTTTTGGCTCTATTGTCGATTGTGACACTTGCATCAAAGTTTGGATCAGCTACGTATTGCCTAAAGTCACGCCGCTGAATCAACAGGACAAACCAGGTCGAGTACCGCGGGCTTAGGACTGGCATGTCTGTGCAGCCATCCACCGCCCTCGCCTAGCCCAACGGCCATCTACTGCCGTCACTCGATCAGCCCAACGGTCATCTACGCCATCACTCGATCAGCCCAACGGCCACCTACTACTCAATGAGTAGGATCAATCCGTGGCCATGATTATGCAGAGGTTCTATGTTCGAACTTTCGTGTGGAGGTAGAGCAAGTGATGGAGATATTCTGTATCAGATGTTTCAGTGGCGTGGGGCATCAACGTGTGTGGCCATCACTTTTTGTGATCATTACTCCAGAGTTGCAGCATTGCTGAGCAGTCAAAATCGAGATTTGGATTAGCGACGCGACGCTGATTGATTGGCCATGGAATCATTGCAATAAGGGAGCACGCACAGATGGTCGTCCCGCTGCACAATTCAACAGCTAGAGGTGTATTTGCTGGCGCGCAGGGTTGGCATTGGCTGGAGCCTTCCAAGAGGTTGTTTAGCACGTATAAACGCTCCTTCCATTTCGGATTGGGTCCAGAGTCGGGGTCGGGGTTGGGCAGACTTGTTTCGTACCGCGTCACGACCGGAGAGTTTAGTTGTGGGGTTTGGGCTTATTGTTAGGCCTGGCATGATGTCCATCTACTAGCAATGTCTGACAAAAACGGTCTCATGCGGATAGTGATAGTGTGACTGTATCCTGACCACATTGTATGCGAATGGGAAGGAACACATACAGGCTGAGCGTCTCGGATAAAAGCTGAACTACTTTATGTGATGATTTTCGATTTTGAGATGCACTCTCTGCTGATGGGTGGTACACTGTCGATACATGAGACGAGCGGGCCTAGGCTTAACAGGGATTGTACACTGTCGATACATGAGACGAGCGGGCCTAGGATGCAATCTCTGCTGATGGGTGGTATACCGTCGATACATGAGACGAGCGGGCCTAGGCTTAACAGGGATTAGGAAAAGGGATGCGCGCATTCATTGTGATCAACATTTTTAGCTAGAAATGTTCGAGATCGTCGTTCCTTTTAGCTTTGATCTGGTATTCGGTCCTGTGGGTGTCGGTGGCTGCTTGTCGCAGGCAGTGATCCTTATTACGAGGGCTTAGAGCCTTGCATGGATGCAAGGATTAGGCTTGCTGTAGCGCAGGGAGAGTTTCCTTCATGCGCAGCTTGCATTCAGGAGTCGCGTCCTGGCAGAGCAAGCAGGAGGAGTGCAATCAGTCTTGTCGCTGGCAAAACGCTTCGGGGGGGGGGGGGGGGGGGGGGGGGGTGCCCTTGAGACATGTTGAGATGCAAAGTGTGCATCGAGCCTTGCTGTGGTAAAGGCGCTTACGAGAAATTGGGGACATGATGGGTAGGAGCGCTAAAAATCAGTGCCAATATTGGGCCAGTGTCAAGCGAGGGCTAAAGTGGGTTCTTCTTGTTGATGATGATACAGGTCTTGTATGGCTTGGTAGTTGTCTTTGTCAAACGAGGGCTATAGTGGGGGGGGGGGGGGCAAAGTGGGTTTCTTGTCTTCTTGATGGGCGGCCAGTGTCTATTCAGAGCTATGCTGGGCCAGCGCCACATTATCGTCATTCCAGGGTCAGAGCCTATTCACGGCATGCGGGGTCGCTGCCCTACACTAGCTGTTGGAGTCAGTGCCTTACACTGGCCGTGGTGCGCCTTATACTGGCCGTTGGGGCCAGCGTGCCGTGCCTTGCACTGGCCGTTTTCGATCGGCGTGACGAAATCCTTTCCATAATCATCAGAGTTTGAATCAGGTTTGGATCCAGACAATGAAAATGGTGCGTATGCATAGAGACGTGCCTGAGCGTGGCGCCGTGCAAGGTGGGGTCTCTCTCGTGTTGCAGCTAGATGCGAATGGGATCAGCATTGTTTCACTCTGATCTGGAAGCGCCAGCGCTCAAAGACGGGCTCTTACAACAACGCGTGCAAAAGGTGCGCCCACGCGCAGCCAGGGATGATTCTCGCATTGCACTTGCACTTGCGCGTCAAGCTGGGCCAAGGCAGCTTCGTATTTCAGTGAGTTTGGAGTGCGCACGTCCCTGAATTCTGGCCTCACCATAGCCCTGTCCTTTATGAATTTGGACTTCAAGTCTAGTAATCCGGGTCGAACGAAATTGATCATGGTGTAGTACTGCGGACAGGGTTAAGTTAGGCTTGGTCGAAAAGGAAGAGCCAACACTGGCTGCTGGGACGATGCCAGAGACCGCGACGTGTCCATTGATTCAGTGGAGATTCTGCACCATTCTGTTTACAGTCTATGGTCCTGTGGCGCCTTCCTTTTCATCCTAAATGACACTTCTGTCCCAAACGGAAGCTCGTTTTTGTCCTATCATGTACTTGTATTGCAAACGGCTCTCAGCACACACTGCGCAGGCGTAGGCATGTGCGTGTTGGTGCGTGGCCCAAACCTTTGAATTCCGCGTGTTACGTGGGGTCTAATCAACGCGGCACCCAGCCCCCGCTCTTCATTAATACGTCTACTTGCCACGCCCATACCGCCCCCACGTCATCCCTGGCCATTTCCTCAAGCAGCGAATTCTGCAGGGGAGTTCCCGTTAGTACAAGACGTCGCGGAGTGGCAATGGCGTTGAGAGCAATAGAGATGCCCGACGTGTTGGACTTGAGGATGTGGCCTGCGCAGGGGGGTCTATCATCATCTGCACAGGGGGTCTATGATCATATGTGCAGGGGGGTCTATGGTCATATGTGTAATATTGACCTCAAGTTACATCATAAGCGCCGAGGTGCAGCGATCTTACCTAACGGCTGTTATCCTGCGCCTCTTGGGAGCACGAGGCTGGGCATAAAGCGAGGCTGGGCATTGGAAGCACATCGACGTTAGATTGTAGGATTATTCTGTGTGATCTTCTGGTACAATCTCCCGCCATACTACCTTTTACTAAAGTAAGCCACTGCCTTGGCACGCGCACCTCCTCTGACGCACGTTCCTGTACCTTGTTTCGGTTGTGTATGGCCTTGGACTCGTAAATCTATCGCCGTTTCGATGCATGAGGCAATTATCAAATACACATCAACATTCATGAGGCAGTGATCAAACACACACCAACCGGAAAATAAAAAAACCCGAAAACAAAAGTATTCGCGCGTTATGAGCCCAAACTGGTCTCAACACTGCTGCTTGCCGGCTCACAAGGCCGGTCTGGGCTTACAAAACAGGCCTGGGCTCACAGGTCCGAGGGGAGAAGAGGTGGGATGGGATTCCATGGGGCACCCGTCAATGCAGGGAACACGGAAATTTAGCGAACGCGCGATGTATCTTTACACAAGCAACACCGAGCAGCGTAGGATTGAACGCATTCACGCCCGCCACACAAAGGGCCCGTGCCCGCCTTTACGCGCTTGTAGTGAAGGGCTTAAGATGAGGACGAATGTGTCAAACATCGCAGATTGAGGGGGGCTGTGCTATCACGTGAGGGGGTCCGTGACATCATGAAAGGGGGTTTCATGAGGGCCACGATGTCATGAATGTGGCAAACGTGTCCTTGATAAGAATAGTGGTCTATGATATCACGAGAGGGCGTCTATAATACTACATATGCTCAAGGTGAGGGAGAATGCGTGCTTCATCACATGCGCGGGAGTCAGCCCCACTCCCAGATGCTGCATGTGGATGTCACGAGACGACGGGACGCCCGCATCGTAACTACGTCACCCATCATGGGCGAATGGTGTATGCCATCATGGCAGGCGTTCCATTATATCCTGTGTGCGCAAGATGAGGGCGAATGTGGCCTTCATCACAAACGACCAGGTCTGGCCCAGGGCACGCGAGGGCGCTGCTGATTGTGGCCTGTCACAGAGGGGGTCTACGCTAAAGCGAATGGGTACCTGATGAGGAAGTTGATTGGGAAAGTAGTGAGGAGTGCGGATGACAAGAGATTGACGGAGAGCCACTTGCTGGAGATGCCTGGTTTGGAGTCGATCCAGTCGTTGCTCCGTAAGAGAAAGCTGCAATGGGTGGCTCATTGTGCGAGAAGTGGAGATAAGGATCTCACTTGGAAGAGGATGGTGGGAGAGATCCAAGGATGTTAAAAGCGAATAGGCGAGTAGATTGATGGAAGATTGGAAGGAGTTGAGAGTCAACTCAATTCGAGGATGGTGCAACAAGGATCGTTGTTGGTTGGCATCCAAGTTGGAAGGAGGTAGAAAGAAAGAAAAAAGGGGAACAAGAAGGAGAACATAGTGGAATTTCATCGATATCACGTCCAAAGCAGCTAAAGTTGCGAGATTGACATTATTCGAGATAGGACGACGAAAGGAAGAAAAAACATGCAATAGCGTAGAGGGGGTCTACGCGAAGGCACTGTCCAATTATGGCCTGTCACAGAGGGGGGTCTCTGCCATAGTTAGATGGGGTCTACGCGAGGGCGCTGCCGATTGTGGCCTGGCACAGGGGGTATGAATTCCACAAACTCAGTTGTAACGGCATCGGCTGGATGCGAACTATCTAATCTTCAGTAGCTTCGCGCAGGGATGTTACGTTCACGGTAGAAAATATCTTCTGTAAATGACCTGCGCAGCATCCACGTTAGTGCAAATACAGGACCTCCTCGCATCGCATACTCGTAGTCCATTGAGTCGCCACTGCTGGTCAGACGTCGTTCGCCCCAGTCGTGCCAAAACCGAACTTGTGTCCCTCGCTTCTTTGTTCATATTAGGGGCGTCTCTGCCATAGTTAGAGGAGGGATCTGGGCGAGGGCGCTGCCGATTGTGGCCTGTCATGCAGCAAGAACTCGGGGATACATAGAAGTTGCTTAGGTGTCAATGGCACACACGCCATCAGAGAAGTAGCTTGATCATGATGTACACGGACATGTAACACCGCGAACCATGGCTCTGTCTGCTTGCCTTGCATGCTGGTTGTGGCCAAGTGAACATGCTAGCCCTCAACAACAAAAAGGCAAGCAGGAAGATGCAGAGGCCGAAGCTGCCGCGGCAAGCACGGACTTTTTGCCTCAGCATTTGAACAGCACAGCACGGCTCTTTTCTCAGTCTTTCAACCGTAAGTACGGACCCTGTCCCAATATTTCAAGCCACACAGGAACACGCCGCAGCTTAGAAAGCGCCAATTTGGGCCTAGTCAACGCAAAGCCTACCGAATGTGCTTTGGGATACCGCTATAGTACGCGTTGGCACTGCCATAGTAAAAGCTAAACTAAGCCTACTGAGTCAACCGCTGCCTACTGGGGCCAAAGTCCTTCCTTGGAGGCCGTCACCTAGCTGTGGGGTCCCATCACAATCGATAGTACTCGATAGGGGCTCTAGCCGCCTCGTGTGTGCAGTATGGCTGACCCTCGCCCGTTCCTTATGTGCCGCGTCTTTCATTTTTCCCTGCGTGAGATTTCTGTACTGGTCGTAGCCAACCAACAGTACGCCCCCACACTCCTCAAAAGTGTCAAATTGTGAAGAGCGTGTGCTGTTGATCTCTGAAGCGTGTACGTGTACGTATGTATTTTCTCTCGGTATTATGAGAGACACTGTCTCGTCGTGTGTACGTACGGAGTGTGTCGTGTATGTCCGATTGCTGTTGATTAGTCGAGTATCGCCGTTTGACACAAAATACAAAGCATGCCTGGTTTTGTTGCGACTCAAACAAACCGTTCACAGAAGCGACGTGCCCCTTGCTCCTAGCGCAGAGGGGCTTTGATATGCAGTCAGGGGAGCTTGTGATCTATATCGATACATGCCAATACAAATATTATCGATGTTTGCCGATAAAGAGCGTTCGCTCCTTGCTCCTAAAAAATCGTTTTGAAACATAGCGAGTGCAGCGTCCGAACTGTATCAATAGATCCATTTATACGAATCTTACTTTAAAATCGGAACATTTTTTAAACAGATGATAACTTTAGGTCCAAACGGCCCCAAATTAAATGGGATTTGGCCATCTTCCAATTATTCTGAAATTGCAAGTGCCGAGAAGGATGTATATATATGAACCGGGGAACCAGATTCCGATCCTTTGCCACGCAATCTTGCTTTGCTTCGTCAGCACATTGAAAGAATGCCGGCGAAAAATCATGCTGGCAGGATGGCCTCCACCAGATTCTGAAAGGGTTTTCTGAAAGGGGAGGCGGGGCCGTCTTGCCTTCTCTAGACCTGTACTCGACAGACAGGCAAGTTATTGCCTTCTCTAGGCCTGTACTTGACAGACAGGCAAGTCAATTGCCTTCTCTAGGCGAATTCGGTGGAAGCAGACGGAGGATTTTTTGGTCGGGAGACACCAGCGAAGCGAAATAGCCTCATTGCCATGCCATGGTGCTAGGTCGGCATCTGGCGTGCTGCACTGAGGTACTCGGGTCTCAGACGCAGCAATGATTTCAGGAAAGCGGCAGGGGACTTTGCAGGCTTACGAATGCCGACATGCTGAATGGATGTATAACAGGTTGCAGGCAGTCTGTGCAACGGTTAAGGGTGCGATTCGAGACAAGGATGGCTTTCCAACGCAAAGATGACGGTGATGAAAGCTGCTTGACCTTTGCTAAGGGGTGTAGCGAAAGTTGAGGGCAGTGATTGACGTGAGCCGCGCTTTGCTTAAGTGTGCATTGGCAAAGCCTGATGCACGTGTTGCCCCTCTCAACACAAACAAGCATCGGTTGCGTGACTCTGAAAAAGTGGATAAAGATGGAGCTGTAGCGAAGAACTAGCCGGCAAAAAGTGACGAGTGAGGTTGGGATCCAGCCTGCCATTCCGCGCAAAGCGCCGCCCGCTTCGCATTGCTTGAGCCAGCATCCTTGAAGTAAGTTTGCATGTTTCGTAGTGACAGTGATGATGTGGGAATTCGGGGATGAACGAGAGTTTCGACTCGGCGAAGAGTTAGATGTGCAAATCGCGTGTGCACCGCCACTTGGATGTTGTTTGGAATCGATGTTGTTTGGGATCGCACTGGCTCCACTACTGTTCAATTGTGATCGCTGTCGATGAATGCGTGTCGCAGCACAGCGCAGGAACAAACCCATGTCTTTACTGCTGATTCCACCGTCATCTGATCCCACCCGAGCTTATCTGTCCGCTGGCACGAAGTATTACCCAGCAGCAGGAATGGCGTACCTGCCTGGTGTGCTGCTTAGACGCGTTCACTAGCACTGCCCTATTGCGCCACCACGGCGCCCTAGTTACTGAAGTAGAGGGTCTGGCATTTGAGTGGTAGATTGTCTGGCCAGATCAAATTCACTCGGCGTATTTCAATCAGTTCCTTGAGGAGGCGTAGTAGGTGTGCAATTGGGAGGGAAACGAAGACACCTTGAGAATGTATATCGGGTACGAGCATGCAGTGTTTGAGCGCCACTTGCAGAATTCCCTCTGCCAGTTTTCAATCACATTGACTGGAGTCACAACAAGCGCTGTCCTAGGAGCAGTGAACGGTGAAATGAAGGTGTGCGTCAAAAACGTAACGGGTGAGGTTTTGGACGAGGATTCCGAAAAAGTTCATTCCTCGCCCAAGACGAAGTGCTGTCCATGGTGACTTCAGCATCTTCCCCAAGGCTGCCTCCCCCCTCTGAAGCGGAGTGTGCTGATTCCACTTTCACTTCCTCTTGATCTGCGACAACAACTTCTTCATCTGCTACTTCCGTACTTTTCTTAGCTCCTTCATCAGCCTTGCCGACTTCAAAGCAAGATGTGGTGTTAGGGTTCGAGGGGGCGAGCTCGGTTCAGGTTAGTGGTTGATAAACTAATATGACACATGCTGTGTCCTGCTTTTGGCTTTCAACAGAACTGAGACGGGTGTTGCATAATAAACAGTTGGCGTAGACAGATGCAACGAGCTGTAAGTCGACGAGCAGATCGCGGATGTCTGCTTGGCATCTATCTTCACATGACAGACAAATGATGACAGCAGATGACCTCTTCATGGGTGGCCATCTCGGCAAATCGAACAAGCAGCAAAGGTTGGGGTTAGTGTTCGCGTGACGTGATGTCAGTCGGCTTGAGGTGCAGTTTGGCTTAGGTTTGGACTAGGTTTGGGTAGAGGTTATGATAAGGATTCCTCCTTCATTCATCTCTATACTTTCCTTGTCATCCCTACCATCTTCAACAACGGCCGTCAAGCCATTAGTCGGTGGGTCGCATTCTCCTTCATCTTCCTCGATGCAGCTGTCTTTGATTCTTTCCAGCGCCATCGCTGCTGCACCTCGCTTCCTGCTGGAGCCCAAGTGCTGCTCATCCTCTCCCTCTTGGTCAATGTGGTTCTGCAGATTCATGGCCACAACAGTGCAGTGAGTAGAAGAAAGACGTGTTGAAGAGAAGATTGTAAATTCTCACGGACTCAGCACAATCAAGCGATTCGAATGTGTGAAGCCCAAATGCATGCTTGGACAAACAAACTGGTAAGCCTTAGCTGTGACGTTGATGCATTTGCTACCTCTTTCTCGCTGTCAGTCAGCAGTGCATGGATCAAGCCGATTGCCTGCAGTGTTTTTCCTAGACCTGGTACCATAATCAGCTTAGTGACTTGAAATGACACTGGTGCCGTTTTTACCGACATGATGTAAAATTGAACAGTCGATGCAGGCAATACTATGTGCTACAAACAATGTAGGCTCACCCATGTGATGAGCAAGAATTCCGCCCCTTTTCATGCTGTGTACTTGTTGGAACATGAACTTGATTCCATCTATTTGATGAGCTTGTAGATGGACTGCCATGCTCCCAGGCACACACACATGCGAGCTCAGTTTCAAAGGCTCCAGTGTCCTCTCTTCACCTTCACATGATCGGTTTTGGTCTTTTTGTTGCTGCTGAAATATTGCTTTGTGGTCAAATCACAAGCAAAGTCCTATCAAGGGCTGCAAGGTGTGGGCAGGTCTGTGCATAACCCTAATCCTAACCCTGCACTGGCGCTATCAAGGCGCACAAGCTGTAATTTAGCTTTTTAAAGTGTGCTGAAAAAACTCACTTTGCCAGCTTTTCAATGAGTTTGCCACTTATTGCATCTGTTCACATGTATCCAATCCTCCCCTTTACGATACTTATGTTTTTCCAAACATATGCCGCACCTTCTTCATCTTCTTCACCATCTTCATATTTCTTTTTCAATCCACGAGACTTTTTCAGTTTGGCGATTCCCAATCTTCTCTGACGCGTCATCACCTTTTCTTCCTCCTCTTCCTCCAAGTCGCTCTCATCTTCATCGTCTGTTTCACTACTTTCGTTTCCAGCAGAGGCCTCGGAGCTATCGTTTTTCCTCACCTACAGTTAGAGGGAAAAACTGTAGGCATGTAATCACAACCAAGATATGTCCTTTACCTTCGATACTTTGCGCCTTCCCTTTACCTTCGATACTTCTCGCTGGCTGTTTTGAATGTCATCGTCACTGGAGTCAATCACCTGCATTCTAGAATAAAATCTCTCGACGATCACAGTGAGCCTTACTCGTTTATTCCTTCTGTGCAAGGTCTGAGGTGCATTTTCGTCGTCTGAAGAGAGCATCTTGATTATATCGGAAATCCTTCCCGCCAATCTATATTATTAGGGCCCTGCTAGGGCCTAGGCAGAGCCGAAGGCTGTAACGCCACGCCACGTCCACCACCACTGCTCTGCAAACACCGTGATCGCATTCTGAAAATGCAGTGCCACCCGCAGTGCGCGCGCTCACGCCGAAATTGCCTTCCTGGATTGTCCTGGCAATGCCAACACCCCCCCTCCCGGGAACGCTTTTTTTCATGTCACAATCAGAGGAGAGGCGATGCCGGATTCCGAAACCCAGGTGCAACAGCGATGCCGAAGGCGATGCCGCGGCATCGCCTCTTAATAAGGGAAAAAAAAGCCCCTTAAAAGGAGGCGATGCCGCGGTATCGCCTTCGGGATCGCGGTCGCACCTGCGTCGGAATTGGAGGCGATGCCGCGGCATCGCCTTCCCTTTGGTCACAATCCTCATCGACGCGACACAATCGAACCAAACGGAGAAAGATTTGCTGAATTCATGAAATTCTTTTAGCACAGGTGACGGCAGTGAAACAACGGACACCCAGGATCGTTTATTGCCGGCGATCTCGATTGCGAAGCTGCTGTTGCTGATGAGTTTTCGAAGTGCCATGTCGCATGTGAAACTGCCCTGACATGTGCAAAAGATGCACCTTTTTTTGAGAAACACCTGTTGAAATGTGGGCCACCGAGCAGCATAGGGCGGGAGGTTTAGAAGTGCGCATCTCCATTAGAAGCTTCACCCACAACCAACTCCAATCAATGTGAGTTGAAATGAAAGTCAAAAAAATGTTGCGATTCGCGCTTTTGCCAAATTTGCGCCACTTGCGGATCTGTGCATGCCAAGAATGGCACATGCTAGCAAGGCGATTTCCCACCTGCACCTGTGAAGATTCACATGCAATTCCCAACATCATTGGGACGCTCAACATTTTGTAGCCCTTGCTGTCCCATCCATCGTTTGTCCCATCACAGCCTCAATGCTGGGAAACCAGCCCGCGACATCATCCGAACACGCAGCCCCCGGCTTGGGAAACCTCACCATGGTGCAAAACCCAAGGTGCTTGGCATGCTCCGACCACACGCACCGAAATCCAGAAAATTGTCTCTTCTTCGTCAAACCATGCATTCTCTTGGATGCGACACTGGATTTTCTCCTTGGCAGGTGACCACTCACATCGTGTTGGCCACGTCCTCCATTGCAGTCCACTTTTGCGGCGACCCTTTACCCCCTTAAACGGCTCCAGCCCAGCGGACGACACCCTCTGCTAGTCCGTGTGCATGCAGTGCGGACACACATCTTGCCACGCTTGTCAAAATGAGAGTCATGTCGCACCCACCATGGAGACACACCTGGGCGAAGCAAGCCCATCTCCATGCCTGCAAACCTGTCCATGTTCTCAAACGCATGAGTCACGTCCCTGTTCGACACAAACGCACTTTTCCTCCAGAGGTGACAAGCTTCTGCAGGCTGTTGCCGTGGAAATGAGGTGGTCACACGCACTGTCCGTGCCCACGTGCCGCCTGAATCCCGTGTTCAACCTTGAGAGAATTCCAGTAGCTTCCCACACGCCAGTGATAGCATCGCACATCATTCCTTCAACCGCATTTCTGAGAATAGCCACCAGACCAATTGGTCTAGTGTCCTTGATGTCAGGTGAGCCTTCCACCTTCGAAACAGCGCAGAGCACCTCTGGCTCCCACGCTGTGACGACATGCAACGTCGCTAATCCCACATTCACCAGGCGCCTGAAAGAGTCAAAGACCTTGTGCATGATGCGGAGCTCCTTGTCAGGCCTGTCCTGATCTTCCTTCGGCATCTTCCTCAAACCTTTGAACAGATCATGATGAAGGCAGTTGGCATGAGCTGATTTGTTCGGACTTGTTGTCGCACAAAACTTCAACGTTCCGGCATGATAACCCACACTGGAAACCAGCCCCCTCCGGAACTCAATTTTTCAAAAAATCAAAAAAACGATCTGAGACCAGATTTCGCCCACTCTTGATGCCGTCCGGGCGATTGGTGCTATTTTCGGTCGAATTTGAGCACTTTTTTTTTCGTCGAAAATGTGGATCAGAAAATGAAAAAAAATCTTTAAAAAATTCTAACGGCGGATTCAACGGTCAAAATCATGTCAAAAGTAGCTCAAAAGATCCGGCTCACCGTGCTTGCACAGATAGGCCAATGAAAAAAATATTGATTTCCTGGTTTCTAGTGTGGGTTCTCATCAAGGAGCGAAAAAACCCGAGGGATCTGGAACCCGGAAAAAACCCGGACCAGGAAAAACCCGGGCTCGATGATTGAAAAAACCCGCGCAGCTGGCACGCAGATTTGCCATGATGTCAATTTTGAGCAGCCATGAAATTCCAAACCACACCCAGAGCTGCGCATCATCGCTGTGATGAAAGAGATTGCATCCCAATTAAATGTTGCGGCTCCCCTGCTTTTCGCTACTTGCCGCTTCATCCCGGCTGCATGAAACTGCCCGCCACTCTTGCACAACACTCGATCATTGACAAAGATGTTCATTTCTTTTTTCTGGCGCTTGGCAGACATGCAAAGGCGATGAGAACCAAGAATGTGCTTCCAGTTACTGAACATCCTCTAAGTGCAACCAGAAGCCACGCCAACACGAAGCACATCTTGCATGAGCTCCTTCAGCTGTTTCAAGGCAACAGCCAGCGCTGCACCTTCTGCATCGTCAAATGGGCCGACCAGGAATCGGTGCTTTTCAATAGAGAGAGCGAGATGCCCGACGACACGTTTCGCACCACCACGCAAGTTCGCGCATCGCCGACTGCTGAGAAGATCAGCATGACGACGAAGCTCGAGTCTCCGATGCAGATTCGGCTGCGGCGAAGAGCTGCTGAAGAAGCTGCGGCGAAGACAAAGACAACCCCCCCATCAGCGATAGCCTTCGAAGAGAATGCTACGCCCGATTCCAGAGCAGCTGCTGAAGAAGTGCTGCTCACACAAGTTGCTGAGCAACATGCTCTACTGAAGAGGCTGGAGCTAAAGCTTGACGCAGCAGATGCAGAATCTCTGCAGTATCGAAAAGATATTGCAGAGCTACAGGCGCAACTTGATCGCTCCGAAAAAGAGAAGGCTATTCTCAAGTCACGAAAAATTTTGTTCATGGAAGATGCAGACGTTGAAAAGACAGAAGTTATGGTGCAGCCGAAGAAGCTAAGTGCAGTCTCCAAGATATTTGAACTGACTACAGTTATTGATTTTGACACTACCGACCCACAGCGCATCAATGAGAAACACATGATCTTCGATATCATTTCACTTCACTCCTGGGTTCTGGAGAAGCGCAAGAAAATATTTGAGAAGTTGCATGACCCGACAACAGCCGCCTCTACCTCAAAGCTGAAGGCAGCCATCGAAGAGATGGTTGAGTCTCTCTCGGTTGTGCTTCGACCTCATCCACTGCCACAGTCTACACTATATGGTTTGGCTCTTTACTCTCTTGACCAGTGTGGCCACGAAGCGATTGTGGACCAAGTGAACGAAGCTGTATGTGCTGCAGTCATGGCAGGCAACACTCTGACAGCTCAGGAGCTGGTGAATGACTGCGAAGATACTGGTGATATTCCAGATGAACTTGTGCATCGACACAAGATCACTGGGTCACCAGGGCTGGTGGAGTTGGAGCAAGAAATCTCTACAGGCAAAGCCACGTATCTCAAGGTAATCTTTGATCTCGCGGTAGCATCTGTCACGTTTGATCACCTGGAGCCTGAAACTATGAACACCGCACTAAAGAAAATTGAAGAAGCAGACCCGACTATGCCAGCACTTGCGCTCATCAGGCAGTTCGAAAAACAGTACGCCGTAATTGAGAATGCTGTTGGCAAGCCTCCAGGTGATGTCGTGTGGAATACTGAGCAAAAAGTCAACAAACTACTGCTGTCACGCACTGAAGAAGTGCAACTGGAGTTTTACACCGATTACAAACGTCGTGACCTTGATTGGACTAAACAGACATGGGCAACGCACAAGGCCCAACTGAAGAAAGTGGAAAAGCGGTGCAGACTTCCGAGCCAACAACAGCCAGCAGGGGCAACTGGTGAGAATCTGCCTGGGAAGCCAGTTGAAACCTGCCCTCTGCACACTGGCCAAGCTCACTCAGCGAGGCATTGTTTTGCAATCATCAAGCATCTCGGCTATTGTGATGGTGGGCATCGGTGCCCGCTCAAACATGGCGGGAGCTGTGGTCTACAGCATGCAGTGCCTGCGAAGTTCTCCAAAGATGAAGTTGCTGGAGCTGTTGCTGCGATCAGAGCCAAGCAAAAGGAAGACAAAGCTAAGGAGGAACCTCCAGGAAAATTACCGAGGGAGCAGCAGCACTCAAAATTTAGTGCGGTGCCCACTCTGTTTGATGATCTTGAGCCTCCTGCTGAAGAGCCACCAAATGACGACGACATCAATCGTGCATCTGACCATTCTGTGATGTGTGCACATCCAAATTTGTTTGATTCACTCCCTGTGCATGAAGATGCTATTGCTGAGCATG
>Ga0099797_101219_pt1 | contig 14234 bp, 10 predicted proteins | sample Uncmet_Sort48C_1_FD_89871 | JGI IMG/M metagenome (GOLD analysis project Ga0099797, IMG submission 89871) | Marine eukaryotic communities from CALCOFI LINE 67, Pacific Ocean - C012_Sort48C_1 | ecosystem: Environmental > Aquatic > Marine > Oceanic | place: Pacific Ocean: Monterey Bay | collected... | reverse complement strand
CCCGGGGATCGAGTTGCCCGTCTCGACTTCCTCATCCCACTCCCGTTTTTTTTATATAGACTCCAGGGCTAAATGTCATATTGATAGTAAATTGAATTATATCTGATTATGTTATTCTACTGTGCAATGGTCGTACTAAGAAACTCTAACTTCATGTCTCGCAATCTCGCGTATGATTGCGCCGTCAAATTCAACGACTACGGTTCCTTCCATCTGCTAGTCCAACTCCCCAAATGTCGGGTTGAGTCGTCATAGTAAAGTTTGAATGGAATGTAAAGGTTATACTGTCATGATGGATATTTAAGTTGTGACTATGATAATTTAGGTATATTCAAAATACGAGGTATTCAGTTTTTAAATTAGTCAACTTAAGTTTATAGTACATTACTTGTGGTACCGAGACACCTCTTTAATTTTCTTTTTGAATGATGAACAAGCACAATGTTATTATTAAGGTTTATAGTATGTTACTCTTAGTATTAAGGTAATATCCTTCCTTCTATTCGTTATCTCTATTTGATTTTCGTTCCGATTTTATGATAGTATTTACATCTAGAATATGGACTTCTTAGTACGAAATTAAGATCCTTTCTCAAACTCACATAAGGGAGATGAATTTACAGATGTAAATTCTGGCTCCGAAATTATCTTGTGAAATTAGATACAAATGCTCGGAATCTTCTAATATATAGTCCAACCCTTTGTTATTATTTAAATTTAGAGTATGTTTTCCTCAGTACGAAAATATTATCCGTCCTCAAACTCACATAAGGGAGATGAATTTACGAAGGTAGATTCTGGCTCCGAAATTATCTTGTGAGATAAGGTACAGATACTTGATTTCTTTTGCTTTATGGAGGATGAACTTACAGTAGTAGATTTTGGTTCTGAAGTTCTTTTGAGAAATATTTATTTTCTTTTAAGATTTATTATATGGATTCTAAGTATGATATTCCTCTTATTGTTAACTTACTTTATATTTTAAACTCGCATAAGGGAGATGAATTTGTAGTTACTATTTCTGGCTCCGAAGTTACTGTGAGATAAGGTACAGATACTTGATTTCTTTTGCTTTATGGAGGATGAATTTACAGTAGTAGATTTTGGTTCTGAAGTTCTTTTGAAAAATATTTATTTTCTTTTAAGATTTATTATATGGATTCTAAGTATGATATTCCTCTTGTTGTTAACTTACTTTATATTTTAAACTCGCATAAGGGAGATGAATTTGTAGTTACTATTTCTGGCTCCGAAGTTACTTTGCGATCACGTACTGAGGTACAAAGTAAAATGGTCATATGCATTTTGATATGACATTGAAAAAGAAAAAAAGAAAGTAAAGAAGAGCAAAATACGGGAAAGAGATTTCGCTCCAGGACTAATCCATCATACCAACACTGTTGTTGCCACGCGAGAACGCCGACAATCAACATGACACGAAGTTTGATATCGAAGCCACGAATACTACACGGAATCTTGGTTGACCCCACTCATACACAACGACGTGATAAGCAGACAATTGTTCCGAAACGCAAGTGACCATCTCACTCCCACATCGTCATATGTACGCTTGGTATTATAGTTTTATAGTGTCAACTAGACCGAGTGTTATCTAAACTTTAAAATGGCTTTTCCCCTTAACATTATCGAAAAATACTTTCGCTATTTCATTGTCTCAGTATATTACTTATTTGTACCCTGGCAATTTGATGACCGAAACCTTACTCTTAAGTACTAGAAGCGGAGTTCGTCAGAGAATTATATGAAAAATCAACCACTGTGTGTAAATGTACATGATACTCTCAATCTACACTCCAACTCTAATAATGAGCAACGATTGTCAAGCGTAATACTAATATGAAATCTCCTTCCTAGACCATGAAATCGTCACAATAAATTTATAAAGATATCCTGAAATTGTACAGTAAAATTTATGAGCAAACCCACTATCTTGAATCATTGAACGATGTCTGTCCTTTAAAGCCAATACTCTGTATAATATTTACACTCTCATCCCCCCTATTTAAAAGGCAATAAGATTGTGCCCTCTGACAATGCTAAAATATATTGATGTAATGATAGCCAAAATTGACAACTTAGTAACCTCGTTACTTAAATCCCCTAACTTGTTTTATAAAAAAAAAAACCCCAATTGAAATTATCCAACCGCAGATCGAACAGAACCCCCAGTCGAATGCAATATTCGCAAGAATCCAGAACAGGGCCAAAGTTAATCCCGAAACGCTGGTCGACCGTGCAGTTCGTAGAAACCAAAGCCCCAAGATTTGGGAAAACACACGAATACAACCGCAGTGGATGTCGGTAATATGGAAGCCGTCCCCCCACATCGCAGGGAACTACGGTCTCGGTGAGTCAAGAATATTAATCACGATCTCGTCATCCCCTCTTGTGGATTTCGGAGACGACGGTGGCATCCCAGGAATCAACACTCCGGACTCCCCGCTCACTAGCGATTTCCCCGATATCTTCATGACGACATCGTACTCCCCAATCAACATGATCATCGCCCCTCAAGACATTCTGAGTGCTCACACCTCCTCCCTCCCGTCGATTTTCTGCTATGCAGACATTGATGGTTCCCCAATCAACAAGTACATCATATTCAAGAACATCGATGATGCCTACGAACTTATCCGAACAATAAGGGAGTCCACTAACGCGATTGGAGATTGCCAACGAGTGGAGCAGTTAAACAATTTTTCCCCCTGGACGCTGTCTAAAGATATAGCCAACGAATGGTTCAAAGCTCAGTCTTCCGCAGCCCGCACGATTCTAACTCAAAGGGTGGTGAACAAATTGAATACATCATTTGAAGGTCAGTTGATGCTGAGGACTACATCCTTCAACGATTTGCAAATCTCACTCCCCTACAACAAATCTAACACGTCCATGATGAAATATATAATCGAAGCAACACATAACAAGGTGGTGGAGTCTGCCCTGAGTGCAAATACAAACAATAGTAATAGTAACAGATCCCCTCAGGCTCACCCTTCCTCCTCCTCAAATGAATTCCCGCACTCTCCAGGGATCCTTCCTTCACCGATGGATCTAATGATAAAATCAAGTACTCGTCACAATATTGTAAATGGTCATCCCTCCCCCCCTCTGGAAATCCCAGAGTGTACAAAATCGAACTTCCTTCAATCCCCGTGCTGCCCACCCTCCCCGAGGCAATCCGATGTGGACTCGAAACAGCACCCAGACTCGGAATCGAGCGAATTCCAAGACCCCCCGGCGATCGAACTCAAGTGTGTTCCCATATTGGAGGCGCTCCTAAAAGGGGATAGTTACACAGGATAAAGGTATCTCGAGTAAAGTGGATGTAATAACACCAGGAATGTAAGAAAGTCGATTAATACTTAAAAAAAAACTAGACGGAAAAGGAATCGCAAATAGAAGACTGAGATAGGTACCATAAATTTAAATTTTCTCCAATAGTCACAGTTAGTCCCAAAGAAAATTATTTTTTCTGAAAAAAATGTGTCAGAGATACCGTCCTCGTAACAGTATCTGACCCCTATTCAAGTGAATTACCGTTTCAGTAGTAGTGCCAAGAAGAATGAGTCGTTGTATAAAACACTTCAAATCTTATGTTTCAAATTCTATAGTCAACGAAAGTCTCGTATCGAAAGTTCCACATAGTTGAACTTGTCTGGATCTCAACGATCAAATTCTTCTTGATAAGACCCCTCACCTAAAAATATCAGTCATCTGAACACCCTCGCACCGAGGGGTGACACCTAATGTCGAAGTAGATCTTGCGATAGATGTTTTGGGGGCTTTACATTTGTCAGATGGCCCGGACTAGCAAACCTTAGAGGTGTTCAAATTTCAAGAAACTCCATAAGGTAATTCGATTCGGGATGAGAAAAGAAAGTTCTGAGCAAAAGCGAGAGGAAATAATGGAGAGATAATAATAAAAACTCAGGAGGTAGCAGCGAAATTAGTGTTCGCGGGTGAGCATATAATTCTTCAGAGGAACCAAGGAAATGATATCACTATGGACCATGAAGGAACTGTTGTGTATCTGGGTTCTGATAGTCGAGAGTATGCGACGATAGGAAGTTAGTAGTGTTGAATTGGAGAACAGATAGTGAGCTTTGCGGGCTAGCCGCTACTCTCATTAATTGGCGTGGATTGTAGAGGGGTGCTGGAGATAGATATAACAGACTCAAACAGGAATCACTCGGGCCTAGGTCGGAAGGAGTGGATGAGAATTACCTTAGCAGACAAAGAAGAAGAGTCTGGGACTAAATGCAATGCCCCCTTCCGAAAACATCTTGATTTCTTAAATCCAAAATAACAACTGGCCTTCTTTCAGGCTACCACATTAGCGGATTGTCATGATCAAGCTTTCCTCACTCCTGAGGTAAGAGAATCTCGCCTGGACCGGACAACGGACAATATCAAGAAGTGGTAATGCAAACTGTGTGAACAAAGAATGAAAACGGCGTGTTTTGGTGGTACTAGAAGTCCTTTCTCCCACCCCCCTTCAAACATTATCGATCATGTTCTCTTTGACTGCGTCAACGTCGAGGGAATGAGAAAAGACACTTGGAAACGGGTGCCGTAGGATCGGGACTCGAGAGCCACTCACGTAAGGGAGAATAGAGAAGAAGCAATCCAGTTAATACTACGCGCAAAGGGGGAAGAAGCTCTTGCTCAGCAAGAAATACGCCTGAAAGCCGACAAAATCAAGAAAAACAAACCGGCGGAGAACCCATCGAAAGATGAAGTTCTAGATATCAAAAACAAAATAGTACCGGGGAGTGGTATTCAGCCAATTGTGGGGCGTCTTGGTTAGGTATGAAGAAGATGAGAGTTTAGAGTCGGGATAGGAATGAGATTGTAAAGGAGATGATTGCGAGGAAGTTAGAAATAGTTAAGCCGGTCGTTCCTATATTGTGTTTCATAGACAGGTTTCAGTTTCTGTGCACTTGTTTGGTTTTTTAGATCTTGATCTGGTGTCCTGAGTTGAGTTGCTTGAGCTGATTGCTGTCGGTCTTACTAGAACTTTTCAGCCTGTTTCAGTCCTTACTTTAATCGGTCCTGTAGTTTACATCTACTTGTTACTTTGCTCATAAACTTTGGTGAGTCGTTTCATATTCTTGTCTTGAAGGTTATTCATTTGTGCTGAGAGTCGTTTACTATTTCGTTACATCATTCATTCATCATTATCTAACTTCTTTTCCAAAAAAAAAAAAAAAAGTAAAAAAAAAAAAATTTAGATATAAAATTCCTGTGACAGCATTCAGGGAATTTTAGCCTTTCTTGGACGGCTTCGCTTTTTGTCCCCATTAAAGGCATGTTTTTCAAGTAAAAAGGGTGACGGGGATTATCCTAGTGGCCAAGATACTCAGCACCGCTGCAGTAGTAATGGTGGCTCTGACCCCTCCGCTAGGGCGTCCCCCGAGTTGCACCCACTCTAAAATATATAAAAACAATAAAAAAAAAAAAAAATCCGAAATACAAGATGATTGATGATTGTCGTGTCCCGCTACTTGACCTATGTCGTGAGGAGGAGACATTTGTTAACCAGGGGATCCAGAAGGAGAGAAAGGAGAAGAGAAAAAAGGATTAAAATGCAGCATCACACATTCAAAATCTGGATAATGCTCCAGCTCTTCCAGTAGTAGTAAAAACATATTCAACTGTGTAGACAATAATAGTATCACTAAAAACAACAACATTAACTCGATCCCTAATCTCTCGACATTAAATCAATTTCCAAAAAGTTCCTCTGAAGATCCCGAGGTCAACATCACTACCAGTCGGATTATTGAGACTCCTCTTTCTGGCTGGCTACTATCCCCAATAATTCAAATCTTAAATGATGGACACCAACAAAATCTTATCCCAAGACAGATCATGCAATCTTCCAACAACGTCCTCCCACAGTGGATCGATCTCGCCCACCGCAACTATATCCTTCTCCCAACATGTCCCCTTTGCTTCTCAACAAACTGTAGCAAGATCAGGGCAGATCCACAAAATCAGACTGCCAAAACCAACATTATTAAATCTTTCATCACTCCCGAGAGTCTCGAATCAGCAGAAACAAAATATCAAGCGAGATTAAAGAGGATACTCGAGGGGAAATTCCATGATACTGCGGATACAGCAGTATTAACACAGGACACGCCAGATAGTGAAAAGAAGAAGAAGGGGATCTATAGGATTCTTCTACACCCACTCTCCAGCAGCTCGGAATCACACATGGAGTGCAGAAACATCGTCGAAGCGGAATAGGACGAATCCTTCGCAAATAAACAATATGTAGGAGGAATTCATGCGTGGGGATAAACAGCTCTATACGTTGAAAAATTCAACAGACCAGGAGTATGGATAAACACTCCAAATAATGACAACATATTCTTGGGGGAAAACCAAAGCTTCAGATGCACAAAATGCCAACATTCATCACGCTCAAGAACTGATACCTGATGGCACGCCCAAGGATGCTACCTCCAATAATACGTCAAAAACTGCTCATGGGACAGCTCGGTTGTAAAAGCGAAATCCAGTCAATGTGAATTCATCCCAGTCCGGAACCCTTTCCAAGGATGACTAATAACAACAGAGGAACAACGGTCCCAATATGCAAAACTCTCTCTAGAGGATCAAAGGAGATTTCCAAAAAAAAGGAGCTACCGATTCCTCGAGTGAAACATCCAGAACAATCTCCGACAAAAAATGGAAAGAGTCACAGCAGAAATATGCAGGTTCAAAGGATAATTCAACATCCTAACAGAAGCTGATCTAACAGTTTTTCAACTGGCAGATAAAAAACTGATAGCGTCAGGATAAGATTCGAATAAAGAAAATGATGAGAAAAATAAAAACTTCCACATCGAATATTATCTAAACGAACTTCGTCGCCTCGTCCCCCAGCTAAGCTGATTTGCATTTCTAAAAATCACAGTAGGGGTAGATCCAGCAATAATAATTCAACCCCCCAAATTAATCCCAGGAGGAAAACAAATCATCCACCTCTTAATCCAAACATCGATGGGAGAAACGGAAATCATTGGGGGTTACAGAAATCCGAATAATAGAGAGGAGCTTCAATGCGCCCTCGACTACATCAAGAAGCGTGATCCAAAGATCCCCCTAATAGTCATTGGGGACTTCAACACCCCCGTCCATCCAACAACATTAACGAACCTGAACAGGGAGGGTCTTCCAACGTGGAGACAATCAGGAACAGGATCGGGCGACAAGGGTATAGTGCTCCGAGAAAGCTCCCCAGACTGGTGTCTAGTCTCCAACAACCTGGAAGAAAAATGCAATTTCAAAGTCGAATGATCAGAAGCCGTCAAGACGGACCACGCCATCGTCTATTGCGACGCTGACATAGGGATATACGAGCAATACAGCCGAGGTTCCCCAGGGGACAATATCGGAACGAAACCCAGACATCGGTAGCAGATCTCCAACCTCCCCTCCGAAAAGCTGAACATCTCAAAAGCAGACATTGATACAGACGACTCTTTCGCAACAGCATTGAAGAAAGGAGGAATCTAATTCTCCAAATCATCACAACGGTCATGGACGAGATTGCTCCACCCGTCGGGAGAACTCTCAAAAAACATTTTGGAGACCACCCTACTCATGAAGGAGAGATTCACAAGATTCAGTGAGTGAACAAAGGAGGAGAAAGTTCCAATTCCAGAATCAGCAATATCGAGACCAATCACTCCAACTAAGGAGAAAATGAGAAAGGCGTTGGGCAGACTAAAAAAAAATAGAAGCCCAGGAGTATCAGGGGTAAAATTCGAGGGACTACTCCTGTTTCAAGCGGCACTAATCTGATACATCTGCTTAAAAATATTCTCAGCCTTCAACAACTGCAGAGCGCTACCATGAGTAAAAGACATCCTAATAATCCCAATATTCAAAGCCAACAAAGCGGCTGCCGACTTCCTCAGCAAGAATTTCTACCGACCGGTTGCAATAGGAGAAACATGCTGCAAATTTGCAGAAGCCCTACTCATGGACGAAATCCACCCACTGGCTTAAAAAGCGATGAATGCACTGGAAAACACGGCCTACTAAATGGGACTAAGCGCAAATATCACACTCCAGAACCTAGCCTGAATCCTCTATCAACCATGTGATGACACAGTCAGAAAAATAATCATAACAATGGACTTAGTAGGGGGGTATGAACAAGTAAAACTCTCTGAACTTCTGCTAGCACTATTATGGGTGGGAGCCTCTATGTAAATAATCGCAGTGGTAGCAGATTGATACCGGGATAGAACGTATCATATATGTGTAGATGGAAGACTAGGGGCGACATGAAAAGATGGTCTAGGCCTCCCATAAGGACTACTATGGAGTCCGCTATTATTCAGAATCTGACTGGGGTGAAAGCTGAGAGACAAACCTCATCTCAAATGCGAACTAATAAACAGATCCTTCGCGGACGATTTAACATTCATACTAATTTCAATATCCAGGGAAAACCAAGTCGAGAGCATCAGCAGTTTCATGAAATGGATAGAAGACTCGGGTTTGAAAGTCGACGGTATGAAGGCCACAATATTTGACTAAACAACCCAGACTATTTACACCTCGATAAAAACAGAAGGATCAATGGCGCTCTCAAGGAAAACAATCGAGGGCACCCAACTCCCGGAGAGCAATAATTTCAAAGTTCTGGGAGTATCATTCATGAGGAAACAAGATCTGAATCTGAAAAGCATCAACGGCGACATCAGAGGAAGAATGATCCGGGCAGCGAGGGAATATGCAAGCTCAAAGAATGGTTCCGTCGAAAACGCCCTCAACTTCTTCAACGATCGTGTGTTCTCGCTCGCTCTATATGGGGGACCCGCCAGACTCGAAATGCTGAAGGCCTCCAAAGAAAAAAATGATATAGATGAATGTGCGGAAGCAGCTCTGAGAATCATACTACAATTTCCTGGATGCTACCCGCGGGACATGCTGTGACTAATAGCAGAACTAAACCGCCCCTCGGCATATTGAAATGTGCATGCTAGAATCAACAACGAAATAATAAAACAGATTCAAGAGGAGGAAAAAAAAATCAAGCATTCCAAGTCTACAGGTACTAACAGCACGGACTCATAGGACCCTACCCCCAAAAATAGGGGAGAGATCGAATAAGACTAGTAGGACATCCAAATAAATCCGCCAACAAACAACATCATTAACAACAGCATCACAAATTCAGAAAATGAAGCAGACAGATGAAGAATATACACCGGAATGGATCGCTGTCCCGCCCTAATAAGGGACGTCGAATTCAGAAATGCGAAAAGCACCTACCTCCACTTCAAAAAGAATATCACGAACAGCTCGTCAGAAGATGAACAAGCTCTCGCAGACCTCCTCTCAGACGAAATTCAAAACTTCCCCGCCGAGGCAATCATCTTATCCACGGACGGAGGAAGACCGGATCGAGCAACCAAAAAAGATGATTTCGGAAATGACATTAAGGATGATGAGTCAAATGATGAAATCCCGGAGAGAATAGGAGCGTACAGACTGCAAGTCCAAGCAGAAGTCTACTTCGGCGGAGCGATAGACAGAATAAAACACTCAACACCTTTCAACACGGAGGGGGTGGGAATAAGCAGAGGGCTGCAAGTAATAAGAAGAAGCCTGAGAAAACCCAGCTCGGGGAACTCCGCTGAGGAAGATCACTCCATAAACGACACCATTCCGCCGACCCCAAGTGAAGACATGAACGACTCGCTAAGAGAACTAATAGTTCTAATAGACTGCGACAGCTTAATTGAGGCACTGGATAACAGTAACTCCGTGGAACCACTTGCCATCGAGGCAAGACTACTAATGAATGAAATAATGAAACTATGTCCAAACATAAAAATACGAGTTCTCTGGGTCCCATCTCACAGAGGTATCATCCCAAACGTGGAGGTTGACGCTGCTGTGGACATACTCCACGACCTCCATTCAAACAATAACCTAGAAGAAGGAGTACTTGAAGAGTTCCAGTTTGAAGAAATAGAAAAAGGAATCTCATTACGGCGATTCAAAAAAGTCTGCTGGGGAGAAGAGGCTGGAAACCCAATAGAAAATCATAGAATCATAACCGACGAGATAAAAGGGTCAATCATCAGACAGCCAAACACAGATATAGCTCTAGTAGAAGTAGATAAGACAACGGGAGTGCCGAAAAGAAGGAAGATCACAATGGATAAGACGGGGAAGATAATCCAAATAATTAACAACAATAGCAAATATTCCAACGAGATCAAGTTTGGAAAATTAAATATCTTCACGGCGGACACAATAACCTTCTTCGGAGACAACCAAATAACAAGCGCTCCGGGAGGTATCAGATCTGGAAAATTAACAATCATCCGGGGTCCGGGCAACCCATCAGGGCTGGGAAGAGGAGAATGGCTCAAAACCACCACTGGAAGCGACTCGGTAGCCAACATCGGTAGGAACAACAAATATCCGTTCAGACAGTTTTTTACAGGGCTCACTCCACCTCAACAATACTGCCTTCTACAGGCCCTAACTCTCGCCGACCTCAATGACAAAAAACTTCTCAAAATAGAAATAATTGATAACCCTAATCCGAATAACCGGGGCGGTTTCGGTAAAATAGCGATGTGGAAATGTGCATGCTGCGAGGAAAGAATGAATGTCCACAACGGCAAAACAGAAACTTTTCCGGCAGATATAGATAAAGCTTCAGAGGAATCAAAGAATAAACAACATCCCCAAACTGACATCATAAGACACATCCTCTTCCACTGCCCAAGGATTGAAAACAGGCCGCAGTCATACAGGGCAGCCTATGAAGATCCTGACAAGTTCAACAATAATGCCAAAGCACTAATAGTAAAAAACAACAAAGAAGACGCAGTTCGAATACTATTAAAAGCAAAGCGAATGTGGTCGGAGGCAGAAAAGGATATTAGTATCAAAGGCCCGAAACCGAACAAGACCAAACCAGCAGAAGTCAAAGATGAAGAGATGCAAAAACGGGTTAAAGAAGGATGCAGAAGCATAAATGGAGAAGCAGTAAAACTAGCGATGTGGGAATAATAATAACAGACAAAAAATAAGAAATACCAGTAGTAACAGCACTTCCAAAAAAATCCTCCTCACAACAATGCCAGTATACAGTCTCACAGAATTAAATTCACACTGTTCAAAAATATGAAATTACAATCTGACAGAATTAAATTCACACTGTCCTAGAATATGAAATGTCTCTTTCTCTTTAATTAAAAGTGCAGGCTTGAAATGTCTCTTTCTCTCTAATTAATAGTGCAGGCTTCTCTTTAAAAACAACGTATTCCAGAGGACGAGACTTGTCTAATAGGATAAACTAGCCACAATTCAATAAATACAGTAGCCTCTCACTATCAGCTCTGCTTAAAAAAATGTGAAGAAGTTTATTACGAGAAAGTAGTAGTAAAAGTTCAAAGTAATACTAAAACACTTCCTCCAAATATATAGGTGTAGCAGAAGAATTAATTGCATCTAAATACAAACATTAGTTTACTCTCCCTTCTAGCTAATTCCAACATCTATTACTAGTAATAATTAAAATCCATGAGACCAGAGAAATGCGCAATGAGATTTTACTTCAAGATAGTAGGGCTGAGTTCACAACATCTCAAAAAAAATGATAAATTCAAATCTGTCATCCTAATAAGAATTAGTTTCCAAGTGCTGATATCATCAAATTTTCCTTCTTCTTTTTTCGGCCGGGACGATGGTGATCTCTACACAACTGAGGTCATGATCCCCTAGGTGCTTTACTTCCAACATAATTCAAGCCGTGGTCGAATCCCGCCCACTCACATTAGTGGGTCGAGTGTTCTTTTATTGGATTTTGAGTCGTTCCACTGCTAGAGGTAGTTCGAGTGTAAAAACCGGTGAGTATAATAAGGGAGGAGGCTGAAACAAGTGCGACAACTCACCGCTCAATTTCCATTAGAACCTCTAGGCCAAAGCCGTGCCTACCGTGAGAAGAAGGTAGAAAGTCAGTGTGGTGGAAAAGGTGGTAACTGCACTGATTTTGCCCAATCGAGATTCGCTTCATATAGATGTAGTAGAGTTAATTCTCAGACTAATTTTCTTGGTCGCTATGAAACCGAATCCTGTGAGGGTTGCGCTAGCAAGTTAACCAGGGACACAGCTGTGGCCTTTGACACCTATGGAGCGCTGTAGTATGATGCTAACTCCGTCTCTGGCTTAACCTGTCAATGAGAGAAAAAAAAAATAGAAAATGTGGTCCCCGACCTCAGCTACAAATCTCAGCAATAACAATGAAATGAATTAAACCAACAATGAAATATATGATAAAGTATTAGCAAGCATGTATTCTAACTCTCGTTATTATCTATCTCCCCTCTTTCTGGCCCCGCTTTACTATAGTTACTCCCCCGCGTTTAAATACTCCTCCACATTTAATTAATTGTTTGGCTCTATTTTCCAGCTCTGTCTCGATTGGGTCCTCTTTCGCGGCGGTCACTGGGACCAGGTCGGTAGTGTCAGTCCTGCTGATCCCATACTTAGCCCGATGGTTTTGACTGCTATCAATCGTGTACATCTGCCCTCCATTCTAAGCACTGAATGGTTTGCTCGTAGTAAATGTGTGTCTAGCTTGAGTATTTTAATATTACATGTCACTACTTTCCATTCTAAGAACTGAATGGCTTGTTGGTGGACATCGTGTGTATAGTTACTTTTGTAATTACGAATTATTGATAGTCGCACTTCTCTACGTTGCTCCCTTTTCTAAGAACTGAATTGGGCGCTCGTGGTCACAGTGCATTGTTGATATTATTGTACCCCCATTTCCCCCTCGGCTGGGTAGCGTGGTGCTCTCGGTCGTCACTAGTAGTAGACAATTCGATGGTAAGAATACTGGTTACGGTTTCGTCGTCCCCTCTTGTGGATTTTGGCGACGACGGCGGCGTTCCAGGAATCAACACTCCAGATTCCCCACTGACCAACGACATACCCGACATTTTCATGGCGACATCATACTCCCCGATCAATATGATCCTAAATCCCCAGGATATCCTATGTGCCCACACTTCCTCTCTCCCGTCAATGTATTGCTACGCAGATATTGATGGTTCCCCAATCAACAAAAATATCATATTCAAGAACATAAATGAAGCATACGAGTTTATCCGATCTATAAGAGATTCCACCAACGCAATAGGAGATTGTCAACGAGTAGAACAGTCGAATAACTTTTCCCCATGGACATTGTCCAAAGACATAGCCAATGAATGGTTTAAAGCTCAATCATCCGCAGCCCGCACAATCCTCACTCAGAGGGTGGTTAACAAATTAAACAGGTCATTTGAAGGTCAGTTGATGTTGAGAATCACTTCTTTTAACGACTTGCAAATCTCGCTTCCCTACAACTGCCATAACATGTCCATAATGAAATACATCATTGAAGCAGCACGTAACAAGGTAGTGGAGTCTGTATCAAATACAATCACCATCAATAGTATCAATAACATAAACCTCTTCCCCTCCCTTTCTCATGATGACTCCCCTCACTCCCCAAAAGACTTTCCTTCACCAATGAAGTCGATGGCTGAGGCAAACTGCCGACACAGCGCCGTAGAGGGTCATCTTTCCCCTCCACTGGAAATCCCGGAATGTACAAAATCGGGCTTTCTCCTAACTCCAGGCAGCCTGCCTTCCTCGAAGCACTCCAAAGTCGGAACGAGGCAAAACGCCGAGTCGGAGTCGAGTGAATTCCAAGACCCCCCGGCAATAGAAGTTAAATGTGTCCCCATAATGGATGCGCTTCTGAAAGGAGAGGTTTACATGGGATAAAAAAAAAATGGAGACAGAAATAATGAAATAATAAACTACCTATAATGGGGGAGAAGCTGGTTCCATAAGCTTAGATTGAATAAAGGACATTGTGGTAGACGATGAATTGAAAACAGGGAAATAAATCCTGCATCACAAGTTCAAAACTTTTCTTTCACCTTCGGCATTCACTGGAACTCTTAAGTATCGTAGCCCAGTATCATATTACTAATACTGTCCTGGCGGATTAAACAAGTGAGGTATCGTTTCTATCACCTCGACAATAGAGCCCTACAAAGTTAGTTTGATGTCAATACCACACAAAATTACTTGCTATATAAGACGTCTTAAAATTTACGTTTCGAATCCAAAAAAAGCAACTGATCCTACGAGGCTGGTCTAACCCAGAC
>Ga0099797_101218_pt1 | contig 14247 bp, 12 predicted proteins | sample Uncmet_Sort48C_1_FD_89871 | JGI IMG/M metagenome (GOLD analysis project Ga0099797, IMG submission 89871) | Marine eukaryotic communities from CALCOFI LINE 67, Pacific Ocean - C012_Sort48C_1 | ecosystem: Environmental > Aquatic > Marine > Oceanic | place: Pacific Ocean: Monterey Bay | collected... | reverse complement strand
TGGTGCTGAGGACCAAAGGGGGGGGTTAGCGGCGGGCATATCGTCGGCGGCGGGTTGTGGTTTTGGTTCTAGCAGGGGGTTTTCTTTTGATGGTAGCGATGGTGGTACTGTACCGAAATCTCCGTACCCAATGCCTATAACTCCCGTACAAACCCCATTATAGACGTCTATCTACCTCAAGCAATACAAATAATTTGTCTGCAATCTATTACCAACCCCGATTCACTCTAACAGCTAAGCATCAATGAGTCAGAACAAAGCAGACACTACACCCCTACCCAAACCAAGCACTCGAAAACTGACCGACCCCTTACCCGCAAATGATCCTCGCAAACAGAAACGCAAGCCTCTCACCCCTGAAGAGAAGCAATTGATAGACAAGGTGTACGATCCACGCAGCGACAAGACGGTATCTGGTGTAACTAGTGACCTCAAGAAATATTACGATGCAAGCAATACGCCTGAGAGTGAACGCATATCACCTCTACGAGTGGTACATTACGTGCTGCGCAGGAAACCTGTTACCCCTACTCAAAAACAGCTTCTCTCGAAGTTATATTACGAAAGAGGATATCCCGGAAGGGATGCATTGTTCCGCATGCTGAAGCGTCATTACCAACAGAAGGGCACTCCTGCAGACGAGCGGGTCTCTCGGCGCCAGGCTTATGAGTTCCTCCGCAAGCAAGAGGTGCACCAACTGCACCGAGCTGCCCCGAAAGAGTCTCTTCCCATTGCTCCGATCACTGTTCCGCAGCGGTGGGAGACTGCACAAGCCGACCTCATCGTCAGGGGGAACCAGGCAGAGGTAAGCACGTACAAGGCCATTCTGGTGGTGGTTGATGTGGCCACGAAGAAACTGCACACGCGGCTGCTCAAAGAGAAGAGTGCCAGAGCCACAGCCAGGGCCATGAAAGAGGTTCTGACACAGGCTCGAGGTGACATGAGCGAGCAAGACAAGGCACGCAAACGAGACATGCCTTCCAAGACATGGAGGGTGCTGAGTAGTGACAATGGTGCAGAGTTCATTGGACCCGAGTTCAAGCGTCTCTTGCAGGAGGAGGGGATCACCCAGCGATTGGGAGTAGCCGGGAGGTCGAGCAGCCAAGGGGTTGTGGAGCGGGTGAACCGGTCTCTCCAGATGAACATGCAGAGGGAGATCACCGCTACGAAGCTCAACAAGAGGCCAGTACGTTGGTTTGACATTCTGGAGAAGCACACGAAGCTGTACAACGACAAGCCCCACCGGTCCCTCCGTCTTGAACTGGATCAGGGTGAGCAGCGTGAAGAGGAGCGAGCGAGCGAGGAGGAGGAGAAAGAGGAAGACGAGGACAACTTGCAGGAGAGCAAAGAAGGAGAGGAGGGTGATGAGAACAACCCAAACGGGGACTCCACGAAGCGCCCCAAGTACAAGTACTTCAGCCCCAACGAACTCCTCCGAGCGAGACCCGAGGTGCTCAAACGCATGCACGAGCAGAGGGTGTCTGCTCTCAGCCAAGGTAACAAGCTCCCCAAACAGGACCAGGTGGAGGTGGGAGACACGGTGCGCATCGTTCTGTTGGGGAAGCGGAAACAGCCACTGGCGAAGGGGTTCGACATCAACTACACCAAGACATTGTACACCGTCTACAAGAAAGAACCGTCCACAGGGGGGGTGATGCGCTTCTATGTGCACCAGAAGGGTGAACCTGCAAAAAGGTCGGTGGACAAGCAGAACAAGCCCATTGCCTACACGGTGAAGGACCTGCTGGTGGTCCCAGATGAGGTGGAGAAGCCGCCGGCGAACGTGGTCGGTCCGGATGCACCCCCTCCGACTGCGGATGCTGTTGCGAACCGAACCGACATGTCGGAAGGGCCTACGCTTCGGTCTGCTGTTGCTGAACCTCCGGCACCACCTGCACCTGTTGCTGAACCCTCGGCACCACCTGCACCACCTGCACCACCTGCTCCACCTGCACCACCTGTTCCTCCACCACCTGCACCACCTGCACCACCTGCACCACCTGCACCACCTGTTCCTGCACCACCTGCACCACCTGCAGCTGTCTTCGATCCGAGGCTAATCCGCACTGACAAGCGAGCGAAGAAGCAGTACATGCTGGATCTGCATGCGAAGCTTGATGGAATGCGGTTGAGTCAGCTGTTCGGACTGGAGTGGAGGCCTCTGCTGCAGTTCCGGAACACCAACGGGGCGCTTGTGGATTTCAAGAAGAGGGATTTTGAATACCATGTTGGTGCTGGGAGGTTCCTCACCTTGGAGGCGGAGTTGGCATGATTTATTTTCTTTGCATTGTGGTATTTACACCTCATCTACCCCCCTCAGCAACTCTTCTAAACTTATCATGCCTACACCTCAGATGCGGCGCGCGTTCGAAACCGCTCACAACCTCCACAGAAGCAAGGGCCTTGGCAAGCAGGCAACAATCGTGCGCAAGGCCGGCAAGTACGGCATTGGCGTGCGCAACCAACTGGGCAAGAAAGGGGGTCTTGTGTATTAATTTTTGGAACCATTATTGTACAATTCACGCAGTTCACGAACACGCTTTGGCACAGGCGTCGGTGCCACATGCGATTCCACCTCGGAGAAAGGGATGGGCTTGGCTCGACCTTGCTCCATGATGTCTAGGTTGTCTTCGTCGTCGTCCGCTTTGGTGACCAACTCTAGCTCTCGGTCACATGACATGCATGGGGTTCTGATGTTGGTGCACCTGGAGTGGCGGGTGGCTGCCACGAGACCTCCCAGAGAGGCTGCGCATGCGGACACGAATAGGCTGAGTTCGCTCCAGTTCATTTGTTGGGTGGTGGATGCAGTGGAAATGCCCTGTACCACGCAGAAAATACTTGGGGGGGTTCGTCTCTTGAGAGGGTGGGGAGGGAGTGATGTGCAACACTTTGTTTTAACTAAAAAAGGCCCTTTAGTCGGCACTTCCCTATCCTTTCACCACAAATCCACTAAGCTGTAACACTTGCACCGCTTTTGGGGGGTTTCGGGAATCTAGTAAAAGTTATTGTCGTTTGACGACAACAGTTATCACCTAGCAAAGAAAAAGGCCCAAAAGCGGTGCAAGTGTTACAAGGTGCAAGCGGCCTCTATTCACCACCCTTCTCTTCCGCCGTTGAACTCCCCTTCGCGTCAGGGAGATTGTAGCCGAGAGGGTGCGTCAACAGACCCTTGAACTTGGAAGTGTAGTGCCGACTCGCGGTTTGGGTGCTGTGGCCGATGCCATGGTGCATTCCCGCTTGCTGTTCACTGGAGGGTTGCTCCACGTACTGCACATGGGTCTCGAAGAGTTGGCGGAGGGTGGTGCATGGGCTACTGATGCGGCCCAAACCATACCTCTTCAGGGCTGTGGGCAAGAGTACTTTGCCGATGCCTTCTGGCGGGTTCTGGCGGTGTCCCAGTTTGGGGATGGTGCACGTTGGTCGCGCCCCTGTGACGCGGGTGTACACCTCGATCATCAGGCCGAGTGCTTTTTGAACCATCTCCGGAACAGGCACGGTGCGGTCTTTGAATGCCTTCTTTGTTTTGCCCGAGTTGTGGTACACAAACGTATGGTCCTGTGGGCTGTAGTAGGCATCCGGTGCTTCGGGATCCTTGCTCGCGGTCTCCTCCGGCGTGTACGCAATCCGTGTGCACAGGTCTTGCGCACGAAGCCCCATCCAGGTGTGCTTGGCCAGCACCAGGATTTGTTGGACCTCCTCAAGGGTCGGGTGCGCAGGGCCTGTGGGTGGTTCGGCGGTGCGCTTCCACGCATCCTCAATCAGCCCCGTCACCACTACCCGCAGCTTGGCGTTGGTGAGGAGCGTGCCGTCGTCGCACATGAGCTTCTGTTCCAGCTCCTCCTTTGTGTACTCTGCATAGGCCGTTTTGGCGGTGCGGTTGAGGTTGTTCTTGTCGCTGTAAACCTGAAGATCATGCATGCAATCGGGGTTGAAGGCTTGCTTCAGGATGGTGAGAAGGTGGCATGTGTTCGTTGTGCGGGTGTTCGAGTTGGGCCATCTGGTTTCGAGGGTGCGGATCAGAAGGGCCTGGAACTCCTCAAAGTCGTTCTGCTCCATGCTCTCCGGGTGCTCGAACCAGGACAGGTGCTTGGGGTTCGTGGAGAAGTTCTCGCGGGTGCAGACCTTCGTCACGGCGTTCTTGTAACCGCGGATCGTGCTGGCCGCCTTGGAGTGGGATCTGTTGCTGATCACATCCATGCACTTGTCGAGGAGGTTGGGGGTGTGCTCCTCCTCTTTGGTGTGCTCCTCCTCTTTGGTGTGCTCCTCCTCTTTGGTGTGCTCCTCCTCTTTGGTGTGCTCCTCCTCTTCGGCGTGCTCCTCCTCTTCGCGGTACTGCTGGAGCTTCTCCTTCAGAGTTTGGTGCTGCTCTTCAATGTACTGCTGGATCTTCCCCATCAGAGTTTGGTGCTGCTCTTCAATGTACTGCTGGAGCTTCTCTTGGAGGGGGCTGTTGTTTTTGGTTTGCATGTTGGGTTGGGTTGTTGTTCGGTGATCGGGTTTTGAAAATGACTCTCGATGGGATTTTTTTCACTCGAGCGTGGTGTGCGAAGGTGGTCTCTGGTTGCTGATGTGGACGTTGTGGTGGTGGTCTCTGGTTGCTGATGTGGGGGTTGTGGTGATGTGCATGGAAATACTTGTGGGAAATGATGATATGGTTGACCACTACCTGTGGATCTGCATCTAATACAGCTACTTTTGGTGTTTTATTCGTATACAGAATTTTCAAAAATGTTACGGTAATATTTTTTTGTTTTTGGCGTGTCTCTGAATTTTGAAAAGAGCTGTAATTACTGCAAAACGCTATAATACAATAAATATCTCAGAACCTAAATCATATCTCACAACTAAACCTACCATGCCGCAACAGGTCCAGGGACAATGCTCCGGAACCGCAACAGGTTCACGGACAATGTTCCGGCACCGACAACAGTAACATTACCCAAGTTCCCGAACCCCTCAAAAAGCGGTGCAAGTGTTGCATTCCATCTCACCACCACACCACCATCAAAGCTACATTAGAGAACTACGGAACCACATCTCACTCAGAACCACGCTGCTGCGTCTCCTCTCACTCTTTCATTTTCTCGTGCCATTATCATTTTCACCATCTCTCCGCAATGTCAACCTCTGTCCCCATCAAGCCCAGCTATGTCATCCGTCCCATGAGCACGGATCATGTCACCAAAGCCCCCTGCCACATCCCCATCAACTGGGAGCAAGTCGCCAAGATCGAACGCAGCGGGTACGAAGCCCCTCCCAGCACCGAGTGGGACGGCACCATCAAACCCAGCTGCATCCAGGCCACCCTCCGTCGTATCAAAAAGCACAAGAACTGCACCAAGCTGCGCATCCAGTACGATCGAGTGGCTGCTGACATGCAGCGCTCAAAGGAAGACCGCACCGACCGCGCCCAAGCCAAGGAGAGCATCTCGGCCGGCGACATGCAACGTGAACTGCGTGCGGGTCTGTTCTTCAACAAGCTGCGCGACTTTGACCAGTCCGCATCGCACCAGCGCCTCATGCTGTCTGCCCTCCGCACCGACCCCGAGGTCGATGTCGAAGTTGATTACCCCAACCTGCTGCGCTACGTCAACGAAAAGGCTACCGCGCGCAAAGAGATCGCCGAGTTCTGTGAGGGTGACACCGAAAAGGCCAAGAAGGCTGTACTGGCGATCACGTTTGGCGGCAAGACACCGTTCAAGTCACCGTTCCTCGTTGGGTACCAGCGTGAGATCGCCAGTCTCATGCAGAAGGTCGTCGACGCCAACCCCGACCTGCACGCGAGCATGCAGCGCAGGGTGCGTGACAAAACCCGCAAGGACGTCGCTGCGGTCATGAAAAAAAAGAGCATCACCCGCAAAGAGGCTGAGGCTCAGGTCAAGAAGCGCGACTGGAAGGCCTCTCTGTTTTCGCTGTGGTGTCGCAACCAAGAGAGCCTCGTGATCGAAGCCGTCGCGGGCTGGTGCATGGACAATGGTCTCATCCGCAACCGCCATTTCGACAACAGCAGAGATGGCCTCATGATCCCCTGCAATGACGTCGATCACTTCCTGGCCACAAACAACGACCACAAGACAGTGCAGGACATTCTCGACACCTTCCGCCGTGTAAGCATCGAGAAGACCGGTCACGACATGTGGTGGGAAGAGAAGTGCATGAAGGCCGGTCATGATGCGTTCTGGGAGAAGGTCAACATCGAGCTCGACTATGTCTCTGAGGACATGGGCAACGCCACCAAAGACCAACCCGATGCCCCGTTCGATGCCGCGTACTGCGCCAAGCTGTCCACCACCGAACAGCGCGTCGAGTATTTCAACCGCTACTTCGCTTGGATCGAGAACCAGCACAAGGCCATCCACATCCAGACCATCAAGAAGACCACCCGCGACGGTACCCTTGTCATGGAGCGCAACTTGCTCTTTTGCTCCAGTTCAGAGCTACGGGACTCGTTCGGTGAGATCCCGTCTGGACAAGTCAACCTGTTTGGCAAAGAGATACCACTTGCCGTGGTGTGGATGACAAGCCCCATGCGCCGCAAGTACCGCAAGATTCACAACATGCCCTACGCTGCGTGCTACAACCCCGAGCGGGCGGAGGAGTACAGTGAGGATGCGTTCAACGCCTTTGTGGGTTACCCGAGCGACGTATGGGAGGGAAACGCCACGCATGAAGAGCTTCCGGAAGCGGAGATGCACCAAGAGGTGGCCATGTACGTGCAACTCTTGTCCCATGTGCTTGGTTGCCAATGCCATGAGAACGGTCGTTTCCCGGAACGCCTCGCAGACTACCCATCCGAAGACAAAGCGAAGATCGAGTTCTTCCTCCATGTGGTTGGTCATCGCATCGTGCACCCAGAACAGGACCGGCATCCATACTACGTGACGATTCAGAGCGCCTGCGGAGTTGGCAAGAACACGGCCATCGACCCGCTCGAAAGGCTCGTCGGCTCGGAGCACTACATTTGCGATTCCAACGTGGACACCTTCTTCGGCACGCATGCAGAGGGTGTCGTGAACAAGCTCTTCTGCGTCTACAACGAGGCTAGCATTGCGGACTCGGGCAAGCACGCCAACAAAATGAAAGCGGCCACCACCGAGGGCTCGGTGACAGTGAACGCGAAGTACCAGCGGCCGATCGAGGCGCAGCTGCGGGCGCTGTTCATTCTGCTTTCCAACGAAAACATCCCCTGCCGCATCGATCCTCTCAACAAGGAGCGCCGGGTGTGCACGTACCGTTCCAGCGACTGGACCGCCAACCGCTGGAGCTCGCAGCTGTTTGGAGCCCTCCGCAAGAAGTTCAAGACCACCAAGTTCCTGCGGGCACTGCGCCAGTTCTTCCAGACACTCGACTACGAGACCTTTGACTACCGCACTGCCCGCAAGGTGCTGCTTCGCCAGAGAGTCTACCAGGAGCTCGTGCAGTACTTCCTTCCCTGTGAAGTGCTCTTCCTCCGCGACTTCATCGAGCAGCAGAACTTCGACACCGACCTGCGCTTCCGCACCCCGTCCGAAGAAGGCGACACAGGGCCCAAGTTCTGGGAACACTCGAACTGGAACACGGATGTGACCATGAAAGCGAGGGACATGCATGGTTACGCCAAGACGTACTACGAGGAGCACCACATCACCGGCGAGAAGGCCAACCGGTCGGATCAGGATTTCAACAAGCGCATATCTGCTCTGCCGGGGATGAACCTCATCCAAGACCGCACGCGCCTCATGCAGTTCAACCCGCGAACGGTGTACAAGGCTATGGTGGATCGCAACCTGGTCGACTATGACACCCTTGAAACTGCCCTGAAGAACAACCTTGATGGGCAGAGCTCGGTGAAGGAATGTGCTGCGGAACAGGGGGTGGGCGACTTTGCGGATTTGATGTGATTGGGGTGGGGGGGATGTGCCTCTTGTAGCACTTGCACCGCTTTTGGGCCTTTTTCTCTGCTAGGTGCTAACTGTTGTCGTCGAACGACAGTAACTTTTCCCTCAGTCCGCTTACCCCCCAAAAGCGGTGCAAGCGTTACATCTTAGTAGATTTGTGATGAAAGGATAGGCAAGTGCCGTCTAAAGGGCCTGTTTAGCTTAAACAAAGTGTTGCATATGTTAACCTTTTTACCGAATTAAATTTGTGAACCATGACAAACAACCAACAAACCACCCAAAACCGCCCATGCCCGATTACCAAGACGCCAAAATCTACAAGCTCACAAGCAAGAAGCTGCCCCGCATGTGCTACATCGGCTCCACCACCGAAAAGAATTTGCAGCAACGTCTCTACAAGCACCGAGCCGCCTACAACCAGCACCTGAAAAACAACTACCGCTACAACTCCTCGTTCGCACTGATCAAACTAGGCCCAAAGCATGTGGGGATCACCCTGCTGGAAGCCTACCCTTGCGCGAATCGTCAGGAGCTCTTGGAAAGGGAAGGGCAATGGGTGCGACAGTACAAGGGGAGAAGCGTGAACAGCCGCACCCCCGGACAGAAAGCAAAAAAAAAGCAGCCCAATGCACAACAAGCAGGCTAAAGCGACCACAACCCCATATTCCCCCCACACCCCTCCTCCTCCTCCTCGAACAACATGCGCATCAGTGAAAAAGACAACCCCGAGCTGGCCATCCGCCCCTTCGACAACCAGCTGAAACCGACCAACAGCATTCACCCTGACCTGCCGCAACCCCCCTTTACCCTGATGCTGTGCTGTCCCAAAGGGGGAGGCAAATCCACTAACATCATCCGACTCATCTACGGCAACCGCAAATGCAAGAGCACCCCGAAAGGGAGCACGTATCACAGGTTTTACAGGCATTACTTTTCACGCATCTTCGTGTTCTCTCCTACATGGCGTCTCGACAAGGGCAAGACTGGCCGGTGCAACATCCCAGACGACCAGGTGTTCGACGAACAGTCGCATTACGAGGAGGTGCTCCAAGAGATCGTCGATGCGCAGGTGGAAGACATTGAAGAGGATGGGCAAGCTGAACCCGTTCTGATCATCTTCTCCGACCTGGCCGGCAGCTCCCTCTTCACCACCAGGAAGGACAGTGTCGTGAACCGTCTGGCTTTCAACTCGAGGCACCTAAACATCAGCCTCATTGTGGACACGCAGTCGCTGAGACAGATCTCCAACCCGTTCCGAGAGAACCTCAGCGCCATACTGCTGTTTGGGGGCATCTCCAACCGCCTTGAACTCAAGAAGATCTACGAAGAGTATCTGGGCGCGTACACAGAGAAGCAGGCACAGCAGATTCTGAACTATGTGTTCAAGGACTCCATGTTTAATTTCCTGGCCATCAACTTCCAGAAGGGAGGTCAGATGAGCAAGAACTGGAACCCGCTGCGCATTGAGGACATTGGTCAGGAGAGCAAAAAAGAATATGGCCAGTGATGCAACAAGACATACCGAATCCACCCTACATTAGATTTTTTTCAAACGCACTCCATGACCAGCCGTTCGGTGACCGGTGTTTCAGAATCAACCGCTAGTGTCGCCGAGTTCGTCCTGACCGAGAGGGGAATCAACATCGAGGAGGCGTTTGACGACGTGTTCGACAGCCTGAATAGGCTAGAATCAGACCAGATCAAGATCACCCAATCGGACCCCGTGACCACTCTTTCCGACCACCTGAATGCAGAGACTGATCGAATCCAAACGCTCGAAAACATGTTGGAGAACCCAGACACGGACCTGTTCACCCTACCGAACTCCACCCAAACCGCCACCTCTAAATTCGCACAAGTGGATTCGAACCTCATTTCCCTGTACAACGACATTGGTGCATTGCAGGTGGATGTAGGTGACATCCTGAACGTGCATCTGAATGCAGTGTCAGGGGAGGTGGATGCCGTCGAGGCGAGTCTGGCCACCACGAACACCACGGTGACCAACAACAACAGCACCTTGACGAACCGCATCGACTCGACAGATGCAGACCTGGCCACCACGAACAGTACGGTAGCCTCCATCAATACCACCCTGACGAACCGCATCGACCAAACGGACGCAAACCTGACCACCACGTCGAACCAGCTCAACACGTTCGTGTCAGATTACGATGCCGACCAGACGGTGACGGGCAGCAAGTACTTCAGCGACGATGTCATCCGTCTCGCAAACAAGTACCGCCTCGAACGGAACAGCACCACCGGCGATCTGCAGATTGGTCACGACGATGGTATTGGTGGCCAAGTCCCGTTCTTCACCCTCAAAGAAGCCGAAGCCCAATCTGGGACACCCCATGTGCAAATGGACACGGAACTCAAGTTGAAAGACAGCACCGCCATGTTCCTCAGCAGCACAGGAGACACCTCTCTCAAAGAAGAGAACAGCACGATGCACCTCGACTGCACCTCCGATGGCATGCGAGTCAGAGAGAGGACCCTAGATGCGAACGAAAACGCCCAGATCCAGACCATGTTTGAGGTCTCCACGGATTCGAACACCTCCCAGTACGCCGCGTACATTGGTGGAGCCAGGCTGGCAACGGAAGGGTACGTGACCGACGAGCCTGTGCGCATTCTGTTCAAAAGCGTGGTGATCGAAGGGGGTGTCGCCGGGGTCACGGCCACCCGAGAGACCGTGTTCAAGAACCCGATCACCATCCACGCGCACCCGCATACCCTTAACGCAGATTTCTCTCTGTCCGCCGATACCTCCAGCGACAACGCGTTCACCGTGCAATGTCCATCTGAATTCCAGCAAGACGCGACCTTCAACAACGCAGACATCGTAGACCAGAATGGGGACACGAAGTACGAACCCGCCTTTGACGGCTCCACCCTCACCGCCGCAGGGTCTTACAACTACACCACAAGCACCCTCCTCCAAATCATCCAGAGCTTAGACGACCGACTGAGTGCCTTGGAATAATATGTCTAACTACGAGAATACAACGACAACAACCGACACCATTCAAACCCCATGCAAAGCAGACAAATTTCCGGAGAAGCAGTGGGGGCATCGTTTGACGACAGCGCCTTGGTCAGTCGAATCACTGCATTGGAAAACTCAGAAGAATCGTTTGACGACAGCGCCTTGGACAGTCGAATAACTACATTAGAAAGCGAAACAGTAAAAATAACAGGCAATGCGTTTATTAATGGTACGAAAAGTTTCAATGGCGTTGTCGTTTCCTACAATGGAGTCCTTTTCATGGCTGGTACAAACCTTGCTACAATGCTGGAAGGTGCAAATGGTGGACTCGCTGTCTCTCAAGACTTGTTTTTGAACAACAATACCAGCGTCGGTGTAAGTTCGCAAATTGCGACCCTTCAAAGCCGTGCGACCACCCTCGAATCTCAGGCAACCGCCGTGGAAGCCCGTGCGACCACTCTTGAATCTCAGACAACCGCTTTGGACACCCGAGTGACCACTCTTGAAGCCCGGGCAACCGAAATGGAAAGTTTGGTGACGGTCGCCAAAAGCAATGCTAGTTTAAATCTGATTACCCTTGCCACATTGCCCCAATACAGCCTCGAATACAGCGACACGTCCATTCCAGCGACGAGAAACCCCCTCACTGCAACAATTCTACTTGCGACGAAACAGGTCACCGTCACTGGTTTTGTGGTGAAATTGTCGAATGGTTCCGCAACAGGCTTACCCTCGGGAACTGGAAATCTAGGTGAAGTGATCTTTACTCTCCCAATCGGGTTCCGTATTGACACAGAGCAAACCTTTGATGTTGATGCTTACACGAGTGCGACGCCTGGTGCAAATGATTCACCGGATCGTACAGCTAAAGTAAAAATCAAAACAGATGGGTCAGTATTTTTTGATGGGCAAGCTACATATCAGTACTTCAATCCAGGTAACACCACAAATGCACATGGCATCCATGCATTGGAATTCGACTTGACGTTTGACAGGTAAAATAGCCTCATATTTTTCCTTGCTGTTTAGCAAACCTCCAAACAAACCTTTTCAACAATGTCTTTCGCTTCACGTACGTCAAAAAACGATTATCGTTTGTTCGAACAACCTGATTACCGCAAGAGTGGAGCGGACCCGATCCAGTCGTTTGCAGGAGAGATGTCCAAACGCTACAAAGAAAACGCCACGAAGATTCGAGATGCTCGCTTTCAAATCAGCAGCCTCGCTCGCATGACCACGGGCACATCGCAAGAACAGCGAGATGCTTCGGTGGAACGGTGGTGGAACAAGGATGCGCGCCAGGGGTCCACAAAGGCTTACGAGAGCAACAAAAGTGTAAGTGGAAATGTCAACAACTTTTCGACTCCCAATGTTGCGCCTGATCGATGCGCAATAATTAGTGCCATTGGTAACACGAAGAGCCAAAATGAAGCAGCTGTCCTTTCAAGGAGAGCAGCAGAAGACAACGCTAAAGCTTTCACACCTAGTTCATCAACGAGAGTAGCCGGCAAAAAACCTTTGGAATGGATTCAAGAATGGACCAATCCGCCGCAATACAATTTGTCAAAACCTGATGTAGAAGCTTTAGCATCTGGCACCGTAGCAAAACGAAATCTGTATAAATTGTACCACGAATGGGCCACTGCAACGTTGATCAATTCAAACCCAAAGCTGCGAACAGTGGCATTGGAAGATTTTGATGTGCCAGCTCCACCGCCAAGCACAGATAAACCACTGACAGGGGGGCTAGCCAAAAAAGATTTCATACAGCACTGGGATGCTTCTTTGCCTGATTCTTACACCTGGAACCAGAATCAACTGATGGCTAATGCAATTGCGTTCATTCAAACATATGGGGATAGCACTGTAGCTCAATTGTCAGGAAACGCAAAAAATAAAATCCAACGCGCATGGGATAATTGGCAAAAGAAGGCAACACCACCATCAACGTAACATGCCCTACACGCCCAACAAAGACCCCGATTGCCCCCAATGCCCCTGCGAAAAGCCTCGAAGACGCAGACAAAAACGCAAAGACATTTACACAAAATCAGGCCACATGCAGCTAGGCAAACCCGTTCGGTTTGTCAATTTACGTTAAAAAAACTTTGATTATACTTTCTCTCTCTCTACTCGTATCTGGTTCTCTTTGCAGCCCTGTTGGCAGCGACGACGTATGCGCGTAATTCAGAAATGGTCTTGGGAGAGCTGCTGCGACGTCTTTTACGACGGGACAACACTTCGTTCTCTTCGTCCTCTTCGTCGCTTCCTGTGAATTCGCCACTATGACCGTCGCTTTCACCGTCGCTTTCATCGGTGCTTTCATCATCGGTACTTTCATCATCGGTGCTTTCTTCTAAGTTCAAATCATCTTCGAAATCACTCGAAGAATCTTGATCGACTTCCGTGGCTTCTGAATCATAATCAAAAATATCGGAGTCGTAGTCGTTGTCGTGCTCGTCGTCGGTATGGTCATCAGAGAAGTAGCCATCGCTCTCATCGCTGTACTCGGGGCGCTGCTTCTGGAAATCGCTCATGGTTTTGAAGGGTGCTGGTGAGAACTCTTGAGAAGATGGTAAAAAGAAAAGTGACAGGAGAATGGGAATGAATCAAAAATGGGAAAATGGGAAAATGGGAGATGTGTCACTGTAGCAAGTGTCGCGTCGCAAACTTGGTCTGCTGTTGTGATGTGTTACAGAACGTGTTTTTTGACGTGTTTTTTTACGTGTTTTTTGTGTTTTTTGACGTGTTTTTTAACGTGTTTTTTGACGTGTTTTTTGTGTTTTTTGTGCCACAATACCTTTTTTCCCAAAAACGCAACATCAGCAGCACATTTAGACTTCGAGCCGCATTTGTGCACAGTGATACAATGATACATTTCCCATTTTCCCAATTTGCCATTGATTTTTGTTCCGCTGTCACTTTTCTTTCCACCATCTTCCAGGAACACCATGTCGGATTTTCTTTTTGACCATGTATTTACCAGAGATGAGATGCTTCGTGTTGCAAAAGTTGTTGTGCCAATTGTTTGCAACAAACTGATCAATGATGAAGGAAAGTTTAAACAATATTATCAATGCGATGAAGAAGGCGTTGTGCGAACGTTTTTCGAATGGAGCGAGTTCATGTGGGACAACTACAACATGGGCAAAGTTTGCTCCGTTCCAGACGACGAATACATGGAAGCTCTTCCATTTCTTGATTTGCCCATAGATCTAAAATCAGACGAAGAATGCTACGGCATCGTACGTGATTATTACACCAAAACGAACAACAAAACTGGTCTCGATCTTCTTGAGTCTCGCCGCACTTGGTATGAAGAAAAAAGTGTTCCGGCACTCCATGCTTTTTGCAAGGGGATATATTGTCGCAAATTGA
>Ga0099797_101217_pt1 | contig 14255 bp, 13 predicted proteins | sample Uncmet_Sort48C_1_FD_89871 | JGI IMG/M metagenome (GOLD analysis project Ga0099797, IMG submission 89871) | Marine eukaryotic communities from CALCOFI LINE 67, Pacific Ocean - C012_Sort48C_1 | ecosystem: Environmental > Aquatic > Marine > Oceanic | place: Pacific Ocean: Monterey Bay | collected... | reverse complement strand
ATCATCATCAGTATTATTTATTATTTATTGTAATAGGAAAAGAATAGAAAATTTAGTATGTGTGCCACGGATAGACATTTGAACGGAATTAGTTGCATTGATAGCGCAGGTGAATTGTGTGTGGGCATACATATAGTGAACTAAGTATTTATTTAGCCAACGGTCGATCAGTAGGGCGGGGTAGGTAGGTAGTAGATAGATAGATATATACATTCGTTGTTTTGAGACACGGAGGGTGGAACTCAACAATCAGGCGAGAGTCGTAGGGTAGAGGAAGACTCCCCCAGCTTAGCTTGACACGATGCATACAGACAAAAACAAGAAGCTGGCGGAAGGCTTGGTCGATGCTGCATATGTGCGGCAAGGAATAGATGCATTGAATGCGCGGCACAACCTGGTCACAAGTCTGTTGTCCCAGCGTAGAATGCCAGAAAACGGTTGGGACGACGCGTCTATCGAATATTTGCTTTCGCAACTTGCGTTAATGGACAGCAACAACTTTACCGGGAACGTGGGTGTCGGAGAACGGGAAGCGCGCGTGTACTCCGATCTTGTCAAACGCCGCACTTTCAACCTGGGGCACGGGATTGGGCGTTCCGGTGATGTTTCGGCGGTGCAACCAAAGGCTGCCGGGTCCTCCACTATAGTAAAGCTTGCAACAGGCATGATGTTAGGTCTAATTCACGACTCGGGCGTGTTGAAAGCGAAAGCGGCGCTTATTATGCCATGCGCGACTGGTATGTCCCTGGTGTTGACGATGCTGACCTTGAAACAGACGCGGCGGCCCGCCCAAGCAAAGTATGTGATTTGGAATAGAATTGATCAAAAGTCCTGCTTTAAGTCCATACTGACGGCTGGATTTCAGCCGATCATAATTGAGAATGTTCTGGAGGGAGAGGAGCTTCGAACGAACGTGCCCGCGATACGAAAAGCGATAGAGTCCCATGGTGCGGACAACATCGTGTGCGTTTTGAGCACCACGAGTTGTTTTGCCCCTCGAGCAGCCGACGACGTTGAAAGCATCTCAGAGGTGTGCAAAGAGTATAGCATAGGCCACGTTATTAACAATGCATACGGGCTGCAATTGTCAAAGTGCTGCCACGTCATCAACCAGGCCTGCCGGCGTGGGAGAGTCGACGCCTTTGTCCAAAGCACCGACAAAAACTTAATGGTTCCCGTTGGCGGTGCGATTGTCGCTGGGCCAGACAAGGCGTTTATCAAGGCTGTGTCAGAAAACTACGCGGGGCGGGCAAGCATGTCGCCCATACTTGACGTATTCATCACGATGTTATCAATGGGCCGGAGTGGTTGGAAAAAAATGTTGAAATCGAGAAAAGAACTGTTTACTTATGCCCAAGAAAAATTGGGGTCTGCGTTCGCCCGATTTTATGCACCCGTGCTGAAGACCCGGGGCAACAGCGTGTCAATAGCCGTATCGCTAGAGCACGTTGCTAATATTCACAAAGATCAAAGCATTTCATACCTAGGCTCTATGCTTTTTACTCGCGGCGTCTCCGGGACAAGGGTGGCTGACAACTCAAGGGTGAAGACAATCGGCGACCACAAGTTTACGTGCTGGGGTCAAAACAGCAACATTTACCCCGTGCCGTACTTGACCGTTGCGGTGTCCGTCGGCACAACGAAACGGGACATAGATGAGTTCATACAGCGTCTTGACAAGGCTTTGGAGAAGTTTTGTGACCAAGCACGGGAGAAAGAAATCAAGTTGAAAAAAGAGAAAGAAGGCAATGTAGATAAGGAGGGCGTGGTGCTCGACGGTTTGTGATAGATCGACGGAAGAATGACCGATGATGGCATGCATGCCGCTATTTTTTGCTGTCGACCACGCAAAGTCAGCCTGCCGTGTACGAACGAGGAGCGGTATAAGTACGTTACGCACTCGTAATTCTTAAGAATTCTTACGAAGTATTTTAAGAATTAGTTTTGAAAAAGTGAAGCATATTACAAAGGCGTTAAGGTACTCGTACGAAGCATTGCGCGCGATCTTAGGATTGGTCAGCTACCATCGATTTCGTGCTTGTTTCGTACCCCCCCGGATCAAAATGTCATTTCATACAACTGTCGAAGCATTTCTTAAACGCTTTCAACTCGTTTTGGCACTTTGCCCAGTCTCTTTCGGAATCTGCCAGACATAACTCTAACTTACTGTACACCTTCTGGACGTCGCAGTTAACACATGCACGCCCGCCATTCTTTTGCTGTATCCTTTTAAGCATGGTCTCAGCCATTCCCGAGTGAGCCGGGGACGTGGCAACGACCATTGGCGCCACCCTTCCCCGTGCTGCTGCTGCTGGCACCCCAACGACAGTGCCATCTCGACGACGACGACTATTCTCCATGTATCGTCTAGAGAAGCACGCTTGTTTTTGTATATGTACGCAACTATTAATTTGTATACGCAGCAAACAAAAGAGATTAATGCATTATGTAAAACCGGGTGGTGTTCTTGTAATAATCAATTAAGAAATAATCTCTACTTTATACAGTAATATATTATTTTGAATTTATAAAAAAAAATATGTGCGCCGGAGATTATTATTTATATTCCGTCTTCTTCTCTTCTTCTATAATAATTTCAAGTACTACAAGAAGACCGTCCAGTCTCCAGTCCTACCTACCCTACGGTACGGTACCGTGTACCTGTATTAATATAATACCGTACTGGATACCAACGAGGAGTCTCCAACCTACGGCCTACGGTACCCAGCTAGATCTAGATCTAGTTCTACCAGGTAGTTCTAGTTCTAGTTCTGGTTCTAGATCTAGTTCTTGTTCTTGTTCTAGTTCTAGTTCTAGTTCTAGTTCTAGTTCTCTTCTTCCTGCTTTTGTTGTTTTATTTATTGTTAGTCCTGTGTACTGTGTTGTTGTCTCTCTCTCTTTTTTAATTATATAAATAGAAGAAGAAAGAAAGAAGAAAGAGACTTGCGTACGGTATTATTATTTATTATATCCATCCTATAATATCCTCCTTCTATTATATTACTCTTTATAATTTGTATTTATTTATATTTATTATTTTAGTTGTTCTTTCTTTGTTTTTAATTTAAATTATTATTAGTTACAGCAATCATATCATCACACAGCAGGGGAGGGGGATGAGAGGTAGGAGTGAAGGAAGAAGAAGAAGAAAGAAGAAAGAAGAAAGAAGAAGAAGGAAACGAAGAAAGAAGAAAGAAGAAGAAAGAAGAAAGAAGAGAGATAGGACGGAGGAGAAAGAAGAGAGATAGGACGGAGGAGAAAGAAGAGAGGAACTCACCACAGCAGAGAAAAAGTAGTTAGTAAAAAAAAGAAGAGAAAGAAAGAAAAAAAACCCTTCGTGTTTGAGTTGAGATGAGAGAGAAGAAGAGAGAGAGCGAGAGTCAATCAATCAATATTATATACAAATAATACACGGGAAAGTAATCACCAGAAACCGAGCAAATAGAAGGTTATTTCCTTTATTTATTTTGTACATAACATATATATATGTATATATATCAACACAAGAACAGCGTTTTGGGTTTGACTTCAGTTTGTAAGATAAGTTAGAGCAGTAAGTGTGGTGTTAGTAAAGAAGTATAGAGCCAAGGAAGGGGATGGCGGCTTTACTATCCAACCAAGCGTTGCGGAAACGAGTGGAGCAATATGAAATAGAATTAAAGAAAGTTTTTGAAGAATTCCGAGAAGAGCAGCGCGAGGGAGAGAAAATATTGGACGATTTCAAAACTGAATGTAACCGCTTAAAGGATGATGTGGCCAACAGTAGGATCGAAGTGCAAGCTGAAATTAGCAGAGGCAGCGAACAAATAAGCGAGGAACACAATATGGCTTTGAAAATGTGCGAAAACGAAATTAATCAGATCGAACGGGTCGTTTTGAGAATGGAAGAATTGCACCGAGAGCGCATGGAAGAAGTCGTTCAAGGTTACTCTGTAAATAGGAAGAAGTCTTCGAGGAACCAAAGGCTACCGTGTTACGTGCGCATTCAAAACAAAGCGTTGCATTGGTTAACGCTGGGCATATCTACTGTAATTGCCCCGACTCCCGTCATCAACGGCTTGCTTTCTAGTTTCGGCTGTGCTGCGTGCAGGAAAAAGAGAAGAGGTACGGGAAGCAATCGGGGTTCTCCAAATGGGCCTAGGGGATAATGATGCATGCAGCGTTACCTAATTGTAATATAAATATAATGTACTCATCATTATGATCATCATAATACGTTTTGGGATAGAGCCAGGGCCCAACAAAACAATATTACCCACTGTCTCAAACAATTTTATGTTAGTTTGAAGGATGAATACCAGAAGTTTTATTCTGGAACAAGGAGGAGTTTGGGTTCTTGAACGGTTTTACCTTCTTTTTTCTTTTCTTTTTTGACTTAAAACATACTATATATAATTTGTTTTTTTAAATATAATGTGTAAACAATTTGTTTTATTTGAATAAAATACATTTGGGTGGTAGAAAAAACATCATGCTTTACTGATGCTCCTACAATACGACAGATACAAAGCTCACTCTCTCTCACTCACTGTTCAGAGACTTTGATTTTCTTGTTCAAAATTCCAAACGGATCTGGTCCAGGCGTGATCCATTCGTCCTCCACGGTAAAATCGCCGTTCAATTGAGCTTGCGTGCACGATTCCGTGCGCAGGCGATGAAGATTGGTCTTTAAGAAGTCAAATACACTGTCTGGCGGCGTGCCGGGCAAAAACTCGTTGTCAAACCATTTCATCGGGGGGTATGTCATTTGGTAACTGAATGACCAAAGTGACGTGCCAAGAAATTGCGAGTCATGTTCTTCGGAAACGCAAAATAGGCCGTTTGTTGCTTTGGTGACGACAGGATCAGTCAAAACTTTCATCCACGCCTTAACATAATCCAACATAGTTGCGTTGTTTGTCAGTGGCTCGCATGCTGGCCCACAACCTTTTCCGTGCATGGGGACATACTGTTCGTACTCGTGGCAAGACGCACCAATTGGTAATCCAATTGTGAACTTTCCGGTTTTCCCAAGGACAGGCCGAAAGTACGTGATTTCTTTCCTCAGCCTGTCTTCAAATTCAGCAGGGGAGTTGTACATGAACCCCCCATCTTCAGGTTTGGGGTCCAAATCGTACCCAGAGAACACGTAGTACCCGTTTGCGCCCAAGACATCATTGGTGAATTCCAAACTCTGGTCGTGGGCGAACGTGAAGTACGAAACGGTGCGGCCTTCGGGGTGGGCCGCGTTCTTGCAATTGAACTCTCCGGTTTCGTCGCGCAAGTTGCGTGCAACCGCAGCTACATACTTGTTCAAAGACACTTTGTAAGGTGCACGGTACGGTTCCAAATCGACTTGAAGGCCATCAACATCGTCGCAAGTTTCGCAACCGCAGTACAACCGTGCGGTGTCGTTCGCCAATTTATCTATTCCAGCATCCGTCAAATTTCTCAAGTCTGGGTAGAAGTTGCCAAACTTGCAACCGTCGTAATCGTTGTACGTCTTGATTTGCTCCCAGCCATCCATGCGAGAATCGATAAGGGAGACTATGGACGTGACTTTGTCCGTCTGCTTGTACACGTGGGCGGCCTCTGCGTTGTTAGGATCATAGAAGATGGACACATTGCATATTTGTGGGTCAGTCGAAGCTGGCGCCCAGCACCCTTTCGGGTCGGTCTTGTTTGGCCAAAACTCAATATCTCCACCGTAGGAGTAGATAATGTTAATTTCGGACCCCTCCTGTGCATCTTTGTTGTACTCGGCGATTGGTTCGGCCCACTTTGCACGATTGCAAGATGGCACGACATCACAGTTGTTTGGCGTGCAGTGAAGTGGTCCGTACGTGTATGCGGCGTTACCATATTTGAAAGGGCCCGCGTTTACTACCGCCACGGCGAAGGACGCAAATATCAGAAGTGACACGGTGTTCATGTTGTGCTATATAAAAGGGTTGGTTCGTTATTTAGTTGAACGGGAAATGAATGTATACATGTATATATAGAGAGAGCTTGATTGATCTTTCAAAATCAGTTTTAAAGTTGAGCTAGCAATGTTTATGATTGCAATTCACGCCATTTGTTCGACCGTGGATGGGACGGGACAAGCGTGTAAACGGGGACTGCTTAAATGGAATTTTACTACTATCACTCACTTACTACTTCTTACTACTCAGAACTTCTTCGTCATCATCCCCATTATTGTTTATTACATTGCTACAACACTAACTACGCACACCATCCCACCACTATTTCCCCCTGGTTAATAATGATGGTATTTACTACTTGTTTATTGAAATTATTTTGAATACACCACACACCATTGAAAAATAACAGGATAGATTGAAATGAGCTCGGTAATAAATTAACAGGTACACAGCCTAGCCTATGAGGGTAATTTACAAAATTTTGTACTGAAACTTCATGATTGTCCGTCCCAAGCCTATCTTCTTGTATGACGCCGTGATCGATAATTGTGGCTGCGGCACCAGGACGACCTTCTATCACCCGTTGTTCGAATTTGCAAGATCGGCAGCGAGAACCGAATCTCATGAAGACTGCCATCATTAATGTTCCTAATAGGGTTTTCATTATATGCACTAATTATAACAACAATGGCATTTAAAACATTAATTACATCAGATTAACACTTAATAACAGTATTAAATGCTTAAATACTATTATTTTTATCCAAAAATATTTAATACATTTTTGTCGTTTTTATCATATATTTTGTACTAAATAGACCTTTTGTATTATAAAAAGGAACTATTTGAACACAATTTTAATAATATATTAAAATAGTAATTTTTGTCATTTTATGACTAATTATAGAGTAAAATACAACAAAATATATATTTATCCGCAATGAATCAATATCAATGTCCAAATATATATTATATTATTTACCCTAATTTCAACACTGTACTTTAGTTTTGGAAGCGAGCAGACAGAACTTGCTTGTTTGTTGTTAAGAAGTAAGTCTTAGTGAAAAATCTTTGATAAGTACATTTTCTCTCTCCCTTGAAATAATTCGTTCCAAGGTTCCCTCCCATATAGGCAAATCGATGGTTCCATACTTTTTATTCGTATTTAATTAACTAAACGAAGGATGGTTGCCCGAAATAATATATATTTACCTGGTACGCTCGCTATCTATCTCCTGTTCCTATTATTATGCCGTACAATATATATCAAAAAATACATTGAACTACTTGGATTAAAATATTTAATTATAAACACCTTCAAGGTTTTCACAAAAATGCACATTTCGTGCGTCGACAAACAAAAAGAAACCCTCGGCCTTTTATTTTTCACCAGCAGTCAGCACTCGCTCAATCACTTCACTTAATTCACAGGCGGGGGTGTGGAGCATACCCCTTCGGAACGGAAGATTCTGCCGACGAGTCCTGCCCATAAACGTAATAAGGGTCCGCACCAAAGGGGCCACCATAGGGGTCGTTGTGGCGATTGCTAAAGTGAGCCCCTGGGTGGCTGTACCCAGACAGACCCTGGCGGTTGACAAACATGCGTTTGCTCTTCGTGAAGTACGGATCTGGGCCAAACGGTCCACCCAATGGCTCGCTGGCGGGATCAGTTACCTTATGCGACGGGCAAACATGCAAGCACATTCCACTCCGAGGGCTATGCTTTGTGGTGGCAGTTAATCCTACCTGAAGGAACGAGGTGTCTAATTTTACGCTGTTTGGGGCCGTTGCTTTCGGGGCCGCGGGGTGCGGCGCGGCGGTGTTACTAGCTGTTTCGAGAAGGCTTCCCACGTACGTCGGGTTCATCGGGTTTCTCGGGGGTGCGTACGAAAAGAGTTTTTGCCCAAACGGGTGGGGTGCCACACGAGGCACGTAGTTCCTAGGGTCGTTGGTATTGAACGGGTTCAGCGTGCCTGGCCCAAACGGCCCCCCGTGCAGCTCTCGCTCTAGTGTAAAATACGAGGATTCGTAATACGGGTCATGCCCCGTCGGGTAAATAACCGGCGGGCAAACCGTGTAACATCTACTTCCTACCATTTCTCCCCTCCGATGAACAATACCGGCACGACCACTAACTACAAAGAAGGCGAAGACGACAACGGCCGTTGCCACAACTAACGAAGCCTGCATGGTTCTTTCCACACACTAACTAACTATCGACTACTACTACTCCGACTTGGGATTCTTTTGATCGAATAACTAACTGAGCTGATGTTCTATGGATTATGCTGACATGCTAATTGCCGCTCCCCTTTCGGATTTAATTAAATGGGAAGGAACACCCCCGTATAAATTCCAATCTTACTAACCAACCGTAACCTATTTTAATATATAACTTTTAATTCTTCCTTATTTGTTTTTTTCTTCTTATTTTGTATAATGTTATTCTTCGTTGTTGTTTTTTTGTTCATCCCTCTCTTTCTTTTCTTTCTTATTATTTTCTTATTATTTATATACTAATATAGAAATATCATTGGATTTTTTTTCTTTCCTTGGCCTCCCCCCCCCCTCTTTTCTTCAATAAATTAAAAGAAGTCGAAGAGGAGAAGTCCTTCACTTTTCACTTCATCATCATATCACATCCAGAGGTATAATATTAATACGGTGGTACGTATAGTAGGTATTAAATATTAATATTCAATACTTGCTGGTATGGTATGGTATTATAATATGGTGGTATGGTATTAATACCGGCGGCCGGTTGGTCACATATTATAAGTATTTATTATGAGGTGGTTGGTATTTATTAATTTAGTTTAAAAGGGTAGGGTTGGTTGTGGATAGGTATAATATAAAATATAATAATAATATAATTTAAAATAGGTAGGTCGTAAGTCAGGGTCCCTCGTCTCGTCGGTGGAGATTATTATTGATTTATATAAAACAAAATATATAATTGAATAATAGTTTTAATTTTTAATTTGGATGCTCTATTGATAATGTCACGCTACAGGTATATATATAGTTAGGCGGAGTTAGATATGACGTGGTGGGGGGTTGGGTTGGTTTGTTAGGTTGGGTAGGGGGGTAGGTATTATAATTAATTATAGGAAAGCCGACGAGAGATTAAGTACAGAATCATTCATTCCTTCCTTCCTCTCACTCCTTCCTCATTCAAAAAAAAAAGGAGTCTTCGTTGTTGTTCTTTCTTCTTCTTCTTTTCTTCTTCTCTCTTGTTCTCTTCATCTTCGGTTGGACAGACTAGAGAAAAGAGATACTAAAAGTACGGTACATTTCTACTACTACAATGTACATTAATACTGTACGTTTTATTATGAATAATTGAAGTTCTCACATTCTCCATTCATTGTCATAGACAACATAACACACAGCCGTGTTTTTTTTTAAATGAGAAACAACCCATTGCCCATTCGTTAGGATTGATTCACCACCGCCGCGCTCCTTCCCTGGCGGAATACACTCATTCGGTGAGGGAGAGAGTGTTTGGTTGAACCTCTCACTTCCAACGCTCGTCGGTTTAAAGTAAAAAAAAAAAAGTTTTGGAATGTATCTCTCGCGATTTCGAGTCATGTCCTTCTGGAGACAGGACGGGGTTGTCCTGCGGAAATTTTCCGTAAAACAAATTGTCACCAAAGAACCCCATAGTGAAAAACAAGTGAGGAGGCTTGCCAACGCGCTTCTGGACGAAAATGTAGAGTCTCCGTACCTGGACAAGCTGCGTGGGGAAGTCGTTTCAGGGGAGAGTTTGATCAGCGGCTTAGAGCAAGAAATGAGAGGAGAGATTGCCCGGGCTTTGAAGGAGACGGAAGATAAGGTTAACTGGGCACTCTTGCAGTGCGATTTGATTGCAAGGTCTGAGGAACAGCGAACGGCGGAGGACATTCGTCTGCACAAACACTGGAGACAGGAGGCAATTCGGGCAAGGACTAATTTGATCATCCACCGCCAAGCATGCGGGTTTCGACTTCAATGCCATGCCACCGTGTATAGATTGTTTCCCATACCGAAACCCTTGATTTAATTTTTTAACGGGTACGATTGTGGTGAAATGGTTCCTCTGGGTTTAGTACAAAATTTTGTGAATAAGTCAGTCGTACAAAATTACTTTATTCAAAACGTTTTTTATATTATAACATTCACGCCGCTGCTTGGAAAACTATACAGGGAATGATTCATCTATGAGTGAGACGTTGGATGAGGAAGTTGACTATGGGTCTTTTGACATCGACGCAATTCCACACACTGATTCGGATCATGCATGGAGTACACATGAGAATGATAGTCAAGACTAAGTAAGTGACAAGGGTATATTGATTACTAAAATCACACAACAGTAGAGATAAGTTCGCAGTACACGAATTTTAATTACTTAATTAAATAATTTTTTTATACTTTTATCATATCATAGTAAAAAACAAAATACTGGCGGTTATTTATGTAGAAACAAATTATTAAAAAAAACTAATGATATAGTATGTGTTTTAAGACTCTCAAGATTATCCCAATTGTAGAACTGATCTAATTTTGCAACTGCTAAAATTCATATCACTTAAAGTCGGTCGGTACCTCCTTTGTCGTTCCTACGATATCGTATCATTCGACCCAGTTCCCAATCATAATCTTCAAATCTCCGTACCATCTCGTCTGGTTGTGTTCCATAATTGACTGGATCAAATGGTTGAGAACTATGCTGTGACTCCGATTCTTCCTTATCCAGGCTGTTAGTAATTTCCATAGGAAGGCAGTGACTTTTTCTGTTTGTAAATTGTCTGGTTCTGCCATCCTGTACTGGAACTTCACTATTGCCTCGGACGTCAAGAAAATTGGGATGTCGTTGGTGTTGATATTTCGTGGGCGTATCGATTTCACTCCGATTGTCGTGCTAAACCAGATTGAAACAAATTATTAAAAAAACTGATTATATAGTATGTTTTAAGACTCTCAAGATTATCTCAAATGTAAGATCAATTCGTGACTATGACTAATAAAAATCAAAATCGGTCAAGACCATCATTATCATTCGTACGATAGTTTACCATACGTTCCTGAACCCAATCATAATCCTCATAATTACGTATCTCCGCATCTGGCTGTGTTCCGTAATCTACAGGTTCGCTTGACTGAGAACTAGACTGAGGCTCGAATTTCTCTAAGTCCTGGCTATTGGTGAATTCCGTAGGGGGGCAGCGACAAATTATTTATATCATAATGCATAGTATGATATGTCTGGCGGTTATTTATGTTTATTTAAGTGTGTAAATTTAAAATTTATCGTCTTCGTGTACCGCGAAAATGAATCTGGAGATAAACTGAATTAGGCTGTTTTTTTACTCTTAAAAATATAAAACACAGCACAGTAAGAACTTTAGCAATTTTGGGTTGGTATTTTTTTTGAAGTTGCCACTTCGGTACTGTTCCGGTCATTCATTCAGCTGAACACATGACTAACTAACGACTGGCATGCACGAGGTCGCAGCACCAAGACTTTCATAGCCTAGCTCTTGAAAAGCCGCTTTTTGTAACTAAACAGATCGTGTACGCCGCCCTCTTTCTGAGCAGCTTGGGATCGGATTTCAAAGCGCAACTTTCCAGAGACGAGGTAATTGTGGATGCCATCAATGGACTGTACTCCAATGTCCTGGAACCCATGGCGCATGCTTTGTGCCAAGTACGGGATGTACCGCGCGACGGAACCCTTGTCCACCACCGCGCCACTGACGCCGTGGCTAAACTGGACGCTATCGTTGACCGGTTGCCCAAAACTCTCGCGGGCATCTAAACTATCCATGCCGCGGTACTTTTTCAGCCTTGTTCCATTTTGGAAGAAATATTCACCTGGGGCCTCTTTGGAACCGGCCAGCAACGACCCCATCATGATGCATGAAGCGCCAATGGCAATGGCCTTAGTCGCGCCCCCCGTGCTGGAAATGCCACCGTCGGCAATGACTGGTATACCGTGCTCTCGCGCGATCATCGCAGTAAAGTAAACCGCGGACAACTGGGCACGCCCGACTGCTTTCACTATTTGAGAGGTCGAAATAGTCCCGGCGCCCATACCGACCCGAATACCATCAACACCGGCGTCAATCAAGCGTCTGACTTGGGATATCGTCACGACGTTACCGCCAATAACATCAACTTCAGCACCATATTTTTCTCGTATGTACTTTAACATGTCCACTTGGTCCACGGAGTCCCCTTGCTTGGCATCGAGGACAAGAACGTCTACCCCGGCGGCAACGAGGGCGTCGACGCGGTCTTTCTCGGCCAGTGTGCAAGGCACGGCGGCGGCGCAGCACAAGTTTTGGTCTTTCAACGATTTTGTCGCCAGGGGGTAATCGCGGTTCTTCGACAAGTCCGTCCGGCTGATCATTGAGACCAGTTCAAAATTATCGTTCACTATCAGAAGCTTCCCCTTCTTGCTCTGTCGCAACAAACCCTGCGCAGCTTCCAGGGTGCACCCTTCTTTTGCGGTCACAAGGTCAGCAGCAGGCGTCATTAGCATCCTCACCAACGTATTTCTATTTTCAACGAAATCGCTATCGCGTGAAGTAAGAATTCCCAAAAGCTTTCCGCCAACGCCCCCGGTCTCAGTAATGGGGATCGCCGTGTACCCTTTCTCTTCTTTCAATTTGTCGACATCGCTCAAGGTCTGGTTGGGACTCATGCAATAGGGCGCTATGATGAAACCACTGCGGTACCGTTTCACACGCTGCACTTCGCCCGCTTGCTTATCTACTGGCATGTGGTGGTGGATTACCCCCAGCCCGCCCTGTAGGGCCATGTGTATGGCCATAGACGACTCGGTCACGGTGTCCATCGGGGAAGAAACAAAAGGAAGGGCCAAGGATATGTTCCTGGTAACCTTCGTTTTCAGGTTGACATCATCGCACCCAAAGCTAATTTCACCGGGAAGAATGATCAAGTCGTCAAACGTGACGCCAGAGCGGCGGTTTTTATCCCCAAACAATTGGCGTGCGGATACGCCATCGACGACTTCTGTCGCCGGTTTCCCGTCAACCATCGGCACACTGCCAGCAAGGATAGTACTAATCGCAGACATGGGTATCGGTCGGTCAGGCAGGCACTGGAACAACTACTTTACTGCTCGTTTCAAACACTAACTAACTTCTAACTCCTTCTATTTATTATTGTTCCGCTAAAATAACAAAATAAAGCGATGTAAAGAAAGGTGGTTAATCCTGTGCTCTTCATTCCTAATCAATACATTCACCCACGTTAGTCTACTTTGGTGGTTTGGTAAGTGTTGATTGCAGAAAGCTGAACAGTTTGTTTGTTTGTTTTCAACCACCACGATATTAAATATCTCCTCTCTCCTCTCCTCCTTTCTCCTCCTCCAAATCTTCTCATCCTATTCAATTATTATAATCTGATGTCCCTGCTGCTAGCTGCCTACATGCTGCCTTCCCAAATAATCATCATCGCGCCTTTTCTTTCATCATCACCATCCACATCCTATGCTGTGTAATTTAAAATGTTTAAGTACTACTTGTTAGTATACAGCTATACTACTTACTACGTCCTCGTACTGGTTAATTTATTTGTTTTTTTGTAATAATTAATAGGTGCTGTGTTGATATAAATATATGCCATCGTCATCATCAAAAGCCTCAGTCTGATTTTGGGTGGTGAGTAGATGCTGTGTGATGTATTTTTATTGCATTTTATTGATTTGTTCTTCTGTGGTTTGAGTGAAATATGGACGTATACTTATAACATAGGGAATATTATATTAGTATATAAAAATGTAATATATAAGTATAAAAATGGAAGAGAACCTCACCTTCCTTCTTCTGTACACCTACGACAGTTTGGTTATTTTTATATAAAAATTATACACAGCTCACAGCTCACAGCTCACAGCTCACAGGATTTGATTCTGATTTTTAAATACTGGTACACTATGGAACGTGGATGATTGTTTTGATTTTTTCCCCCTCAATTACCTGGTATTACATGTACGAGTAATAAATAGAGGACGACGACTATTAACACTACTAAATGGTGTACACATAATATACTGCTCTCGCTATTACACATCTCTCATACCAAAACAAACAATTATTATGACCAAAGAAATCAAATAATACAAGATTGTGCGACCAAACACAACACGTTTTATTTCAAATACTGTCACTTTTATAAAATAACTTCTACAAAATAATCTACCCCCTGTCGACCGTTCAGGTATGCCCGAAGCTGCACGAAAAAACAAGGTTCAAACTTGAGTCCTGAATCAAAACTGCATGTTTTCATAGTCAGGGGGGACATACGTCTTTTCCAAAACATACTTCGCAGCTGTCGTTTTCT